>Ga0209274_10000528_pt1 | contig 22581 bp, 14 predicted proteins | sample HubBroMetageREF1_FD_188343 | JGI IMG/M metagenome (GOLD analysis project Ga0209274, IMG submission 188343) | Reference soil microbial communities from the Hubbard Brook experimental Forest, New Hampshire, USA - Hubbard Brook CCASE Soil... | ecosystem: Environmental > Terrestrial > Soil >...
TTCGCCTGTCGCGAGGTCGGCCGCGCGAAGCTCGCCTCGCGCGAGCGCATGGTGCTCCGGAGCGCGCAGGTCGGCGGCAGCCTCTCGAGGCTCGGCCTGCGCAAGGTTGGCGGCCGTGTGCGTCCGCTCGGCGCCCTCGCGGGCACGGGCCGCGCGCGCGAGCTCGTCGACCGTCAGGTCGACTTGCCGATCGCGAAGCCGCGACAGGGGGTCCAGCGCATACTTGGAGGACCGCATCACGCGCGCAAGCATAGCGCACGCCCGCACGCGTGAGCGGTCAGCCTTGCGCCCACTCCTGAAGAGAGCGCACGCGCAGTGCGGGGTCCGCCCGTGCCACTTCGAGGGCATCGCATGCGGCAAGCGCGGCCGCGATGGTCGTAAAATAGGGAATGTTGGCGAGCAGCGTCTGACGCCGCAACGAGTAGCTGTCGCGCACTTCCTTGGCTCCCGTCGTCGTATTCACGACCATCGCGATCGCTCCCCCGCGAATCGCGTCGACGACGTGAGGCGACCCCTCATTCACCTTCTGCACCACCTTCACGGAAACGCTTGCACGCGCGAGAGCCCCAGCGGTTCCGCGGGTCGCCGAGAGTTCGAATCCGAGTGCCTGCAAGCGACGGGCGATATGGATCACCGCAGGTTTGTCCTCGTCCTTGACGCTCAGGAACGCGCCCAGGCTCGCTCCCCCCAAGGGGGGCGGGGCAAGCTCGATGCCGCTGGCAAGCATGGCCTTTCCGAACGCACTTGGAAACGTGGCGGCGATGCCCATGACTTCGCCCGTCGAACGCATCTCCGGCCCCAAAATCGTGTCCGCACCCGGAAACTTGGAAAACGGGAACACGCTTTCCTTCACGCTCGTGTAGCGCGGGATCGGTGCGTCTGCGATCTTCAGATCGTCCAGGGTACGGCCGACCATGAGCATGGCTGCGATTTTCGCCAGCGGACGTCCCGTCGCCTTGGAAACGAAGGGCACGGTCCGGCTCGCGCGCGGGTTGACTTCCAGGATGTAGACCTCGCCACCCTTCACGGCGAACTGGACGTTCATGAGACCGACTACGCCGAGCTCGAGCGCCAGCATGCGCGCTTGCTCCTCGATACTGAGCACGATCTCCGGCGGCAATGAGTGCGGCGGGAGCACGCTGGAGCTATCGCCGGAGTGCACACCGGCCTCCTCGATGTGCTGCATCACGCCACCGATGACGCATCGGCGCCCGTCGCAAAAGCAGTCGACGTCCACTTCGATGGCGTCTTTGAGAAACTCATCGACGAGAATCGTCTGCGTTCCCCCCTCTTTCGCGGCTGCGAAGGCGGGGATAGCGAAGGCTTCGACCTCCTCGTCGGTATAGGCGATCATCATCGCGCGACCGCCGAGAACGTAGCTCGGGCGTATGAGAACCGGATACCCAATGCTCCGTGCCACCGCGCGCGCCTGTTTTGGAGACTCTGCGATACCGCTGCGCGGCCTCTTGAGCGCCAGCTTCGCGAGCAAGGCATCGAAGCGCCCCCGATCTTCGGCGCGATCAATCGCGTCCGCGCTGGTCCCGAGCAAACGAACGCCGTGCCGTTCGAGAGGGACCGCGAGCTTGAGAGGCGTCTGCCCCCCGAACTGCACGATCACACCTTCGGCGCTCTCCTCCTCGACGATATTGAGAACGTCCTCCAGCGTCAGCGGCTCGAAATACAACCGGTCCGACGTGTCATAGTCGGTCGAAACGGTTTCAGGGTTGCAGTTGACCATCACAGTCTCGAAGCCGAGCTCACGGAGCGCCATGGCCGCGTGGACGCAGCAGTAGTCGAATTCGATCCCCTGGCCGATGCGGTTGGGCCCGCCGCCGAGGATCACGACTTTGCGCCGACTCGCATCAGGCTTTGCCTCACTCTCACTCTCGTAGGTCGAGTAGAGGTACGGCGTGTGCGCCACGAATTCGGCGGCGCACGTGTCGACGCGCGCATACACGGCGCGCGTCCCCTGCGACTTGCGCAGCGCACGGACGGCATCCTCGCTGCTGCCCGCGAGCGAAGCGATATGCGCATCGCTGAAGCCAAGCCGCTTGGTTGCGCGCATCTGGCCAGGATCGTTTCCGCCGCGCTTGATCTGGCCTTCGGCGACGACAAGCCGCCTGATTTGCGCGAGAAACCATGGATCGATCGCCGTCCTTTCGAACAGCTCGCGGTCGCTCATGCCGACGCGCATGCCATCGGCCAAGTAAAAGAGCCGATCGGCGCTCGGAATCGCCACGAGATTCTCGAGGGCGGATCGGATCTCGGCGTCCGTCGCCGGCTCGAGCATCCTCGGTGCTTCCACGACGGGAGCTTCCATCGACAAGTCGCGCTGCGACTTGGGTTGCACGAGCGCGCGGTAGTCGACGCGATCGAGCAGCGAGACGAGACCCGATTTCCCGGTTTCGAGGGAACGCGCCGCCTTCTGGAGCGCCTCGCAAAACGTCCGACCGATGCTCATCACCTCGCCGACGCTCTTCATCTGAGTGCCCAGCGTGGCATCGGCCCCTGGAAACTTCTCGAACGCGAAGCGCGGCCACTTGACGACGACGTAATCGATCACGGGCTCGAAGGCGGCCGACGTCTGCGTGATGTCGTTCTTGAGCTCGTCGAGCGTGTAACCAACCGCAAGCTTGGCCGCGATCTTGGCGATCGGATAGCCCGTAGCCTTGCTTGCGAGGGCGGAGCTGCGCGAAACGCGAGGGTTCATCTCAATCACGTGAAACCGACCGGAGGCAGGGTCGACGGCGAACTGGACGTTTGCCCCACCCGTTTCGACCCCGATCTCGGTCATGACCGCGCGCGCCGCGTCGCGCAGGCGCTGGTACTCGCGATCCGTAAGGGTCATCGCCGGAGCGACCGTGATCGAGTCGCCGGTGTGCACGCCCATCGGATCGATATTCTCGATCGAGCAGACGACGATGAAGTTGTCTGCGCGATCGCGCATCACTTCGAGCTCGAATTCCTTCCAGCCCAGCACGCTCTCTTCGATGAGCACTTCGCGTGTCGGCGACTGTGCAAGGGCCCAGGCCACCTTGGCATCGAGCTCGTCGAGACTGTAGGCAATGCCGCCGCCGCTGCCGCCGAGTGTGAAGCTCGGGCGAAGGATGGCGGGGAACCCGGTCTCACGGACCACTTCACGCGCCTCTCCCACAGAGTGCGCGGCGCGAGCCCTGGGACAGGAGAGGCCAATCTTCTCCATCGCCGCCTTGAAGAGCGACCGATCCTCGGCCTTGGAAATCGAATCGGGCCTGGCGCCGAGCATCTCGACGCCGAAGCGTTCGAGCACGCCCTCTTCGCCCAGCTTCATCGCAAGATTCAAGGCCGTTTGCCCACCCAGGGTCGGGAGCAGGGCCTGGGGTCGCTCGCGCTCGACGATCGCAGCCAGGGTGCGCCACTCCAGGGGCTCGACGTATGTGCGAACGGCGAGCTCCGGGTCGGTCATGATCGTCGCCGGGTTGGAGTTCACCAAAACGACGTCGTAACCCTCCTCGCGGAGGGATTTCGCGCCCTGGGTGCCCGAATAGTCGAACTCGCAGGCCTGCCCGATGACAATCGGGCCGGCGCCGATGAGCAGGATACGGTCGAGATCCGTGCGGCGCGGCATGGCAGTGGCGGATTAGCAGGACGACGTCCGAAGGGGTAGAGGGCGCGGGCGTCTTCAGCGCCCCGTGGCGAACATCTCGGCGGAAACGATCTTCTGGTCCCACTCCGCACGCCATATGGCGCCGTTCGCGATGGGGGGTGGCTCGGCGCCGAGCGCCTCGGCAACCGCCGCGCGAAGGGCTCCGCCGTGGGTAACGACGAGCACGGCCGCATCCGCTCCAGCGACCTCCTCGGCCGCACGACGAAGGCCGGTGGCGACTCGGGCCGCAAGGGTCGGCCGATCCTCGGCTCCTTCGGGCGCGACGTGGTCCTGCCGCCAGGCCCGCCACTCCGCGGGATGCTGGCGAGCGCACTCGTCACGGGTCAATCCTTCGAAGGGGCCGAACGCGCGCTCCCGAAGAGCGGCATCGAAAAAGGCGACCTTGACCGCGAGCATCGTGCCTACGACCTGCGCCGTTTCGCGCGCACGCGACAGGTCGCTCGACACGATCCCGGCGAGCGCGACATGACGAAGCCTCTCGGCCACGACCCGGGCCTGCTCGCGCCCCCTCTCGTTGAGAGCGATGTCCGTATGTCCCTGCCACCGCCCGAGCGCGTTCCAGTCGGTCTCTCCGTGACGCACGAGAAAGAGAAGCCTTCGAGCCATGTCGCTCGCCAGACTAGCCGGGTTTCTGGCGACGGCTCCGCCGTCATGCGCTGCCGGCCCTCACGCAACGACTGCCCAAAAGTTGGCCACGCGGCATCGACCTTCTTAGGTTGCCGGGCATGGGCGAAGCGGTGGGCCGTTTCAGTTCGGCCGCAGCCCTGCCTTTGCCGAGAATGGTCGGCCGACGCATGGTGCTCAAGCTCGCCGCGCGCGGCGGAATGGGCGACGTCTACCTCGGAGCCACTACGGGGCTCGAGGGGACCGAACGTCCTTGCATCGTTAAGACGGTTCGGCGCGATCATGTCCACGACGGCTCGTTTCTCGCGCGCTTTCTGGACGAAGCCCGGGTCCAGGCGCAGCTGCAACATCCAGGCATTGCTCAGGTTCTCGAAGCGGCCAGCGACGAGAGCGGGGAGCCCTACACCGTCGTCGAGTATGTCGAGGGTCATGCGCTGAGCGACGTGCGTCAGAGGGCCCTCCAGACGGGAGTTCGCGTGAGCTGGGCGGACGCGGTCGCCATCGCGATCGAGATTGCGCAGGCGCTGGCCCACGTGCACGAACGCTCCGGGGCGGACGGTGCCCCCCTCGGCATCGTCCATCGCGATCTGTCGCCTCAAAACGTAATGGTGAGCTACGCGGGCGAGATCAAGCTCATCGATTTCGGCACGGCTCGAGGCCACAACCGCCGCTGCCACACCGTCGCCGGGGTCGTATTCGCGAAGCCCGGATACATCGCGCCCGAAGTGGCGCGCCAGCAAGTGGGCGACGGCCGAATCGACATCTATGCGCTCGGCATCGTCCTCTGGGAGCTGTGCACGGGGCGTCGATTTCTGACCGTCGACCCGCAGCAGCACCTCGACGATGCGGCCGCAGGCAAGGTCCAGGTGTCCCCCGTCGCGACCGAGTGCCACGCGCCTCGCGAGCTCGACGACGTGATCGCGCAGCTCACGCAGAACGACCCCGACGAGCGCTACTCTCGCGCCTCTCTCGCCGCACTCGACCTCGCGAGGCTCCTGTCGCTGGCTCCTGCGACGCAACCGGGAGAGAGAGGCGTCCGCACGCGTATCTGCCTTCTGATGCGAAGGCTCTGGCCGCACGAGCCGGGACGATCGCGCGCTGAATTCGCTCGTCTTTTGAAGGAGGGCCGCGCGGCGCTGGAGCCCGATGCGCGGAGCGGAACCACACCCTCGGCCGGTCCCGTGAGCGAGGGCATCGCGCTCCGAATGGCTCCCAACGATCCCCATCAGCTCGCGGGAACGCCCTATCGACTCGGGTCCGTGATCGGCGAGGGATCGGGCGGAGTCGTGTTCGAGGCCGAGCACATCGACCTCGGTCGCAAAGTAGCCTTGAAGGTCCTCAGCGCGGACCCGGCGGGATCCGGCGGGTCGCTCGACCGCTTTCGGTCCGAAGCGCGCGCCGTAGCTTCGTTGTCGCATCCGAACCTCGTGCAGCTCTACGACTTCGGGAAATCGCTCGACGGTCGGGTCTATTTCGCGATGGAGCTATGCAAAGGCGAGACGCTCGAAGCGCGCCTTCGACGGGGACCTCTCGATTGGCGCTCTGCCACTCGCGTGGCGATCGAAACGGCAAGAGCGCTCGAGGCGGCGCACGCCGCAACGCTTGTTCACCGAGACGTCAAACCCCACAACGTGATGTTGACCGCGCCGCGCGACGGAGGCAGCGCACCCGGCGTCAAGCTCCTCGATTTCGGAGTCGCTTCGGGAGTCACGCGCGGACTCCCACCCGACAGCCGCCAGCGCCTCTCGCGGGGATTCGTGGTCCTCGGCACGCCCGAGTACATGGCGCCCGAACAGGTGGCCGACGAGCTCATCGACGGCAGAACGGACATCTACGCTCTCGGCTGCGTCCTCTATGAGATGCTCACGGGCGAACGAGCCTTCGACGGGCCCTCGAGCATCGTCGTGATGGGAAAGCAGTTGCGGGAGACGCCGCGACCCCCCAAGGCATGCCTGCGGTCGCGGTCCATCCCGAAGGCGCTCGACGCCATCGTCGTTCGAGCCATGGCCAAGAATGCGGAACATCGGTTCCAGTCGGCGACCGCGTTGCGGGCGGCGCTCGAGAGGGTTCTCACCGCCCCGAGTAGAACCGCTCGAGGGTGGCGCTACACCGCGACGGCAACCGTCCCGTGCGCGGCGCTGGTCTTGGGCTGCCTGGTGTACGGGCAGGGCAATCGCGAGCCGATCCGTGCTGCGCCTCCGGCATGCTCTGCCGTCCAGGTCCGCGCCGAGACTACGACCCCCGAGGAGGCTCCCCGCCCCGAAGCTCACCCCGTGGTCTCGGATCGTTCGGGACGCCCGGAAGCTCGCCCTCCGGTGCGTGTCGGGCCCCCAGCCCCAACGGACCGCTCTTTCGCGCAACGCGCGCCGACGGCAGCCGCGCGTCTTCCAAGAGCTTCGCTGGCTGAAGCAGCCCTTCGCTGACGCAGAGAAGTACCCTGTGGATCGATATGCCGATCGATATCGGGTATAGAGGCCGACCCACGCGCTACAAGACCATTCTTCGTCTGGCGATTCCGACCGTCTTGGCGATGCTCTCGCAGAGCGTCGTCAACGAGATCGACGTCATCTATTTTTCTCGGCTTCCCTGCCCGGACTCCTCGAACGGACAAGCGGCGCTCCTGCCGTCGCTCATCCTCGTGTGGCTGTTCGGGGGGAGCCTGAGCGCCATCAGCGTGGGAACCCAGGCTCTCGTGGCGCGTCGATACGCCGAGGGCCATCGCGAGGCGGCTGGGGCCGTCCTGACCAACGCCGTCGGCTTCTGCGTCGGCGCCGGCGTCGTCTTCTCTGCGATCGGCATCGTCTGTCTCCCGTGGCTGGTTCGATCGATGATCGCCGTGCCGGAGGTCCAAAATGTCGCTCTGGCGTACACGCGCTGGCGCCTGCTCGGCGTCGTGTCCATGGCCGCCACGATGGCCATCAAGGCCTTCTTCGATGGCATCGGGAAGACCCACGTCCATCTCATGGCGGCCATCGTGATGAACGTCGCGAACGTGATCCTGTGCTGGGTTTTCATATTCGGACACCTGGGCGCCCCCCGCATGGGCGCCACCGGCGCGGGAGTGAGCGCGTTCATCGCGACCTGGATCGGGCTGCTCATGATGGTCGGGTTCGCCGCGCTGACGCGCGACGAGTACCACCCAGTGAGGTGGTTCAATCTCTCCCGGAAGGTGGTTGGCGCGCTACTTCGCCTGTCGGTACCCGCTGCGGCCGCCACGGTCGTCATGATGGTCGGTTTTGGTCTCTTCGCGCGGACCGCCGGCCAGCTCGATGTGGGCACCGACACTTCGCCGGGAATTCTGGGTCGCTGCGGCGGAGTCGAAGCGGTCAACAGCGCCGCGAATACCGACATCACCGAAACGCTCAAGCTCACCTTCACGGCTTGTATGGCGTTCGGGACCGCCACCGCGACCCTGATCGGCCAGGCGCTTGGCCGCCGTCAGCCCGACGAGGCCCAGAAGTGGGGCTGGGCCAGCGTGAGACTCGGGATCGTCCTTTTCGGAATCGTGGGGCTCCTCGAGGGCGTCGTCTTCACGGGCCCGATCGTGACGTTCCTCTCGAACTCCCCGGCGGTGCGGACGGCGGCAACGTTCCCGATGCGCATCATGGGAATCGTGACTCCCGTGGTCGCCGTCGCCATGATTTTGACCGAGGGTCTCTTCGGCGCCGGCAACACGAAGTTCGTTGCCCTCGCTCAATTCTTGCTGGTCTTCGGGTGCCTGGTCCCAGGGGCGTATCTACTCGGCATCGTTTTTCACATGTCCCTGGGCGGCGTCTGGATCGCCGCGGTTGCCTACTCTTGTCTGGCGGCCATCGTCATGAGCCTGAAGTTCGCCGGCGGGGGCTGGAAACAGATCAAGCTCTGACGCGGGGCGAACGCGCGCTGGCGCGCTACTCGGGCACCACCCGGGCCGTCGTGAGCAGGATCGACTCGAGCCGGAGCCAGCGAACATCGACCGAGAAGGGTCCTTCGCCACCGGTGAGGTGGAGAGCGACTCGTGCCGCTCCTCCGCCGCCCGGCGAGACGCTCACCTCGTGGAAGCCCACGTACCTTTGCACGAAGGGATCGAGAGCCTTGTAGAGAGCCTCTTTGGCCGAGAAGCGGAGAAGGACCTCACGAGCCCGACCTTCGGGTGCGAGGGGCGCTAGCTCGGCAACTTCGTCGTCCCGGAGCACCCGGCGCGCAATGTCGAGGGTGCCGACGACGTCGTCCTCGATGTCCACGCCAACCCTGGCCACGGGCTCGCGCGCGACCAGTGCGGTCGCCCATTTCTTCTTGTGAGAAATCGAGCCGGATACGCCCGCCGGAAGCTGCGGCGCTCCTCGCGCGTCGAAGAGCACGGCCGGCGCATCGATCTCGGCTCGCAGCAGAGCCTGGCGCATGGCGACGCGTCCCCCGACCCACGTACGACGGCGAGGCTCCGCGAGCCCGACGGCAAATGCCTTTTCAGCCGGCAGGAGGGTCTCGGCAAGCTCGTCGACATCCACGGCCCGCTCGGGTAGCCGCACGCCCACGCAGCGTCCGTGCGCGAGCGACAGGTCGAAGGCGACGTCCAGGGCCACCCTGGCCAATCTGCCACGAGGGCGCCCCGCGTGATACGACCGAGTGCGATGCGCAACATTCATGCGGTCGTGCTTGCCGGAGGGTCCGGCACCCGCTTCTGGCCCGCGTCTCGTCGAAGCATCCCGAAGCAGCTCCTGCGTTTGGCGGGAGCGGCCAACGAGTCGCTCATTGCGGCCACCGTTCGCCGCATAGCCCCCGTGATCCCGTCCAATCGCGTGTGGATTGCCACCGGTGCGCATTTGCTCGACGCCACCGCCGCGGCGCTGCCGGACGTTCCGCGCGCGCAGTTGCTCGCCGAGCCTGCTGCGCGCAACACGGCACCGTGCATTGGCTGGGCGACCGCGACGATCGCGCGTTCCGATCCGGACGCGCTGATCGCCGTGCTCCCCGCCGATCACTTCATCGGAGACGAGCCCGCTTTCCTTCGCGCGCTCGATCGTGCGCTCGACGCCGCGGAGGCCGGGTGGCTCACGACCATTGGAATCGTCCCGAGCCGGCCCGAGACGGGCTACGGGTACATCGAGGTCGGAGAGCGCGTTGCCGACGCAACGCACGCGGTCGAGCGCTTCATCGAGAAGCCGGATCGCGAACACGCCGCGGCCTTCATGGCGGGTGGCCGCCACCTCTGGAACGCTGGCATGTTCTTTTTTCGCGCGCACGTCATGCGCGACGCGATCGCCAAGCACCTGCCCGAGCTCGCAAGCGGATTGGATCGAATCGACGAGGCGGCGCGAAGCGGCGACGAGGCGCTTCGGATCGCCCAGATCTTCCCGAATCTTCCCTCGATTTCCATCGACTTCGGAGTCATGGAGAAAGCGGACCGCATCGCCGTCGTGTCGGGGGACTTCGACTGGAACGACGTCGGCAGCTGGGAATCGACTTGGGAGATGTCCGAGCACGATCGGCTCGGCAATGCGGTTCCCGAGGGGACCGTGGCCATCGACGCTCGCAATAACCTTGTTCGCGATCTCACATCTTCACGCTCGGGCAAGCGATGGGCGCTCGTGGGCGTGAGCGATCTCGTCGTGGTGGAGACGGATGACGCGGTTCTCATCATTCCCCGCGAACGGGCACAAGACGTTCGCCTCATCGTCGGCGAGCTCGCGAAGCGAGGCGAGGGGCACCTACTGTGAGTCCGCCGCGCTGAAGAGGATCGGATAGATCACCGTGACCATGCCGCCCTCGGGCGATGGGAACGAGAGGTCCCCGAAAGCTCGAACGACACACTGAACCGCGTGGGTATCGGCGAGATCGCTACCCGCGTCCGTGGCCAGGCCGACGGCCCCACCCCGGTCCACGACGAACTTGACGACGACGCGACCCCGTAGGCTCGGGTTGGCCCGCAGGCCCGCTTCGTAGCAAAAGCGAAAGCGCCCGAAGTTCTCTCGAACGACGCGCTGAATCACCTCCGGGGGCAAGTGGCCGTTGACCGTGGGGTTCTCCATGCGCACTCGCGGCGAGGCGGGCGCGTGGGCGTGCTGGGGGGGGGCACGGCCGCCGCCGTGGTCCACGCCGCCGGGCCCCGGGCCCAGCTCGCCCATGTCGCGCAACCCGATCGTGTCGGCACCGCCACCACCGCCTTCGTCCGGACCCGTCCAATCCAGACCTCCCGAGCCCGTCGCGTCGTCGATTCTTTCTCCGAACAGTCGACCCGCGGCGTTCTCGTCGTCGCTTCCGCCGGTCGCATCGAGAGCCCACTTCGCCGTCAGGGCGCGCGGTGCGCTCGCGGCGACCCTCCCGAGAAGCTCGACGGCGCCGAAGCCCTGCGCTTCATGAAGGGCGGCGTCGCGATCGAGTCGGGGATCGGGGTTGTGGCCCTGCACGCCGTAGCGGCCGGCTCGATCCGTCCGGAGGAGCGTTCCCATGGCTCCCGCTTGCCCCCTCGCCGCGGCCGAGCCACCCGCCTCTCCGACTTGCGACGCTGCGCCCTCGACCGCATCGGGCCTGGGCTGCTCGCGTTCCGCGGATGCATTCAGGAGCTTGGTCATCGCGACGAGGTCGTCTCGATCGGTCGCCGCATCGTCGTCGCTCCCCATCCTGGGCATGAAAAACGCCAAGAGCGCCATCATGCCCACATGCAGCAAGAAGGACGACCCCGTGTAGAAGAAGTCGGAGGGCTCGAACGAAGCGAGCGCGCCGACGGCGATGCGCCGGCCTCCGTTCACGACGCCCACTTGAAAGACGAGCGCGCTGCCGCTCAGCTCCACACGTGAGGCAGCCCCCGGGGCGATGTCGAGCTCGTGAGCTCCCGGCCAATCGCGCGACGCGCGCGCCTCGCCGGACGCCCTAAGCTCGTCGAACGATTCTCTCGCTCGTTCTGGTGTTTCGACATGCCCACCCGCGCGCGCAGGGATGATCAGGCGAGCACCGTCTCGACCGGGAACCACCACCGGGATACGACGAGCCCCCAAGATGGCACCCGCAATGCTGTAGTCGCAGTCGCCTTCCTCGTCGGTCGATTCGCCAACGTAGAAGGCGCGAGGCGGGGTGAGGTGCGCGACGTGGAGAACGGTAGCCCCCCAAAGTATGCGTACTTCGATTGTCGTTTGCGTCGACTCGACTTCTTCCGCCGAAACGGCCGCTCCGCGTGTGAACGGCACGTAGGTAAATAGCTCCGTGGCCATCGGATACTCCCCTGGCTGCCCGCGCGCGAAGAGCACGCTCCGGGACGAGCCGACATCCGATGAGACCGCGGGCCTGCTTAGAAGTTCCCAGCTCCGGTCATCTCGTCTTGTAACGCCGGCCGGGGCGAGCGCCCCGCGAGCCGTCTGCTTTCGCCGCGCCACGCGGGCGCGGCCCCATCTTGCGCTTTCCGTTCGACGCGTACGGCTCGAAGGCGGAGGTCGGTCCTTCCCCACCGCCCTCGCCGCCTGCGGCCGCCTCGAGCTTCTTGAGCTCGTCGCGCATCCGAGCCGCCTTCTCGAAATCGAGATTCTCGGCCGCTGCAAACATCTCGAGCCGCATGGCGGCCACGCGCTCTTGCAGATCGGCACTGCCCGCTTCGCCGGCCGCCGCGCGGTCGCCCTTCGCAAGCTTCGGTACGCTAAAATAGTCGAGGGTCCCGTTCGCGGGGTTCATCGTCATGATCGCGCGCACCACGGTCGTAGGTACGATTCCGTGCTCCGCGTTGTACGCTTCTTGAAGCGCGCGGCGGCGGTTGGTCTCCTCCATCGCGCTCCTCATCGCCGCGGTGACCGCATCGGCATACAGGAACACGCGACCGTTCACGTTTCGCGCTGCCCTGCCGATCGTCTGAATGAGCGATCGCGCGCTCCGCAGAAAGCCTTCCTTGTCGGCGTCGAAGATCGCCACGAGCGACACTTCCGGGAGATCGAGCCCCTCGCGCAATAAGTTAATGCCGACGAGCACGTCGAACTCGCCCAGCCGCAAGTCACGCAGAATGTCGATCCTCTCGAGCGTGTCGATGTCCGAGTGTAAGTAACGAACCCGGACGCCGAGCTCTCGGTAGTAGTCCGTCAAATCCTCGGCCATTCGCTTGGTCAGGGTCGTGATGAGCACGCGCTCGCCGCTCGCCACGCGACGCTTTATCTCGCCGAGAAGGTCGTCCACTTGGCCCGATACGGGGCGCACCTCGACCTGCGGGTCCGTCAGGCCAGTCGGACGAATCAACTGCTCGACGACGACGCCCTGGACCTTGGTCACCTCGTACTCGCCCGGCGTAGCCGACACGTAAATCACCTGGCGGGCGTGCTCTTCGAATTCTTCGAACTTCAGAGGGCGATTGTCGAGCGCGCTGGGAAGCCTGAAACCGTACTCGACGAGGGTCTCTTTGCGGGCCCGATCTCCTCGGTACATCGCCTGAACCTGCGGCATCGTCTGGTGTGATTCGTCGACGACGAGCAAAAAATCGGGCGGGAAGTAGTCGAGGAGCGTCGGAGGCGGGTCGCCTGCACGGCGGCCAGACAAGTGCCGCGAATAGTTTTCGATACCCGAGCAAAAGCCCATCTGCTCCATCATCTCGAGGTCGTACAGCGTGCGCTGCTCGAGGCGTTGCTTCTCGAGAAAGCGCCCCTCCTTGTCGAAGAAATCGAGCCGTTCGCGAAGCTCTTCGCGGACGCCTTCGATGGCGCGACGCATTTGCGTCTGGGGCGTGACGTAATGCGAGCCCGGATAGATCGCGTAGCGCTCGAGGGTTGTCCTCACGCGGCCGCGGAGTGGGTCCACCTCTTTGATCGATTCGATGTCGTCGCCGAAGAATTCGATTCGAATCGCGGTGTCGTGCTCGTAGGTCGGGAAAATCTCGACGACGTCGCCGCGAACGCGGAAGCTTCCGCGGTGAAAATCGATGTCGTTTCGCTCGTACTGAATGTCGACGAGCCGGCGTAGCAACGCATCACGGCGTAATTCCTCGCCCACAGCGAGTTGGATGACCAGGCCGTGGTAGCTCTCGGCGCTCCCGATGCCATAGATGCAGCTCACACTGGCGACGATGATGACGTCGCGGCGCGACAGAAGGGCGACCGTCGCCGAGTGACGCATACGATCGATCTGATCGTTGATGATCGCATCCTTGTCGATGAACGTGTCGGTCGACGGGATGTAGGCTTCGGGCTGGTAGTAGTCGTAGTAACTGACGAAATATTCGACGGCGTTCTCGGGGAAAAGCTCGCGCATCTCGCCATAGAGCTGAGCCGCGAGGGTCTTGTTCGGCGCGAGGATGAGCGTCGGGCGACCCGAACGCTGGATGACGTTCGCAATCGTGAACGTCTTTCCGGACCCGGTGATCCCGAGCAGCACCTGATGCCGATCGGCGCGCGCAAGGCCGCCGGTCAGCTGCTCAATGGCCTGAAGCTGGTCCCCCTTGGGCTCGTAGTGCGTCGTCAGCCGGAATGGAGCGGACATGGGAACGGGCGATCATAGCCCATGGCGCCCTGGGGCCCCTCGTCTTGGTAAACGCGGCCACGACCCCGTGAGGGCGCAGTTACATTTGGGTGAACGTGAAGTAGAGCGGATTTATCGTGTTCTCGACGATCGTGAACGTCATCAGGTAGGTGCCGGGGGCCGCAAACGTCACCATCGCGAGGTCGGAGACGTTGTTCCACGAATGATACGTCTCCGGGCATCCGGCCCACGCGCATGGGCTCGCCGGCGGCGTGAAGGTGCCCGTCGTGATTCCGGGGCCGAAGTCGATCGAGAGCTGCGTGCCTCCGGGAACGCCCATGAGCCCCCCGACGGAGTATGTCCCGGCCGCGAACACTTCGACGGTGAACTTCAGCCACTCCGCGGTGTACGTGTACGAAAGGTACGCGTCCTCGACCGTGGTCGTCGTGGCATCCTGGGGGACCGGCGTTCCGGCCATGACCATCGGCCCGGTCAGCGTCGGCCCATTTGGCCCAGGCGCCCACGAAGGCCCCGTGGTGGCGTAGTCGTCCGGCTCGCCCTGATTCATGTGGCTGAGGCCCGCATTGTCGTCGTCGGCTCGAAACGTCGGACAGGGTCCCTGAGTCTGGTTTCGGTCGTCGCAGCCTTTGTTCTTGCCGCAGCACCAATCGGTGAGCTTGATCGCCGCCGAGCACTGCGCCGGGCTGGTTTGGCCCGGCGCCCCGTGGCAGTAGGCGACGCCAGCGCCCCCCTTGTCGTAGTTGGCCATGTAGATCAAGCCCGGGATTTCGTTCAGAGCGAACGGCTGACCGGTGTAGCCGGCCGGAACCATGTTGACCGACCCGGGCGGCAACCCGGCGTCGAAGTTGACGCCTCCGCTCGATGCACCCGCGGAGGAGCCACTCGCCACGGCGCCGCTGCTGGCCCCGCTCCCCGCCGCGCCGCTCGCCGAGACGGTGCCCGAAGTGCTCATGCCACCACTGCTCGCCCCGCTCCCCGAGACAGTGCCCGAAGCGCTCGTACCACCACCGCTCGCCCCACTCCCCGAGACGGTGCCCGAAGCGCTCGTGCCGCTCGTCGCGCCCGTGCCCAAGGTGCTCGTCGTGCCGCTGCCCACATGGCCAGCTGCAGCACTGGAGCCCGAGGCCTGTCCGACTCTGCCGCTCGCGCTACCCGAGCTCGATTGGGGCGCAGGGCTGCCCGATCCACAGGCCACGAGAGGCAACCACAGAAGAACGTACGTTGCTGATTTCATGGCTCGATCCCCGACTTGGTCGCTCACCGGGCATTCTTACTCACGTATTGCGTCGCGGGAAAGTGCCTATACCAGGACGCGTGAACCACGGGCGCACCGTCGGTGGGGGACACGTCCTGCCCGATCGCGCCCACGATGCGAACCAGCGAGCGCTGACCCACGGCGAGGGGGCCGAAGTCGTCGTCGCCGCGCAGGCGTACGAGCACCCAAACCCCCCCCTCGTCCGTTTCGCTCACGGTTACGCGACACGAATCGTCATCCCCCGGGCGCTCGCAAGCGTTCTGCGGCGCGAGCGTTCGCACGCTCAGTTTTAGAAGTGCCTGTCCCCCAGGACCGGCCGCCCGACTCTCGACCACACCGAAGAGCGCGACGGCCTTCCTCCATCCCTCCGGGCCTTGTGAACGCGCTGCCGCTGCATCGTACTCGCGCGCGCCGGCGACGAGCGCTGCCTCGTCGTCCATCGGCGCATAGCGGGGCGAGTGGCCGTAGAGCCCCGCACCGCCGCAGCCGACACCAAGAACGACACCGGAGACCGCCATCGACAGCCACCCACCCCCCGCAACCTTGTTCGTGTCGATCATGGAGGCCGCCATGGTAGAGCAAATCGCTGGCTCGATCGGCGCGTTCGACGGCTTCAGGCGCCGACCAAAGTCCTGCGCGACGAGAGGCGAAGCGCCATCTCGATGGTCAACAAGACGAGCAGCACCAGCGCCACGTACCCGCTCACATCGACGAGCTCGCGCCGCTGCCCGATCGAGTCGGCCCCCGCGGGACCCGGCGCGACGCGGCGCGGGCGCAGGTCCACCTCGCGTGGGTCCACTTGAGCGACGCGAGGCTCGGTGCGCTCGTCGACCGTGACGCGATACACTCCGAGCCACGGGGTCGACACCCGAGCAACGCCAGTTTCGCGCGCGATCTCGAGTGGCCCCGCGGGGCCCTCCACGCGAACCGACCGAGCCCCTGGGAAGCTCCACGACGCGCCCACGACCCCGCGGAGCGGCGCTGCGTGATCGAGCGCCACCTGGAGCCATTCGTGCAAGAGTGCGAGAAACGCAGGGCGTAGGGCCAGATCGCTCGCGTCGAGGGAAAAGGGGAGGCACACGATCCAGATTTCCCCGCGACCCATGTTCCGTCGAGCGACGAGTGGCGCACCATCGGTCCAACTCGCCAGCGGTTGAAACAGCGCGGCATCCGCGGGCGAAAGCAACGTGCGTCGAGTCGCGCCCAGATCGGAGAGGCTCTCGGCCGATTCGGCCAGGCCTCCGACGACGGTGCTGGCTTGCACTCCCCGCTGCGTCGTGTCGTCCCAAGAGACGGCCTGCGTGAGGATCGGCTCGAAGGTGGCGCCGAGGGGGGCGGCAGCCGCGTGGGGTCCGAGCGCGAGGAGGACGACTCCGCCGCTCCCGACGAAGCCTGCCAGAACATGGCGCTGCTCGGGGGTGAGTCCGGGGGGATCGTCCAGCACGACTCCAAGCCGATTCGCCAATTCATCCACGGTATCGGGGACAGCCGGCAGGGGCGCCACATCGACATCGAGCTTGAGCGCGCCCAGTGCCTGCTCCACGATCGGTGCGCCCCCCGTCGCCACGGCCTCGTCCGTGGCGTCGGCCACGACGGCCAGAGTCCCCCGCGCTGCCTCGGGAAGGACCGGAGCGACATCGTCCTCGACGATCGCGTCGGCACCCGTGAGCCGGACCCGATCGGCCTTTGCGTCCCCTCTCTGCAAAAAGACCGACGTCTCCCCCTTGTCGCCTCCGGGGGCGGGCGTGCGACCGAGGGAGCTACCCTGCGCGTCCTCCACGACGAGCTCGCGTCCGGCGGCGCTCTGCCCCGGGCCACAAGCCATCTCGACGTGAACCCGGGAACCGCGCTGATCGGCTCGGACGAGCGCACAGTCGACCCTGGAGGCGGCCAGCTCGGGGAGGGCGACCCACAAGGGCGTGTCTCCGGCACCGCTCAACGGCTCGCCGTCGGCGCGCCCGTCCGCGAGATCGCTCAGCAGAACGATCCTCCGGTCCGCCTGAGGGGCGGAGGCCAGGAGCTCGTGAGCCCGTGTGAGGGCGCCCTCCAGGTCGGTACCCCGGTCGCTTGGAGTCAGTGCCAACGTGGCCTGCCTTGCGGCGCCCAAATCCGTCGTCGAGGCGAGCTCCACCCGCACCGGCGTCCCTGCAAGAACGACGGCAATGGAGTCCCCCTCACGCGCCGAAGAGACGAGCTCGAGAGCCCCTCGTCGGGCACGCTCGAGGCGGGTGCCCCCCCCCGACACCGCGCGCATGCTCATCGAGTCATCGACGACGATCACCATCGCGATCGATGCGCCCGCCGCACGGTGAAGGGACAGCTGCGAGCAGCGCACGAAAGGCGTCGCGCCGAGCACCGCGAGCACGACGACCGCTGCGCCCCGCGTCACGAGCAGGGCGCGGTCCTCCAATCGGGAGCGCCGCCTCGCTTCGGGGGGCGCCGGCACGACGAGCCGGGCCGGCGGAAATATCTGCTCCTCGGCGTTCTTCCTTCGCAACCGGTGGGCCAGATACGGGGCGACCACGAGCACGGCCATCGACAGCGCCAGTGCGGAGAGAAAGGTCACGGCGAACGGCTAGCACGACGCGCATGGGAATCGCCCCGCGGGCTCATCGAATCGTTTGAACGATGCTCCGCACGAGGCCCGTCAACGAGTCGTTCGTCGTCGCCGACAAGAAGCGGCCCCCGCGCCGCGCCAGGCTCTCTCGCCACCCGCGGGTGAGCTCGCCCAGCGCGTCCAGATAGGCGGCGCGCGTGGCGTCCGCGTCCGTCTCAACCACGTGCCCTCCCTCGAGAGCCCGCAAGCGCACCGTTCCCGAAAACGGAAAGTCCGCTTCGGCAGGGTCGAGCGTTTGGACGACCGCGAGCACGCGCCCACCGGACGCCAAGCTCGCCACCTTCTCGGCCGCCCCGGACGCCCAGTCGAGCAAGTCGCCGAGGACGACGACGATGGCGCCCCGCCGGGCTACGCGCGCGAGAGAAAGGAGAGCTCGGTCGAGCATCCCCGGATCGGCGAAGGCGTCCCCGCCGGGCTCGAGGGTCTCGAGCGCGGCGACGATTCGCTCGAACTGCTCGCGCCCACTCGATCGCGCGATCGACTGCACCCGCTCGTCACCGGCGAACGTCACACTCACCGGGTCCCCGTTCACGATCGCGATGCGGGCCAGTGCCGCAGCCACGATCGCCGCGAACGCGATCTTGGAGCCTTTGGCGGCGGGGCCTCGAAAGGCCATCGAAGACGATGCGTCCACGACGAGACACAGGGCTCTATCCGTTTCGGTCTCGAACTGTCTCACGAGCAGCCGCTGATGGCGCAGCAGCGAACGCCGATCCAGCCGCCTCAGGTCGTCTCCTGCGACGTACTCGCGATATCCGCCGAATTCGACACCCGCCCCCCGGAGCGCGCTCCGGTGAAGACCGGCGTACGCCCCCTCGGCGACTTGGCGCGCGCGGAACCTTAGGGGACCGAGCTCACCCCAGTCGATCGCCTGCCGAATCTCACGAGCGCCCATCACGAACGCCGGCGAGGTGCCGCGAGCCCGTCGCTCACGGAATGACCACGTCCGGCGGGAGACCGCCCAATTGAGCATGCGTCGGATCCAGCATGTCGCGTGCGAGCGTCACCTCGCTCAGCTCGACGCCCGTACCGGCCACGACTTGGCGCAGGAGCTCGTCGCCGCCTTTCTTGTCGCCCGACGCGCGATGGTCCATCGCAGCATAAAAAAGGGCCTCGTAGTGCTGAATCGGGGTCGCCGCGCGGGAGACGAGGTCTTCGCCGCGCAGCTTGCCTTCCCCAAAACGCGCCAGCGTCGCGATCCAACTCGGGTCTTCGGGGGTGGAGGCAAAGACGCGATCCGGCGAAGCGTCGGCGGGGGTGTGAAGTTGCCTCTCAAGAAGCCGGACCCAGAGCGCGAAGTAAACGAGATCGTCTGGGTCGAGGTCGGCTGCGAGCGCTCGCTGGAGGCCATCTCGAGCGGTGGCGACGTCGCCCCGCACGAACGCTCGACCGATGAGAATTTCGATCGTCTGCGCCGCTTGATGCTTGTCGCCCGGTGCCGCGGCATACGCGCGATCGAGCGCGCGCTGCGCGGGCTGAAGCGCCCCGAACCGGTCGAGAACGCGAGCGAGCACCCTCTCGACACGGGCTCGCAAATCGCCACTCTTGACGTTGCGCGATAAGACGAGCTCTCGCAGAGCTTGCGCGAGGGGCGTGCGCGCGGCGGCGGCGTCGCCGGCATCACGGGTGACGTCGCTCGTCGTCAGCAAAATCTCCCCGCGAAGAGCCGGATCGCGATTGGCGTCGTCGCTCGACAGCGCTTCCCGCAAGTGATCCAGGGCGACCTGGGGACGTCCGTCGCGCCAATCGATTCGGGAGAGCGAAAGCAGGACGCTCCCGGCTCTCTCCTCCCCGGCCGACTCCGACAAGAGCGCACGCGCGCGATCGATTCGACCCTCGCGAAGCTCGATCTCACCCATGGCGGCGCGCAGCCGCGCTGCACTCGGGTGGACCTTGCCGACCAACGCCTTCTGCCCCAGAACGGCCAGAAGCGGCTGGACCGCATGAAACGTCCGCCGGGCGCCGTCCGGGTCGCCCACGTCTTCTTCGCTCGCCATCGCGGTCAGCGAGAGCGAGAGCGCCTCGCTTCCCAGTCCCGCGTCAGGGTGAGCTCGCACGGCCTCGAACAGGACGGCTCCCGTGGCATCCGCCATCCCGAGGTCGCTCATGGCCACGCCGAGGACCAGCGCGACCTGGGGCACGGTGGGGTCGAGCCGGTAGCATTCGCTCGCCACGGCGAGCGCCGCCGCGCCGAATAGATCGCGGTCGTCGTCCAGGTCGTCATCCCCACGTGCGCCGTCATGTGCGGCCAACGTCCGGAGCTGACCCAGCAAGTCGCCGCAATGCGCGACGGACCGCTCTTGAGCCATCGCCTCGAGCGCCGCCGCGAATTGCGGCCGCTCGGCGCTGAGCAGCTCCCGCGCTTGCGCTTGATCGAGCGCTCCGAGGGCGCCGGAGAAATTCGCGTCTCGGAGGTAGAGCGAGGCGAGCACCATGGGGCCTACGTCCATCGCCCGCCACGCCTCCGCTCCCTCTTCGCGCGGCGGCTGCACGCGGGTCCGTCGAAAGTCGTCGCGCAAGGCTACGGCTCGCTGGATCCACTCCGCCGTGAGTCGAACGGCCTCCGAAAGCGCTACCGGCCCTGGTTCGAGGAGCCGCCGTCGAACCCCGACGCGCTCCCGTGTGCCTGCGGCTGCCACGGCGCCCTCGCCGGCCACCGAGTCGCGGGTCCAGTCTTCGATCGCATGAAGGTGAGCGGCGATCGGCGGGCGCTGCGCTTGTGCGACGGCCTGCAAGAGCAAGTCGTACACGGCGACGCTGCGCCCCTCGTCCCCACGCGCGGCGAGCTCTCGCGAAGCTGCCCCAAGTGCCTCCACCGCGCTCGGACCCGCGAGACCCTGCACCGGATCGCCCGTCCGCAAGAGGTAGAGGGCACCGGTCACAGCCGCGAGGCCGCGTTCACCCGAGTGAGACTTGAACCGCGCGGCAGCCCGCGTCATCTGCCGCCTCTCGATCGCCGTCAGTCGAGCCGCGCGCTCCGGCGAACCGGGAGCACTCAAGAGCAAGTCGTGCACAGCGTCGGCAAAGCCATCGTCGCTGACGGCCGCCGACGCCGCAGTCGCGCGCTCCGCTTGAGCCACGCGAGGAGACCCCTTCGGAGCGGACGCGCAAGCGAGCGGCGCCAGAGCCAGAACGTACGTACACACACCGGCTCGCCTGCGGGCGCGAAAAGTCCGCCAAACCATCTTCGGGCAGAGTCTGCCATGCGCTCTCGCATGGAGCGAGCTTCTCGGGCGCGCGTCTGCCGCCACCACGGCCGGGGAGTCGTGCGACTACAATGCGGTCATGGCCCGCGCTCACTTGCTCATCGTCGACGATGAACCGTCGATTCTCACCACGCTCCAGAAAGCCCTATCGGTCGAAGGCTATGGGGTCGACGTCGCCGGCGGAATGGCCGTGGCGGAAGAGAAGCTGAAGAAGCGCTCGTACGACGTTTGCCTCCTCGACGTGACGCTGCCCGACGGAGACGGAGTGCAACTGCTCGAACGCATGCGCGCCGCCAAGAACGAGACGCCGGTCATCATGATGAGCGGACACGCCACAGTCGACACGGCCGTTCGGGCCGTGCGCGTCGGCGCGCTGAACTTCTTGGAAAAACCCCTGAACACGGATGCGATGCTCATCGCGATCGAAACCGCACTGCGACTCACGCGCGCGGAGGCCGAAGCGGGCGATCTTCGGCGCGCCGCCGGCCTAGCCGCCGATTTTCTCGGCGACGGCGCGCCCGTCCGGCGTCTCGTCGAGCAAATCGAAAGGGCGGCCCGAAGCGGCGCTACGGTCTTGGTGACGGGCGAGCGTGGCACGGGCAAGGAGCTCGTCGCTCGCGCGATCCACCGCTTGAGCCCTCGCGCGCGCGGACCGCTGGAGAAGCTGAACTGCGCCGCCCTTCCGAGCGAGCTCATCGAGTCGGAGCTCTTCGGTCACGAGGCCGGAGCCTTCACCGGAGCGACCCGGCAGAGGCGCGGGAAGTTCGAGCGCGCGTCGGGAGGCACACTTTTTCTCGACGAGGTCGGCGACATGCCCCTCGCGATGCAGGCCAAACTTCTGCGCGTTCTGCAGGAACGCGAGATCGAGCGAGTCGGCGGAAGCGAAACGATCCCCATCGACGCCAGAGTCGTCTCCGCGACCAACCGCGACCTCGCCGCAGCCTGCGAAAGCGGCGCCTTCCGGCCCGACTTGTTCGATCGCTTGAACGTTCTGCCCCTATCGATCCCGCCGCTTCGCGCCCGGCGCGAAGACATCAAGACGTTGGCGGGACACTTTTTGCGTCTGGCAGCCGACACCTACGATCGGCGCGACATCCGTCTGGAAGACGACGCGATAGCGGCCCTCACCGCCTACTCTTGGCCCGGCAACGTCCGCGAGCTTCGAAACCTGATTGAACGCCTCGTCATTCTCACCCCCGACGCCGTACTGCGCGCGCAAGACGTCCAAAACTGCCTGCCCGGGCTCGGGCAGCCTCCCGCCACGGGCCTCTACCGTCCTGGGGTGCCGATGCGGGTTTTGGTCGAGGAGGCCGAACGCGAGATCATCCAGGAGGCGCTCGCGCACTACGGCGGCCAGATGTCGGCGGCGGCCCGGGCACTCGATCTGGAGCGAAGCCACCTCTACAAAAAGGCCCGTGCGCTCGGTCTTCGCGGGGAAAAGGGCGACGGGGAGGCCTGACCCGCTCGGCAGCGACACGTAACCCTGCGTCCCACCCCGACCGGGAAGGGTGACGTTTACCAGCCGCGCATGGCATCATCGCGAGACTCGGATGAATCTCAGCGACTCGCTCCGTTTCTACGCGGCAACGGACGTCGGCAAAGTGCGCGATCACAACGAGGACAACTTCCTCGTCGACAAGAAGCTCGCGCTCTTCGTCGTGGCGGACGGAATGGGGGGGCACGCCGCGGGTGAAGTCGCGAGCGCCATCGCCGTGCGGACGGTTCACGACGAGCTCCGGCGCGACAAAGAGATGCTCGACGACTACGCGTCGGGGGCGACCGGCGCGACCAAGGTCACGCGAAAGGA
>Ga0209274_10000529_pt1 | contig 22533 bp, 17 predicted proteins | sample HubBroMetageREF1_FD_188343 | JGI IMG/M metagenome (GOLD analysis project Ga0209274, IMG submission 188343) | Reference soil microbial communities from the Hubbard Brook experimental Forest, New Hampshire, USA - Hubbard Brook CCASE Soil... | ecosystem: Environmental > Terrestrial > Soil >...
CGCAGCGGCTTAGCGAAAGATCCGAACCTTAAGCACAACCGGGCGCAAGCGCTCGTGTTGGTTACGAACGGCCGCAAGAGCGGCCGGCGGCGCTCGGTGGTACTTCCCTACTTCACCTTCGACGGTAAGACCTTCGTGGTCGGCTCAAAAGGCGGGGCAGCCGATGACCCGGATTGGGTGCGCAATCTTCGCGCAAGTTCCACAGCCGTCGTCTATGTAAAGCGGCGCCCAAAAGCCATCAGCACTCGCTTCGCAGATGCGCACGAGCGCTCGAGTCTGTGGCCGCAGCTGATCGCCGTTGCGCCCACGTACGCGAGCTACCAGCGCGGGACGAGTCGCGAAATTCCCCTGGTGCTCATCGATTGAAGAACCCCAAGTCTGTGCAGATCGCCGGTCACTTCAGACACATCAGGAGACCACATGTCTAACAAGAAGCCCATCACAAGAGCGTTGTCGCTCGTGCTTCCGAGCGGTGCATTGGGCGCGTCCGTGCTGCTGGCGCTGTCGTCCGCGCAGGCGGCTGCCTCGCCGAGCGCGCCGACCGATAGCTCTGCGGGTCAGGCGAGCATCGCTGCGCGACTGAGGGCCATCCGCGCCGGCGTAGCTGAAATTGCGACGCCCGGCGCCGAGGGATCGGCGCAGATTAGCGAGACCCGTGGCGCGGGCCTGGTTCCCACCTGGTGGGGCAACGGTGGCTGGGGCCGATGGCATGGCGGCTGGGGTAACGGCGGTTGGCGTTTCGGCTGGCACAACGGCGGCTGGGGTAACGGCGGCTGGGGTAACGGCGGTTGGGGTAACGGTGGCTGGCCGAATGGCTGGCATAACTGGGGCAACGGCTGGCACAACTTCTGGCACAACGGCTGAGTCCAGAATTGGGACATCAGGCCATGTCGCAACCCAGCAAACACCCCGACAGCCCGACGATCGCTGTCGTGGTGGTACAGCCGACGCCGTTCTGCAACATCAATTGCAACTACTGCTACCTGCCGGCGCGCAACAACAAGGCGACGATGTCGCCGGATATCCTGCGTACCCTCTTTGCCAAGGTGTTCGGCTCGGGCTGGGCTGAGGAGCAACTGACGGTGATCTGGCACGCCGGCGAACCCCTGGTGATGCCGGTCGAGTTCTACGAGGAGGCATTCAGTCTCATCGAGTCGCTGCGGCCGCCCCAGATCCAGGTGCGCCATTCATTCCAGACCAACGGCATGCTCATCTCCAAGGCGTGGTGCGATCTGTTCAAAAAGTGGCAGGCAGGCGTCGGGGTGAGCATCGACGGCCCACGACGGTTCAACGATGCACACCGCCTGGCCCGCAACGGACGCAGCACATTCGACAAAACCATTGCGGGCATCCGTCTGCTACGCAGCGAACAGGTGCCGTTCCATGTGATCTCCGTCCTCACCGATCAAAGCCTGGACGCGCCGGAGGAGATGCTGGAGTTCTACCGCGCGGAGGGTATTGAGGACGTGTGTTTCAACGTCGAGGAGTCCGAAGGCGCGCACGTGTCCGAGCTTTTCGCCAGCGCGGCACCGCGCGCGCGCTTCCACCGCTTCCTAGGTCGCTTCTGGCGCGAGGCGCGGCGTGACGAGCGGATCCGCTTCATTCGCGAAATCGACGGCATGATCCCGCGGGTCTTTCGTCCGGAGGGTGCCGAGTTGAAGAACGTGCAGGTTGAGCCATTTGCGATGTTGAACATCGACTACCTGGGCAACGTCTCGAGCTTCTCCCCAGAGCTTCTGGGACTCAGAAACGCCGCCTACGGCGACTTCCTCATCGGCAACGTTCTGACAGACTCGCTCGAGGCAATGCGCGCCGGTGCGGTCATGCAGGCCATGAGCCGCGACATCCGCGCAGGGGTCGCGCGCTGCCGGGCCTCGTGCGAGTACTTCTCGGTATGCGGCGGGGGCGCCCCGATTAACAAGCTGAGTGAAAACGGCTCGTTCGACACGGACCGCACCGGCTTTTGTGCGCTGACGCAAATGGTGCCGACGGACCTGATTCTGGAGGCCTTTGACCATCTGCAGTGCGGCGCAGAGGGGCAATTGCTACCGCAGCTTCTGCAGGAATTTTCGGTGCGTTCCGCTGCCCTGCGGCCGGAAATGACGGTTTGAGGATTCACCGACCTACCTACCTTTGGATCGGAGAGTAACCATCATGAACAGAAAGAGTGCCACGGCCCTCTTCGTCCTCGGGATGGCAATCGTGACTTGCAGCACTCTGGCCGCGCAGGCGGGCAGCTCCCAATCCGCCGAACGCACCGGCATGCCGCCGACGGAGGTAGCACCGGTCAATGGCGGCTCCAACGACAGTCAGACGCACGCCGTGCTGCGCATTGCGAGCGTCGAGGTGATCCGCAGCGCTCACGCCCCCTACATGGACATCATCAGGGTGCGTGGGCTCGTGAGCAGCAACGGCTGGGAGGAGGCCGAATTAGTGCCGCTGACGCGCGGCGTTCCGCCGGACGGCATGCTGCAGTTGATTATGGTGGCGCGGCCCCCGGAAACCGCCTCCGATGCCACCGGCTACGAAACCGTCGAGGCGATCTTCCCGCTGGAGACCAACCACCCTTTCAAAGGGGTCAATGTGCACGGCGCGACCAACGCGGTCACGGTGACCGCCCTGCCAGGCTACTCCGAAGCGACGGCGGCTGCGGATGACTGTGGCAAGTGCGTCGGCAAGACCCTCGTGGCCAAGGGCAGCTCAAGTGCGGGGCGCGACGTGCTGCGCGAAGACCAGCTGCCGCCCGAGACGCGCATCGTGCGTCCCTCGGAGGGCATGATGGGAACGACTTCCAATCCTAATCGCCTGACGCTCATTCTCGACAAGGACAGTCGCATCGTGACCGCGGTCTGGGAATAGGTGCTGTTCGGTGCAATGCAACGCAACGACTGTAGCGGCTCCTCCAGAGGCAGCCTGTGACGCGAACTCCCGATCTCAGGAGACCTCCATGCGAAAGATTTTCTGCGCTGTAAACGCGCTGTTGCTGCTGAGCACGTCGGTTACCGGATGCGCGACGACCAGTCAGCTCACCAGCGGTAACACCAACATGTGCATGAACGTCATAAATCACGGCTATCCGCAACCGGGTGCCCCCGTCATCATGAAGGTCTGCGATCCGTGGAAGAATCAGCAGTGGTCTTTCAACGGCAACGGTGTAATCACCGGGGTAGGCGGCTTCTGCCTCGACGTGCAGGGCAGTGCGCCCAAGGATGGGGCTGCCGTGATCTACACGCCCTGCAGCGGCTCGCCCAGTCAGAACTGGACCGCCAGCAACGGTACCATCGTTGGGATCGGCGGCAAATGCCTAGATATCACCGGTGGTAGTCCCGAACAAGGCGCGCCGCTGATCATCAACACCTGCAACGGCGCACCCAGTCAACAGTGGATTTCGCACTGAAGTGGATCGCTCCTGCGAGAGAGCGAGCAGATCACTGCAGGCGCCCGAGGGCGCGCTCAACTGATCTTTCTACGATGCGCCAGTAGCACGAGTTCGACGTCGCTGGAGATCCCGAGCTTCTGCTTAATGAGCGAATGATAGTTTGCAACGGTCTTCGCGCTCAGACTGAGGAGCGATGCGATCGCAGAAACGGATTGCCCGCGTATCAGCAGCCGGAATATCTCGAACTCGCGCGCACTTAACACCATCAGGGGATCGCCTTCCCCGGTCACCTTCAGGGTCGCCAGCGCCTGAGCGATATCAGGACTGAAAGCGAGCCGCCCGGCCATCATGTCAGCCACCGCCGAAGCGAGCACCTCGGGTGCACTGCTCTTGGTCACATATCCGCAAGCCCCCAGCTGAATTGCTCGCTCGGCGAGTGCGGCGTCCTCATGCATACTGAAGACCAGAATGCGGGCATTCGGCTGACGCATGGTCATCCGCCGCAAAAGCTCAAGCCCGCTCACGCCCGGCATTGACAGATCCAGGACCACGACGTCGGGCTGATACTCAACGAAGAGCGTGTAGGCACTGTCCGCATCGCCTGCTTCGGCCACCACTTCGTAATTGCTCTGCTGCTCCAACAGGCGGCGAAAGCCCGAACGGACGATGGCGTGATCATCGATGAGCATGATTCTGATCGGCGAATCAGGGATACGACTCTTGCTGGCAGGCTCGGACATCAGCGCTCCCGCGGGCGAAATGGGCAAGGCGGCCCGGGTGTCAGCCGCTGATGGGATGTAGCGTGACCTCAGCCTCCCTCCCCGCTCCCGAGAGGATATGCCGCCGGATGTCGCAGAGCTATCCGTACGTCCCGACCGCGTCAGCCCCCTGCCGCGTGGCGTCCCAGCGCATCAGCCCGGCGCCGTCCCGGAATCGTCCGTCGACACCGATCGGGTGATTCGTCGACCTTATTCGCCGCGCGGACACCCGGGCCAGCGCTTCCGGGACCTGCCTCGGGAGGCTATCCTGAGAATGTTCGGGAGTTCTTCCCGAGGCGAGCCAGCACTCTCAGGCACATTTTCGATGACGCCTCGGGCGCTGCCTCTCTAGACTAGTGGCAGCCGAAATTGATTGTCGAAGGGACCACATGATGCGTATCTATCTGGGCAGCCGCACCTCAATCGGCGCCGTTCTAATGACCGGCCTGGCGCTGGCGGGGATTCCAGCAGGCAAAACCGCCACCGCCGCAAGTTATGAGGTGTTCGTCTCGAACGAGCAATCCGGTGATGTCACCGTCATCAGCGGCGAGGATTTCAAGGTGCTCGCCACCATCCCTGCCGGAAAGCGGCCGCGCGGGATCCATGCCGGGCCAGATGGACGGGTTGTATATGTGGCGCTCAGCGGCACGCCGATCGAGATCCCGCAGCTGGACGCGAAGGGCAATCCCATTCTGCGCAAGCACGAGGATAGCGACGACGACGCCAACGCAGACAAGTCAGCCGACGGCATCGGTGTCATCGACGTCGCCGCCCGCAAGCTCGTCGGCAAGATCAACGCAGGCTCTGACCCCGAGGAGTTCGCAGTCAGCAAGGATGGCACCCAGCTCTATGTCTCCAATGAGGACGTCAAAACCGCGAGCGTGATCGGAATACATTCCGGTAAGGTGGAACACATCATTCCAGTCGCGCAAGAGCCCGAGGGTGTCGCCACCTCTCCCGATGGCAAACGCTTCTACGTGACCTGTGAAGCCGGTGGCGACATCTACGTCATCGATACCTCCAGCTACAAGGTGGCGGGTCACTTCCGGGTCGCCGTGCGACCGCGGAGTGTCGCGTTTCTCCCGAACGGCAGCCGCGCATTCATTCCGTCCGAGACCACAGGCCAGCTGAATGTCGTGGATACCGACGAGCTCAAGATACTCAAAGTCATCGATCTGCCGCAGGGATCGCGCCCGATGAGCGTTAAGGTCTCACCCGACGGCAGGCGGATTTATGTCTCGGATGGCCGGGCAGGAACGATCTCAGTGCTCGATGCGCAGTCTCACGATCTGGTCGGCAGTCTCAAGGTCGGCCAACGGCCGTGGGGAATCATCGTCTCTCCCGATGGTCATTATCTTTTCTCCGCAAATGGGCCCTCGAATGACGTCTCCGTGGTCGATCTGACTCAAAACAAAGAGATCACCCGCGTTCATGCCGGCCAGCGCCCATGGGGAATCACCATCGTTTCGAGAGCCAACTGAAGTTCCTCAAGAACGGCGGTTTGAAGGCTCTTAATCCACGCCTCAGGGCGTCGCGCCTGAGCCGCTCACAGCGGGCTCGGTTGAGGCTGCTGCTCGCCCTGACCTTGACCGCGACCGGTTGTCTGGTGGCCTGCGGTCGCACCACCGGACCCCCAGGCCGTGTCGTCCCCAAAGCGTTCCTCAACATGCCCCAGCGCGCTGCGGGAACGATTCCGCCGTTGCTGTCGCAAACCGGCGTGTTCACGGATGTGCGCACCCTGGCTCCTGCTCCGGGTTTGATGCCCTACGATCTGGTGGTGGCCTTCTGGTCGGATGGCGCGGTGAAGTCGCGGCTCGTCGCGATACCAAACGCCAAGGTCGGATTCTCTGCGACCGACGAATGGCGGTTTCCGCCAGGCACCGTGTTCGTCAAGACCTTCGAACTGCCCGTGGATGAAACCAATCCGTCCTCCAGGCGGCGCCTGGAGACCCGGTTACTGGTTCGCGACGCCGACGGTGGCGTCTACGGTGTGGTCTATAAGTGGCGCGCTGACCTGAGCGATGCAGACCTGCTCAAGGATTCCCTCACGGAACCTATCCAGATCCGGACCAAGAGCGGCGGCGCACGCAGTCAGACGTGGTATTACCCCAGCCGCAAAGACTGTCTGGAGTGCCATAACGCGCGCGCCGGCGGGGTGCTTGGAGTCAAGACCCGACAACTCAATACGGCGCTCAAATACCCCTCGGGCCGCCTCGAGAACCAGCTCAAGGCCTGGGATGATCTGCAGCTGTTAGCCCCATCGATCCGCGGGACCGACCCTTCCACACTGCCACGATTGGCTGCGGCCAGTGACACCGCCCGTAGCCTCGAGGATCGGGCCCGCTCGTATCTGGACGCCAACTGCTCGCAGTGTCATCGGCCCGGCGATACGGTCGCCTATTTCGATGCTCGCTACAGCACGCCGCTGGTGCAACAGGGCATCGTCGATGGACCGGTATTGATCGATGAAGGAATTGACCATCCGCGCGTCGTAGCACCCAGGGACATCTGGCGCTCAATCGCTTATATGAGAATAGACACCCTGGATGACATCAAGATGCCTCCCCTCGCACGCGAAACCATCGACGTGCAGGGTGTCTCCCTAGTGCGCGCCTGGATCGAATCTCTGCCCGGACGCGCCGTGCTCGCGCCCCCGGCCATCGCGCCGGCAGGGGGAAGCTTCCACTCGGCAGTCAGCGTTACCCTGCAGACGGACGATCCGCAGGCTGAGATTCACTACACGCTCGATGGCAGCGAGCCAGGGCGCAACGACCCTCTCTACCGCGCGCCGATTCGCCTGAAGGATTCCTCCGTTGTGCGGGCCCGCGCCTACCGCGACGGCTACGTCCACAGCGTAACGACACAGAGCGTCTTCATCTTCGGCAATTAGCCGGCAAACGCGCCGCGACGGTCACCGTTGCGCCGCACCCCTCAGAGCGTGAGTCGCAGCCCGACGAAGGCCTCGAACGGCGCCGCCGGACTGAGGAAGCGATTGTCGACGCCCGGCCCGTTGGTGACACCGTCGGGAGGAATGCCGGGCGCGTTAATTCCCGTGGGGTCGCTCAGAATTCCCCAGGTCGCGTACTTGCGGTTGAACAGGTTATTGATCGAGCCAAACAGCTCCAGATGCGGCATCGGGCGGTAGCTCGTATGCAGCCCCACCACCGTGTAGCCCGGAATCGGCGCCAATTGATTCGACTCATCGCCCACGTAGTAGAAGCTGCTGACAATGTTGACCGTCGCACCCACCGTCCATTGCGGAATGACCCTGAAGTCCGCACCGAGCTTGCCGCGATGCAACGGGATTCCCGGCAGTCGGTCACCCGGTTCAACCTGGATGTCACCCAGGGCATTCTGGAACGGATTCGACGGCGACGGCACCACCAGCGCCGAGCGGAACTCAGCCTGCACCAGGCTGTAATTCGCGTAGACGCTGAGGCGCGGCGTGCGCCAACCCAAACCCGCCTCGATGCCCTGGCGGCGCGTGTCGCCGATGTTCTGGAAGAACCCCTGGCTGACCGAGGTCGCGATGCCGTAGATATCATCATGCAGGCCCGTTCTGAAAACACTCAGATTCCAGCTGAGAGTGCCGCTGCTCGCGGTGGTATCGGCGAACCTGCCGCGCACTCCCAGTTCATAGGTTTGCGCGATGACCTGGCGCAGATTGGGGGGATCGCCCGCCAGATTCGTGGGCAGCAGACACGGCGTGAATGGATCCGAGCACTCAATCTCACTCGCCGTCGGCGTGCGCGTGTTCGTTGACCAGCCACCGTATGCCGTCACCGTCGGCAGCAACTTGTAGGTGGCGCCCACTGCTGGGTTGAAATGCACGAAGCGATTCTCGCCATTCAGATTGGTGCCGAGTTGGTCGTACAGGTCTATGTTGGCAATGTTGTACCGGCCGCTGGCAGTGACCGCCAGATCGGGCGTGACATTGAGCGTATCGGTGAGATAAATGCCGAGATTCTTGTTGACTGAATCAACGCTCACCGGGACCGGATCGCCGTTGTTGATCGCGCCGGGGGAGTTCTCGGGCGTGTTGACGATCAGATCGGACGGCAGCACGATCAGTTGCGCATTGATCACGCCAATCTGCGCGCCGGTGTAGAAGCTGGTCGAGGCGTAGTCGACCGCCGCGCCCACACTGAACTGATTGGCGAGATTGAAGAGCGAGTCACTGTTTGAAATCTGCAGCGTCGCCCCCCGCCCCCAGGCATGAATCAATTCGAAGTCGTTCTCACCGATGATCGTATTGCCCCCGTTGGAGATATCCGGCAACGTCTGACCCTGTGCATTCATGAGCGGGGTGATGCCGTCCGGCTGACAGAGGATTCCGGCGACGTTGCTGCAGGCAATGTAGTCAGTGGTGTTGCCGTTGGACACGCTCTGCGAGTAGTTGCGATAGTAGAGCGTGCTCTCCAGCGACCAGGTCTTGCTGAGACGCAACGCGGCATTCAGCGTGAAGAAGTTGAGGTCATTGATGTTGTTCTGCGGACCGGTGAAGACCAGCGAGCGGTTCACCGCCAGCTCCTGAACCGGTGCCGGACCCTGACCCTCCATCGTGTTCTGCGCGCCGGTGTAACTGGCGTCGATGACCAGCTGTTCGGTGTGATAACTGAGCGCCGCGTAGAGGGTACGAATCCGATCATCCGAGAACTGCCGCCAGCCGTCCCAGTTGAGCGCCCGACCTGCCACGTAAATGCCGAAGGGCCCCGAATTCATGCCGAACTGCGCGACGACCGAGCGCTGCCCGAACGAGCCACCGGAGAGCTCAACGTCGCCGCCCTGATAGCTGAAGCCGTTCTTCATCGTCACAGAGATCGCACCGCCCAGCGCATTCAGGCCGTACAGCGGGCTTGAACTGACGAGCTCGACCTGGTCGACCGCGACGTCGGGAAACAGATCCCAATTGACGGTGTCTCCGAACGCCTCGTTGATGCGAACGCCATTCTGGTAGACCGCCAGACCCTGGGGGGTGCCCAGTACCGGTGAGGCCTCGAAACCCCGATACAGGATGTCAGGCTGGAACGGGTCATCGATATCGTCGTTGATGTTGACGCTGCTCAAATTCGAGTTGAGCGCACCGGTCAGATTCGGCGAACCCTCACGCGAGAGATCGGCGGAAGACAGCACCTGAACGTTGCCCGGAAACTTATCAATGTCGATCGACGTGCCGGGGATCGGCGTCGTGCCGATTACAACGACCTCAGGCAGAGCACTGGCGGAATCCGCGCTCGCATCCGCCGCGAGGGTGGCGACACCCCACGATGCACAGCCAGCTGCAAACACAACCCTCAGGGCCAACCCGGGCCTGCGTCGGCAAGGCGCGTGCGTACGAATGGTGATATCCCCTGATTGATCGTGAGCAGCGCCGCGAGGATGTCGTAAGAACTCCACGGGCATCAAGGGAGGTTTTCCCGACTTTGATCGGGAGAATGTCCCAGCGCTGTGCGCCTCGGCTGCGCAACACGCGCGGATCGCGTCTTTCGCAGCTGCTTAGGAGCGCGTGTTTGGAGTGCTCATCCCGGTGACTGCGGGAGTCACGCCGCAGCTGATCAGCGAGCTCGGTTGCTACGCTTCTCCACGCGATAGTTCCCCGCAAGATGGACCGGGCAGGTGCGCCCGGTCTGTTTTTGACTGCGCTACGCCGCTGCGGCCGTTTACGAACGCCGCGTTGCCGCGCGCAGCTTCTAGTCGATCAGACGTCTCAGCGCGTGGCCGCTCTTCGAGCGCAGCTCGGCGGCGGTCAATGTGCCGTCGTGATCGGCGTCGGCTTTGCCGAACAGCTTCTCGACCAGTGCGAGGTATTCGGACTTTGACAGGCTGCCGTCATGATCTGTATCCGCCGCCTTGAATGCCTTCGGCCCGAGGATTGCCTTGACCTCATTCGCTTCAAGCGTCGAATCGCCGTCCTTATTCAGCTTGTCAAAGTGAGCCGACGCCGCGGCTTTCACTTCATCCAGACTGAGCGTTTTGTCCTTGTCGGAGTCATATTTCGCAACGACCTCACTCGAGGACGGATCCGCGTAGGCGAGTTGAATCAGGCTCTGCGTCGCCACCGCCAACAAACCTCCAACAATCATCGCTGGCAATGTCGCTCGGTACACTGTGCACCTCCAATGGAAAGGCATCCACACCCTCGCTGCCATTCTCCGCGCGCGCGTCGATTCCTTGCAAGCGCGAGCTTCGCCCGCGTTGTGACACAGCGCCGCTCTGGAGACTCGCGCAACCGCAGGAGGTCAGTGCGCCCAGATTCTTCGCTCGGGATGGGATCCCAATGTCGACCGGGAGATTCGCCCGCGTTGCGCCGCAGATGCAGCAATGCCTGTGTCAGTTTTGTCAATTGCCGTCGGCGTCGATCGCGTCTGCCTTGGCAATGAGGGCGGCCGCCATTCTGATGCTGGCAAGATCGATGAGTCTGCCATCCAGAGACACAGCGCCTTTGCCGTGTTTGGTCGCCTCCGACATGGCCTGCAGGATGCGGCGCGCCTTCGCTACTTCCGGCGCCGACGGGGTGAACAGCTGATTGGCGAGTTCGATCTGCGAGGGATGTATCGCCCATTTCCCCTCATATCCGAGGATGGCGGCGCGGTTGGCCGCGGCGATGTAGCCCTCGCGATCGCCGAAGTCGCCGAACGGCCCATCGATCGGGCGCAGGCCGTAGGCGCGACACGCCACCAGCATGCGGGTCTGCGCCGCATGCCAAGGATCTGACCAGTAGTACGGTCGCTCTCCGGCCGCGTCCTTGTCCGCCAGCACACCGTAATCCGGGTGCACACCGCCGATGACCGTCGTGCGGGCCCGGGTGGAGGCAGCGTAATCGGCCACACCGAAACTCATCGCTTCCAGACGGCGCGACGACTGAGCAATCGCTTCGACATTGGCCATGCCGAGTGCAGTCTCGATCAGCACCTCGAAGCCGATGCGCTGCGTGCGCCCCTTGGCGGATTCGATCTGCGTCACCAGCATGTCTAGCGCGTAGACATCCTGCGGTACGCCCACCTTCGGTATGAGAATCATATCGAGGCGCGGACAAGCCTCGACGATATCGACCACGTCGCGGTACATGTAGTGGGTGTCGAGGCCGTTAATGCGCACCATCACAGTCTTCGTGCCCCAGTCGACCTCGTGCAACGCCTGGATGATGTTGCCGCGAGCGCGCTCCTTGTCATCGGGTGCGACCGCGTCTTCGCAGTCCAGGAATACGACATCGGCAGCGGACTTGGCGGCTTTTTCGAACAATCCGGGATTGGAGCCCGGCACCGCCAGTTCTGAGCGCTGCAGCCGTGGTCTTGCCTGCTCGATGGTCGTGAAGCTCATGTACCTTCCTCCCTAGTGGCTCAACCGGTACTACCGAGCCCGCCGGCGATGCAGTTGATGGAGACCAACAGCGCGGCCTTGTACGACTCCTTCTCGTCGCCTTCAGCTGCCGCCCGGTAGCGCCGTAACAGTTCAACCTGCTGGCGGTTGGCATCGCCGAGCACGGGCAACTTGCGCGCCAGACGGCTGCGCAGCCGTGGGAAGCGTTCCGCTATCTGGCCGCCGCCGCTGATCTGCAGCAGCATGTCGGCTGTCAGGCGGTATTCGCGCTCGAGCGTGGAGAAAATGCCCTCACGCACCGCCGCATCAGTCACCAGCCGGGCATATTCGCGCGCGATTGCCAGATCGACCTGCAGCAGCGTCTTCTCCGCCTCGTCTACGATGAGCCGAAACAGCCGGAAATCCCGAAACATGCGCCGCAGCAGCTCGAGTCCCGGCTGCTGGCGCACTTCGAGAAACGCCGCCAGCGCACTGCCGACTCCATACCAGCCAGGCATGATGTGTCGGTTCTGCGACCAGGCGAACACCCAGGGAATGGCACGTAGGTCCGCCAGCGCGCGCGCGCCGAACCGCCGTGCCGGACGCGAGCCGATGTTGAGCAGCGCCAGCTCGTCGAGCGGACTGGCCTCCTGCAGGTAGACGATCAGCTCGGGTCGGCGGACCAGATTGCCGTAGGCGGCTCGCGAAGTCTCGGAAAGCGCTTCCATGGCGTCGTCGAATTCGCTTACCGGCATCAATGCCTGCTCGCCCTCGGATTTGAGACTGTGCTTGAGCACACTGCTTGCCAGCAGCTCAATCTGGTAGGCGGCGGTGCCACGGTTGGCGTACTTGAAAGAGACCACTTCACCCTGTTCGGTGATGCGGAACTGTCCGGCGATCGAACCTGCCGGCTGGGCCGCGATCGCGCGCCCCGTCGGCACGCCACCGCGACTCACCGAGCCGCCGCGTCCGTGAAAAAACGACAACGGCACCTTTAAATCTTTACCCAGCTTGGTCAGTCTGACCTGGGCCTTGTACAGCTCCCAGTTGGAGGCGAGGAATCCACCATCCTTGTTCGAATCCGAATAGCCGAGCATCACCTCCTGCACGCCGCCCTGCGCGCGGATGCTGCGCTTGACCATCGGCACGCTGAGCAACTCGCGCATGATGCCGGGGGCCGCGCGCAAGTCCTCGATGGTCTCGAACAAGGGCACGATGGGCAGCGTGCAGGTTTCGACCGCCAGAGTATCGGCGAATAAACCGCTCTCCTTGGCCAGCAGATAGACGCCCAACACATCAGCGGCGCTGCGCGTCATGCTAAGGATGAAGGTTCCGATCGCTTCACGGTCGAAGGCCCGCGTCTCTCTGATCAACTCAAACATGCCGAGCGTTTCCGCCGCTTCCGCCGGCAACGCCGGCGGCGCACGTGCCGCGGGATGCGGGACCGCCAGCTGGTTCAGCAGCCAGCTTTTCCAGTGCGGGGAATCGTCCGCGGGCGGCTGCGCACCTGCGCCGAGCGCACGCCACAATGCCTGCAGCGCCTGCGTGGTACGCGTGGTGTTTTCCCGAAGATCGAGTCTTAAGGTGCTGAAGCGGAAGGTCTCCACCTCGCGCCGCACGGGGCGTACCAGCCAGGCGGACAGTTCGCCAGCCCCGCAGCTGGCCAGTGACTCCTCCAGCAGGTGCAGCTCGGCGGCCAATTCGCCGGCGTCGCGATAACCGGCTGCGCTGTCACTGCGCACCGCCGCGGCGGCAGCGGTGTGCTTGAGTCTCTGCAGGATGCAGGCCAGATACTGACGGAACGGCTCGCCGCGATTGCGGCTCGTGATCGCCTCGGCATCCCCTGACTGCCGTAGCGCCCGCGGCAGCGCCTCCTGCAACGCGACCGGCACACCGACGACGCTCGCGGCGATCGACAGGGTGCGAATGAGCTCGGCGATGCGGCTGCGATAGCGCGCCAGACTGGCGGCACGGTTGGCGGCGAGAGTTTTGCGAGTCACCTCGTTGGTCACGAACGGGTTTCCATCGCGGTCGCCGCCGATCCAAGCGCCGAACTGGAAAATCGGCGTAATCTCGAAGCGCTCGCCGGGGTAGCTTTGTTCGAGGGCGCTCGCCAGTTTCTCCAAGGTGGCCGGCACGCTCTCGAACAGCGTCTCATTGAAAAAATGCAGCCCCCAGGCGACTTCCTGCGCCACGGTCGGCTTTTCGAGGCGCAGCTCACCGGTCAGCCAGAGAAGCTCAATTTCGTTGCGCAGGCGCAATTTCAGCGCGGCGCGCTCACGTAACGTCCAGCGCGTCGATTCCAGCTCCATCAGGGCGCGGTAGATGCGGCGATGCTCTTCGAGCACGGTCACGCGTTTCGCTTCGGTGGGGTGCGCGGTAATCACCGGCCGAATCCGCAAAGCCTGCAGGACGCAGCGGACCGCCTTGGCTTTGATCCCGCTGTCAGCGGCGTCCGCGATAACGTTGGCAAACGTGCCGTTCACGGCCTGGAGTCCGCGCCGGTTCTCCGCGTCACGCCGCCGCCGCATCGCAGCGTTTTGCTCCGCAATGCTCAGCAGTTGAAACCATATCCCCTGCGCCTGCAGCGCCGACGCCTGTTGCCGCGGCGCGAGGTTCAACGCGATGGCCTCACCGCGCAGCAGCGGCACCACCTCGGGACTGTGGCGGGTGGCAGTCTCGACCAGCAGCTCGAACAACAGTTCGGCCACTTCCGCTTCGTACAGGTCAGCGCTCATGTTTGGGCTCGACGCGCGGCCTCGACCGGCATCGGCCGCTCAGCTGGACGTAGGCCGCGTGCGGCGGCCGCGTAGTACCTCGGCCACGGTGGAGCCGAGTTCGCAGGCGCTCGCCGCCACCGTGAGACCGTGGTCCTTCATGATGGCGGTCTTCTCCGCTGCACTGTCACCGGCTGAAGAAATAATCGCGCCGGCGTGTCCCATGCGGCGCCCCTTGGGCGCGCTGAGTCCGGCGACGTAGCCGATGACGGGCTTACTCATGTTTTCCTTTACCCACTTGGAAGCCTCGGCCTCCTGCGGGCCACCGATCTCACCGATCATGACGACGGCCTCGGTCTCCGGATCCTGCTCGAACAACATGAGGTGATCCAGGAACGAGCTACCGTTGATCGGATCACCACCGATTCCCACGCTGGTTGTCTGCCCGATGCCCAACGCATTCATCTGCGCAGCGGCCTCGTAGCCCAGCGTCCCTGAACGCGAGACGATGCCGACGTTGCCGCGGCTGTAGATGTGCCCGGGCATGATCCCCAGCATGGCTTTCCCCGGACTGATGATGCCCGCGCAATTGGGCCCAACGACCATGGTGCGTCGCTCACGCGGGTAGCGCATCAGATAACGCTTCACCCGCATCATGTCCTGCGCCGGGATGCCGTCGGTGATGATGCACACGAGCCGCAGTCCGGCATCGGCCGCTTCCATGAGCGAGTCGGCGGCAAACGCCGGCGGCACGAAGGCAAGGCTGGTGGTGGCACCAGTGGCGCGCACTGCCTCCTTGACGGTATTGAACACCGGCCGATCGAGGTGCTGCTTGCCGCCCTTGCCCGGCGTGACGCCCCCCACCACCCGCGTGCCGTAGGCGATCATTTCGCGTGCATGGAACGTGCCTTTGTCGCCGGTGAAGCCCTGCACGATCACCGCAGTCTTTTCGTCAATCAGGATACTCATCGCGTATTTCCCGGGAGTGCACGCGACGGCTGTGCGGCTGCGGCGACCGCCTGGCGTGCCGCCTCGGCGAGCGTCGCCGCACTGATGATCGGCAGGCCGCTCTCCTCAATGATCTTGCGCCCTTCCGCCTCGTTGGTCCCCGCGAGCCGCACGACCAGTGGCACACGGATGCCGATGCTTTGTACGGCCTGCACGACTCCCTGCGCCACCCAGTCGCAACGGTTGATGCCGGCAAAAATGTTAACCAGAATCGCCCTCACCTTGGCATCGGATAACACCAGCCTGAACGCCTTGGCAACGCGCTCCGGCGAGGCGCCACCGCCGACATCGAGAAAGTTTGCGGGGTTGCCGCCGGCATACTTGAGCGTGTCCATGGTGGCCATGGCGAGCCCGGCGCCGTTGATGATGCAGCCGATGTCGCCCTCCAGACCGACGTAGTTGAGATTGTCCTGTGAGGCTTCGGCCTCGCGCGGATCCTCCTGCGACAGATCGCGCATCTCAGCGACGTCGCGATGGCGAAACAAGCCGTTGTCGTCGAAAGACATCTTGGCATCGAGCGCGATGACGCGGTCGTCCGCCGTCACCACCAGCGGATTGATCTCCACCATGGTCGCGTCGAGATCGCGAAAAGTCCGGTAGGCGCCCATGATGGCGGCCACTGCGCGGCTGACCTGTTTGAGGTTCAGCTCGAGTCCGAACGCGATCTCGCGCGCCTGAAACTGCTGCAACCCCACCGCCGGCTCGACCACGATCTGCAATATCGCCTCCGGCGCGGTGCGTACGATCTCCTCGATGTCCATGCCGCCCTGCGCCGAGGCGATCACCCGCACCCGCTCGGCTTTGCGGTCCAGCACGATGCCGAGATAGAGCTCGCGCTCGAATTTCTCGGCGATCTCGACATAGACGCGCTGGACCAGGCGGCCTTCGGGGCCAGTCTGCTGCGTCACCAGGCGCTTGCCCAGCATGGATTGGGCGGCGTCATGTACCTCGTGATAGGTGGTGCACAGCTTGACACCGCCCGCCTTACCGCGAGCACCCGCGTGAATCTGCGCCTTGACGGCCCAGCGCCAGCCGCCCAGCTCGGAAGCCGCGTAGGAAGCCTGTTCGGCACTGTAGGCCACCGCGCCCCGCTGAATTGGCACGCCGTAACCTGCGAGCAGTTCCTTCGCCTGATATTCATGTATGTCCATGAGACCTCTTTGTCAGGTGACGGAACGGACCAGACGCCGGACTTGCCGCTCCGGGCTTGCACATGTTGGGGGATACACCGGAAGGGGTAAATCTCTGTGCGTCCCTGCGCTGCCCTGAAGACGCCGGAGCCGGGCACTCAGCCTGTCATAGAGTCTTTAGTTTTCCTAGCGCTATGAGGCTTTGCTCTGATCATTTCGAGTGCTGGCGAGGCGCGGCCCGGAAATTCATTCGTCGTCGCAGGCCGCCGCCGAAGCGGCCCCACAAACGCGCCTCTTGCCCCGCTGACTCTTCACTCGCGCGCGCGATGGATGACGGGCACGCCAGTGGCGCGCGCGGACACCGTCGCTTCGGCGAGGTATTCGTCTCCGCTGTTGGTGCGTGCGCGGCGCTCCGTAAGCGTGACCTCGATGTGCGGCTCGCTCGCCCCAGAGCGCACTGCCGCTTCGAGCACATGGGCGCGCGCACGGCGCTTCGCCTCTTCGATGGCGCTGTCGGCATCGGCAAAATCGCGACTGCCCGCGGGGTCGTGCACGCGAAACACGTTGAGCACCGGCTGGTTGACGGTCAGCTGGCACACTTCCGAGACCACTCCGGCGGCCGCGCCGACGGCGTTGCAAACTTGAGCATGTTCAGGCACGCACAGTGCCGCGCCCAGGCGTCGGGCGACTTCGCCGTAGTAGGCCGCGGCAGGTGCCCCGATCGCGATGAGCGGCGTCGTCAGCCTGACGTTGATTTCCAGCAGTCGTGAGAAGGGTCGCCCGGCAGCCACCTCACCCATCAGCTGACGGAACGGGCCCGAGCGAGCGCTCTCGAGGCCAGGGTCGCGCGCCAGTGCCGTTTCTGCCACGACCTGTACGGCTTGGCGCAGCACGTTCTCATACGTGCGCGCGCAGATGCCTTCGGCACTGTCACTCTCGCGCCGTGCGCTGACATTGCGCTCCTCCAGTGCAAGCAGCACAGCGCCAAGCCGCGCAGATTCCACGCACCAGCCTTGTTGTCGTCCGAGAACATGCAAGGCATCGCTCGGTGTGAATCCAGCGATCGTTGCCAGCCCGCGATCGACCAGCCGACGCAGCGCCTCGACACCCGGGGTAGTGCGCGCCACGGCATCGACGCCGCTCGGCACCTCCGCCAGGGCCTCGAGCACGCGCCGCTCGAGCCGGTCGAGCGTGGCGACGGGCTCGGGACCCGGATTGCGCACGGCAAACTGGCCGGCGAACGGCGGCAGCACCGCGGCGGCGGCGAGCCGGCTCAGCGCCGCGCGAACTTCCGGGAATTGCAGCGCAAACAGGCTGAGCGGCACGACTCGCCGCGGCCCGATGCTCAAGCGCCGCTCGCGGTCGAAGTAAACCTCGCTGTCGCCGCCGAGGCCGCAGGTATGAACGTCGACCGCCTGCACCATGGTGCGCCAGCCGCCGATCACCGCGCCCTCCGGTCGCACGACCGGGTGGCCGTCGGCTACCACCGCGACATCGGTCGTGGTGCCGCCCATATCGGCCACCACGAAGTCCCTGACACCGCTGAGGAAACTCGCACCGACGACGCTGGCAGCCGGCCCGGACAACACCGTCTCGACCGGATACTCGAGGGCCACGGCCGCCCTTACCAGCGTGCCGTCGCCGCGCACGATCATGAGCGGAGCCTCGATGCGTTCGCGCGCCAGCACTTCCTGCACCGAGTCGATCAGGTGGCGCACCTGCGGCGTGAGCCGCGCGTTGAGGGCGGCGGTCAGGGCGCGGCGCGGCGCATCGAGCTGCGCACTCAGTTCGTGACTGCAGGTGACAGGTTTGCCGCAGCCTGCGCGGATCCGCTCGCGCACGCGCAGCTCATGCGCAGGATTGCGCACCGAGAACATGGCCGCGACTGCGAACGCCTCCACCTTGCCGCCGAATTCGGCCACTGCGGCTTGCACCGCGGCCTCATCGAGCGGCTCGGCCTCATCGCCCGCGGCATCGTGCCCGCCGCGCACGCACACCAGACTGCCGGCATTACCGCGCTTGAGCCCGGAGCGCTCGACCATGCGTTCATCGAAGCCGACCAACAGCGTGCAGATGGGGCTGAAGCGCCCCTCCACGACCGCATTGGTCGCGAGGGTCGTCGACACCGCGACCAGCCCGATGTGCTGACGTCGCACGCCGGGTAGCGCTGCGAGCAAAGCGTGGACCACCTCGCTGATGCCGATCGCAAGATCCCAATGCGTGGTGCGCGCCTTGGCGCTGGCGAGCAGACGACGCTCGCCATCGAGTGCGATCGCGTCGGTGTAGGTTCCACCGGTATCCAGGCCCAGGCGAATTTCGCGCGGCGCAGGCTTTGCCGCCACCGCACCCTCAGCAATCATCGTGACGTCTCCACCTGCGGCGGCGCAACCAGCTGCTTATCGTGCGCGCCCTGACAACGCGGGCCAGCATACCCAAGGCAGCACGGTCCGGTACGATTGCGTGGGCGGCAGTCGGGTTTGGCCGGCAATATCCGCGCGTACCTGGCCCAACATCGCTGCGGCTCGCCGCGGCCGGCGAGCGCTGGTTAATGCAGCGCCACCGCACTCGCGGTCGTGCCATCGCGAGCGAAGTCGAAGCGGATCTGCATCAGGCGACGGCCCGGGGTATCGGCCGCCGGGAATGTCCACTGCTTGGCGGCCGCGACCGCGAGCCTCTCGAAGTAACTGCTGGGACCGGTTCGGTCCGCGACTGCAGCGGACACCGAGCCGTCCGGGTCGACAGAGGCCCGTACCCACACCTTGATGTGTCCGCGAATGGAGCGACGCGCGCTCTGCGCCACCTCGGGGAGGACCTGGTGGTTTGCGGCTGATGCTGTGCCAGGGTGCACGTGGGCCGATTTCGTGCTGGCCAAGGCGGGCGGCGGCACCTGCGACTCCTGCGCGGCAGGCGACGTCGCAGACGCACTTGGTGCCGGGGTTGCCGCAGGGAGCTGAATCGGGGCTGGAGGTGCGGCGGGGGCGGTTCTCGATAGACGCACTGCGCTCCAGGCGAGTGCCAGGATCACGACCGCAACCAGCGCGCCGAGCCATGCACGCGCAGTGCGCGACTGTGGCGCGGCGGCCGCCCGCGTCATGGCGGATGCGAGCTGCGCAGCTGCGGTCCCTGCCGGTGTCGCCTGCTGCAGCTTCCCCCCGGTCACCACCACGGCCGCATCACCGGAATCTCTGCTCCCGGTCGGCACAGGAGCCAACGGTCCTCCGCGCGTCCACTCCGCGAGCTCCAGCGCACTGGGGCGATCCTGCGGCCTGAGACTCAGGCAGCGGGCCACGACAGCGCGAAATGCCGGAGTGAAATCCTCCGGCAGCACGACGGCATCCCGCGGTTCACGCAAACCGGAGGGCACACGGCGCGTAAGTGCCTGGCACAGGCTGACGCCGAGCGCCCAGATGTCGGCGGCGCTGCCCGCGTTGCCGTGGCTGGCTTCGGCTGGGTCGTACAAACCGGAGGCATCGCCACTGGCCGGGGCTTCACCAAGCCGACGGATCGTGTCGCTCGCAAGCTTCAGCCGATCGCCCACGACGAGAATGTTGGCGGGCTTCAACTGGCCCTGCACCAGGTTGCGCCCATGCAGGAACACCAGCGCGTCGAGAACCGGTGTCAGCATCTCGCGCGTTTCGTCGTCGGTCAGGGCGCGGTGCGCCAGCAATTGTGCGAGCGTCTGGTCAGCGTATTCCATTACACAGTACAGGTAGGGCAGTCCCTCCAGCTGGCATCCGCCCCACTCCAGCAGGCGCAGCAGGTGGGCGTGATCCAGGCTGCCGGCCCGCTTCCACCGCGGCAGTTGTAATTCCGCGAGAGCGCGACTGGTCGAGACGATCTTGATGGCGAGATCTGCAGGACCCCGCGCCTCAGACTTTGTCAGGAAGACGCCGCTGTGCTCAGAGCCACCCAGATAGCGCCCGAGCGGAAACGCGCCGTTGACAACCTGGCCCTGCAGCCGCGTCCAGGTTTCCTGCATCGCCTCACTTGGCTCAACGCTCATCTGCCCCCCATTCCCAGCCGAGCGCAGGCGCCTCTCCTCCCCCGCTCCCATGCCCCAGTCCGTGCCACGCGCGCGAGTTAGCCGCTGAAACGATAGCGCGTGCTCCCCCTACTATAATGAGTGGCAGCGCTCGGAATCTGCGACAGCTCACCCAGCGTCCTGACCATAGGGAAAACTTTACCCGGTCAATCGCAGCGGCGCGCGTGCCACGGATGATTTCGCCGTGGAAAAAAAGCGACACCGAGAACCTCATCCGCAGGGGGCTGGCGTTTGGATGTCGCGCCTCCCAGCCGACCCAGGGGAACCCCGCTGCGCCCGCTTCCGCGTGAGTTGCCCACGCAGTAGCGGGCGAAGCGGGTGGCAGACTAGCCCAGGGGTTTTGCGATCAGGGACGGAGTCTGAGACAACCGGCGCGCCGAGCGTGCGACGGCGAGCTGCGCCGCCACGATGCCGTGAGTGATCAGGTAGAACGGCACCAGCACCGTCGGCACCAGGCAATACGGCAGGTGCTGCATCGCCCCCGAACCCACCCCTGCGTGAATCAACTGCAAGGGGCTGCCGGCCGCCGAGGTGACCCCGAGTGTCATGGCCGCGAAGAGATCGAGCGCTCCGAACATGTTCCAGCTCCTCACGGCAGTCGCGGGCAGCTCGGCCGAGCGCCACACCCGCAGTGCCAGTGGAATGGCGAGGGCCCCCGTGATGATGTCTCCCAGTCCCGCCGAGTACGGGAACGGCCCGCTGAGACGCCCGCTCGCGGCCAGCAGCAGAAACAGCACCCCGAGGACTCGCATCGAATTAACACCGATCAGCAGCGGCATCGGCACCGCCAGCAGGGCGTTTCTCACGCGGCGCGATCCGAAAGCCAGTGCCGCCACCACGAGCAGGGGCACTGCGAACAGTACCGCCACGAGTGGCAGCGGGCTGTCCGGCGAGAAGGCCAGCTTGCCGGTGGCGCCCAGTTCACTTGCCAGGCCGACCCAGCCGCCGGCAATCGCAGCCAGCGTGAGACGGCGCGCGAGGGTGTTGGCGAGTGCCTGGGTGAATACGGTGAGATTGATCGCGATAGCGCTCATCCCGACGAGCGCTCCGATAAGGTCCAACATGATGACTCTCCTCTTTGCCCGCGAGGCTTGCGGGCGCTGCCCCAACCTTCATTAACCGCCGGCGCGCGGGTGCCGCGATCGCGCCAACGGCTCTGTCAGCACGACATGCCCAAGAAGCACGCGCTGCGCGAGCAGCTGCGCATCGCCCCGGGAGTGAACGCCGCCGCGACTCTCGAGTACAGGCCGTGTCCGAGGACTCGTTGCGGAGGTCGTGCCGAGTAACAGCCGTCGGGCGTGCTGCTGGGCATCACCTGCGTCTTGCGCGCTTCTCGCCTCTGGCTGCGCAGGCTGCGGTAGCGAGATGCTCGAGGGCTGGCCCGCCAGCAGGCGCCTCTGCTGTTGCATCAGGTCATCACCCGAGGGCGCGGCATTCGCGGCACTCAGATGCCAGAGCACTGCTGCTGGAACCAGCAGCAGTGAACGGAGCAGGGAGTTTTTTCGGTCAAGAATCATAATGATCTCCAGTTTGCATGTATATGCATGTTTCAGCTTGAATGAAAGAATTCACTGTGTGCTTGCCGCATTCACACAACGCTCAGGTTGAGGTCAGTTTGGAGGCAGCCAGAAAGGACGCCTTCTTCAGAGCGGCGGCCTCCGAGCGCCCCAGGCGTTTTTCGAAGGCTTCCTGCGCGGCCTCCCACTTGGGGCGCAAACCCGTCAGCTGGCTTTGGCCCTTCGCGCTCAGAACCCAGCGGCGCTCACGACGATCCTTGCCCACTCTGTCGAGCGCCAGCCCTGCCTTCTTGATCAACGCCAGAGCCCGCGTGGCGGTGGTCTGATCGATACCGATCGCCTGCGCGAGTTCGCTGGTCGTCAGATGGGGAGCCAGTTCGAGAGCCTGCAGCAACGTGTACTGCGTGGGGTGAAGACCGCTGCCGCCCAGCACTCCCTCGTAGAGTGCGGTCACCGCGCGGGCAACTTGGCGCAGGGTCGCGCAATAGCAGGGCAATGATTGGAGTTGCATGCCGCGGAGTATTGCATGCATATGCATCTATAGTCAACGGCCTGCCGCGCGCCGATTCACAACCAGGGCCCGACCGGTGGTGACTCGCGCGCCTCTATTATTCCCTGCGGCCCGCGGCGCATCTTAAGGCAGGCGAGATGGCGGCCGAGCCGCGCCTCTCCTGAGCTCGCGC
>Ga0209274_10000530_pt1 | contig 22480 bp, 18 predicted proteins | sample HubBroMetageREF1_FD_188343 | JGI IMG/M metagenome (GOLD analysis project Ga0209274, IMG submission 188343) | Reference soil microbial communities from the Hubbard Brook experimental Forest, New Hampshire, USA - Hubbard Brook CCASE Soil... | ecosystem: Environmental > Terrestrial > Soil >...
TCGGTCCCATCCGAATTTCACATCGCCCGCCAAGGCTTTCTCGTGGGCGCAGGCGTTCACCGGTTCGGACCGCGCTAGTCGCCGCTCTTGCCGCTCTTCTTCTCTTTGAATAGGTCTACGGGGTCTCTGTCCGGAGCCATGGCGACATCGAAAAAGCCGATCATCATTTCCTCCCAACTCTGGTCGCCCCAGCTCACCATCTTGGTGGAGTCGGGGTTGGCCGGGTTATTGGGAGAATTATCGAAATGCGCGACGCAATGCAGGCGGGTGCCCGCGGGCAGCACCTTCTGGTCGGCCAGGTAATAGAATAGCTGCCAACTGAAATCGTATTTCGGCACGCGCAACAGGACTTCGGATTCGCCGGTCGGATAAAAAGCCGTGTAGGCGAAATCCTTGCCGCGCAGATGCATGTGAGGCATCATATCGACCAGCTTGGCGGGCTCCTGTAAGGTGATATCGGACTCCACTTCGTAGTTGCCGTCGCCCGCCGGAATCTCGAACTTGTCGTTCGAGGCGCCCACCGTATAGACGCGCTCGCGGGGCGGCTCCTTCGCGAAGACCAGGCCGATACGGCTGCGATCCGTGCCGGGCTTGCCGTTGGCCGTGTAGTGCATCTGGAAGACGAAATCGGATCCGGCCTTGATGAGCTTGGCTTGGCCTGGCTGCAGGATGCCGGGCGGCATCCCGGGAGCGAAACCCACCAACAGCTCGGGTGGCCCGCTGTCATCGTCGTCCCTCTTGTGCCTGCGCTTCTCGCGGTGGTCTTCTTTGACCTTGACAAAGGGGATACCGGGCTGGGCATCCTTCAACCATTTCGATCCGGGCGGGCGGACGAAGGCGATGATGTGATGCACAACCTGCCGGTTGCCCGGGCGGGCTTCGAGTTCCTGCACCCATTTGTCTTCGGTGAAGCCGGAAGGGATCACGATGTACTGATAATCGATCGTGCCGGAGGCGGGCACGGCAAATTCGTTGGGCATCTCGAAGACCACGTCGGGCTTGTGGATGCCCCAGCCTTCGGCGAATTGGGCGGGCTTGGGGGCTTCGGAGGGGTCGCCTTCGCGGGCGCCGCCGTCGGCCCAGGCCACCAGCGTATCGATTTCTTCGCGGGAGAGCGAGCGGTCGTTGCTGAACTTGCCGAAGTGGGGATCGGCGGGCCATGGCGGCATTTTGCGTGTGATGACGGCTTCCCGAATGGCTTTAGCCCAAGGCCGCACCTCTTTATAGGTCAGGAACGATATGGGCGCCGCTTCACCCGGCCGGTGGCATTCCTGGCAGCTCTTCTGCATCAGCGGCAGGACGTTTTTGTAAAAAGTTGGTTGAGAAGGAATCGTGGCAGCGTACGTCAACACCGACGCACAGAGCCCCAACAGGAACGATCGAACGGCCATCGGCACCTCCAATGTGTGCTGTTTATTTATCTTAGGCTATGGCGCAAGGTGGTGTAAAGCGGGAGTGAACTGCGTTGCGTGCGCGCGCGAGAGTGGATACACTGGAAATACCGCACTCGTGCAGCAATCCCCGGTCGTCTAATGGTAGGACAGCGGCCTTTGGAGCCGTGAATCGTGGTTCGAATCCATGCCGGGGAGCCATGCCATTAAGAATCAATAACCTTGAATGAAAAGTTGACAGCGTGTACGAGTACTCGTACACTGAAGGGGTGTCTCAGGCCATAAAAAGCCTAGTTTTGTACAAGCGACACCTCCAGGGTTGCACCATCCACAATAGCCGTGTCCCGCGCAGCAAGCGCCGTTTCTGGATGGATTGTGATTGTCCAATCTGGATTCATGGTCGCACGCCGACTGGCGACATTGTTCCTCGACAAAGCACACAGTTCTCCGACTTGAAGCGGGCGGAAGCGCTGCGAGCATCGCTGATGGCGCAAGTTCAGACGGAGTCCATGACCGGCCCGCCACTTTCGGAATGCATCGAGAAATACCTCGCCACGCGCGAGCAGGACATCGATGCGCGTACCCTAAATCAGCACCGGCTCGCGCTCGAAAGACTTCAGCGTTTTCTTGAGGCGCAGAACATCATCCACATCCGCGAAATAACAGTAGATCATCTGGAGACGTTCAAGACCGCCGGTTTGCCGAAGGCGATGCGGATGACGACGAAGGCCACGACCTTCGCGAAGATCAGGTGTTTTCTCCGGGCCGCATTTCGGCGGGGGTGGATCAAAGAGGCGCTCGTCGATAAGGTTACGACGGTGAAGGCGGTCTACGACCAGAAAGAACCCTACACTGACGACGAAATCGCGACGATCCTCGATCATGCTTCGCTACTTGACGGAGGAACGCATGGCTACGCAAAGCAGGCTGGCACGTTCCGGCTCCTCCTGGAACTGATGCTTTCAACCGGATTACGCGTGGGCGATGCTGTTGGGTTCGATCCCCGTGCGCTTTCGAAGGGAGACAGTCTGTGGATTTACACTTATCAGCCGCAGAAACAGAAGCGCTCCGAAAAGCCGAAGCTCCTGGAAGCGTACATCACGGACGAAATGAAGAAACGGATCGACGAGTGCAGGTGGCTTTCGATGAAGGGGCCATTCTGGTACGGCGCTGGAAGTGATCCCACACCGCTCGCGCAGGCAGTCTACGAAAGAATGCAGAATATCGGGGAGCGTACCGGAATCGCAGATTGCCGTCCTCATCGGCTCCGAGACACGTTCGCGGTCCGCGCGCTGCTTCGGGGCATGCAACTCGAAGACGTTTCGCGTTTGCTTGGGCACGCGAGCGTGAAGGTCACCGAAACGTATTACGCGAAATGGATTGGGAGTCGCAAGCGAAGGCTGGAGCGGCTGGTCGCAGAATCCCTTGCCTCCACCCCATAAACACCAAATCGGTCTTCTGTCTCAAACTGCTGCACTTGCGGTCGCACGTTTCGAATCACATGTCGGCACTGATTCCGATTTTGCAGAAAGCTAGGGGGCCGCGGCAGTCATTTTGGAATCCTGATCGCTTTTGTATTTCTCTAAGACAGCGGTCCCAAATGTCGCCCTAGAGACTTTCGCTCAAGTCAGGACTTCACTCTAATAACAGAACGACGTCCACCCGGCGGGGCAGTGGATCGATCGCCCAGTCGTATGATGCGAACTGACCTGGTGTCTATCAAAGTTTCAGGCATTGTGGGATTCCTGAGCCTTTCATGTACACGGGAAGCGACGCTCTCCGGGATGGAGAGAGTGGCGTACTTTCGTTTGTTTGTGCCATCATTTGCAACCCGAATCACGCCGGCCTCTTCCGCAAATATTCGACTGACGGTTTTGGGCGACAAGCCCCAAAGGCCCGCTAATTCTTTCACTCGATAATGTCTCTCGAACGCGAAGCTTTCCATCCGCAGCCGGCTCCCGACTGTATCAATGTTGTTGCTCGGCCACTCTCCCGCGGACATTATGCGGAGGGCTCCCAGACAACCTGCACCGTCGAGACGTTTGTCGACACCGCCATGTGAATCACCTTTGGCTTCGGTTTCCGCGAAGACCTCTTCGACGCCCTCAAGCGGCTCACGCAAATGGAGTTTGCTCCAGTTGCTCAAACAGGTCGCGGCGTACACGGTCCAGCCGAGACTTTTCGACGAGCGCAAAGCCCGGCGCCATCCCAACGGCTTCCTCGAAGGTCAGCTTTCTTTCGCGCATGCGGCGGATGTTTTCTCCGAATGTGTCGAGTGACCGTTGCGGGATGCCGACGGACGTGAGGACCTTCTCACGGTTGTCGATATAAACCTGCATCTGATCGAACGCTTTGCCGTCACGCGCGACCGGACCGAAATACTCGTTGATCCAGAGAATGAGGCTCTTCTCGGCGGCGGTCTCCGCAAGGGTCTTGAATCCAAGAAGCGTGTCATTCAACATTTCTCCACCGCTGATCGGAATATGCACGTAGACGCGCCGGCCCGCCTCGCGAAGCATGGCAATGATATCCGATTCGACGATGTACGTCCAGAACGGCAGGAAGGCGGTCGCGCCGCTGTCGACAATGAATACGGCCTGTTCGTTCAGGAACCGATCAACCACCACGTCATAGCGGGAACGTACGACCACGCCGTCTTGGTTGACGAGATCCAGCTTCTCAACCGGGAGGGCTTTGTATTGGGCGAGTGATCGATTGACTGGATCACCATCGATGCAGTGCACGGGTTGTCCCCGGCTTATCAGGAACTCGGCGAGCCAACCGGCTACGACGGTCTTGCCGACGCCGCCTTTGCCCTGGAGAACGAGGTGAATGGTTGGAGTGACCGCGGAACCGCTCGTGACCGCCGCTCCGTTTTCGTTGGTATTGCCTTTGGCCATAATGACTCCCTTCCTCAAATCAGATTTCCGCCCTCTGGATCGCCGTCGTTGTGGAGCTTGCGGATGTCCATCTTCGGGCGCGATAGAACACGCATTGCTTGAGCCAGCGGATCGTCAGGTGGTTGCGTGACACGAGCCTCGGGAAGCCGCTGGCCAAGCTGCAATCTCGGAACTGATTCGAAATCCGGCCGAACCGACTGCACCACAGAAGTTCCAGAGTGCCGATTTGCTTTTTCGTGCCGACGTATGCGGCTGATGTAGGAGGTCAGACTGGTAACGCTCAGGGTGATTCCGGCATCTTCCGCCAGCCAGGTGCAAATGGTCTTCATGGTTTGGCCAATCGTGAGGGCTGCTTCAATGTCCGGCCATACCGCTCGGATCTGGGCCGCCTTCGTGGCTGGCTTCTCCGAACGGCGCAACGCAAGGCGGGATCGGGCCTCACTAATCCAGTTGGGCGGGTCGTTTGCTTGGTTTGCGCTGGGCATGTAATCCCCTCTAATTGCTAAAGTGGCTGCCAGACGCATCTTGGGACGCGCAACCAAAAGAAATTTCCTGGAGCATTTTCGAACCGTTCGAAAATCTGCGCATCCATCGATGGGGGAAATGGTCCACATACTGTAAGCCACGGGCGAGGGGGTCCGACACTGAGCGTGTGAGATTTTGGAGCGGTCCTGTGCGAAAACGCATATTTGCGACAGATCACGGCATGTTGCGACAGAGCGCGACCATCTGCGATGCCACGACTATCTGCGGCAGGATGCGACAACCTGCGACAACCTGCGACAACCTAGACAGTCAAAGACAGCAGCAAAGACCGGTAGTGGAACATAAAGGAAATGCATCACATTTGACGGCGGATTGAACCTTAAGAGCTGCATCGTGAACGACTTTCAGCGTGCAACGGTTCAGCCGGTTTTGTTGCACGTTGTGCAACGGCGATTCTAGTGTCACATACCAGCCGTCCGCGCACCTACAGAGTAGGAACCTATGGCTATGGTACGGAAACAGAAGGCTGTCACCCACGGTCTGCGATATAACGCAGAGCTTAACAATCGGATCGAGGCGGCGACGAAGAAAGGCGGGTTCTCAAGCCACAGCGCGTTCATACGCGCAGCGATCGAACGGGAACTGGCCGGCCGGGAAAGCGGCGTCGATGCGGCGGAACAGCGGATCGCTGCGAGTCTGGATCGCATGGCCCGAGAAATTCGCAATCTGCGGATAGGCCAGCAGGCGTTGTTCGCGTTCGTAGACGTACTGGCGAAGACATTCTTGACCTGTGTTCCAGAACCGCCGAGGGATGTGCACGACCAGGCCGTCGCCCGCGGCAAAGCCCGCTATGACCGATTTCTCAAGAGCGTAGGCATGGCCATGGTGGGTGATTCGCAAGCCGCCATGGCAGAGTTGTTAGGCCGTGGCCACGAAAAATGAAAAGCGAGCGGGAGTTCCGGATTCGGCCTCGGCGTCCCCGGACGCCCCGCGAAAACGAAGCGTTTCCCTGGTCTCCCGGTATGAGGACGGTTGTTCGCTATGCCAGAAGCTCCCGGCACCGACAAAAGCGCCGTTCCCACAGTGCTTCTGCTGGGCGGCGGCAGTTCAACCAACGCTGCGCGGTTCGCGTGATGTACTCGCCAAACAGGACCACCGGACAGTGGCGCGCACACGGCCGCTACATCACCCGAGACAGTGTGATGCAGGGCCACGAAGCCGCCGCCATTTGCAACCAGGGCGAAGTCTTTGCGCCGCCGGAGGTCCTTGATCGCTGGCAGAAGGCAGGCGACCCGAGGCTCTGGAAAATGATCATTTCGCCGGAATTCGGCGAACGCATCGACTTGAACCGACTGACCCGCGATCTCATGGGCAAAATGGAGAAAGATCTGAACACGCGATTGGAATGGCTTGCTGTACCGCATTTCAATACCGAACACCCACACGTCCATGTGGCTACCCTTGGCGAGTCTGCACGGACATTCGGCGCCCGGACGGATTGCGGGAGGTACAGTGGGCAAATCATTGGACAGACTGCCCATCACGTTGTCCAGCGCCTGTCTCCCCGAACTGCTGTGGCTCACATGAAGCATCTGCTCGATAACCTTCCGCACGCCGGCGACAACGTCGCAATTGCCTATTCGAACAATCATGGCATGGTACGGGATCTGCGCGAGCGCTCCAACACTCAGGAGCTTGGCCGCTAGCGCAAACGTAGAGCCAGGTTTGTACTGAGTCCGCGAAATTCCGGTCGTGTTCCCGTCGCATACGAGGTCGACAGCGAGCCGGATCAGGACGTAGCTTCCGACTTCCGGGCGGTCTGCGCCGGCATAGGATCAGAGCGTCGTCGCTGGAAATAGCCTCCTTTAAAGAGGGGACATCGTGTGCAAATTCGCGACCCGCTGGCGGACCAGCTGGCGAATCTACCAGTTCGGTCGCGGCCGAGGGCTTTTCACAATGATATGGTTTAACCAATCGGGTTCTCGTGCGTGACAACAGCAACATGGAATCGCAGAGACCGCGTGGCGAAGACAAGCCTTGCCGGTGGTGTCGAGTTGCGATCTCCGCTAGGCAGTCGGTGAACGTGATGATTTACAACTAGAGGTCTAAGGAAGATGGACATCCGCGATGTCACAACGAATCGTTGAAAGAGTAATAGGTCGGCTAGCCACGGATGAGGAACTACGGGTCGCGAGAGGCACGCTGGAGGCTCTACGCGAGCAGGGGTGAGAACTGAATCATGTCGAGGTCGATGCATTGATGTGTACGGACATCGGCCTGTGGTCTGAGGTCGCCGGACGCATTGATTCTCGGCTCCAGCGCTGCAGTCTCAAAGGGACTAAGGAAACGAGCGAAAACGTATAATCTGACAGACTCATACGACGCGCCTAGGGACTTCATCTCGCTCGCGGGGCACAACCGGCCGTGAGCTGGAAGCCTGGCTTCAGGTAGAACGGGAGCTCATGGCTGAGTAACCGCGCAGGCGCTCAAGAAGGTTGGCAAGCGCGCTGCTGCGCTGCGCTGAGGGAGGAGAGCTAAACCCGATCCGCATCGCGGTTCGCTGGAAGACCTGAACAGTCTGCGGAGTGTGAGCGGCGAGTCGATCTTTTCTCCCAGCAATTACATATTTCTGTTAAACCCGTCAAAGCGCCTACTACATAAACCAGCTATAGACGAGTACCCGGCTCGGTCGTCATAGTGGAAGTACGCAATCAGGCGTACCGCTTCTTATCAGCAAAAGAGACGCTTGGTGTCGATAATCTTCCCGACGGGGCACTGGGCGAACCTGCCTGTAAGCGAAAAAGGATGTGGCGAATGTCTAACCTAATCGAGTTTGTTGGCCGACTCAGCTCATTCGGGTTCCGCGTTATCGGGGACGGTATTCGCACGCCCTTCGAGGGTAGTCAAATTCTAAACCACATCATCGAAGCAGGCTACAAATCCCTGCCGCTCGTGGTGCCCGCGGGCTTCGCTCTGGGTACGGTGATGACCCTTCATACTCGAAATACCTTGATGACCTTCGGCGCCGGCGCTATGATCCCTACGGTCCAGGCGCTCGCCTTCTTTGTCGAGATCGGTCCGCTAGTCGCGGGCCTCCTGCTAGCCGGCCGAGTCGGGTCAGGGATCGGGGCGGTGCTCGCCAATATGCGGGTGACCGAACAGATCGATGCCATTGAATCCTTATCGATCGACTCCTTCAAGTTTCTCGTGGTCCCCAGAGTACTTGCATGCGTCGTGGCGCTTCCGCTCTTGACGCTATTCATGGATTTCGCGGGCCTCCTCGGCGGCTACCTGGCAGAGTACTCGTCGTCAGGGGCTTCCTTCTCTCTTTACATCAGGCGCGCATTCGCCGATCTCCAGTGGGCTAATTTCGTCGCGCCGACGCTGAAGACAACGGTGTTCGGGTTCATTATCGGGACGGTCTCATCCTATTTCGGCTTCACGACAAACATGGGGGCGGCGGGCGTAGGGCGAGCGGCCACCAATAGTGTCGTCGTGTCGTCCCTGTTGGTCATCCTGGCTGACGTAATCCTCGTCAAATGCATTTTCTTCGCATTCCCGGAGAACGCTCTATGAGCGGACATACGGGGCCGGCCGTCGTGTTCGATCAGGTATTCAAAGCTTTTGGACCGAATCATGTGTTGCGGAACGTGTCGTTCTCGGTTCCAGCCGGGGAAGCCCTCTGCATCCTGGGCAGGAGCGGCACGGGCAAGAGCGTGACGCTGAAACTCCTCATGGCGTTGATCAAGCCGGACCAGGGAAGCATCTGGGTTGACGGCGACGATATCACGCGCCTCAAGCCCGCCGGTGTTTCAAAGGCGCGCCGAAAGATGGGCTTTCTCTTCCAGGATGCCGCCCTCTTCGACTCACTGACCCTGTATGAAAATCTGGCGCTCCCTCTTCGCCGGCTCACCCAGAAGACCACGGCGGAAATCGACTTCGCGGTCGACGATGTCCTTCGCCATGTCGGCCTCGCAGGCGACAAAGACAAGTTCCCATCCAGCTTGTCGGGTGGAATGCGAAAGAGAGCGGGCCTCGCGCGGGCGCTCGTCCTTGAACCCAGGGTTCTTCTTGCGGACGAACCGAGCAGCGGCCTTGATCGAATCACCGCGTCTGAGATCGACGAGCTCCTGCTGCGTCAGAAACACGACAAAGGAATGACAGTCCTGGTGGTTACTCACGACGTACATGGCGCACGGCGGGTCGGCGACCAGTTCGCCGTGCTGCATAAAGGAAACCTGATCGCGCACGGAACCGCGTCAGAAATCGAAAGCAGCGGAGACGAGACGGCGCAAAAACTGATTTCGGAGGACTATCCCGCATGAATCGCTTCATGATGGTTGGAGTTTTCGTTATAGCCGGTCTTGCCCTGTTCACCACGGGCTTATTCATGATTGGCAATCGGCACGAGGCTTTCGCCCGGCGCGTGGAGCTTTATACCGAGTTTGCTGATGTTTCCGGCATCGTCCCAGGTGCTGGCGTTCAGGTGGCGGGAATGAATGCGGGCGAGGTTCTTGCCATGGAGGTCCCAGACGCTCCGCCGGCAAAGTTCAGGGTCAAACTTCGCATCAATGAGAAGTTCAGCGGCCTCGTGCGGGCGGACTCTGTGGTCACCGTGGGGACGGAAGGGGTGGTGGGCAACCGATTCCTTCAGATCAGCGCAGGCAGTTCGCGCGCGCCCTCTGCCGTCACGGGTACGACGTTAAAGGGTATCGAACCGACGGACCTCTCCGCCCTCCTGGAACTGGCAAAAGGCACAATTGCCAACGTAGACAACACGGTGCGCAACGCGAACAGTTTGGTAACCAACGCTAACGGATTAATCACGACGGTCGCCGGCAACCTCAACGCTACCCTGGACAAAACAAAACTAACAATCTCGAATGCCAACGACGTCGTTACATGCCTCAAGCAAGGGCGCGGGCCCGCCGGAATGCTGCTGCGCGACGAAGTGCTCGCGGATCAAGTCAGGCAAGCAGTGACAAACGCCAAAAACGCGACAACGGAGTTGAATCGGGCAGCGGCACAGGCGGGCACGCTGATGTCCGAGCTTCAGTCCAAAGGCCTTCCCGACCAAGTCGATGACACCGTTAAAGCGGCGAAGAAGGTCGTGGCTAATTTGGATACGGCATCGGCCCAGGTTCGGCAGGCGATTACGGACCTCACCGGCCCGGACGAAGGCGGGATCACAGCGTCTGCGACCATACGGGAATCGTTGTCGAACGTGAATGTGGCAGCGGCGAATATGGCGGATGGCACCGAAGCCCTAAAACACAACTTCCTCCTGCGCAGTTTTTTCCACAGCCGGGGATATTACAGCCTTGCTAACATTTCGCCAGATCTGTATCGCAAGGATCGCCTATTCGCCTCGCAGAACGCCGATCGCGCTTGGCTGCCAGCAGACCAGTTGTTCGACTCGAACTCGAGTGGTGTTGAAGAACTCACCCCTCAAGGAAGATCCGCTCTCAACTCGGCCCTGGCGGGTTACGGCGAACGGATTCTCGACAGCCCCGTCATTGTCGAAGGCTATTGCGACGGCGACGAAAACAATGATCGCCTTGCGGCTTCCCGTCATCGGGCGATTCTGGTCCGCAATTATCTTCAGAGCCGTTTCAACCTCGATACCAACAGGGTGGGAACGGTGGCCCTGGAGAATCGTCCGCCCGAGGGTTCATCTCACACGAACTGGAACGGCGTCGTGATCGTTCTGCTCAAAGTGAGGCATTGATCGTGCTCGCGCTGCTGTATCAGCGCCTCGGATCGTTTTTCAGCTTACAGAACCAGACGGTTCAACAGCGAACTTCGCGGCGAGTCTCACTAAGGTGGCGAAGGAGTCTGCCTCCATTTTTTGCATGATGTGTGCTCGATGGATTTGAACAGTATATTCTGTGATCCCCAGCTCAAATCCGACTTGCTTGTTCAGCAACCCGCGAACCAATAGCCACAACACCTGTCGTTCTCGGGGCGTCAAAGTCTTATATCGAGTGGCGAAGTTCCGGTGTTCGACCGCCTCCAGGCGATTCTCGCGGTATTGCTGGAATGCCCTTTCAACCGACTTAAGCAGGGCAGCATCATCGACCGGCTTTGTAAGAAAATCGATCGCTCCTTCCCTCATTGCACGCACCGCCATTGGGATGTCGCCCAGGCCAGTGATGAAGATTATTGGTAGAAGGCGGCTCTCGCGTCTAAGCGTCGCCTGCAATTCAAGGCCAGACATACCGGGCATTCGAATGTCGGCAACAAGGCACGAGGCTTCTCGTCCGGCTGTGGAATCGAGAAATTCCTCTGCCGACTTGAAGCAGAGGGCGGGCAGCCTTTCCGATTCCACCAGGTCCAGCAGTGCAACGCGTGTCGATTCGTCGTCGTCGAGAATCGCCACAAAGCTAGAGTGTTGTTCTAGTTCCATCTATGAAACGTACCGCTCTTGCGATGTTGGCGCAATACCGCCTGCGTCGAACAAACTACCACTTTGGTAGTACCCGAATACGACTCTCTAGGGGATGGATTCAGTCACTTATCTGGACGAGAGGTCGAGTTTGTCGGCCATACGGACTAGTTCGATAAGCGAGTCGGCTCGCATCTTCTCCATGAGGTGGCCTCGGTGGATTTTTACTGTCGCTTCGCTCGCTCCGATCTTCGCAGCGATGTGCTTGTTGAGCATGCCAGAGATCACCAGAGCCATCACCTCTCGCTCACGCGCGGTTAACGCACGATAGCGCTCCTGCAAGTCATTGATGTCCGCCAATTGTTCACGTGCGGCTCGGTCTCGTTGAAGCGCCTGCTGAATGGCATCCAATAAATCCTGATCCCGAAACGGCTTGGTCAGAAACTCGACGGCGCCCGATTTCAGGGCCTTGACGGACATTGGAATATCCCCATGCGCGGTGATAAAGATTATAGGAACACGCACGCCCACTTCTGCCAGCTTTTGCTGAAACTCAAGTCCACTCATCTGCGGTAGCCTGACATCGAGAACCAAGCAGCTAGGACCGGCAGTATGTGGTCTTTTGAGAAACTCCTCGCCGGTTGCAAAAGCCTCGGCGCGAAGGCCGATAGACTCAACCAGATCCTGAACCGCCTGGCGCATTCCGCCGTCGTCATCGATAACGTACACCGTAGGAACAGCCGTGGCCATCATGCATGCGCCTCTGCTCCGCGGGGGAGAGTGAAATGAAAAGTCGCCCCTGCGCCCGGATTCGCGGTCGCCCACACTCGTCCTCCATATGCCTCCACGATCGACCGTGTGATCGTCAGCCCCATGCCGGTCCCCTGTGGCTTCGTCGTATGGAAAGGATCGAAAATGCGGTCAGCGCCGTCCGCCTGCAATCCGACACCGGTGTCCTTGATGGAAACGATCAGGTGCCCTTCGGAATTAGCCCCTGAACTGATCGTCAGTGCCCCACCGCAGTCTTTCATGGCCTCAATCGCGTTCAGCATCAGGTTCATAAGGATCTGTTGCAGTTGCACCCGGTCCGCCAGAATGTCGGGGGTATCCGACTTCAATTCGGTCTGGATTGTTACGGAATACCGGGCGGCTTCCGTCTGTAGCAGCATACGCATTTCTTCGATGGTGCCCATAACGTCAACCACCTGGCGTTCACCAGGAGTGCCTGTTTTGTAGAAGGCCCGAAGACTGTTGATAATATCAGCCGCACGGTTTCCCTCTTTGTCAACTCGGACGGCCGCTGCGCGCGCCCTCTCCAAATCGGGAGGATCGTGTGCCAACCAGCGCAAAAGGGCGTTTGCACTTGTAACCGAGGCGGCAATCGGTTGCTTAATTTCGTGCGCCAGGGCAGCAGCCAATTCTCCCATCATATTTACGCGGGTGGTATGGGCAAGTTCAGACTCTAATTGACGCAGCCTTTCGCGCTCCTCTTCGGCGCGTTTTCGTTCCGTAATATCCATAGTGATGCCGATGTACTCGCCGACTTCTCCAGATGGATCGTGATGTCCTATCGTGCGGAGGAATCGCGTTGTGCCGTCCGGAAGACAAATGCGAAATTCTTGAATGTCGTAATCAACGCCAGTGCGGATCGCATTGTTGAGAGCTACAACTACATCGGGCTTGTCCTCCGGGTGAAGGGTATCGAAGAATCGCTCCAGCGGCACAGGACTATGTTTGGGATCGAAGCCGTGCAGACGAATGGTCTCGTCCGAGACGTGATGTATTTGCCCCGTCGCGAAATTAGTCGCCCAACTGCCGATGTGAGCCAAGCTTTGCGCTTCCGCCAGGTACGCTTGCTCCCGCCGCAACTCCTGAGTCAAAAGCTCCTGTGCTGTAACGTCCATCGTGGTGCCGTGAAATCCCTGAAAAACTCCGTCTTCAACCACCGGAATACCCACACAACGGACGTAACGTACCTCTCCATCTGGTCGAACTATTCGCTTAGTTACATCGCACCCGCAGCGTTGCTCATGCATGGTCTTTATTGTTTCACCCATGGCAGCTCGGTCCTGGGGGTGGATCGCAGCTAGATATTGCTGAAGGCTCGGAGTCCCGTTTCTTGGATCAAGTCCGTAGATCTTGTAGACCTCGTCAGACCAATAGATAATTAAATCGTCGGACCAACGGATACCTAAATCTCCTGACGCCCAACTCCCCATGTGAGCAAGGCGCTCACCTTCGCTTAGGTAGAACTGATTCCTCCGTAGGGCTTGTTCTGCGAGCTTGCGATCAGTGACGTCCTGGCATGTACCAAACAGTTCGTACGCGCGCCCCGAGGCATCTCTTTTCACAGTTCCCAAAACTTGAACATAATGCACTTCGCCGCCGGGACGAACGATACGATGTTCGGCCTTCAAGTGGGTCCCGCTACGAATGATCTCCTCGATTGCTCGGGCGGCGTATTCCCGATCCTCTGGGTGGATCATTTCGAAAACTGTCGCCATGTCAATCGGGCCCTTCACCGGGGGTAGTCCCCAGATACGACAAAGTTCGGCGGACCAAACGACGCGATTCTCTACGGGGTCAAATTCGTAATGTCCTATGTGAGCTACTCGTTGAGCTTCTTCGAGCCTGACGTTGCTTTGCTGCAAGGCGCTTGATAGGGTCTGGCGTTCTTCCTCGACGCGCTTCCGGTCAGTGATGTCCTGGGTCGTACCGAACATTTGGGTTCGCCCCTCGGAAGTTTTTCTCACGTCACCCAAGCTATGTACGACGCGCATCTCCCCGTCGGGCCGAAAAAGCCGATGCTCACAGTCGGCGCGAGTCCGAGAACGAATAGCCCCCTCAGTTGCCCGAGACACAGCGTCCCGATCATCGGGATGGATCATTTCGAATACCTTCGCTACGTCAAACGAACCTACTTGTGGCACCAGTCCAAAGATGCGGGAGGTTTCATCCGACCAGATCACCTTATTCGTTTCAAGATCCCATATCCAATAGCCGAGGTGGGCTACGCGTTGGGCTTCCTCAAGCCAAGCTCTGCTTTCCTGTAAGTCTTGTGCCAGGGCATACCGGGCTTCCTCGGCGCGCCTCAGTTCCGTGATGTCTTGAACGGTACCGAACAGCCTGTGGGTTTTTCCGGATTTCCCTTTGCCCGGATCTCCCGGCAGCGCGCTCCAAAGCTTTGAGGTGATGGCATGCACAGTGCGCACCTCTCCGCCTGGAGTGACGATCCGAAAGTCGGCAACCGGATGCACGCCGGCATCCAGCTCCACATCCACTGTGCTGTAGAGGGCCTCCCGGTCCTCCGGGTGGACCAGTGCGCGGACCGTTTCAAAGTCCATCGGACGCTCTCCCCGTTCGACCCCAAAAATACGATAGGTCTCATCCGACCAGACGACGACATTCGTTTCAATGTTCCAGTCCCAGTACCCCACATGTGCGACGCGTTGTGCTTCTTCCAGCCTGGCCTTGCTCTCTTGCAGGTCGCGAGACAGCAACAGGCTCGTGAGCAGTGTGGCGATTCGGTGACCGATCGCTGCGAATAATCTTTGTTCCTGCCCGGTCCAGCTCCGCGCGTGCGTGCATTGGTCCAGTCCCAACATATACGGCTCGTCGATTTTCGGGTAGATGGCCAGACAGATTTGGGATCGGACGACAGGGCGTTGTGCGTCCCGGTCCGATATCGCATCGTGGGGTTCCGCACCGAAACAGACAGGAACATCCGAAGCGCGGACGAGTCGATGCACTTTAGAGGTCGGCGCGTCGATCGGCACATCAGCAGATACAGGCACAGAGTGAGCAAATGCCGGGCGCGCGCAGTCCGCTACCGTTCGGCATGTCTGGCTGTCCGGATCACAGGGATAAACTATCCAGGCTCGATCGCAACCAAAAATGGACAATACTGCATCGAGGACATGAGTCGTCTGTTGGAGGTCTTCGGTGTCCTGAATAGCCTGGTTCACCCGGTCCATACCCTCGAGAAACCAGAGCCGATCCTGCGGCAATTCGTCGGTTCGCCCGCCTTCGGCGACGCTTTTGTTTTTCGGTTCCATGAACGCCCTATTCGATTACAGACATCCCACACATTCTAGGCGGAAACGCCGCCTGCGGAAACGCCGCCTGCCTGGGAGCCTTCGCAACTCGCTTGAGTTTGCTCGAAGGGTTTTCAATCCGCCCCTCCTCCCGAAGACGCAAGCGGGCAGCAGTTCTGCCACCTCTTCATTATGTTGGAATTCTTTATGGACCGGCATTTCCTACGATGTCAAGCACGGTCTTCCGCTGCACAATTCCGAGTTTTTGCATGCGTGACGCCAAAGTGGTTCGCGGCAACCCGAGGCGCGATGCCGCGCCGTGGGGGCCCGATACGACGCCATTGGTCTGCTTGAGGACGTCAAGAATGGCTCCGCTCCGTTTCAGCCAGCATTCGTCTGATCGCGCCGGTTTGAGGTGATGCCGCCATCAACTCCTCGATCGAAATCTCGACCGTCGGGCCAGGTGAACGGATGACCGCGCGCTCGATGACATTTTGCAGTTCCCGAACGTTGCCGGGCCAAGTGTGGCGCCTGAGGCATTTGAGTGCCTCGTCCGCGATCTCACAGACGCCCTTATTCATTTGTGATGAGAGCATGCGGATAAAATGCTTGGTTATGAGCGGGATGTCATCCGGACGGTCCCGCAGGGGTGGGATGAGGATCGGAAATACATTCAATCGGTAGAAAAGATCCGCCCGGAATCGCCGTTGCAAGACCATCTGCTCCAAGTCGGCATTCGTGGCAGCGATCACGCGCACATCAACGCGGATCGTGCATCCGCTGCCAACACGCTCGTACTCCCGTTCCTGAAGCACCCGAGAGCTTCGGCTGCAACTCTAGCGGTAGCTCCCGGATTTCATCGAGAACTAGCGTCCCGCCATGCGCCTGCTGAAAACGGCCGTCGGTGCGCGCCAATGCCCCTGTGAATGCTCGGGGCTCGTGACCAAACAACTCATTCTCGATCAGCCCGGAAGGTATCGCGGCGCAGTTCACTTTCACATAACGACCGTGCTCGCGGGGACTCCCGTCGTGAAAGGCCCTCGCGATGAGTTCCTTGCCGGTGCCGGTCTCTCCAAGAATCAGAACTACTGAATTGGTCGGTGCGACCATCTTCAGCGCGTGCCAAACAGACCGGAGGCCAGGATTAGAGCGGAGGAGAGCAGAGGTAGACGACGCTGGCGCCATCCCCGTTGCGCTTGTTGCGATGAGGCGCTTCAAATTATCGTGCATAGGTCATTCTCCGGCTTTGATGCATTCGAGTATCTCGGCTACGCGGGCGTTGAAGGCCCAAGTCGCTTTTGCGACCCGGCGTTCCTGCTCCGCTGTTAACAGGCGACTCAACAAGCATCAGCTCTGCCATCCCCCGCCCAGCGCTTTGTAGAGTTGAACGACGCTCAGTAGTTCGTTCAGTTTGATCTGGCGCAATTCCAGTTTTGCCTGAAGGAGATCACGGTCCGCGTCAAGTGCGTTGAGCTGCGTGTCAATACCGCCCTGGTATCGCATGTACGCCAAGCGTTTGCGCTCCTCAAGGACAGCAACAAGCCCCTCCTGTTTTACCCTGGCCTCTTGCACCCTCTGATGGGCAATGAGTGCGTTCGAGACTTCGGTGAATGCCGTTTGGATCGCCTTTTGGTATTGCGCCGCTGCGATCTCTCGTTGCGCTTCCGCCAGGCGCACGGTCGACCGGAGTCGGCCCGCTGTAAAGATCGGCTGGCTGAGTTGTGGAATGAAACTCCAGGCGGTGTTTGGTCCCCTGAAAAGGCTCGACAATTGAGTGCTTTGTCCACCAAGGAGCCCACTTAAGCTTAGCGTGGGGAAATATGCGGCCTTAGCGACCCCGATGTTTGCGTTCGCGGCGATCAGGCTCTGCTCGGCGGCCCGGATATCGGGCCGCCTCTCCAGCAAAGCCGATGGCAGGCCGGCTGGAACGTCTGGCGGCAGAATATTTTCGTCGAAAGCACTTTTGCGCACAATGCCAGAAGGACTCTCTCCCAACAGCAACGAGATCTCGTTCTCGGACTGCTCAATCTGCTGCTGCAGGTTCGAAATCGTCACGTCGGCGGTGCCGACGAGTTGCTCCGCCTGCTTCACATCCAGCTCTGTTGCGATGCCGTAATTGCTGCGCGACAGGGTGAGCTTCAGGGATTCTTGCCGGGTGGCGAACGCCTGCCGGGCAATCTCCAATTGCCCGTCAAACTCGCGCAGAGTGAAGTATGCGGCCGCCACATTTCCGACGAGCGTTGTGATGACGACCTTGCGATTCTCTTCTTCGCTCAGAAGATTGGCGCGCGCCGCCTCCGTTGCTCGTCGCAAACGTCCCCACAGATCCACTTCGAATGACAGCAGGTTCAACTGCGCCTGCCCCCAGTTTCTGTTCTGCGACGGAACGAAACTGGCAGGGAGTGGAAACGCGCCGTTTCTCGAAAGCCGTGTGAAGTTCACGTCACCGCTCGCACTGGCTTGAGGAAACTGGTCGGAGCGCGTAATCCCGAGATTCGCTTGCGCTGCTTCAACGCGACCCACCGCTACCCGCAGGTCATAATTCTGGTCGAGTGCGGTTCTGATGAGGCGTTGCAGCTCTTCGTCTCGAAACACCTGCCACCACCTCAGATCCGCCAACGACACTGCTTCAGCCGTCGGCAACGGTTCCGGTGTGTGGAACGATCGAGGCACCGCCACCGCCGGGCGTTGATAGTTTGGGCCAAGGGTGCAACCGGTCAAAAGAACCATAGCCACCAGGACTGCGATCGCGCGATGCCTCATTTCAATCTCCTTGCTGTGGCGATGGGAGCATCGGCTGCTCTCTTCCCGTCGATCTCGAGGTGGATGAAATCTTCTCGACGAGGTAATAAATCGCTGGCACAAAGAAAATTCCCATCCCGCTCGCTGCCGCCATTCCCCCGATTACGGTTGTCCCCATCACCTGGCGTGCCACCGAGCCGGCGCCAGATGCCGTCCAGAGCGGCACGCATCCCAGAATGAAGGCGAAGGAGGTCATCAGGATCGGGCGGAGCCGGAGCTTTGCCCCTTCCAACGCGGCTTCTGCCAATGGTTTTCCGCTTTCATATTCTTCCTTCGCAAACTCCACGATCAGAATCGCGTTTTTGGCCGCCAGACCAATCAACATCACCAATCCGATCTGGGAATAAACATCGCTCTCAACTTGAACCATGTATGCGGGTTCAAACGCAGAGACCACGACCCGCCGCAACCACAGGACGGCGAACCCGCCAAATATTGCTACCGGCGTGCTCAGGAGGACACTGAAGGGCAACGTCCAGCTCTCATAAAGCGCCGCAAGAATTAGAAAGACGAAACCGAGCGAAAACGCGAAGATGACCGAAGCCGGGATGCCTTCTCTGGCCTTCTGCTCCTGATAAGACATGCCCATGTAGTCGAATCCCATTTCGTGGGGCATGGTTTGTTTGAAAACTTCCTCCAACGCAGCCGTCGCCTGGTCTGAGCTGTATCCGGGGGCCGCGCTGCCATTGATTTGGGCAGAGCGGTACTCGTTGTAGCGCATGGTGAATTCTGGTCCTTCACGAGGGGTGAACTTAGCCAGGGCGGAAAGAGGAACCATATCGCCTTGGCTGTTGCGTACGAAGAACTGGCCGAGATTGTCGGCGTTCGCCCTGTAATCAGCCTCGGCCTCGACGTACACTTGCCATTGCCGGCCGAAATCGCTGAAGTAGTTGATGAATAGGCCACCCATATACGCTTGGATCGTCCTGTACACGTCGCTCAGTGGTACGCCCTGCTTCAGCACCTTGTCACGATCGACATCGACAAACCGTTGCGGCACATGCGGCAAGAAGGTTGTTGAAACGAATCCGATCTCCGGTCGCTTCTGTGCCGCCGCCAGGAACTTGGCCAGGTTGTCCCCCAGAAACTGCACGTCGCGCCCGGCGCGGTCTTCGAGTACGAATTGAAAGCCGCCGGATGTCCCCACTCCGGGAATCGCAGGTGGCGAGAAACTGAAGGCGATTCCGTCCGGAAGACTGGTCAATCGCTGGTTTAAACGTGTCTTAATCTCTTGAAACTGTTCCGCCCTGCTGGTCCGCTCATCCCAAGGCTTCAATGTCACGAAGAAGAAACCGTTGTAGCTAGTGCGGACGAAGCTCAGGAGGCTGAAACCAATCACACTCGTGGTGTACTGAACTCCCGGCGTGTCAGCGAGGATTTGTTCCACCCGCTCGCCCGCCGCCGCTGTGCGCTCAATCGAGGCCGAATTCGGAAGCTGCATATTGACGTACAGATAGCCCTGATCTTCGTCCGGCAGGAAACTCGACGGCAGCCGGCCAGCGAAAAAGAGACCCGCGGCGCCCGCAGCCACGAGTAGAGCCATGGCGACTGCGCTCTTTCGGAGAAGCGCGCCAGACCAATGCACGTACCCGTCTGTCGCGCGATCGAAAACGCGATTGAATGCATTAAAGGATTTCTGGAGCAACCCATCGCTTGCCGCTTTTGGTCGCAGCAGGAGTGCGGCTAGGGCGGGGCTTAAGGTCAGGGCGTTGAAGGCAGACAGGAGCACGGAAATAGCGATAGTAACGGCGAATTGCTGGTAGAGCCTTCCGGTAATGCCCGGAATAAAGGCAGTCGGCACAAAGACTGACGACAGAACGAGCGCGATCCCAATGACGGGTCCGGAGAGTTCCTCCATCGCCTTCCGTGCCGCGTCCTTCGGACTGAGACCCCTCTCGATGTGCCGCTGGACCCCCTCGACAACTACGATTGCGTCATCCACTACGAGTCCTATGGCCAGTACAAGTCCGAACATCGACAGCGTATTGACCGAGAATCCGAACAACGGAAAGAAGACGAACGTGCCGACAAGCGAGACGGGAACCGCGAGTAGCGGGATGAGCGTCGAGCGCCAGTCCTGGAGAAAGATGTAGACGACAATAATGACGAGCACGATGGCGATGAAGAGCGTCTCAACGATTTCTTTCATGCCTTCGGTAACGGCGCTCGTCTGGTCCAGAGCGATGGTGTAGTCCACGTCCTCAGGCAGGCGCTGCTTCATCTGCGTCATCAGCTTTCTGACAGCCGCGGCCGTTTCCACCGCGTTGGAGCCTGGCAGTTGATAGACGGCGACAATGGCGGCCGGCTTGCCATTCAAGCGGCTGACCATGCTGTAATCCTGCGCGCCCAACTCGACCTGGGCGACGTCCTTCACGCGGACAACCCCGCCATTCGGAGCTGCGCGGACCACTATGTTGCCGAATTGCTCGGGCGAGGTCAGCCTGCCCTGTGCCAGAACTGAGTACGTAAACTTTTGGTTCTTGGGTGCCGGGCTGCCCCCGATCTGCCCCGCGGGATTCACCGTATTTTGCGATTGGATCGCGCTCACGATATCGGTAACAGCGATTCCTAACTCCGCGAGATGGTCGGGCTTAACCCATAACCTCATTGCGTACTGGGCTGCACCGAAAACTTGCGCATGGCCAACGCCGGGCAGGCGCGCGATGGGATCGTTTAAATTGATGTAGCCATAATTGGCCAAAAACTCGGCGTTCCGGGTGCCCTTTGGCGAATACAGGCCAACAAGCATAAGGGGCGCCGTCGCGGATTTCTGCACCGTGACGCCGTAGTTATTTACGTCGGCGGGAAGCTGCGAAGCGGCTTGAGTCTGACGGGATTGAGTGAGGATCAGATCATTGTTGGCGTCGGTACTCACATCGAAATTCACGACCACGGTCGTTTGCGAGTTACCCGTGGCGTTCAGCGAATACATGTAGTTCATCTTGTCGACGCCGTTTATTTGCTGTTCGATCGGAGTCGCGACGGATTGTTCAAGCGTCTGGGCGTCTGCACCGACGTACGTGGCTAAAAGCTGGATTTCAGGTGGCACGATGTCCGGGAACTGCGAGACCGGCAGTCGTGCAACGGACACTGCTCCCACGATGACGGTAATGATTGCGATGACCATGGCCACGATCGGCCGCTTGATGAAAAAGCTCGACACGTTTCTCTCCTCTGCGTTCGATGGGCGGGTCGGTTACGCGCCCGGCTTCTGCTGGGATAGCTTGGGTTTTACCCGCATGCCCGTTGTGACCTTTTGAATTCCGTCGATTATCACGCGGTCGCCCGGATTCAGACCATCCAGAATCACCCATGATGAGCCGATTTGGTCGCCAACCTTGATCGCCTGAATATTCACAGCGTTGTTGCCGTCCACGATGGCGGCCTCAAAGCTGCCCTGAAGTTCTGAGACGGCTTGCTGCGGAACAAGCAACGCATTGTGCAGCGTTTCGACTGGAACACGCACCTTGCCGTACTGTCCGGGCCGCAGAATATTGCCGGGATTCGGAAACAGGCCCGTGGCCTCAATGGCGCCCGTACCTTGGCTGACTTGACGCCCCGTGAAAGCAAACCTGCCCTCGTGTGGATGAACGCTTCCGTCGGCGAGAATCAACTCCAAGGGCGGCACAGGGTCGGTCGGTTTGCGTTGTTTCGAGAGCCTGAGATATTCCTGCTCGCTTACCGCGAAAGTGACCTTGATCGGGTCAAGGGTGGAAACTGTGGTTACAGCGTTCGACACCGGGCTAACCAGATTGCCGATCTGGATTTGTGCCGTACCAGCAATACCGTCGATGGGCGAGTACAACTTTGTGAAGCCGAGGTTTACGTTCGCCGCCTCCAACGTCGCCTTCGCGGCTTCGACCGCCGCCGCCGCGCCTTGAATTTGTGCCTTTGCCGCTTCAACTTGTGCGGTCGCCACCTTCACCTGAGCTTTGGCCGAAATATTGTTTTGCACTGCGTTATCCAGATCCTGCTGCGTGACCGCCCTCTCCTTTGCGAGCGGCGCGTAGCGGTCTTCATCAAACTGAGCCTTGCGTTGATTGGCTTCGGCGCTCGCTAATTGAGCCTCAGATTGTTTGTATTGCGCTTGCGCTTGTGCCAACTGGCCATTCGCCTGGGCAAACTGTCCCCTCGCTTGGTCCGCTGCCGCCTGAAGCGGCCGCGGATCGATTTGGAAGAGTAATTGACCCTTCTTGACGAATGAACCCTCCGAATAGTCTTGGGTGAGCAGATAGCCTGTGACCTGTGACCGAATAGCGGCGTTGACCTGCCCGTCCAACGTCCCGATCCATTCGCGGTAGACAGGGACGTCTTTCTGCTCGACGGTGGCCACTTCGACCTCCGGCAGCGTTGGCTCGGCCGCGCCCGCTGACGTTCGGCCACAGCTCGTCAGTTGAAGGGCCATCGCGGCCACTAACAGAGCCATACCCATCTCGGCAATTCCGCAATTTCGCTTCTTGTTCATGGGCATATCCTTAGCTT
>Ga0209274_10000531_pt1 | contig 22441 bp, 13 predicted proteins | sample HubBroMetageREF1_FD_188343 | JGI IMG/M metagenome (GOLD analysis project Ga0209274, IMG submission 188343) | Reference soil microbial communities from the Hubbard Brook experimental Forest, New Hampshire, USA - Hubbard Brook CCASE Soil... | ecosystem: Environmental > Terrestrial > Soil >...
GGTGTGACAACTCCTACAGCAGTGAAATGCGCACCAGTTGCCGAGACATCGTCATACATCGCGTCGAACCAATCACTCGCTACTTGCCCCGAACCGGCTCCCATGTCGGCGAGGATGATCGCCGCGCCGGATTCGAGATGATCTACGAACGCGTCGAGACCGGCTGGCGTGTGAATATTCACCTTGGCTACTGACCCGTTGAAGAAGTGCTTGAGAGAGCCCCGTGCCTTGTTTTCCGTATCGAGGTCGAGCAGTGTGAACGGAATCTCATGGGCTTCGAACCACTCGGCCAGGGCGACCATCAGGCCGGTCTTGCCAACTCCGCCTTTGCCACCCATGGTGAAAACGACTCGTTTGTTCTTTGCTTGGGTGTTCATCGCGATCCTCCGTGGCCGACGAGTTTCAACGGCTCGCTTTCTTCGAAGTGAAAGTGCTTGGGTTTTGCCTTGTGCTCGATTGGCTTTGCTTTGAGCGCAGCAATTCGGGAGGCAACATCGTTGGCACTCAAATCGGCGTTCACGGACGATTCCGGTTCGAGCGGGGGCAGTTCGTACTGCACTTGCTTTTTGTGCTTCGCGCGAACCTTGATGAAGGAATGAATCGTGCTGACTGCCACGTCGAGGCCGACACGATCGTGAAGGATGCGAACGATGTCACGATATGTGCAACCTTTGCGGCGCAAGTGGCGAATCAGTTCGCGGTGAGTTTCGAGTTTGGAGCGAGGTGATTTCTGCGGGATCGAATCCAGCAGGGAAACAAGAGTCGGGTCCATGATTTTCAGGCTCCTTGGCACCTGGCCATCACAGTCCGTTAACAGTCCGATAACCCGTCTCCACAGTCCGATAAGGGCCCTAGAGCGCTATCCGTACCGTTTAGTTTCAATCGGTTACGAACTCTAGGACGACTTTCACGGCGGTAACACGGGTTCAAATCCCGTCGGGGACGCCAAGTTCAGCGCGATACTCGTTTTCTGGTAGTGTCGAAACCCCGTCGCGCAGGCAGACCTTCGCAGTGGCGCGCCGTCCCAGCCTCACTCCGCCCTGATCCTCCCCGAGGACATCAAGCACTAAAGTGACCGCGAATTCCGCCGATTGAAGAGGCAGGTGATTGGGAGCGGTGTCGTCGCCAACGTGACTCGTCCGTTACGCGTATCGAGGGACAACCACCACGGCACTATGGTTTGCGAATCAATGGTTTGCGAATAAATGGAAGACAGGCCAATGCGGATTCTTCTGGTGGAAGACAATTCACTGGATGTTCGTCTGCTGCGGGAGATGCTCAATCGGCAAGCGCCGCGTAAGTTTACATTGACCGAAGTCGGGTGTATGGGCGAGGCGGAGAGTCATCTCGCGACCCATGCCGTGGACACGATCTTGCTTGACCTGGGGTTGCCGGACGCACAGGGACTGGAAGGGGTGCGGCGGGCGCACGCCGCCGCGCCTCGCATCCCGCTGGTCGTTCTGACCGGGTGTGAGGACGAACTAATCGCCGACCAGGCTTTGCGGGTGGGTGCCCAGGATTTTCTGGTCAAAGGCACAATCGAGACTCCAGGGCTGCTCCGAGCCATACGCTATGCCACTCAGCGTATGAAAGCGGAAGTTGAAACCCAGAAGGCTCAGGAGGAGGCGGAAACGGCCAGCCGAGTCAAGGGCGAACTCCTCGCCGAGCTGAAAGCTGCACAAGCGGAAACCGAACTGTTCCTGCGCTCTATCCCTTCCATCCTGATCGGGGTGGATCCTCAGGGCCGCATTACTCGGTGGAACCTGACTGCGACCAACACTTTTGGGGTCGATGACAGCAGCGCGCAGGGCCGGACGATTGAAGACTGCGGAATCCGATGGCTGCGTCCTGATATGAACGCGGAGATCACGCGCTGGCTGGCAACTGAAACTTCCTATCGTTGTAACAACCTGCCCTACGCACGGGAGAACGAGACGCGGTTATTAGGCTTGTATGTTTTCCGCATCCCGGCGGAGGGCGGCGAGCAAACCGGGTTCATTATCACCGGCGCCGACATCACCGAACGCATGGGCCTGGAATTGCAACTCCGGCAGGCGCAAAAACTTGAGGGCATTGGTCAATTGGCAGCGGGCATCGCCCATGAAATCAATACTCCCACGCAATTCGTTGGGGACAACATCAGGTTCCTGAAGGATTCCTGGGGTCCGGTCGCGGAATTTCTGACCTACTGCGGGACGATGCAATCGGCATCTGCGGGCGGCCCAGTTTCCCGCGAACATCTGCAACAGTTTTGCGAGCTCCACCAGAAATGCGATCTGGAATACCTTTCTGAACATATTCCGAAAGCCATCGACCTGTGCCTGGAGGGAGTAAAGCGTATCGCCAAGATCGTAAAGGGATTCAAGGAATTTTCTCATCCTGGCTCGGAAGAAAAGCGTGCCGTTAACCTTAACGAGGCGATCGAAACCACCATCTCGGTTGCAAAACACGAATGGAAGTATTGTGCCGACCTGGTTACTGCATTCGATGCCGACCTGCCCCTGGTTCCATGCCTTGTCGGCGAATTCAATCAGGTAATACTGAACTTAATCGTCAACTCTGCGCATGCTATCAGCAACGTAGTCGAGAAGAATGGCACGGGGAAAGGCACCATCACGATCAGTACACGGCGGGATGGAGACTGGGCCAGGGTTACCGTGGCCGATACCGGCGCGGGCATACCGGTGGAAATACGTGCCCGAGTCTTCGAGCCTTTTTTCACGACGAAAGAAGTGGGGAAAGGCACGGGGCAGGGATTGGCTCTGGCGCACGCCGCCATTGTCAACCGCCATCAGGGCCAGCTCTGGTTTGAGAGTGAACTGGGGCAAGGAACAACTTTCTTCATCAGGCTTCCGTTGAGAATGGAAACTCCGGCGCGATGAATAAGCGAATCCTCTTTGTCGACGACGAGCCCATGATTCTGCAAGGCATCCAGCGCAGCCTGCGCGGCATGCGGGCAGAATGGGAAGTCGAACTCGCCAACAGTGGCGCAGAAGCTCTGGAGACGATGGCGCAAACCCCATTCGACGTGGTGATCACCGACATGCGTATGCCCGGGATGGATGGTGCCCAATTATTGGATTTGGTCAAGGCCAAGTTTCCCCGGACGGTGCGGATCATTCTGTCTGGGCAATCGGACCGCGAGACTATTTTGCGGTCGGTGGGTCCCAGTCATCAGTATCTGTCCAAGCCCTGTGATCTCGATGAACTCAAGCAACGGCTGGCGCGCGCTTTTGCCTTGCGCGACATGCTCGACGATCCCCATCTGAAAGAGGTCATCGGCCAACTTAAAACCGTGCCCAGCCTTCCCGCCCTCTATGTCGCGGTGACCCGGGCCTTGCGATCTCCCGAGACCCCGATCAGGAAGATCGGCGACCTTATCGCCCAAGACATGGGCATGTGCGCCAAAGTGCTGCAGTTGGCCAACTCGGCATTTTTTGGGCTGTCCTCCCGCGTTTCCAGCCCCCAGCAAGCGGTGAGCATGATCGGAGTCGAAAATCTGAAAGCGCTGGTTCTCAGCGTGCAGGTGTTTTCCGACCTGGGAGGTCATCTCACTCAGGACTTGAGCTTCCTGTGGGAGCACAGCATGACTACTGCCAGCTTCGCCAGGGCAATCGCAAGGGTAGAGCTGTCCCCCTGCGGAGTGGTGGAGGATGCCTTCACCGCCGGTCTACTACACGACGTGGGGCGTCTGGTGCTGGCCTCCGCTTTTGGAGCTGAATATCAAAAGGTTCTGAAGCGGGCAGCGGAACCGGGAGCTCGGCTGGCGCTGTGTGAGTCGGAAGCCTTTGGCTGTACCCACAACGGAGTGGGAGCTTATCTGCTTGGGCTATGGGGGCTGACCGACTCGATCGTGGAGGCGGTTGCCTGGCACCACCAGCCGGCACAGGCCCAACCCACGTCATTTTCCGCGCTGATCGCCGTGCATGCCGCCGATTACTACGAAAACCAGTTGCAGATTCATCCCCTGTCGGACGAAACGTCGGTGATGGATGAACCTCTTTTGACTCAACTTGGACTCCAGCGACAACTGGCGTCGTGGGAGAGAGCTTGTCGGGAAGTTGCTTCTCGGAGTGAACCCAATGCCTGAAAAAATTCTTATGGTGGATGACGAAGACGGCGTGCTGGTGGGATACCAGCGCATGTTCCGCAACGAATTTCAAATTGACACTGCGCCGGGCGGAGCTGCGGCCATGACCGCAATGGAAACCACCGGGCCCTATGCCGTCGTGGTCACCGACATGCGAATGCCGGAAATGGATGGCGCCCAGTTATTGAGAAAGGTCAAGGCGCTCGCGCCCGATACCATTCGCATCATGCTGACCGGCGACGCCGATGTGCGCAGCGCAGTGAGCGCGGTCAATGAAGGGAGCATTTTCCGCTTTCTGACCAAGCCCTGCAACAAAGATACGTTGGGCAAAGCCTTGACTGCGGGACTGATGCAGTACCGGCTGCTCACGGCGGAAAAGGACTTGCTGGAAAACACGCTGCAAGGCAGCATCCAGGTGCTCACCGAGGTGCTTAGCCTGGTCAATCCGGCGGCGTTCGGCCGGGCGCTGCGGGTCCGCCGCTATATCCATCAAGTCAGCACGCGGATGGCTCTGGACAGCCCCTGGAGATTTGAAGTAGCGGCTATGATGTCGCAGTTGGGGTGCGTCACCCTGCACCCGGAAACCATCGAAGCGGTCTATGCCGGCCGGGCGCTTCCGGCGGACGAACAAACGCGATTTGACGCGCACCCCGGCGTGGCTCGCGACCTGCTATCAAAAATTCCCCGCATGGAGCCCATTGCCTGGATGATTGCTCACCAAAATGACTCGGTACCGGCGGCAGGCGACAGCGCGAAGGCGGCCACGGCCGATATGCGACTGGGAGCCAACATGCTGCGGGCCACCCTGGCTTTTGACGATCTGGTAACCAAGGGTCTCTCCCAGAGCGAGGCCGCAGGCCGCCTGGCGCGGCAGCACGCCGATTTCGATCCCCGAATCTTTCAGGCCCTGGTCGAGCTCGATGCCGGGAAAGGCAAGCTGGAGGTGCGCTCCTGCGATATTGCCGAGTTGATCCCCTACGACATGGTTCTCGAGGAAGAGCTGCGGACCAAAACTGGCATGCTGTTGGTGGCCAAAGGGCAGGACATCACGCCGACCCTCATCCTCAAGCTGAAGAATTTTCTGGAAAAAGGGGCCGTCGGCCGCAAAGTCTTGATTTCAGCCAAGAACCGGGCCCGGGGCGCATCGGCGTGAACTGCCTGAATGAGGATTGGCACAGGCGCGGGGCACATATGCTTTTCCGTTACTCAACGTCGCAACCGTTTCAAATCGGGCGGTGTTCCGAGGTGAAACTATCCCGGCGAGTTTCAAAACTTATCATGTCGAAACCCCAGTGTTCTCGGAGCATACTTACCGTATCGCCAGTAGGCAACTGTCCCATAACTCACCCAGGCCCAGCGCCCCTACTCGAAGTGGGAACCTCGAAGCATAGGGGCATAGCAAAAAGTCAGGTGAAATGAAAACCGTATCCCAACTGGATCGGAAGGTGCAGCTCGCGTTCGGTGCCGCCATTTTGGCTTTGGTCGCCGTGGGTGCGCTCTCTTATCGCAGCATGGTTGTGTCCGGTCAAAGCGACCGCTGGGTGCGGCATACCCATGAGGTGCTGGAGAACCTGCAGGACTTACGCTTCGCCCTGGAGAGCGTCGAATCGAGCGTCCGCGGATATGTATTGACGGGCAAAGAATCCTATCTGGCGACCTACCACGCCAGCCGGTCGAGGGTAGAACAGGATCAGGCCACGGTTCGCAACTTGACGGTGGACAACCCCGCTCAACAGCACCAGCTTCCAGATCTGAAGAGGCTGGCGGCGGAGAAGATCCAATGGGCAGAGGTGGTCATAGGTCTGCGCCAGTCCCAGGGTATCGAGGCGGCGGTGGATGCCATTCGAAGCGGATCGGGGCAGCCCATCATGGAGGACTTCCAAACGCTGATTCGCACCATGCAGGCCGAGGAACTGCGTCTGCTGGTGCTGCGCGACGCGGAGGCGAAACGGCGCCTGCGGCAAACCAAGATTGTTCTGCTTTTCGGAACCTTCCTGGGCGTGTTGATCGCCGCAGGAGCGGGCTGGGTTGTCCGTCGTGACGGTGCCGCTCGCGATCTTGCGGAGGAGTCCCAGCGCGAAGGTGAGAAGAGCTTCAGCACCCTGGCGAATAACATTTCCCAGCTGGCGTGGATGGCCGACGAGAAGGGTTTCATCTTTTGGTACAACGAGCGCTGGTTTGATTACACCGGCACTACGCTTGAGGAAATGGCCGGCTGGGGCTGGCAAAAGGTGCATCACCCCGACCATGTGGAGCGGGTTGTCGAGAAGATCACGCGCTGTTTCCAGACGGGCGAGGTTTGGGAAGACACGTTCCCCATTCGCGGCCGGGACGGCATCTACCGCTTATTCCTCTCTCGCGCCGTTCCCATTCGCGATGCGGAGGGCAAGGTGTTGCGCTGGTTCGGCACTAATACCGACATCAGCGAGACCAAGGAGTCCGGGGCGAAGTACCGCGGGCTGCTGGAAGCGGCTCCCGACGCCATGGTGGTGGTGAACGTAGGCGGAGAGATCGTTTTGCTGAACGTGCAGGCGGAAAAGCAATTTGGCTACAGCCGCGATGAGCTGGTGGGGCAGAAGGTGAAGAACATTATTCCCGACGGCTTCGCGGAACGGATCATAGCCGACGGAACGCGCAGCGCAGCGGAGGCGCTGGCGCAGCAGATCGGTACCGGGATCGAACTCATCGGGCAGCGCAAGGATGGTAGCAAGTTTCCCATCGAGATCATGCTGAGCCCGCTGGAAAGTCCGGAAGGAATTCTGGTTACAGCAGCGATCCGCGACATCAGCGTGCGCAAGAGCGCGGAAACCCACCTGGCGCAAATGGAAGGCAGGTACCGCGGGCTGCTGGAAGCGGCTCCCGACGCCATGGTGGTGGTAAACGTGGGGGGAGAAATCGTTTTGCTGAACGTGCAGGCGGAAAAGCAGTTTGGCTACAGCCGCGATGAGCTGGTGGGGCAGAAGGTTAAGAACATCATTCCCGCGGGCTTCGCGGAACGGATCATTGCCGACGGTACCCGAAGCGCAGCGGAGGCGCTGGCGCAGCAGATCGGTACCGGGATCGAACTCATCGGGCGGCGCAAGGATGGCAGTAAGTTTCCCATCGAAATCATGTTAAGTCCGCTGGAAAGTCCGGAAGGAATTCTGGTTACAGCAGCGATCCGCGACATCAGCTTGCGCAAGAGCGCGGAAACCCACCTGGCGCAAATGGAAGGCAGGTACCGCGGGCTGCTGGAAGCGGCTCCCGACGCCATGGTGGTGGTAAACGTGGGCGGAGAAATCGTTCTGCTGAACGTGCAGGCGGAAAAGCAGTTTGGCTACAGCCGCGATGAGCTGGTGGGGCAGAAGGTTAAGAACATCATTCCCGAGGGCTTCGCGGAACGGCTGGTGGCGGACGCTCTGCGCTCTGCGGAAGACGCGCTGTCACAGCAGATCGGCACCGGGATCGAGCTAACTGCGCGGCGAAAAAATGGAAGTGAGTTTCCCATCGAGCTGATGCTGAGCCCGCTCGAAAGCGCGGAGGGAATTCTGGTGACGGCCGCGATCCGCGACATCAGCGTGCGTAAACTTGCGGAAGCGAATCTGGTCCACAAGCTCGACGAATTGTACCGTTCCAACGAGGAATTGGGGCAGTTCGCCTACATCGCCTCGCACGACTTGCAGGAACCGCTGCGCATGGTAGCCAGTTACACCCAGCTTCTGTCTCGCAAGTATAAGGGCAAGCTCGACGCCGAAGCCGACGAGTTTATTACGTTCGCAGTGGACGGGGCCAACCGTATGCAGCGCCTGATTCAGGATCTGCTGGCTTTTTCGCGGGTTGGGACCAAAGGAAAGGAAATGCGCGATACTTCCAGTGAAGCCGCCTTACTGCAGGCGCTCAAGAATCTCCGCGGCGCCATCGAAGAAAGCAGTGCGCAGGTCACCCACGACCCCTTGCCCGGCGTCCTGGCCGATGAGATGCAACTGACTCAGTTATTTCAGAACCTGATCGGCAACTCCATCAAATACCAAAGCCCCGGCAGCGTTCCCCGCGTCCACATCTCTGCAGCCCGCAATGGCGACGGGAAATGGATGTTTTCGGTGAAGGACAACGGACTGGGAATCGAGCCCGAGTACTTCGAAAAGATTTTTGGCATGTTTCAGCGACTCCACAAGCGGGAAGAGTTCGCCGGCACCGGCATCGGATTAGCTATCTGCAAGAAGATTGCCGAGCGGCACGGCACCGTCATTTTGGTCGAGTCACAACTGGGACATGGTGCTACTTTTCGCTTTGCCCTGGAAGGAAGTGAGAAAAAATTATGGATACCCACAATTACACCTATGGAGGAGACAGTATGCCCGTAGAAGTTCTTTTGGTCGAAGACAGTCCCGGAGATGTCCGGCTGACGCAGGAAGCCTTTCAGGCCGTGAATTCAACTGTCCATTTGCACGTGGCCTCTGACGGGGTCGAGGCCATGGCCTATCTGAGGCGTGAAGGGGTTTACGCGGATGCCCCGCGCCCGGATCTTACCTTGCTGGATCTCAACATGCCTCGCATGGATGGCCGCGAGGTTTTAGCTGAAATCAAGAAGGACGAGAAACTGCGAGCGATTCCTGTGGTGATCCTAACCACATCCGAGTCGGACACGGACATCGAGAAATCCTATGAACTGCATGCCAATTGCTACCTATGCAAGCCGGTGCAGTTGAACGCGTTCGACAGCCTGGTGAAGAGCATCAATGACTTCTGGCTGACCAAGGCCAGGTTGCCACTAATACAGTAGGATTCGCCATCTGCAAATAGACTGCCGGGCGCCACGGCGCCAGTATCCCGGCGAGTCACAACTTGGACAGGGCGCAACCTTTCGCTCTGCCTGGAGGGAGTGAGAGGAAATCATGGATGTCCACAACTACGCCGATGGAGGAGACAGTATGCCCTTAGAAGTTCTCTTAGTCGAAGACAGTCCCGGAGATGTCCGGCTGACGCAGGAAGCTTTTCGTGCTGCCAATATATCCGTCCATGTGAGCGTGGCCAGCGACGGTGTTGAGGCCATGGCGTTTCTGAGGCGTGAGGGCATTTACGCCAATGCCCCGCGCCCCGATCTTACCTTGCTGGACCTGAACATGCCCAGGATGGATGGCCGCCAGGTTCTGGCCCTGATCAAGAACGATGAAAACCTGAAAACGATTCCTATCGCGGTCCTGACCACATCCGAGTCGGAAGCGGACATCGCGAGAAGCTATCAACTGCATGCCAACTGCTACCTCTGCAAGCCGGTACAGTTGACCGCGTTCGAGAACCTGGTGAAAAGCGTCAATGACTTCTGGCTGACCAAAGCCAGGCTGCCGCAAGCGCAATAAGCATAAACCGCAAAACGGAACGGTTGCGTTGCTTACTTACCCGAGAACCACTCCGTTCTACGGAGTGCTGATGCTGAACGAGCCCGCGCGCTGCGCCGTTGTGCGTGGCGCCCGTCCAAACAGAATTCCAGTTTCCACCTCAACCGCCTGCCCGTCCCGCTGATAAGGTTTGAATTTCCATTGCTCCAGAGCATCGGTGATCGCCTTTACCTGATCCGGGAAGGCGCGGATGAAGTGAATGTGTTTTATCTTGCCTCGTTGATCAATGATGAACCGCACCGGAACGGGATTGAACCGATGCTCGGTAAACACCGGGTCCACCCGAGCGATCACATTGTCGTCGCGCGCGTAATCCTTGATGCAAACCGGGACAGGCCCCCCACCTTCTCCTGCTGTCGCACTGGCCGCTGCTGGCAATTTCATCTTGTTCAGGTCCAGCATCATGCCGTCCAGTAGTTTGGGGTCACGGCTGGTCAGCACAATTTGCACCGCGTGGCAGCGGATTTGAATCGCCAGAACGTACCAATGCAGCTCCGCCACCGGAGACCAATACGCGAAGAAGGCGAAAGATCGGTCAGCAACCTTGGTCAAGGTCGGCGCTGTCTCTACTTTGTAGTCCGCCTGCAAATGGTCTTTTACGTAATGGATAAGGTCCTGAGCGTTGGCCGCAGGCAGCGGCGTGAAGAACATGTCCTGAGCTGTAATCAACATACTGCCCGCAACCGGTCCTTTATGTGTGTTTGCGGGGCCGATCTGGGCGAGCACATAGCGGCCGCTCTCCGACGGAGGTGGGCCGTCGTACTCCTGAGTCCAATCCAGAGGTAGTGCGTAGGTGATTCCAAAATACGGATCGATGAAGACATGTTTTGCGACAGTCCCGCCTTCCGGCACGGGAGTTACGGAATCGCTGGCGCTGGGCGAAGCACCCTTTACCAGGATCTCGTCTGTCGGGATTTTGGTGATCGACCCGTTATTGGGGGATTCCGCGCTCTTGGGAATGCTTTCTGGGTTTGGAGCCTGCCCCTCGATTGACAACACAGAGATGACGACGACAAATAAATACAAGAACCGGGAGCTCATATTCATCCTTCGTATTGAACAAATGCAGGCGGGTGGGCCCGGAGTGCTAACTGCGGATTATTTGTAAACTTGGAAAAGGCTGACGAGATACCTCAGCATCTCGCCAGCCACAAACGACCAATGAACTACAGTGAGCGCAGAAAGTCCAATAGGTCCTGCTGCTGGGCGTTGGTGAGTTTATCGAAATTCCCCACCACGGTGGTGGCTTCGCTCTTGCTGCTCTTGTGGTCCTGGATCGCCGTAAAGAGGTCAGTAGTGCGGCCATCATGCAGCAAGAATATCCGCTGTCCTAAACCCCACAAGGGCGCTGTGCGGAACTCGTCGCCGCCGGCGCTGCCTTGCGTAACGTTATCGGCGAGGCGAGTCCCAATGTTGTGGATCTCAAGATCCGAGAACGCATTCACCTGCACATTGCTGAGCCCTGGCACGAAATTCGACACTTGAGTCGTGCCGGGCGTCGGATTGTGGCAGGTCGCGCAGCCGATCGAGGTGAACAGGGCGCTGCCGGTGGCGATCGCGCTAGCGGAAACCTGTTGTCCATTCAGGACAACGCTGCCCTGTGGCGGAGGAGCGAGAAATCGCATGAAGTTGGCAAACGCCGAGACATCATCGAGAGCCCCGGCATTTGTCGTCTGATTTGGGTTGGACGTATCTTCCGGATAGCCGGTCCCCGTGAGGTTCAAGCAGTTCGCCGGCAGACCCGTACTCAGTTCTTCTTCCGGCAAGGGACGATCCTGGGGAAAGAGCTCGTTGCTTACGCCCATCTCTACGTTGTAAGCCTCGCCGGCAAAAATGTGCAGCGACTTGTTCTGCGCCTTCCAGCCGAAACGAGTGATGGTGCCATCGTTGCCGCTGCGGTTGAAAGTGCCGGCGATGCCGAACGTGTTGATAAGATTGGCCGCCTGATTAGCCAACAGGGTTGAATCGTCCAGGTTCTCAATCAATCCCGCGCCAAAAACCGGCGTGGGAATGCGGAAGATGAGGTCGTTCGCCGCCAGATAGGCGCTGAAGTTCGGCTGCGTCAGAGTGCAGGTCCCGGCATCCGATCGCCCCGTAACTGTGAACAAGTCTTCCACTCCGCCATTGGGAGTCTTGGTGATTGCTCCCGAGGAGTTCAGGAAAAACGGAGCCCGGGCCTCAACCGTGGGACCATTCGGTGCGAGGAAAGACGGCATGGTGTCGTTGGGAGCAACACCACTGCTGATGAGCAGGTATTGAGGATTGATGGCAGCTCCCGACCCGCCAACCGCAGGTTGTGCGTGACACGAGCTACATTGATTGGAGTTAAAGCGCGGACCAAGACCGGTGTTTGCGGAGCCCGAAACGGTTTCTACTTCCTGAAAGCGATTGAGACCGTCGTTGAAAAACGCGGTGAAGCCGTTAGGGTCACTCAACGGATTGATGATAGTTGCGCCGGTACCGCGGCTGGCGGTCTGAACTCCAGGGTCGATTTGCGCTGATACTACGCCGGCGATGAACAACACCGACAAGGATAGAGCTGACACGAATCTCGACTTAGACACGACTCCCTCCAATTGTTCGTGAAATGGAAATACAGTCGGAATGGCGCCGGTGCTGCCTCCGGCAGAGGGCGCAGGGAGCCGGATTCAGCGTGTAGCGTTTCTAACTCGGTATTCACTCAATGGCAAGACAAATCGTCACGCCTTACGAAACCGGAACAGAGCGGAACAGGCCACTGTCGCTGATCCGCATTGTTTTGTTGCTGCTACAGGTTACTCGTACAGGAGGAGTTCTATTAGTCAGTAGGACTAAGACTATCTGAAACGTTTTCGGAAAATCGAACGTGATGCGGGGAGACTGCAGGTTTCAGTGGGTCATTACTGACAGGTACCAATAGCTATAGGTATCCAACGATGAAACGCGCGATTTGTGGGATTAGCTGTTGTTAGTCAAAAGGAACCGCTGATCCAGGTCGTGCCCAGTCGGTTCCTACCCATCGGATTTCAACATTCTATTACTCGTGCGGCGGTCCCCCGTGCAAGATGATCTCGAACGGACGGTCCGGATGATCGTGCCGCTCGATAATCGTCGTCACGATACGCTGCATCCAGGCGCGCTGTACGATGGCGTGCACGCGCTCCTCGTGGCTCTCGAACCGGTGATGCGCCCCCTCGCGCGTCTCCAGGATGAAGGCTTCGAAATCGCCGAAGTGGTCATAGATGATCCCATCGATCTTCCCCGTGAACGAATGATGTTCGTGCTCGCCGGGGCCTGGATGACCGGGATGTCCTGGATGGCCGGGATGACCCGGATGCCATGGATGCCCTGGATGACCCGGGTGCACGGGATGGCCCGGATAGCCTGGGAAACCAGGCACGCCGTCGCCCAGCGGTGATGGCAGGATCTGGGCAGGATTGCCGCCAAAGGATTGGACGCGACTGGCAATCGCATCGAGGTAGCGCTGGAAGACCGGATACCAGCGGTTCTTGGCCGGGATGGCCTCGCCGATCCAGCGCAGCACCGAAAGCTGGCGCTCCACGGGCAGTAGCAGCGTACTCTTCTGTTCCACCGGAATCGAGAGTTGGAAAGCGCCGATCACACGCCTCCACTCCAGCAACTTACGTTCGGTCGCCAGTGCATCTTTGGTTGCGTTGCCATTGCGATCTACGATGCTGCCGGAGGCATTCGTCACCTGCCGAACCGATACCGTGTGGGTCTGACTGCGCTTCGCCTCAGAAGGAACCGTGATGGAGAGGAGCCCGGCATAGTTAGAGCCGGAACCGGGGGGGATGGGCAAGTACGTAATGCCCCTTGCCGCGCACTGGATGGTGTGGTCGTCGACGCGCACCAGACCGTGGAACGTGTACATACGCGATGCCATCGAGAGGATGTCAGACGCGCTGACTTGCGGCAGATAGATCGAGGCAACGCTTCCGACCGGCGTCGTTCCCCAGTCGATCATCAACTCATCTGGCGTCTGCCCCACCGCCAGCCCCACGGCTGTGGGACGAATCTCGAAGGTGCTAGCCGCCTGAGCCGAGCCTATTGGGCTCCAATAGATGTTGCGTTGCGCGAGCTTGTCCCAGTTCGCCGTGTCCACGCCGAGCGGGATCGGCTCCGGGTCGAAAGCGACCTCCGCCACCAGGCACTGGTGCAGGCTCCTTAGCATTGCTTGCTGGAGCGGTAGCGGCGGGTTACTTGGATCGGTGAAGGGTCCGTCGACGCTACCCGTGGCTAGGGCCGGCAGCACGTTGTTGGGCGTCACCCCATCGGATTGGTACGGCTGGTTGATGTCAAGCCAGCAACCGAAGAACGTGTCAACCTCGGAGCCATCCGCATGGGCCTTAATGTTCTGGATGTTGCCAAGCAATCTACCCATGGAATCGACTAAGCTGTCCAACTGCGTGCTCATCTTGGCCGTGGTCGAGTCGATACGGGGTAACGCGAAACAGGGAATGGTGACGTAGTCGTTGAGGATGATGCCGGCCAGAGGGATCGGCTGGCCCCCAGGGTTCATGGCTCGCCGGTATTGCTCGCCCGGCGCGCCGGGCGGGTCGTAATCGTAAATGCTGGTTGTCTGTTGCGCGGCGAAGAGCCGGAAGAACACGCGCACGGTGGACGCGCCAATCGACCCGATATACCGGACCCTGGCCAGCGCGAAGTTGAAGACCGGCACAGGGGGGTGACTGTTGTCCTTGGGGGTCAGGTAGAGGGCCGAACCTTCCTCGCTGGGCGACAGCACGCTCGGATCGTCGAAGGATTGCCCGTTGGCCGTGCCGTTGCCGTTGCTGAGCGCCTTCGCGACGTTCTGAATGAAGGTGTTGGCCGTTGTGACGTCGCCCATCGGCTGGCCAAAAATGGTGTCGCCGTTGCGCATGACGAAGACGCGCAGATCCACGCTCAGCCACGGCGGATTGCCGTGCAGCATGTAGGGGTCGGCGGACTTGACCAACTCGATTTCCGCTTGAGCTGAAACCCCGGCAACCGTTACCTGGAGCTCCAGCGGTTTGCTCGTCCCGCTAAATGCGAAAGCCGGATCCGCCGTGTTGGTGCCGAAGTCCAGATTGTAGGAGAACGTGAAGCGCTGCGGTCCCGGCCCGTAGCTGCCGCTGGCCGCGACATTTCCCGTGCACACAATGTTCATCCCCATTTGTGGAGATGCGACGGTGAGTGTTGAGGATGAGCTGGTGGCGCCGATCTGCGCCGCGGTGAACCCGTCTACCAAAACGAAGAAGGCACACTTGACAAGGCCATCACCGCCTTCCGTGTTGCGCAGCGCATCGACCTGGTCCTCGCTGATCGTGCTCTGTTCGATGATGAACTCGACCCCCTTCTCGGGGAAGAGTTGTGTAAACAACTCCTGGACGCCGGTACGGGTGTCGGTCCAGAGCGGGTAAAAGCCGAGTGCACTGGCGTCGAGGCCGAAGTAGTCGCCGATGAAAGTCGTGTCGGCGTACCCCTCGGCCAGCGGGGCGTCCACCGCGGGATTCCACGGGTGATCCGTCACGATGAAATAGTTGAAAGTCGCCCCATTGTCGAACGATTGGGACATGATGACGTCGATGAGATGCACGGTAGGCTTCGGGCCGAATTCATAGAATGTGCACCCGACCACGCCGTTGGGATCAATCACGATCTGAGGATGAAAGTGCTGAAAGTTCGAAGGGATCGCTGTGGTAAGAAGTGGTTTTCCCGATGGACCGGTTGTCCAGGTGTTGCCAGCGTCGTTTGAATGCGCATAGTAGATGCGCGAGGCGCCCTCGCGATAGTCAGCCCAGGCGACGTACACGGACGGGCCGACCGAGCAAGCAGTCGGATCAGTGAGCACACGAAACGTTCCCCCCGGAAGCGTGGGGAAGCCCGAATCGGTGGGGGGCAGCGCCTCCTCGAGCGTCGTGATGCCGCCCGCCGGTGGCGTCGTCGATGGCTGAAACGTGTTGCCCCCGTCGTTGGAGACCAGCATCAGAACGGCCTGTCCGGATGCATCAGCCCCCATGGAAACGATGTAGATGGTGCCGTCGGCCGAGACGTCGATCTCTGGATAGGCCGTACCGGTGGTAATCGACGAGCCGGCTACTGTGGCGCTCGCCCCGCTCCCAGCGCCGATCCAGGTCGTGCCACCGTCCTGAGTGCGCATGAAGGCCATGCCGTTAGTCGTCGTGTTGTCCCATACGGCATAGATGTTTCCGTGGTACGGGCTGGTCGGGTTGGTGTCGCCGGCGGCCCATTGCTTGTCGGCGCCCCCCGTTACCGCGCCCACTGGGCCAGTACCGGCGGTACCGGGGATTGTAGTGGGCGCGCTCCAGGTCTTGCCGCCGTCTGTGGACTTGTACACGACAATGCCGGTGGTGGTTTGAAAAAGATCGGGCGGTGGGGGCGGCGGGTTCAGGGTGCCGGCGAGACCCACCAGAAAGACATTGCCGCTGTCGTCCCAGGCGAGCACCGGGTCGGTCATGACCGTGAAACCGGGCATGGCCAACGCCGCGGAAGAGTGCCACGTCACCCCACCATCGTTCGAATATTCCGTGGCAAGGGAAAAGTTATAAGTTGAGATGTTAACGAATCTCTTAGAAGCCGCCACGATCTGCAGTGGGTTATTCGGATTGACCGCGATGTTCGACTCGCTGCGCGCATTCTGGGGGCTGCTGTCGAAAGTTACTTGAAGGTTTGGCACGGGACCACCGTCCTTTCAGGAAGGGCGAAAAGTTAAATGTATGTCGGGCTGCCCGAGGTATTCTGAGACTCCCTATCACGCTTAGTCACTTTGATCCCAGAGAAGTTATTGTGAAGACGGCCTTGTCGCCAAACAATTCAACAACCGGAATTGTCAAGTGCGCTGTGAGCCCGATCGAAATGACGCTCGGCAGATGCATCTGACTCCGTTGAGCCAATTGAGGCTTTTGTAGCGCTGCCCGATTTGCAAAAAGTGATCGACCGGAGAGGAAGAAAAAGCTCAGGCAAGTTCTCACGATCTTGCGCACGGCTCCAACATTCATGCAGCTTTTTACGATATCCGGACGAGAAGGTCTGTTTACTTTCCTGTACAAGCAACATAACTCCTTTCCATCCAGGTTGATACCTTACACTTGAGTCAAACAATCATCGTTGATCGATCTATGAAAAGGGGTAGGGTTGAGCGGTCGAAGTTACAAAATCCGAAGAGAGACTGCGTCATGATGTAAGCCGAGTATCTATTCACGATCAAGAGCGGATCGCATGAAGAATGGATTACTCTTTAAGTATGCTTGTCGATTGATAGATAAAAGCAGCTATCTTCAGCTCTCTGTCTGATTTTCTCTTGACATTTCACTCGACCGGAGCATAATTCTTCTAATTTTGCAGCCTCGCTGTTTTCACATGTCTGAGCTCGGAAGTTAGATGTAGATGTGCGACGAACAAGCCTAGGTTGTCAGGCGCGACATCCCTCAGTGAACTTATTTGCTGCCTAACGGCGCGGACCATTGCTATCTGCAACTTAGGCACTTGCAAGGAGGAGTATGAACTTTATCGAACGACTGTTTGGCATTTCATTCGACGGCGGTTCAGGCGCTCTCGAGATTCTCTTGTTCCTGATTCCCATTGCTGGCGCATGCGCCATCTACACCATCAGATTTATGCGGAGAAAAACCACCTAGGAGCGCGACGCACTCGGGCTTAGTTTCGAGAGCACGAGGCGGTCGAGCCTCGCTTCGGCGGCGCTGTGTCAGCTTTTCTCAAGCTGCTCGCGTTCATGCAGGCGACTAGCAATCTGAAATCAACCAGTGGAGGCAGGTTATGAGCCCAGTAACACTGAGCACATCAAAGTGGACACCGATCGGACCCGCACCTCTCGAGTCGGGCGGAGGGCTGGGTGCAATTTCGGGTCGCATTGAAGCAGCGGCGCCGGACCTGGTTGATCCGACTGTGCTTTACGTCGCCGGGAATAATGGCGGAATCTGGAAGAACATCAACCCTCCGGGATGGGTTCCGCTGACGGACTTCATGCCCAGTCTCAGCTTCGGCGGGTACCATCCCCTGGTGGTTCATCCCGCCAACCACGATCTTGTTCTGGGCGTGGTGTCAGGTCCCGGAGCCGGACTGCTCAAGTCGGTCAACGCGGGAGCGAGCTGGAACTTGCTGGCCAATAGCCAGTTCGACACCCACGGACTCTCTGCGATTGCGGTTCATCCAACGAATACCGATTTGATGTACGTCTCGGCATCGGACTTGGGAGTGTGGAAGTCGACAGATGGCGGCGCCACTTGGCAACAGCTGGCAGCGTTGCCGGTGTTGACCAACGGAAGCGCAACCGATGTCATTCTAGCCAAATTTAACTCGAACTATTTGTACGCGGGAGTGGTGGGGAATACCGGGTCTGGCCAAGCCCAGAATGGAGTTTACCGAAGTACCGATGGCGGTACTACCTGGCAGCTCATGAGCGGCTTGCCCTCCGGCGCCACAATAGGCGCCGCGCGATTGGAATCCGGCTCGGGAACAGGTGTGGTGTATGCCTCGATACTCACTCTGGACCCTATTACCCAAGCCGTGAATGCGGTGCAACGTTTCAAAACGAGTGATGGTGGCACTACCTGGACTGCATTGAGCCCGTCGCTCGGGGGACTGGAGAAACGGTCGTGGCATCTTCTTATTGCAGTTACGCCGGAGGATGACGATCACATCTTCGCGAATGATGCCTATTTTCTGAACGAAAGCGTGGACGGCGGCACTACCTGGACACGGGCCGATACCAGTATTGGATGGCTCCCCGGCATCAATCACTTCGACTGGGTCAACATGGCGTTCGACGCCAAAGGAAACGCCATTGGTACGGCGGACCAAGGCGTATTTCGATACCACCTTAAGAATCAGAAGTGGACAAATCTGGTAGCGAACCTCGAGGTTTCAGAGTTGTATACGATCGCTCTCGATCCGAAAGACCCAGAAGTGGTGTATGGAGTCGGACAAGATCTTTTTTCGGAGAAGTTCGCGGGAAATGTCCACTGGAACACGATGCAGAACTCGATTGGTGAGACCGGCAAATTCCTGGTTGATCACCATAATCCTACCCAAATCTGCGCTTTCAATCCTCTGGATACTAATAACTTTGTGAGGCAGTCACTTAATTCCGGAGCGACATGGACCACTATATTTCCTGCCAGCCTCTTGAGCCCTAGCTTCCTTACCGCGTACACAAACCAGGGGGGCGGCTACACCTTCGCGTACGGAGCGCAGACGGCGTTTGTCATGGACCAATCGAATCCGGCGCGGGTCTGTATGGTGGCTGATCGGGTATTCGAAACCAAGAATGCTTTCAGTGCCAGTCCGACGTGGGCCGCGATTAGCGGAGTGCTTTCGACGGACCCAAGCAGGCCATTCGTCTTTGGATTAGCGATGGCCCCCTCGGATGGCAACACACTCTACGCGGCTACCCAGGACGATCATCTATGGGTCACACACGATAACGGTGCACATTGGGCTCTGTTCGACACGGGTCTCTCGGGTCGCGTCGTGGCGATGAGCGTTGATCCCGCGAACAAGAACCACGCCTTTGCGGTCACTGGCGGCGATGTCTGGCAGATCACGCCGGCGGGGCTGCCGTGGTCGAAGATCACAGGGAATCTTCGAGGCGGTTATCTCGGCCTCAACACCATTTTTGTGGATTGGAGGTCGGCGGTCCCTCGTTTGTTTGTCGGTACCAACCGCGGACTCTATCAATCGGCGGATATGGGACATACCTGGACAAAGTTCGATCCCGGTCTTCCGAATACTACGGTCAAAGATCTGCAGGGCCAGCCTTTCGAGCACCACACGGGACGAAAACTCTTGCTCGCCGCGGCTACTTACGGGCGGGGAGCCTGGGAGATCTTGGTTCGGCCCTGGGGCGCAATCGCAACCGCAATCGCGGACAGCGGTAACTTTGGCGAGGTTTGCCGGGGTTCTTTTCGCGATGAATTGCTGACCATCAACAACAACGGTACAGGTCAGCTATCGATCACCAACATTACCTCGACATCTGCAGAATTTCTGGTGCCGAGCGTGATCTCGTATCCTCTTTTGGTAAGCGCCGGCGGATCGATCGAGGTCGTCATCCGCTTTCAGCCCACCAAGCTGGGTTCGGCATCTGCCACGATCACCCTGTTCAGTGACGATCCCGATGGGCCTCACAAGGTGAGCGTATCCGGCGACTGTCCAGCGCCGCAGTTGAGCCTGATGATCGCCAACAAGGGGAATTTTGGCAGGGCCTGCATCGGTTCTTTTGTGGACGAGCCGCTGATCCTGAGCAACAGCGGCAAGTGCACGCTGACATTAACGGGCATCACCAGTTCATCCGGAGAGTTCATCGTTCCGGAAGTGTTGTCTGGCCCGCAGACCATTGCGGCAGGAACTTTTCTGCCGGCGCCCATCCGCTTTCAGCCCACCAGCCTTGGAACTAAATCGGCGGTGCTGACAGTGAACACGAATGATCCGGCCGGGCCGCGGAGTATCGCGGTGTCGGGCGAAGTGCCTTCCGGTACCCTGGCCGTCACTGGTTCGATATGCTTCGGCGGGGTGAAGGCCTGCTGCTGCGCGGAGCGCACTATATCCATCTGCAACGTGGGCGACTGCAACCTGCACGTGACCAGTGTTGCCTTCAAGCGGAAGAACCGTCACTGGAAGTTGATCAACAACCCCTTCCCGGCGACGCTGCATGCTGGATCATGCCTGGGAGTGGTGATTCGATACAAAGCCAGCGAAAAATGCGCGAGATGTTGCGAGCTTGTTATCACGAGCGACGACCCGATTACTCCGGTCAAAACTCTGGAGTTGCTGGCTTACACAATTTGGAGTGAATGCGGCTGCAAGCAGTGCTGTGACGATTGCCGAAAAGGCTGCTGCAGCAAGTCGCACAACGAGTGCTGCTGTGGAGAACAGCACGACAACTGTTGCGATGACGACGATGAAGAGGACGAAAGCTGATCTCACTTAATTCGTGATGCGGGTTTGCGGATCCCGGTGCATCTTCCTGTCCCGGGCAAGGCTTCATGCTTTGGGCAGCCGGCGCAGCATCATTTATTGAATCAGGCGATATACCAGCAGGGCAGTGCGTTTGCTTTGCAGCGGCAGACGAGATAGGTCCACGGTTTCTCCCGGAGCGTGCGCGCCACTTCCGTTAGCTCCAAGGCCATCGAGCACATCGACAAAAGGAGCGACGAACGACGCGTCGCCTGCGCCTCGCTGCATGGGGTCCAGCGCCTCGATTTCCGCCATGCCCAGGGCTCGATTCCCCTCGTTCAATTTCGCCAGCAGCGCGATGTTGCCGGGTGTGGGCGCCATCGGGGGATACTTGTCGGTGAAGGCGATCTCAGCCTTGGTGCCGGGAAGGTTCCCGCTGGTCACGATCACCAACATTCTGTTCTTTACGCGTGCCAGTTGCTCAGGAGTAAGTACGCGAAGATCGCCTCTCACCAGGCCTTCGCCCGGGATGATGTTCGACTTGCCTGTAACCGAAGAATCTCCGCTCGGCTCCGCTTTGATGTTCGAGCCTCCCAGCAACAGGCCGGGGCTATACGTCATGTTGGGTTCACGCAGTGTGTCGTGGAAGAGATTGAGGATGCGGCTCACTTCGAATATCGCGCCATCACCCTCTGAGGCGGAAAAGATGCCGCCCGAGTGACCCGTCTTGGCGTGAACGCGCAGCTCCCACGAGGAGGCGCCGCGCCGGGCCGTGCTGGCGTAGTCTTTGCCTTGTGCAGTGATGCCGGCCTCGTAGGAGAGCGCCGCATCGCTATTCTTGCCTGCTTCAATCAGCTCCTTGCGCGAGATCTCGATCGGCTCACCGGGAGCTTCCTCGTCGCCCGTGATGAAGACGGTAATTCTGGATCCGTCGAGCGCACCCGCGCTCTTGAGCGCCTTGAGGGCAGAGAGAATCACCACGATTCCGCCCTTCATGTCCGATGTGCCGGGACCGGTGGCGATGTCCCCGTTGCGAATAAATTTCTGGAATGGGCTGGAGAGCTCGAAGACCGTGTCCATATGCCCCATCAGCAGCACTCGCTTGCCGCGAGTGCCTCGCCGTTCCGCAACCAGTGAAGGGGCGCGCTGCACCGCGTCCATCGGCACCCAATGGGTCGTAAAGCCAAGGGCCTGGAACTCACTTTCCAATACCTTGCCGACTTCAACCACGCCGGGAGGATTAAAGGTGCCTGAATTGATGTTTACGATTTTCTCCAGCAGCGCTACCGCAGCCGGGGCCTCTTCGTCGATGGAGTGAACGATACTTGCTTCTTGCTTCGACAGTTGTTGCCCTAGTGATGGAGAGGAACAGAAGAGGACAGCCAGAGTGAGCACGGCCAATCGGAACTGGATGCGCATGACGTTCATTTTAACCAGACGCGGCCCCGATTGGACCATATTTGTGGGTTGATCAAGTCATCATCTCAATTCGCGCCACAAGGCGACCACTCCGTCCATGCGCTTTCTGTACAGGCTGTGAACTAGACGCCTACAATGCACAGGCCAGAGGTCCGAAGAGGAATTCTGGTTCGGGAAGGCTACAGAATTGGCTCGCACCTGACGTCGAGCCTAACAAGGAGCGGCCATGCGACCGGCAAAAGTAGTTTCATGCATCCTCAGCATCGTTGGCGTCTTCGTCCTGTCGCCTCGAATTCCTGCACAGACGATTGCCTCGTTGCACCCCACAGTGATTGCCGCGAGCGTTGTGATCGATGGCAAGGGTCACGTGCTCCGTGACGTTCAGATTGTCATCGAGGGGTCAAAGATAGTTGCGGTAGGTCCTAAGGTCGAGGGGCCGGTGGACTATGACCTGCGCGGCCTGACCGTGTTGCCCGGGTGGATTGACGCGCATGTGCACATTACTTGGATCTTCGACAAGGATGGGAAAAACGCCGGCACCGAAGGGACAACTCAAGTGGATGCCTATCAAGCGGCGTCGAATGCGTGGGTGACGCTGATGGCGGGCTTCACGACGGTGCAAAGTGTGGGCGCACCCAAC
>Ga0209274_10000532_pt1 | contig 22377 bp, 19 predicted proteins | sample HubBroMetageREF1_FD_188343 | JGI IMG/M metagenome (GOLD analysis project Ga0209274, IMG submission 188343) | Reference soil microbial communities from the Hubbard Brook experimental Forest, New Hampshire, USA - Hubbard Brook CCASE Soil... | ecosystem: Environmental > Terrestrial > Soil >...
GCGCTGCAGCGAGCGAAGAAGGTGGAGCATGGTGTAGCTGTCTTTGCCGCCGCTGACAGCCACGAGAATGCGGTCGCCGTCCTCGATCATGGCAAAGCGGGTGACGGCTCGCGCCATGTCACCGCCAAGCTTCTTCTCGAGTACCTCGGCGCCGGCAAGCATGACGATTTACTGCGGTAGCATGAGAAGGACGCGCTAGGTGCGCGAAGCGCGTTCGATCACGGCGAGGAAGGTCAGGATGCCGTGCCCGGTCGCCCCCTTGGCTTGCGCCCAACCGTTGGGTCGGTCGGTCGAGGCGGGCCCCGCGATGTCGCAATGAATCCAGCGCGCGTCGCCGACGAATTCCCGCAGAAACAAGGCAGCCGTGATCGACCCGCCGTGGCGGTCGCCGGTCTGCTTCACGTCGGCCACCTCGCTCTTGATCTGCTCGCGCAGGTCCTCGAGCAGGGGCATCCTCCACATCGTTTCACCCGATTGCTTGAGCGCCGCCGCAAACTCGGCGGCGCCGTCGTCGCGATTCGCGTACCAACCCGAGCACGTGCTTCCCAGCGCCACGACACACGCGCCCGTCAGGGTCGCATTGTCGACGATGAGGTCGGGGGAAAGAGCGCGGGTGTAGGCGAGCGCGTCGGCCAACACCAAACGGCCCTCGGCGTCGGTATTGATGATTTCCACGGTTTTCCCATCGAGCGAGCCCCAGATGTCCCCCGGGCGATAGGCGTCGCCATCCGGCATGTTCTCCGCGCACGCAGCGATGGCGTGCACCTCGACCCGCGGCTTCAGCGCCGCAACGGCGGCCATGAGAGCGACGACGTTCGCCGCGCCACTCATGTCGTGCTTCATCTCCCCCATGCCCGCCGCCGGCTTGATGCTGATACCGCCGCTGTCGAAGGTGATTCCCTTTCCGACGAACGCGAGCTTCCTTCGGGCCCCCTTGGGGGTCCACGAAATGTGGACGAATCGAGGCTCGCGTCGACTACCGCGACCGACAGCGTCGATGAGCTTCATGCCCCGACGCCGAATTTCTGGGAAATCAAGCACACGGATTTTCAACCCGTGCTCCTTGGCCATCTTCTCGGCCGCCGCCGCGAATGTCTCCGGATAGAGGACGTTTCCCGGCTCGTTGCTGAGATCGCGCGACAAGTTGATGGCCGCACCCACCCGCTGGCCCAGAGCGACCGCAGCCTTCGCTTGCGCGGTCACGCGGCCGGGAGTCACGACGGTGACCCGGGCCAGCTCGGTTTTCGGCTTTCGATCCCCGGTGAAATACTTGGTGAACCGATAGGCGCCGAGCTCGAGACCCTCGGCGACCGACCGTAGCTCGCCCTCGAGCCCGGCAGGAACCACGACGGCGATCGATGTGGCCTTTTCGGCATTTCCGGTCCGCGCGGCTCTTGCCGCGAACGAGCGCATTTCCGCAGCGCCCAGTTTCCGACGCTCGCCGAGCCCGAGCAGGACGAGCTTACCCGCCGCCATCCGCCCGAGCGTGGCGATCGAAAGAGCCTGGTCGCGCTTGCCGGTGAACTCCTCTTTCGCCATGACCTTCGAAAGCGCCCCGCCGAGGGCTACCTCCAGCGGTCGCAGCGAGGGGGGCAGCGCCCCCCCCTTGTCCGCAGCTTGGAGCACGCCAACGACAACCACATCGGCGGCGACGAGGACGGGCGACTCCGTTCGAACTTGAATTTCAATGGGCATGAGGGCCGCGAACTATGCCAGAGCCGCCGCCTCTTGCGCTACCCTCTCGGCATGGGCCGCCCGAGCGCTCTCGCATCGCTCGCCGCCACTCGCGCGCTGGGGACGGCCCCCCGCGCGCTCCGAGCGCTGAGCGCAATGGCGGCCGTCACGGTCACGGCGGCGTGTGCCGAGCCCAAGGTCTCCCTGGCAAGTGGGCCGCGGGAATACGTCCCGGGCGACTATACGCAGGTCCTCAACACGTGGACCCGGGACAAGACTCTCGTCGAGCTCTCGGAGCTCGATAGCAAGTTGACCGTGACCGCCACGTTCGAATCGTGGGACTTTCGTTGGGCTTACGTGGTTCGTTACGCGGCCGATTATCGTCTGACGGTGGCGCAGCGCAGCGAGCTTCTCGACCGAACCCTGAGTGACACCAAAACCGATCATGAGTTTTACGTCGCGATCTCCGGAAGCAACTGGCGATCGACGGACTTGAGCCGACCGACGAGCGCATGGGTCGTGCGTCTCATCGACGATCAAGGCAATGAAACGGCCCCGTCGAAAATCGAATCGATCGTCAAGCCAGGCCCCCTCGAGCAACAGTATTTCCCGTACACGAACGTTTGGAGACACGTCTTTCGAGTTCGATTTCCGCGTTATGCCGGAGACGGTCGTCCGACCATCGCGCAAAGCGCGGCATGGTTCGGCCTCCTATTCGCCGGCGCGGAAGGCAACGAGGAGCTCATCTGGCGGGTTGTCCCAGGAACGGACGACCGGCGCGGGTCGTGACCGGCGGTCTTTAGCCTTCCGCGAAAATCTCGAGGAGTGGAGGACACGTCACGAGAAGTTCCTGCGCAACGCGTCGATCGCACATCAAGACGAGCGCCCCCGTGTCTGCCGCGCGAACGGTGCTTGGAGCGACGGCAGCTCGCAGCACTTCGCTCGGGAAGAGAAAGTCGCCGGCATGAAGGGCCTTGCCACGAAGCTCGCCGCTCGGCGAGAGCAGCTCCAATTCTCCAGCCCCGACGATGAGGAACCCCGGAATCGGGGCACCGGCTTGAACGAAGACGTCGTGACTTGCGAGGGCACGCAAGTGGAGCTTGCCCGTGATCTCGGCGCGTAGGGTGGCGTCGAGACGCTCCCCCAAGCGGCCCAATGTGACGCCGACCAACGCGTGCGTCAGATCGGCAGCAGCGCGCAGCTCGTCCTCAACCCATGGACAGGCTCCGAATGCCGTAGTGACTTCGGGCTCATCCCACGTCACCACGCGCACGTTCTCGCCGGCCGCGACGAGCCGCAAACGGGCGACGCGTTCGATCGTTCCGCGATCGCGGAGCACAGCCCCGGCCTCGAGCCTGACCGCAGGAGCGTCGCTCTCCGCGGCGGCGACGTCCGTCGGACCTTGGAGCACCAGTGCAAGCGCGAATCCGGAAACCTCGTCGCCGCGCTCGAGATGGTGCACTGTGCCCCGTCGCGCAAACGCGTCGCGGACGTCATCGGGCAGGTCGCTGAGGGCTTCGACTGCAGATAGATCAGGGGCGTCGGCGGCATCGAGGATCGGCGCGCTCGTGATGATCTCATCCTCTTCGAACTCTTCGGCGTCCGAGCTGTCGAGCTCTACAATCGCGGCCTCGTCACGGGGCGAGCGCTCCGCTTGCGCCCACGGATCCAACATCCCGGCGTGAGCCTCTGCGGCCGTCGGCACGTCATCCGTGCTGTCGGCCAACTTCCGAAGGGCATCGCTCAGGGAGGGCCCGCTCCGCACAGGCGGAGGCTCGATCGACAAGTCGGGAAGGGTGACCTCATCGTCGGACTGCACACGCCGAAGGAGCTCGTCCACCACGTTGGCCTGAGACGATGGAGCGCTGCGCGGAGGCGGCGCTTGCATGGACGGTCGGGTCGGGTTGTGGGCGATCCACTCGGCCAGCTCTGCCGCCTCGCGCGCAAGGGCGAGAGCGCGGTCGTCGTTCTCCGCGTCCCCCGCAGCCTGGGCGGCACGGCGCAGCCACACGATCGCGTCAACCCTCTCATTTCGCTTCCACAGAGCGTCCGCGGTCTGCAGCGCCCACGCGACGTCCTCGTTGTCTTCGTCGAGCGCGGGCGGGATAGCGACCATGCGCGCGTATTCGTATCACTCGACGGCCGGCTCCGCAGCCCTCACGAGGGAATCGGAAGCGCTCCCCCGAAGCGCCCTATGGAGAGTTCCGCGCGGAGCAGAGCGCGAGCGGCGGTGGTCAGCGGGCCTTGGCCCTCAGACGCCGCTCCGATTCCCGCGCCTCGGGAATGCCTATCGTATGAGGTGCTTCGTCGGTCCGACGCCGGGCGAGCCACCCGATGAGGGTCAGGCCGGCCACGCGCGTTGCTTCGGGGATCGGGGAGCTCGCCATGAGCCGCATGATGTCGTCCATGAGCCGCCGGCGCTCGGACTCGGCTACCCGTGGGCAACCAGCTTCCGGAACCGCGAACGTGGCGCACAGACCCAGGAGACGGACCGCGGAGTTCGGAACCGATCCGTCATCCGAATGGCCGCCTTCGTCAGGGGCGACCCCTGATTCGGGCTCCAAGGTTACCACCCCTCTTTGCTCCGTCCGGGACACGTGCGGGCCAAGCATAGCCCGCTGGGAGCATTCGTCGAATTTTCCAATCCGCGCTCCCGGTCCTCGACTGGCCGTTTACAGCGAGCCAATCAGGACCTCCCGGTCCTTCGCCCCGTTGGCGGGTCCGACCAGGCCGCGCCTCTCCATCATTTCGACGATGCGCGCGGCACGGTTGTATCCCAGCCCGAGCTTGCGCTGGAGCCACGACGTCGAGCAACGACGCGTATCGGCGACCACACGAACGGCGTCGTCGTACAGGGGATCCTGCTCCGCGTCGGCTTCGGCGTCGCCCCCTTCTTCATCGTCACGGGGCTTCAGGATGTTCTCGTCGTAGACGGGCTCTCCCTGTGAGCGCAGGAAGTCCACCACCCGCTGCACCTCTTCTTCGCTCACCCAGGGGCACTGCACGCGCTTGGTCTCGCCCGTTCCGTTCAGCTTGATGAGCATGTCGCCCATGCCGAGCAAGTGCTCGGCGCCCTGTTCGTCCAGAATCGTTCGCGAGTCGACTCTCTGAGCGACGCGAAAGGCGATACGGGTCGGAAAGTTCGCCTTGATGGTGCCGGTGATGACGTCAGTGCTGGGCCTCTGCGTCGCGAGAATCACGTGCATCCCGGCGGCCCGGGCCTTTTGGGCCAGCCGTGCAACGGCCGTCTCGACCTCCTTGCCCTGTTGCATCATCAGGTCGGCAAACTCGTCGACGACGACCACGATCCACGGGAGCTTCTCGGGCAGGGGGATATGACCTTCGCTGCTTCCCGGCTCGGCGAGAACCTCGTCGGGCAAGCCGTTGTGGTCTTTGCCCACGACGACACGTGCGTTGGGGTTCTTGGCTTCGCCGCGGCAAACTCGCGCGACCCACCCGTTGTAGGTGGCCACGTTCTTCGTACCCGCGTCGGCGAACAACTGATAACGCCGCTCCATTTCGTCGACAGCCCATTTCAGCGCGTTGGCAGCTTGCTTCATGTCGGTGACGACCGGCAAAAGCATGTGTGGAATGCGATCGAAGGGCGCCAGCTCGACGACCTTCGGATCGATCATGAGCAGTCTGAGCTCTTCAGGCGACCGTCGATAGAGAAGCGAGAGAAGCATCACGTTGAGCCCAACGCTCTTGCCAGCACCCGTCGCGCCGGCGACGATCACGTGCGGCATGCTCGCGAGGTCCGCGTAGACGGGGTTACCCAAGATGTCGCGCCCCAGCACGATGGGGAGAGGAACGTCGAGAGTCTGAAAGCGGCGGTCCTCGATGAGGTCGCGCAGGACGACCTTGACCCGCCGATCGTTGGGGAGCTCGAACCCGATGCGGTTTTTGCCCGGGATCGGCGCGACGATGCGCACCTTGCGCGCGAGAGCGAGCGCGAGGTCGTCGGTGAGGCCGGCGACCTTCGAGACCTTGGTGCCGGCCGCAGGGGAGACCTCGTAGGTCGTCACGGTGGGTCCCGGCAGGATGTCTTCTACCTTGCCCTGAACTCCGTAGTGAGCCAGCGTCTGCGTGAGCGTCTGGGCATTCGCCAAGAGCTTGTCGCGATCGATCGCCAAAGTCGGGTCGACTTTTTCAGCGACGAGCAGCTCGACGCTGGGCAGGTTGAACGACGATGGCCCCGACTTGCGAGCGGCCGAGCCGGCCAGTTCCTTTTCGAGCGCGGCAGACGTATCGACGATCGTGGGTGTCTTGGGCAAACGTTTCTGCTTGCGCGGCCCGGCTGGCTCGCCCTGCGCGCCCGGCGTTGGGTCGGGCGCTGGAATTGCGGACTCGGCCGGCGCTGGTGCTTCGAAGAGCAGAGTCGGTGGCTCGGCGACCGGGGGCGGCCCTGGGGGTGGAATTGCGCGAGCCGCCTCGTCGGGCTTGCGTCCACGTCGCCTGACCTGCATGGCCGGCTCGACGAGGGCGCCGATGACGCTTTCGTCCATGTCGAGCGGAAGAGCCGCGATGATCGCCTCGTCTTTCGGCGAAGTGTCGATGCGCGGCTGACTGGCCAGGCGCGCGCGCGCATCGCGTTCCTTCTCCAGCGCTCTCGCCTGCGACCAGGCGTCCGCGACCGCGTGCGTCGCCGCGGTCGTCCGACTCGCTGCGCCCGTCCCGAATCGTCCGAGCATCCGGGTGAACGCGATGAACGAGAACGCCGCCCGCCCGATCAGGATCAGTCCGAGACACGCAAAACCGACGAGAAAGGAACCGGCAGTCGAGAAGAGGGATCGGGCTAGCTCTCCGAATAGCTCGCCCACGAGACCCGCAGCCGAATGGGTGCCAAACGCATGGCGGGTGGGACTGCCGACCTGGACGAGCGCCGCCGTCAAGACGGCCAGCAAGAGATCCCCCGCAACTCGCCCTGGCGTCGCCGCGCTTTGCTTTCCGCGCACCAGGGGAATTCCAAGGATGACGAGCTCGAGGGGCAGCCCCCAGGCCGCGATGCCGACGAGCGAGACAAGGGCCCTTGCACATAGGGAACCCACCGGGCCGACCCAATCGGCGCCGGGCGGCGTGGGCACCGCCAGGGTCAGTCCCGCGGGGTCTCCTTGGTAAGAAGCCAGCGCCAACCCGAGAAAAAGGGCGAATGCCCAAAGCACGAGGGCGGCAGCCTCCCGGAACGGCCCATAGGCCCCGGCGCCTCGCCCAAGGACGGTCGGCACCCGCGTGTTGGCCAGCGCTCCCGGTGGGGGACCACCGGGGCGGACGGGCGCGGAAGCGCGGTCGCCTAGAATCGGGGCGGAGAGAGACATTCCCTACGTTGTCCCACACGAAACGCTACGCGAGGGCGTGCGGCACGGGCAAGTTCCCGAAACAATTCCGATCGCCCTCTGGCCGGCGTAACATCGCCGAGGCAAGGCGCACGGCGCGCTCGAAGTGTAGCGGAGGAGAGAACATCACGATGCGACAGGGGCTCGTAGCAGCGAGGTGGGCAGGGATTGCGGCGGTCGCCGCCGCAATCGGGGTCATGACCCCAAGCACGGGCTGCGCGGTGAGCGACTCCGACGTCCACCGCTGGGAAACGACGGCGGCGGGTCCAGAAAAACTCTATGCCATCGTAACGCACGACAAGTACGGCTTCCCTCTCCGAGCGGAAGCCGCGTTGTCGCTCATCCGCATGAGCCCGCGCAACGGCAAGCGCGTGGGACTGGAGTTCCTAATCACCGGTTTCGATACCCCCGGCGGCCGCGTTCAGGGTGCCCTATCGGTTTTGGGCGAGGACGCTCGGCGTCACATCGTGGACGCCGTAGCCCCCACGCTCATCGAAGCCATGGCCGTCACGCCGCCGAAGGTCCCGGAAGGCGCGGCAGTCCTGCCCGATCCGAGCGTGCCCTACAAGGATGCCGCGTTCGGGCTGCTGTCGCACGAGCCGCCCCTTGCGAGCGACGAAAAGACCAAGAGCGACCTTGTGTCCGCCCTCACGCACTGGGTGCAGGCCAACTTCGAGACTCGAATCGACAACGGCGCCCAGCAGTTTGGCGTCGAGCAGATCATGCGCTTCATCGGATCCCCGAGCGTCAAGCAGCTGCCAAGCGTCATCACGGAGGGTTCCAGCAAGATCGACCGCGCCTGCAGCCTCGTCGCCGACATTGGCGACGACGACACCAAAAAGCGAACGTCCGAGGCGCTCGTCGCGCTGGGGCGCTTGATCGACTCGCCCGGCTGGGTAAGCAAGCAGCGAGCCTTGGTGATCGAATCGAACGAAAAGCAGAAATTCAAGGCCACCGACAAGCAGGTGCAGGATCAGCTCGAGGCCTACCAAGAGCAAGAGCTCGAGCGAGTCTTCGCGAACTTCAAACGCGTGGGCGGGCGTCCGGCGGTCGAATTCTGCCTCGCGTATGCGCACGACAAGAGCAAGAGCGAGAAGATTCGCAAGGATGCCTTGGCCGCCTTGGAGAACCGTATCGACAAGAACAGCTCGAGCGACGTCAACGGCATCTACGATATCGTGAGCGACGATTCGAACCCCGACGCCGTGCGCGGCGTGGCGATGGCGCGATTGGGCGAGCTTCCCAAGGAGATGATTCTGCCGAAGCTCTACGCACTCTTCGACAAAAAGTGGCAGGTGCGGCTCGACGCAGGCCGGTTGATCCTTCAGAGCGTGGCGCTGAAAGACGTGCCCGATTTCTTGCGTCACCTACCGGCCAACGACAAGACCAAAATTGGGCTCAACGAGCCCATCACGTATGGGACGCTGATCCTCCGCATGGAGACTCCGTCGGGCCCGAAACCGCGAGAGATTCTCAACTCGTTCCTGCAGTCGAGCGACCTCGGCGCGAAACTGACGGCCGCCGGCTCCTACTACGGCGGAAAGAAGTCCGAAGGGGCCGAGCTGAAGGGAGTCGCCGACGACAAGACCCCGCTGCCAAAGTGTGATCCAGCCGATCAATGCGGCTGGCAGTGCGATGTTCCAAAAAGCCCGGGGGCTACTGAAAAAGAAACGAAGACCGTCGCGACCGTCGGCGAGTTCGTCCGATGGTGCATCGAACCTTCCTTGCAGTGATCCCTCCTGACGCACACGGGGCAAGACGTTGAGAGAACGGTGCTGTAATCTAGGAATACCTCGGACGAAGTGGTCGCAGCCCCACGTTCGCGACGAAGGTGCGCGATGAGTTCGGACCCCAACAAGAAGAGCCCCCGCACGTTTCAGTGCCGCGACGTCCTTTGGGAGACGTTCGAGCAGATGAGCCGCGAGCTCGAGTGCAGCGCCGACTACCTGATCAACGAGGCCATGAAGCAGTACGCCCGCCAGCGCGGGCACGGCGCGAACCGAACGCCCTACCCCAGTGGGCGGTTGCCCGAGTCGGTCGCCCCCGCGCCGCCCCCGCATGCAGCCCCGGGAGCCGCCACCCCCGCGAGGTCTCAGGGCGCACGGCCGATCGCCGGCCCCCCACCCGATGGGCCCGCACGGGCCATCCCTTCCCCGTCGGGGCGCCCGGCGATGCCGGCTCCGCCAGCGCGCGGCGGGCTGCCGGCTCCGCCCGTGGGAGCCCGCGCGCCCGCCCAAGGCCCCCCGGCGTCGCGCATGGTACCGCCGCCGCCGCCTCCGCAGACGTTTCGCGCGACTCCCCCTCCTGGAGGCCCCAATGGGTTACCGCGTCCGCCGACCGAGGGGGCCACGCTCACTCTGGTCTATCAGGGCGAGCCACACCCGATCACCAAAGACCGCTTCGTGATTGGGCGCGGAAAGCAATCGAGCGATCTGACGCTTCGTGACCCCAACGTCTCGCGGCAGCACGCGCTCATCGAGCTGCAAGACGGGGCCTACTTCATCGTGGACATGGGCTCGACCAACGGCGTGACTTTCCGGGGTCAGCGCGTCGCGCGAAAGCCGATCGGGGACGGCGACGTTTTCCGCATCTGCGATCACGAGCTCCTTTTCACGTATCGTTGATTACGATCGCCGCCGACGCCATGCCCGGTTGAGTCGAGCGGTCCAAGTGTCCTTCACCGGCGACCGCGACATCCCTGCCGCCACCGACGACAGAAGAGCCAGGGCCCGAGGCGAAGGGCCTTCCGACGTCATCGCGTGCTCGATGTGAGCGCGCGCGCCGGCTGCATCCCCGAGCGCGAGCAGGGCTCGAGCCATCTCGAGGCGTACCGACGGGGCTCCCGGCGCAATCTCCAGCGCGATCTCGAGACTGGCTCGCGCCTCCGTCCAACGCCCGCGTCGACCTTCGGCAACCGCCGCCGCAAGCCAGCCCGGCCACGCGGCGTGCTCGGTGGCCAGCCGGCGCGCTCTGCCGACAATCTCCGGCAAGCTCTCCAGCGGCGCGCCGAGGGCCGCACGCATGAGACTCTCGAGCTCGCGCTCGGCGGCCGGATTGTCGAGCGCAAGACGGGCTGCTTGTGCGTCGGCGGCCGCGGCCGACTCCGGCGCGATCCGCTCCACGCGCTCGAGGCGTGCTCGCGCCTCCGATCGTTGGTCCAAGACGAGCAAGGCGCGCGCGGAGACGAGAAGCACCCACGCGTCATTTGCGTTTTGCTCGAGCACGCGCCGGCAGAGCGTTGCGAGACGGGCCGCACGCGCCAAGCCATCGGTTTCGGAATCGAGGATGAGCCGAATGGCACCGCGAAATACGTCGGGGTGCGCGCTGGAAGCGGCAAGGGCGCTGTCGATCAACGATTGAGCGAGGGGGGTGTCGTGGCACCGAATCGCAAGCTCCGCGACGGGGCCGAACGTGGCCGGACTGAGCGGATCGAGGGCCAGCGCGTGGCGCCATGCGCTCAGCGCGCCCTCGGCGTTGCCGCGGGCCACGAGCACGGCCCCACGTTCCACGTGAAGCGCCGCATCCTCCTTTGCCCTCGCGAGGCCCCCGTCGACCGCCGCCAGCGCGTCTTCGAGCTTGCCTTGTGCCCGGAGGGCTTGAGAGAGAATGGCGTACGGGCGCGGTCGCTCGGGGGTCGACGCGATGGCCGCGTTCATGCGTTGCTCCGCTTCGTGGGCCTTGCCGAGCCGCATCAGCAGAGCGCCCAAGGCCTCGACCAGCTCGTAGGGCCTCGACGCCTCGGCCGCGGCGCCTTCGAGCGCGCGCATCGCGGCGAGCGTCAGCTTCGATTGGGGTACGGATCCCGCCGCCATTTCAAGCGCAACCGCCGCCAACCGTTGCGCGGGGTATCCGGCCCCTGGCGCGTCTCCGATGGCGCGCCCGAAATGGAGCATCGCGGCAAGGCCGTCGTGCGCAACGCCGCGCGTCGGGTCGTGCAGCGCGCAGCGTTCCGCGCGAATCACACTCTCGAGAACATCCCAGCTGAGCTCGCGGAGCCCCGCGAGTGGGCCCACCTCGCCGCCGATCTGGGACCAGAGTTGTTCGATGGCGCCTACGAGACTCGCCCCCGCGTGCTCGCTGTCCAGGCGCGCGTCGGCACTCGCCCGCGTATGGCCATCGCGCGCATCGAACGCCAGGAGCCGAATGGCCCCCTCGCCCTCCACCGGAGGCTCGAAGGCTCCCGTGAGCACGATGCCAATGTTCGACGGCCGGTCGACCCTGCTGGCCATGTCCCGCCACGCGTCGGGCGTCATGAAGACCTCGAGCGGCTCCGCAGCCGTGTCCCTGGCGACCTCCCGCTTCGCAGCCTGAAGTCGCGCGATGGCGACGCCCACTCCAGCCATTCGAGCCGACGCGTGCACGATGGCGGCGAGCCCGAGACCCAGACCCGCGCCGCCGCTCGGAACGCCGAAGGGAACGACGACGCACCCGCCGGGCTCCACGTTCATCTGGACAACCAATCCAGCGCATCTCGCAGGATGTTCATTCCGTTGGTCGTCAGCACCGACTCGACGTGAAACTGGAAGCTCACGAATTGCGCCGAGCGCAGGGCGCTGATTCGGTTCCCGGACTCCACACCCATCTCCAACCCGGGCCGCGGCTCGGACGGCGCCGTGGCGAAGAACGTGTTGTAAAACCCGCAGGCCTCGGTACGCCCGAAGAGGTCGATGCTTTGCTGCACACCTTGAAGCGGAGGATCGACGCGTACGACCGACATGCCCAGCCGATGGCACAGAATCTGGTGTCCGAGACATACCGCGAGAAACTTGCGGCCCGAGCCGAGAAGCTCATCGACGATCCCGTGCACGGCCGCCATCTTGGGGTCGGTCGTATCGGTCGGGTCTCCGGGACCGGGGCCCACGAGGACCAGATCGGTCGCGGCGAGGTCCATGGCCGGATCGTCGAAGTTTTGGATGGCGGCCCAGATGCCCAAGTGCTCGAGCATGTGGCGCAGCATGAACGTGAACTCGTCCTCGTTGTCGATGATGAGCAGAGAGCGAGAGCTTCGGGCCGCCGTGGACCGGCTTTGCTGGTCGTTGATCCAGAAGCGCGAAAGATACTTATTGCGCGAGCGAAGCATCTCCTCGACGTGCTCGTCCACGTAGCGGTGGAGCTCCGGCTCCTGGGTCTCTCCCGAGGCAATTGCGCGGAGCAGACCTTCGGCCTTGGCCTTGACCTCGAGGCATTCCTTCTCGGGCACCGAATCGCGAACGATGCTGGCGCCGGCCTGAATCGTCGCGTTCCCGGCGAGGTCGACCTCCATCGTGCGAATGGTGATGGCGCTGTCGAGCGACTCCTTGCCCTGGGCGTCGCACGATCGCAAAACGATGGCTCCCGTGTAGTAGCGGCGCGACCCTCGTTCGTACTTGTGAATGATTCGGGCGGCGTTCTCGAGCGGACTGCCAATCATGGTCGCCGCGAACATCGAGAGGCGGAATGCCTCGACGATCGGGAGCTTCGAGTGCCCGTCGAGCTCGTACTCGGTGTGAATGAGACTGCTCATCTCCTTCAGGAACGGGCCGCGGATTTCGCCGCCGTCGGAGCAGATTTTGGACATCATCTTCAGCTCTTCGTCGACCACCTGAAAGAGCTCGTTTATCTCCTTGGGGTCCGTGAGAAACGCGATGAGGTCCGCGCGCGACTTGAGCGCCCTCTTGGGCAGCGTGCCGCAGATCGGGTTCATCCGAACGAGGCCGTCGTGGATCGTCATGTGCCGCTCGGGCGATGAACCGATGAAGTACCGCTTTCCGTCGAAGAAACAGAACGTCAAGTAAGCCCCAAACTCACTTCGTGCCAAGCGACGGAAGATGGTGTGGGCCACGACACCGTCGAAGCTCTCGAGCTTCACACCGTGTTTGCGAGAGATGAGAAAGTTCGAGCCCTCGCCGGCGCAGATCTCGTTCTGAATGACGGCGGCGACCTGACTCGTGAACTCCTCGTCGCTCGATTCGGGCGCGACCGGGCCGCTCGTGCGGATCGGCACTTCGTCCGAGAAGCCGGGCAGGGCCTCCAGCGCGAACTCGGCCACCGAGTCCGGCACGAGCGAAAGGACCTCCTCGTGCCCATCGTGGACAAGAAAGCCTCGCTCCCGCACCTGTGCATAAGGAACCATGCTGACGACGAGGGGCGTGTTGACCGAGGGCTCGGGCCAGTCGCGAAGCAAGCGATGACGCCGGATCGGACCCGAGGCCAAGGTGACTTTACCGTCGCGAAACAAGAGACAGTGCGGTGCGTCGAGGGGAACGCGCATGAGCGGGCCAGCGTAGCGCACGGACGACGCTATTCCCCGACCGCGCGCGAGGCCGCGTCGGGCCCGCTCTGTCAATCGGCCACGCCTATCGCCGCGCGTAACGCCTCGTCCATGGCCTCCCGAGGGGCCGGTTGACCGGTGTAGAGCTCGAACTGCGCGCATGCCTGATGCAAGAGCATTCGACCGCCATGGACGGCGATCGCTCCGCGACCCCGTGCCGCGACGAGGAATGGGGTCCGAAGGGGCTTGTAGACAATATCCATGACGAGCTGGCCTACCCGAATCGACTCAACCGGGAGGCTGGCGTCATCCACGCCATGTTGGCCGAGGGTCGTGGCGTTGACCACGACCTCGTAGTCGCCGAGCCGATTCGTCTCATCCCAGGGAGCCGCGCGAGCCCCGGTCGCTTTGGCAAGGGCGTCGGCTTTTGCCGCGGTGCGATTCACGATGGTGACGCGGGCTCGCCTTTCGCGGAGGCCGAACGCGATGGCTCTCGCGGCGCCGCCCGCCCCGAGGAGGAGCACGCGCGCTCCGGATAGGGACGACGTCTCCTCGAGCGCTCGAACCGCCCCGATCCAATCGGTGTTGTGCCCGACGAGGCGTCCAGCCGAACCGACGATCGTGTTGACCGCCCCAATTTGTTCGGCGACCGGATCCAGCGCATCCAGAAGAGGAATGACGGCTTGCTTGTACGGCTGAGAAACTCCGAAGCCGCGGATGCCGAGAGCGCGCATCCCAGCCAGCGCGCCCGTGAGGTCGCGAACTTCGAAGGGCACATAGGTAAATGGCAAACCGAGCGCGCGGTACCCGGCTTCATGCATCGAACGGCCGAGCGGGCTAGCGAGCAGAGAGAGAGACCCGCACAGCGTGATGGGCGCAGTCACGAGTGCTAGAACTACAGCATTACGGCAGAAAGCGATCGAGCGAGCAACGACAAGCCATCAAACACAAGCGCAAAAGCAATGGGGTGGTGTCTTGTGTGCGAAAATTTCGAGCTGCCGCGCTTGAGCGTGCGGGCGGCGCCCGCGTAATATCGTCCTTCATGCGAAATTCCACACTTGGGGCGACCTTATCTTTGTTAACCGTAGCCGCGGCCTCACTGGGAGGCTGCTCTCCAGCGGCCCCTCCGGGGCAAACATCCAGCGGGTCGATAGCCAGCGGCGGCGCCGGCAGCAGCGGGGCCGGCACGATGTCGGGAAGCAGCGCGGGCGCGAGCGCGGGCAGCGCGGGCTCGGCCACCGGTACCGCGGGCGCTTCGAGCGGGGGTAGCTCGGGCTCGGCCACCACGACGGACGGCGGCTGCGATCTCACGCTGCTCATCAGCGACCCGAATGCCACCTGCGCAATCAACGAAACGTATGGAGTCTTCGTATCGCCCCCCGCCTCGCCCGACGCAGGGACGGCCGGGGGTGCCGGAACACGCGCCTCCCCGCTTCACTCGATCGACGCGGCGATCACGCTCGCGAAGACGGGCAGCAAGCGGGTCTACGCCTGCGTCGGCTACTACGACGAGGTCATCTCCGTCGACGCGACCCGTGACGGGGTCCAGATTTTCGGCGGGCTCGATTGCACGCAGAACTGGAGCTTCACGGGAAATCACACGGGCCTCAGTCCGTCGACTCCGGGGGGGACCGCTCTCACCCTGACGGGGCTTACGAGCGCCCTTATCGAGAACTTCGAGGTCCGAGCCGGCGAGGCGTCCACGACCCCACCCACGACCCCAGGGGCGGCCGGCGCGTCGAGCATCGCCGTATTCGTCGAGAGCTCCAAGGGCGTCGTGTTCCAGGAAGCGATCCTGACGGGCGCTGACGCGCAACCGGGCCAAAATGAAACCGCTGCGATGCCTGCGACGGCGGAGCCGACTGGCACGACGGGGACCGCGGGCGGTGCGCAGTCACCCAACGCAACGTGCGCGACGAGCATCGGTGGCGCGGGAGGCGCCGCGGGGGGGGCAAACGGATCCCCGGGCGAGCCGATGGTCGGTGATGCTGGCGCGACGGGCGGTGCAGCGGGGGTTAAGGGAGGGGCCTGCACGACGGGCGGCACTGGCGTCGGCGGTCCCGGATCCAACGGCGGAGGCGGCACAGCGGGTGCGGGTGCGGCGTCTTATGGGACGCTCGATTCGACAGGATGGACCCCGGCGAATGGTGCGGCCGGAGGTGCAGGTGGCCTGGGCCAAGGCGGCGGAGGCGGCGCGTCGGTTGGCGCGAACGCGGGCGGCGGCGGCGGTGCGGGAGGCTGCGGGGGAGCGGGAGGAGCCGGCGGGACGGGTGGAGGCTCGAGTATCGGCCTTCTGGTCTACAGCTCCAGTGTGACGTTCATGGGCGGGTCGCTGCAGGCCGGTAATGCCGGAGACGGGGGCGGTGGGGCCACAGGGCAGATTGGGCAGGTCGGAGGTACCGGAGGAGCAGGTGCCAACGGGGCCTGTGGGGGAGGAACCGGCGGCTACGGTGGGAGCGGTGGCGGAGGCGGCGGAGGGGCCGGCGGCATATCGGTCGGCATCCTGTGGGGCGGAACCGGCGCGCTCGTGAGCTTTGGTGGCGGCGTCACCCTTCAGACAGGCCCAGTCGCCGCTCTATGTGCCGTTCAGGGGACGGGCAACGGGGGTGTAGCCGGCGTGCACGGAGCAGGTGGCGCCGCCGCAGGAGCCGGGGCCAACGCCGGAACGGACGGAACCGACGGCATGACGGGGTCCGGAAACGGCGACGCCATCGCCGCGCTATCCGTCCCCTAGCGAGAAACTCGCCACACGGCCCTCCGACAATGCGCTAGTAGGCGTTCAGAATGGTGGATCCGACAACCCTCCTTGCCGCGCTGCCGCGGTGCCTGGAGCACACAGACCTCAACGGCCTCGGAAGCAAGTACGAGGGCAAAGTCCGAGACAACTACACGAAGGGGGCGCGCCGGTTCATCGTCGTTACCGACCGGATCAGCGCCTTCGATCAGATCCTCGGGACGATCCCGTTCAAGGGTCAGGTCCTCAACCGACTGGCCGCTTGGTGGTTCGACCGCACGAAAGCCGTCGCGCCCAACCATGCCCTGGGCTCGCCCGATCCCAACGTCCTCGAGTGCATCGAGTGCAAGCCGATTTTGGTCGAGATGGTCATGCGCGCCTATGCGACCGGCACGACCTCGACGAGTCTCTGGACGCACTACGAACGCGGAGTGCGCACGTTCTGCGGGCACCGGTTGCCCGAAGGGCTCAAAAAGCACCAGGCGCTTCCCGAGGCGATCTTGACGCCGACGACCAAGGCGCCCAAGGGCGAGCACGATGTCTCTGGGTCGCGCGAGGAGATACTCGCGACTGGACAGGTGACCGCCGCCGACTTCGACGAGGCCGCGGTCGTGGCGAAGAAGCTTTTCGCCGCCGGCCAGGCCATTTGCCGCGAGCGGGGCCTCATTCTCGTAGACACGAAGTACGAGTTCGGTCGCACGCCCGACGGCCAGCTCGTCGTGATTGACGAGATTCACACCCCTGATTCGTCGCGATTCTGGAAGGCCACGACGTACGCGCAGCGCATGGCCGCCGGTGAGGATCCGGAGCCGCTCGACAAGGACTTCGTCCGCCGCTGGTATCTGTCGCAGGGCTACCGGGGCGACGGACCCGCCCCCGCGATGCCTGATGCTATCCGCGTGGGCGCCGCGGAGCGCTATATGGCGGCCTACGAGCAGATTACCGGCGAGACCTTCGTGCCGGAAACGAGCGCGCCTTTGGCTCGGATCGCGAAAAACTTGGGGCTAGGGAGCGTGGGATGAAAGCTACCGTGGTCGTCCGGCCGAAGCCCGAAGTGCTCGACCCGCAGGGCGACGCGGTTCGCCGCGCGCTCGGAAAGCTCGGATTCTTGGGCGTAACGGCCGTACGAGTCGGCAAGGTGATCGAAATCGAAATGGACGAAGAGCAGGCGAAAGCGCCCGACATCGCCGTTCGACTCCGTCAGATGGCCGACGAGCTCCTCGCGAACCCCGTGATCGAAGACTACGAGGTCAAAGTCTGAGTCTCGCGTCTGCCGTCGGCCGCGTCAAAGCACGAACGGCGTCGGCATGAAGAGCAAAATGAAGAAGGCCAGCGTCAGTACGGCGACGGCGACTCGTACGCGATCCAAAGGGGCGTCGCTGGTCGGCGGGTGATCGAGCGCTGCGCTCGAAGGCCGCAGCACGCCCCACTTCGCTTCCATGGTCAACAGCACGGCCAGGCCCACAAACCACGCGCTCCACCCGACCACGGAAGAACGCTCCCCGAGAAGCTCCGCGAGAAACACCAGTCCCAGCGTGGCGAACGCCCGCGTGGACACCCCGACGCGCTCGTCGGCGGCGTTCCCTCGCCTTTTGGCCGTCGTCATGGAACCGAGGACCGCCAGGACCTCGAACAAGACGAGCCACGAGATCGAGTTCTGCACGTGACGTCCGAAGTGAAACAGTCCGATCCCGACGCGAACGTCGCGCGCGACGAAGCTCGCAAGGCTGACGAAAAAGAAAGCCAGCATCGAGCGGTGAACCCAGCCCGCGATGCGGTCTTGCCGTGGACCAAAGAGCGCGTAGGCGACGTGCCCGCCATCGAGCTGACTGACCGGCAAGAGGTTAATCATCGTCACGAACATGCCTCCCCAGCCAGCGAACAGGAGGGGCGAGGCGAGCACGTCCATGCCTTCCGGCACGTGCGGCCCGAAGAAGCGGTCGAGAAGGTGCAGAAGTATCGAGTCGCCGAGCTGCACGCCCTCGGCCGGACCGACGGCGATGAGCTGGGAATGGGCGACGCCCCACGCGTAAATGGGGATCGCGAAGACGAGACCGGCCAGCGGCCCGGCCGCACCGATGTCGAGGAGCGCTCGCCGGGTCGGTATATCCGAACGCATCCGGATGACGGCCCCCATCGTGCCGAACGGCGATATGAACGGCACCGGAATGAAGTACGGGAGGGACGCGTCGACACGGTGGATGCGCGCGGCGATGAAATGTCCAAACTCATGCGCGAGGAGGATGGTCAGGAGGGCGCCCGTGAATTGCGCGGCATGAAGGGCCGCGGCGCGTGCGCCTTCGCCGGCCGCGCTCACTTGGTCGTAGGTGACGAACACGCTCGCGACGGTGAGCAGAAATAGCCCCACGTGCGTCCGCCATGCGCGCGACCGATCGCCGAGGGCCGCTTTCGCGGCCGGGCGCTCAGAGAAGGGCGTCGCGGAGGGCGGCGGCGAGTCGCTCGAATCGGGGTGCGAGGCGGGCATCGATGTTTCCTAGGTCGGTCTGCCGTCTGAGCTCCCCGCGCGCACGCGTGGGGTCTTCACGAATCTCGATCGACTGCATGTCGAGACCCCGCGGTCGTCAACGGCTCTCGCAAAACCGACGCGTCCGACGGATAGGCGTCAAGGGCGGCCTGCGCGCGCTCGCGCGCTTCGCGCTCCGCGACCGAAGCCTCCGCGGCCATTCTCGCCCGCGCGCGGATGGCGTCCGCCTCGGTTTGCGCTTCTTTCCCAATGGCCTCGACCCGTGCGCGGGCTGCGAGCTCCTCACCCGAAAGGCGGCGCCACTGCGTCTCACTCGGGCCCGGTCGCCAAAGAGACCCGCTCGGAATCGCGTCGCCGCGGACGACGCGCGCGAGCCGCATCATGCGAGCCTCGCATCCTCGAGGGCCACAGCGACGCCGGCCAGGACACGCGCCAGAGCTTGGGCGCGCGCTTCGCGTGACGGAGCCTCGAGCCGGCTGCGTCGCCGCGCGGCACGCGCGCGACTCGTCGGGCCGACAGACGCCCGCACGACCTCGACCGGCTCGCCGAGTACCCCTCCTCCCCCGATGAACGCAGACTCCCAGTCCATCGACTTTCCTCGCACCGACTGTAGCGCGCAAACTGGGCCGCGCACTCTAGCGCTCGACCACGACCGCCAGGGCCTCGCCGCCTCCGATGCACAAGGTCGCAAGACCGCGCGTGTCGCCACGACGCTGCATGGCGTGGAGCAGGGTCGTGAGGATGCGCGCCCCCGAAGCACCGATGGGGTGGCCCAACGCCACGGCTCCTCCCTCGACGTTCACGCGATCGGGGTCGATACCGCACAGGCGCGTGCACACCATCGTGACCACGGCGAAGGCCTCGTTGATTTCGTAAAGGTCGATGTCGCCTTTGGCGAGCCCCAAGCGCGAGAGCGTTTCGTCGATGGCTTTCGCGGGAGTGGTCGTGAACCATTCGGGCGCCTGCGCCGCCCCGCCATAGCCCACGATGCGCGCCAAAGAGACGAGCGAATGGCGCTGGAGCGCCTTCTCGCTGACCAGAACGAGCGCGCTCGCCCCGTCGTTGAGACTCGACGCATTCGCGGCCGTGATCGTGCCGTCCTTCGCGAAGGCCGGCTTGAGCGCCGCAAACTTGTTCGGATCCCCCTTGCCCGGCCCTTCGTCGACCTTCACCACGACCGGGTCACCCTTCTTCTGAGGCACTGGGACAGGCTCGATCTCGGCGTCGAAGAAGCCCTCCTTTTGTGCCGCGAGCGCCCGCCGAAAGCTCTCCTTCGCAAAGTCGTCTTGCTCGGCCCGCGTGACCTTGTACTCCGACGCGCAGCGATCTCCGCAGCTCCCCATATGAACGTTGCCGTACGGATCCCAAAGGCCGTCCAGGATCATCCCGTCGACGAGCTTGGCGTCGCCCATCCGGTACCCAGTACGAGCGCGATCGAGATAGTAGGGAGCGTTCGACATCGATTCCATGCCGCCCGCGACCACGACGTCGGCGTCTCCGACCGCAATCGTCTTGGCTGCGAAGATGACGGCCTCCATCCCCGATCCGCATACCTTGCTCACGGTCGTGGCCGGCACGGTGTTGGGAATGCCACCGAAAATCGCGGCCTGCCTTGCCGGTGCCTGGCCCACCCCGGCGGAGAGAACGTTGCCCATGAACACCTGCTCCACCACGTCGGGACCGAGCTTTGCCCGGGCCAGAGCCCCTCGAATCGCCACGGCGCCTAGCTCCGGCGCTCGCACCGCCGACAGCGTGCCCAGAAACGAGCCGATGGGGGTGCGGGCAGCGGACACGATGTAGACGGGTGAACGGGCTGTCATGCGGGGCCTCGCTCTCGATTTCTACCGTTCGACGGCCCTCGCGTCGACCGCGCTCGGTGGGCTCGCCTTGCAACGAGCACGGGCGTCAGAGTAGGTTCCGCTGCCCGATCCCCGAGGAGCTAGAGCGAAAAGATCATGGCGAAGACGAAGGAGAACACAACCGAGACCAAGTTCGCGGGGTTCATCGCCTCGAAAAAGCTCGACCCGCGCCGCATTCTCATCGCCTCGCGCACGCTCGAGGCCAATCGCCCCGAAGACCGGCTCATCCGCTTGAAGAAGCGGCTCTCGAAAGCCGCGGGAGATGCGTCGGGCACCGAGGTCAAAGAGACGCGAAAGCCGCGCTCGGGGCGGCCCGTCACCCACCGGGCCATGGAGGCGGCTCTCTCGGGTGGGAAGCTGAGCGGACCCACCAAGACCCGCTTGGTGCGCGCCGTCAACCACCTGCTCGAACAGAAAAAACAAGCGCAGGTCAGTCTGCGCGAGCTCTTTTAGGCCGCTGGCGTCACGCTTGCCGCGGTCGATTCAAGAAATCGATGAGGTCGACGAGCACCAGAGTGAGCACCGTCCCGCTAGCGAAGAGCAGCATCGGCCGAGGTTGGCCCCGGAGGCCCGAGACGGCCCAATTTTCGGCCAGACCCTGAGCGCCTTGGGGTCGTCGCTCCCCCCCTATGCCCTCCATCCGCCGACGAGGCGGACCTGAATATGTCCATGGCCAGGGCAACCAAGCTCGAGTGGTAGCCGCCGTTTCCTCGTCTTCCCCGGCCTCTTCCTTCGCCAGACTGGCGGAGTACCCGGGTAGGGTACAAGAGGTAGGGAAACGGATGTCGGACGAGGCACAGCTCATCGCGCGGGCTGCTGGCGGAGATGCCGACGCTTTTCGGCAGCTCTACCAGGCGCACCGAGAAAAGGTGGCCCGGTTGGCGTACCGCGTGCTTGGGGGGCAGCGCGATCTCGAAGACGTCGTCCAGGAAGTGTTCGTTCAGGTCTACAAGAGCCTCCCGGATTTTCGCGGGCAGTCGAAGTTCGGCACGTGGCTGCACCGCGTCACGGTCAACGTGGTGCTCATGCATCGACGGGCGGCGAGAAGCCGTCCGACATTCTCCGAGGCGGCCCCCGAGGATCGCGTCGCCAGCGCGAACGGTCCTGCACCCGACGAGGACGCAGAGCGACGGGAGAGGATTCGCGCGTTCGCCCGATTGCTCGACAGGCTCGCGGACAAGAAGCGCGTCGTCTTCGTGCTCCACGAGCTCGAGGGCCTGGCTCCGAGCGAGATTGCGCAGGTCGTGGGGGCCCCCGTACTTACCGTGAGAACTCGCCTCTTTTATGCTCGGCGCGAGCTTGAAGCCATGTTGGGCGAGGAACCCACGCTCGCGGCCATGCAGGCGGGCCTCACCAAGACGCCAGAACCGGGAGGCACGTAGATGGGCGAGCCTCTCGAGAACGTGGTGCGCGAAGCCCGCGAGCACTTTGGCACGCACGATGCGGCCCGAGTGGACTGGAGTGCGGTCGACCGCACACTCTTCGCGCGCGTCGAACAGGAGAGGCGAACACGCGGCTCGCGCGCTCCGGCTCCTTGGTGGGCGCGCACGCTGGCCGTCACGCTGACCGTATCGGCGACGGCGCTCGCGGTGGTCGTTTTTCGCGGACGACGCGAGCCGGCGCCGGGGGCTCAAGCCCCAAGCGGCTCGACGGAGAACCCCGCAGAAGGTGTTTCGATCGAAGGCGGCCAAGCGCGGGTCGGAGGCGTGGCAAGCTCCGGTGAGAGGCGGCTTCGGCTCGGCGACGTGGTGGAAACCGAGGCCACTTCCGTGACGCTGGAGCGTCGGGGCAAAGTGTCGATGACCCTCGAAGCCCACTCTCGGATCCGCGTGAGCAAGATGCACGAAACGCTCGTGGTGCAGCTCGAACGTGGGGCGGTCGATGCCCACGTGACTCCGGTGGCCCACGGGGAGGCCTTTGCCGTGGACGTGGAAAGCTCGCGCGTCGCGGTCCATGGTACGCATTTGCGAGTTCAGCGCGACGACTGGCGCGTGGTGGTCGACGTGAACGAAGGAGTCATCGCCGTGGGCGAGGCGCCCCCT
>Ga0209274_10000534_pt1 | contig 22312 bp, 18 predicted proteins | sample HubBroMetageREF1_FD_188343 | JGI IMG/M metagenome (GOLD analysis project Ga0209274, IMG submission 188343) | Reference soil microbial communities from the Hubbard Brook experimental Forest, New Hampshire, USA - Hubbard Brook CCASE Soil... | ecosystem: Environmental > Terrestrial > Soil >...
AAGCTGAAGGCTCCAAACCAAAAGAATGCGTTGCCATCGACGACTAAGAGCCGAATTCTCTCTCCAATAGCCAATAGCACTATCGTGACGCAATGGGGATAGCAATCCATGCGTATCACTCTTCAACGAACCATCCTGAGAGACTTTCTACCCGAAATCTCATGTATCGCCAAATTTCAAGCATCCAACGTCAGCTTCGAGGTGTGCTGCCCAGGAAGCTCACCGCCCGCTTGTGGCCGTTCTGCGACCGTGGTCGCTCGAAAGTTAACGGACCTTGCCATCATCGCGCCACCGACAATCTCTCAGGGCATGGAAGATAAGCACTCCAACTCCGATGCTCACTCCCAGATCCAGGGCTAAAACGAGAGGTGCCGAAATCAGCACACCCCACCCAAAGGCATCATCGGAGACTGGGTATTTCGCGTATCGGATCTTTGACCAGGCGGTTGCCAACGTGAGAATGATTGCCGGAATGGATACGAACACGAATGCTGCCGCCGCAATCGCGGTTCCGGCCACAACGATAGTTGTCCTCGTTTGAATTTGACGCCCGCTCACAGTGACCTGCCTCTATGGCGTTAATGTCGGCTGCTTGCATATGCTCTGGTGAACTAGATCACTTGCCGGTTAGCTCGTCAATCACGATGCGAACGACAGCTGGCCGGAGGGTACCTCGACGGGTCAAATGACCCCACCTGGTCGTGAGTCGCCCTCGGAGCCCGCCCGGTGGCAGCGTCACACAGCCGCGGCCGCATCCAACGCAGCAATCCGCGGCCGGTAGAGCTTTTGCGCCAGCATCAGCGCGGCGGCCAACATGAGAGCGACCGCGACCGCCCGAAACCCAGCCTCGAGGCTCCCCGTTCTCTTCGCGATCAATCCGATGATTGACAAGGAAAAGAAGGATCCGAGGCTGCCGAAGGAGTTGATGAACGCGAGCGCGGACGCGGCCGAGCGTCCACAAAGAAATTCGCCGGGGCAGGCCCAGAACGGACCGAGATAGCTGGCTATCCCGGACGCCACCACACACCAAAGGAAAACGCGCGTGGTCAGAGACGGGGTCGTGCCGACGAAGTACAGTCCGGCGGCTGCGACCAGCAGGGATGCGGCGGCATGGAAGTATCGCTCACCTCTCCGATCCGAGCTCCTCGACACGAGGACCATCGCCACCAGGCTGACGGCGCTCGGGATCATTACGAGAATGCCGATGGCCGTGTTCGAATAGCCGGCAGCCACAGCCTTGATCGACTGAGGCATCCAGAAGCCGGTCAGATACAGCCCCATCAGAAACAAGAAATGAATCGCAGTGAGATGCAGGATGCGGGGATGGGTCAGCGATTTGAGCAGGGTCAGCTGCCCCCCTCCCGGCTTGGCAGCTGCCTCGCCGGCGAGCACGTGCTCTATCCGCGCCTTCTCCTTTGCGGTGAGAAAGGTCGCGTCCGCCGGACGGTCGGGAAGAAGCCGCAATGTCAGCAGCCCGCAGGCGATGGCCGGCAGTGCTTCGAGTATCAGGAGCCACCGCCAGCCGGCGAGTCCGAAGCCGTGGACATGGTCCATTATCCACCCCGACAAAGGGCCGCCTATGATGCTGGCCGCGGGCAGAGCCGTGAGAAACAGTCCGACCGCCTGAGCCTGTTGCCGCTGGCGAAACCAGTAAGACAAGTAGTACAGGATTCCGGGATAGAATCCGGCCTCCGCGACGCCGAGCAGGAAGCGCGCCGCATAGAGCTGGGGTGCGTTCTGCACGAAGCCGGTCAGCATCGCGACCAGCCCCCACGTGAGGAGAATGCGCGCGATCCAGATGCGCGCGCCGATCCGATGCAATATCAGATTGCTCGGAATTTCGAACAGGAAGTAGCCGCAGAAGAATATTCCCGACAGCAACCCGTATTGCTCGCTGGAGAGGGCGAGATCGCGATTCATGTCGAGCGCCGCGAACCCCACGTTGATTCGGTCCAGATAGGCGACGACGTACAGCAGAAACAACAAGGGCAGCAGATGCCGTCGTACCTTGCGCGCGAGGCCCTCGTCCGAGCCGTCGACCGGATCCATCGGATTGCTGGGATTCTCTGGATATACGGTTTCGGCCATGGCACGGGCTCTTGGACTGTAGCCGTCATATTCCTTGATGGCGGATTGGTTGGCAACTTGCGCCTGCCCTCACTGCGCACCCTTATGGCACTTGTGATAGCCTAATTGCGGCCAATAAAAATCAAAGGGAATTGAGCCTATGGACAAAGATCCGAGACCTGAATCACCACCCCAGAGTTCCCCGCCCCGGGCGCCCGAACCGCTGCACTTCAACGGCAGCGGAGCCGAGTATTTCGGCATCTGGATCGTCAATTTGCTGTTGACGATCGTCACCTTGGGTATCTATTCAGCGTGGGCCAAGGTGCGGCGGCTGCAGTACTTTTACAGGCACACCAGCGTGGCCGGGTCGAGCTTCGATTTTCACGGCAGCCCGGTGAGGATCTTGATCGGACGCGTCATCGCGCTCGCGATGCTGATCGCCTACAACTACTCGGTACGCCTGCACTCGCTGCTGACGCTGGTCATCTTGGGCGCAATTGCGATCGTCATGCCGTGGCTGCTGCGCAATTCATTTCGATTTCGGCTGTACAACACGAGCTGGCGCGGCACGCGCTTTCACTTTCGAGGCGCGGTCGCCGGAGCCTACCGGGTTTTCCTGCTGAATGGATTTCTTACCCTGATCACACTGTATGTGATGGCGCCCTTCATGCATCAGCGGTTGAAGGCGTATCAGCACGACAATACCTGGTTCGGGCAAACGCAGTGTTCCTTTCATGCGCGAGTCGGCCGGTTCTATGTGGTCTACCTGCTGCTGCTCGCCGCGGCGGTGGCGTTCGCTTTCGTGTTCGGTCTCAGCGGAATCGGCGCGGTGTTCGTCGCGTCGTCTGAAGCGCAGAAACATGGCGGCCGGGTCAACCCGTACGCCGTCTTCAGAGCCTTGGGGATCCTCTATGGTGGGCTGATCGTGATTGGGGTCTCGATCGGGCCGGCGTTTCATGCGCTCGTCACGAACCTGATCTGGAACAACACTCGCCTCGGCGAGCATCGCATCGAATGCAACATGTCGCCCTTCCCATTGATTTGGATCACCGTGAGCAACTTCGTGCTCGTGGTGCTGACGCTGGGATTCTTCGTTCCCTGGGCCATGGTGCGTCTGGCGAGATATCAGTTGGAATCCGTGCGGCTGTTGCCGGCCGGCGATTTACAGGAGTTCGTGGCAGCGGACCCCGAGACCATCGGTGCGGTCGGCGAGGAAGCGGCGACCGCGTTCGATTTCGATATTTCCCTGTAGGCCCCGGGTGGGCTGACCCGTGCTTAGCGCGAACTACTTCGACGGGCGCTCCACCCGCGTTCGCGTCGTCAATCTGTCGGTGGTTGGGGAAGATCTGGTCATCGTCGGCGAAGACGTCGATGTCCGGGTACCCTTTGCTCGCGTCAAGGTTGATGAGCGCCTCGGGCGGGCGCCGCGCCGGCTGCGCCTGGAAGACGGCACATTCTGCGAAGTACGCGATTTGGATGCGCTCGACACCCTGCTGTCGGCGACGGCGCATCGCGATGGATGGGTCGATCGCATGCAGCGCCGTCTGCACTTCGTGCTATTGGCGCTGGTTGCCTGTGTGGCGCTGGCGGCCGCGGGGTACAAATGGGTCCTGCCGTGGGCGGCCGCCCAGGGTGCGCAGCATCTGCCGCCGGCTGTCGGAAGAACCCTGACCGTGCAGACCCTGAAGATATTGGACGGAAGAATCCTCTTGCCGAGCAAGATCTCCCCGGAGCGCCGGCAGTCTCTGAGCGATCAATTTCACGCACTGCGCCTGCCCGGGGGCGGCAGTCCGGCTTCAGAATTGCTGTTTCGCAGGTCGTCGCAACTGGGCGCGAATGCGTTCACCCTGCCTGACGGCACCATCATCGTTCTCGACGATCTGATCACGCTGATCAATGATGATCCGCAGATTTTGGCGGTGTTCGCCCATGAACTCGGTCATGCGCACGGACGCCACAGCCTGCAACTGCTGCTGCAAAGCTCCGCAGTCGGAGCGTTCTGGACTTTCTACGTCGGCGATATCAGCAATCTGCTGGCGGCGGCACCGGCAGCACTACTGCAAGCGAAGTATTCGCAAGGTCTTGAGAGGGAGGCCGATGACTATGGGGCGGCGCTCCTCATGCAGAATGGGATGTCGCCGGCATTGCTCGCGGACGCCCTCAGGAAGCTCACGGAGTCCCGCCCTGGTTCCTCAAAGGGGGGATATCTGTCGACCCATCCTTCGACCGAAGAGCGCCTGCGCCACTTAGGCGTGCTCGCGGCGACCTTCAAGAACAAATAATCTCCCTCCGGGGAAGGCGCTCCAGACTGGCGCCCGGATATCTTTTGGTTTAGGTTGCGCCATGAAACAACAATTGCTCATCCTCGCTGGGCAGCTTCTGCTCGCCGCCTTCGCCCACGCCCAATTTCCGACCGCCATTTCGACCGAGGTTGATGCCATATACCCAAAGTCCGAGGCACTGTACCTGGACCTGCACCAGCATCCGGAGCTTTCAGGGCACGAGGTGCAAACTGCGGCCAAACTGGCGGGGGAACTGCGCACGCTTGGCTTCGCCGTGACGACCGGGGTCGGCGGCACGGGCGTCGTCGGCATACTCAAGAATGGCGAGGGGCCGGTGGTGATGCTGCGCACTGAATTGGACGCCTTACCTGTCGAAGAGAAGACGGGCCTGCCCTACGCAAGCACCGTGCGGACCAAGGACGACAAGGGCGCGGACGTCGGTGTCATGCACGCCTGCGGACATGACATCCACATGGCGTCGTGGATGGGCACGGCGCGGATCATGGCGAGCACACGCACGCGCTGGCGCGGCACGCTGATGCTGATCGGCCAGCCGGCCGAGGAATTCGGAGATGGCGCCAAGGCGATGCTTGCCGATGGATTGTTCACCCGATTTGCGCGCCCCAACTATGCACTGGCGGTTCACGATGACGCCCGCTATCCCGCGGGAATCGTTGGCTTTCACGCGGGCCCGATCTTGAGCAACGTGAACTCGGTCAAGATCACCATTTTCGGCCGGGGTGGTCATGGTGCCCGACCCGAGTCGACCGTGGATCCCATCGTGATTGCGGCTCGGACAGTGTTGGCATTGCAGACCATTGTCTCGCGGGAAAACTCGCCCTTCGATCCGGCGGTGGTGACGGTCGGCTCCATCCACGGCGGCACCAGGCCCAACATCATTCCCTCCGAAGTGACTCTCGAGCTTTCGGTTCGCTCGTTGAGTGACGACGTGCGCGAACATCTCTTGAGCTCCATTACCCGCATCACCAAGGCCGAAGCGCTGGCGGCGGGTGCGCCGCGCGAGCCTCTCATAGAGATGACCGAGGGAGGTTACGCCCTGGTGAATGACGCAGCCATGACCAAACGCGTGGCGGCGGCACTGCTGCGCGACCTTGGAGCCCGGCAGGTGATGGATATGCCCCCCGAAATGGCGAGTGAGGATTTTTCGGAGTATCAACGCGCAGGGGTACCCACCCTGATGCTGCGAATCGGCGCGGTACCACAGGCGAAGTACGATGCCTCCCTGAAATCGGGAGAGCCGCTGCCCTCACTGCACTCTGCGCTATTCGCCCCTGACCGCGGACCGACCATCAAGGCGGCCGTAGCAGCGGAAGTCATCGCACTTCGTGAGCTCATGCCGCCCAAGGCGGGGTGATTGCCGACGCGCAGACGATGATCGAGTTTCTAGTCCCAGGCGGCCACATCGAGCCACGTACTCTGATAGGTGGCGCCCTCACCCATGTCCGTGTAACGATCCGAACAAAGCATATTGACCGTTCCCGACACGGTTTCGTCATCACGGCGCTGGCCCGGAACGAATGCGACGCCGGGTTGGACTTCATCGCTGACCTGGAGCACGAGTCCGATCGTTCCGCGATCATTGAACAGGCGCACCCGTTGGCCGTCCTTCAAGTTGCGCGTGCCGGCGTCCTCGGGGTGCAGGATACACAGCGGCAACCCCTCATGCCGCCGCAGCGACGTCACGCCGGAATAAGTGGTGTGCGGCTGAAAAAATCCGGGCGCCGTGAGCAGCCGCAACGGCCAGCGAGCCGCATCTTGAACCTCTTCAGCATCTTCGCGCCAGTCCGGCATGGGCGGCAATCGCCTGGCCGCCAGGGAGTCTGAATAGAATTCGAGCTTTCCCGAAGGAGTAAGGAATCTCTGACTTGCTTCGGGCGGCAGCCGAATGGGCCCGGCTTCACGCACCTGGTCGGAATCAAGAGTCGCGCCATTGCCATTTGGGATGCGAAAGAGTTCGCGCATGATCTCTTTCTCGGACCATCGAAACACCTGATCGGTGAGTCCCATTTTCTGGGCTAACGTCTGCGCCACCCGAAAATTGGACCACGCCTGCCCGCGCGGAATCACTGCCTGTGGAGCGTATTGCATGTAGTACGCACCGTACGCGCGATAGAGGTCCTCTGTCTCGAGATACAGCGCAGCCGGCAACACAATGTCGGCATAGCGGGCCGTGACCGACATGAAAGGATCGTGCACCACCGTGAACAAATCCTCGCGGGCCAGCCCGCGCCGCACCTTTCCTGCGTCCGGACAGGTCACTGCCGGGTTGTTGCTGGCGACAAAAAGACTGCGGATGGGTGGGTCGGTCATTTCCAGGAGCGCCTGGCCCAAACGCAGATGATTGATGGTGCGCGCGGTCGCCGGGCCGGAAGGTTTACACACCGCGTCGTAGTTCAACTCAAAAAAGTCCCCCGTGTAGAGCAGTGAACCGCCGCCCGGCCGCGAATATGCGCCGGTCACGCCGGGCAGCAGCGCGACAGCGCGCAAGGCCTGGCCGCCGGCCGAAAGCCGCGTCATACCCTCGCCGATGCGGATGAACGACGCCTTGGCACCGCCGTACAGGGCGGCGAATCGCTCGATGTCCTCGAGGCCAAGTCCCGTAATCTCGGCGACCCGCTGCGGCGCGAAGCGCGGCAGCACGTCGCGTTCCAGGCGATCGAAACCCAGCGTGTGCTCGGCGATGTAACGTCGGTCGCACAGGCCATCCCGCACCAGGATGTGCATGACCCCGAGCGCAAGGGCCGCATCGGTTCCGATACGGATGGGAATGTGCCAGTCGGCGCTGGCCGCCGTCCGGCTGCGCCGCGGGTCTATCACCACCACTTTCAATCCACGCTTGCGCTCTTCGGCAACTTTTGCCCAAAAGTGCACGTTCGTGGTGATCAGATCACAACCCCAGGAGACAACGAGATCTGAGTGCACCACCGATTCCGGATCGACGCCGCCGATCGGCCCCAAGGTTGAATTCCAAGCCTCAATTGCGCAACTGTCGCACACCGTGCCGGCGTCGAGACGGCTGGCCCCAAGGGCGTGGAATAGGCCGTTCACCAGTCCACGATTCATCATCCCCGTATGGGCGCTATAGGCGTATCCAAGGATGGCGGAGGGTCCCGATTCCTCGATAATCGCGTTCCATTTGGCAGCGATCTCCTCCAATGCTTCGCTCCATTCCATGGTGGCGAATCTACCCTCGCCCTTGGCTCCGATTCGCCGCAGGGGTGTGGCAATCCGCTCGGGTGAATTGACCAGCTCGGCGTCCCGATTGGTCTTGGCGCAGGCAAAACCGGCGGTGAACGGATGGTCGGGATCGCCTCGAACTTGCGTGACCTGCCCGTTCTCGACTTTGACGAGCAGCGAGCACGAATCCGGACAATCGTGCGCACAAACAACGCGAACCGTCTGCATCGAAGCTGACCTCTCGAGCGACCGGCGCTCAGTGAGCTCACGCGAGGTTGAGCACGCATTGAATCTACCACGAGGCGCCACCTCCTCCCAGCTATAGCCCCGCGGGGGAATCTGCAATCTTCTTGTTTATTAATGGCTTACTATTAAGCTTAACGGTTCGTTGCGGGGAGCTAAGAGATGAGCGGACGAGTGGCGCTGGTCACAGGCGGCGGCCGGGGGATCGGGCGCGAGGCGGCGCTGCTGCTCGCGGCAGCGGGAGCACGCGTGATGATCGTGTCGCGCAGCGCGGCGGAACTTAAGGCCGTGGGTCTCGACTACGTCGCGGCCGACCTTGGCACCGCCGAGGGTTGTGCCCTGGCCGTTGCCGAAACCGAGCGGCGGCTGGGGCCGATCGACGTGCTGGTCGTGAACCACGGCATCGGCTCGGCCCACGAGCGACTGGTGTGGGAGCAGGACCCCAAGGTGTGGCGCGAGACCATGCGCATAAACCTCGACGGTCCCTTCGAACTCGCGCGGCTGACCGTAGGCGGCATGTGCAAGCGCGGTTTCGGCCGGCTGGTATTCACCAGCTCGACCGCAGGTGAGAAGGCGGAGCGCTCGGGCAGCGCCTATACCGCTTCGAAGCACGGCGTCATCGGGCTCGCACGTGCCGTCGCGCAGGACGCCGGGCCGTTCGGAGTCACCTCCAACGCGGTGCTTCCCGGCTGGGTACGAACGGAAATGGCCGAGCGCTCGGCGAAGACGGAGGCCGAACGGCGCGGCATCAGCGTCGATAAGGTGTGGGCGGAGCGTGCCGCTCTCTACCCGCCGAACCGAGTGCTGGAGCCGCGCGAGGTCGCGCAGGTGATCGCGTTCCTGTGCAGCGACGCTGCCGGGGGTGTGAACGGCGAGGCCATCACCGTGGCACTCGGCGGCATGTGGTAGTACTCACGGCACGCGGTAGTACCCACCGCATGCGGTAGCACTCACCGCATGCGGTAGCACTCACCGCATGCGGTAGCACTCAATTGATTCGACCCGTGTGCGGGTCACACGCCGCCATGCGTTCGAGTAGGAGATTGCGCTCCCGGGAGTTACTCGCAAGCGATGCGGCGTGCCAAAACTCCTCCCGCGCCTCATCGAATCGACCGAGCCGCTCGAGCAAGTCGCCCCGAACGCTCGGCAGTAAATGGTACCCGCGCAGACGCGATTCGTTGCGCAAGGCATCGACGATCTCCAGTGCCGCCGCGGCTCCATAGGCCATCGATACCGCGACGGCGCGGTTCAAGGCCACGACGGGCGACGGCTGCAATTCGTCAAGGGCGTCGTACAGAGCCACGATTCGCGGCCAATCGGTCTCCTCCGCCGTCGGCGCGCGGGCGTGACACGCGGCGATGGCAGCCTGCAGGGAAAAGGGGCCGAGTGGAGCATCAAAGCTCTGCGCACGCGCCAGCGCCGCGAACCCTCGCCGGATGAGAAGCTGATCCCACAAGTTGCGATGTTGCTTCAGCAAAAGAATGGGTTCCCCGGAGGCGGTGACGCGTGCCGACGTCCGGGAGGCCTGCAGTTCCATCAGCGCCACCAGGCCGTGGACTTCAGGCTCGGTGGGTGCGAGCTCCGCGAGTATTCTCCCGAGACGTAGCGCCTCGTCGCACAAGGCCGGGCGCATCCATTCCTCCCCCGCCGTCGCCGCATAGCCTTCGTTGAAGATCAGATAGATGACTTCGAGAACGGATGCCAGCCGCTCTGCGCGTTCGGCAGCCCCGGGAACTTCAAAGGGCACTCGCGCTTCACCCAGTGTGCGTTTGGCGCGCACGATGCGCTGCTGGATGGCCGATTCCGAGGTGAGAAAGGCCCGCGCGATCTCCGCAGGCGTCAAGCCACCCAACAAGCGCAGCGTCAGCGCGACGCGCCCGTCGATCGACAGCACCGGGTGGCAAGCGACAAAGATCAAGCGCAACAGATCATCGGCCACATCTTCGGCCGCCGAGACCGGATCACCCGCTAAATCCTGGCTTCCAAGCAAATCGGGGTCATGAGACATGACGGCACTCTTTCGCTCCATCAGCTGCCGGCGGCGCAGCTCATCAATGGCCCGATTCTTGGCAGTTGTCATGAGCCATGCGCCCGGATTGTCAGGTACGCCGGATTTTCTCCACTGTTCCAGCGCCGTAAGCCATGCATCTTGCGCAATCTCTTCGGCGAGTCCCACGTTGCGCAGCATCCGGGCCAGCTTCGCGATGATCATGGCCGACTCCATGTGCCACACAGCCTCGATCGTTCGCTCGATTTCGTCTCGGTTCACCGTGTCACCTCACGCGAGATCGATCACATGAAGCATGGACCGAGTTCGCGCACCTCGATGGTCGCCCACTCGGTCGCAGGGCATTCTCGAGCGATCTCAATCGCCTGATCGCGCGTCTCGCACGTCAGCAAAAAGAAACCGCCGATCATTTCCTTTGCCTCCGCGAAGGGTCCATCGTGGACGATCGGCTTCGCGCCCCGCACGGTCACGCGCGCGGCGACCGCATCGGTCCTCAGGGACTGGCCCATGGTGAGAAGACCACGTTCCTTGAGGTCCTCGCTGAAACTCAGCATGCGGTCGTACAGACCGCGCAACTCGCTCTCCGACCGCGCCGCGCGGTCGCCGAATTTCTCCACCACGAGCAACATATAGGGCATCAGCTCACTCCTTCAGCGTACACACGGCTATTTCGCCACTGCTTACAATTCGCCATTGACGATGTGGCACACCGGATTTATCCGTGAGCATGCCCCAAATCCTATCAACTGAGCGAATCGGTGTGTCGACGCCCCTCGGCGTACTGGGCCTTGAGCTCGGGTGTCAGCGCGTCGCCGAAATCCTCGGGTCCGAAGACGGGACGGATTTCGATATCCGAATCCGTCAGCATGGGGTTCGGGCAGCGTTTGACCCATTCGACCGCCTCCTCGATCGACCGGACCTGCCACATCCAAAAGCCGGCGACCAGTTCCTTGGTCTCAGCGAACGGGCCGTCGATCACCGTGCGTGTCTTACCGGAAAAACGCACGCGCTTACCCTGCCGGCTTGGGTGTAAGCCCTCTGCCGCCAGGAGGATCCCGGCTTTGGCGAGCGACGCATTGAACTCACCCATGGCGGCCAGGAGTTCCCGCGTGGGCATCACGCCCGCCTCGCTGTCCTGGGTGGCTTTGACGAAAACCATGACTTTCATCTCACGACCTCCATTAAATCAATCAATTACGCACTCCGTTGCGACAATAAGCCGATTCCTTGCTGTTACGCTCAATACGACGAATATCTTGCCCCGAGATCGACGGAATCAGCCGACTTTCTTCACATCGTGTGGCACAGTCGCGACGGCAGCGCAAAAAAAGAGGACAAAATGCCGGTCTCGAACGCTAATAAATCAATGCCGGGTTCGATCGAGGTCCGATCGATCGACTATGTGCCCGATGGGGAGCGGCACGGCGGGCTCCTGAGTCAATTCACATTGTGGCTTGCAGCCAATCTGCAAATTACTGCGATCGTCACCGGCGCCCTTGCGGTGGTATTCGGCGGCGACGTCTTCTGGTCGCTGCCGGCACTTTTGTTGGGTCAATTGATCGGCGGCGCCGTCATGGCGCTCCACGCGGCACAAGGCCCGCAGCTAGGGTTGCCCCAGATGATCTCCAGCCGCGTTCAGTTCGGCATCTACGGCGCGGCCATACCCATCGTGGCCGTGTGCCTGATGTACATCGGCTTTTCTGCCAGTGGCTGCGTGTTGGCCGGGCAAGCAGTAGGCCAACTGCTCCATATCGACGATGGCTTCGGAATCGTGATCTTCAGCTGCTTCATCGTCATCGTCACGCTATTCGGGTATCGATTCATTCACCTTCTCGGACGGGTGGCGAGCCTCGTCGGCATGGCCGCTTTCGTCTACATGTTCAGCAGACTGTTTGCGTCCCACGATATCGCGGCTTTGCTGGCCAATCGGCATTTTTCGTTGAGCCAGTTTCTCCTGGCGATGTCCTTGTCGGCGTCGTGGCAGATCGCCTACGGTCCATACGTTGCCGACTATTCCCGCTACCTGCCGCGAAGCACTTCGATAGCTCGGGTATTCACAGCCGTGGGCTTGGGATCAGTCGTCGGCTCGCAGATATCCATGACCTTCGGGGTTCTCGCCGCGGCGCTCGCCGGCAAGCAATTCGAGCATCATGAAGTGGCCTATATCGTGAGTCTCGGATCCACCGGCGCGGTCGCCGGCCTGCTTTACTTCAGCATCGCATTCGGCAAGGTCACGGTGACCTCGTTGAACGCTTACGGCAGCTTCATGTCGATGGCGACGATCGTGAGCGGCTTTCGCCGCGGCCTCCGAATCTCAGTGGTGCACCGATTCCTGTATATTGTCTCGATGGTCGGCGTCTCGGCGCTGCTTGCACTGAGCGGGCGCCACTCCTTTCTCAAAGCGTTCGAGAGCTTCATCCTGTGTCTGCTCGCGGTGTTCACGCCGTGGAGCGCGATCAATCTGATCGATTACTATTGCTTCACACGGTCGCGCTACGATGTGCCGGCGCTATCCGATCCCGATGGCCGCTATGGCCGCTGGAACAGGACCGGCATCGTCATCTATCTGATGGGGATCCTGGTACAAATCCCGTTTCTTTCCACCGCGTTCTATACCGGTCCACTGGTCGAGCCGCTCGGCGGTGTGGATATCTCTTGGATCGTGGGTTTGCTCGTGCCGGGCGTGCTGTACTACGTATTTGGGCGCGCCTCGCAGCGTCGCGCGCCGCCGCAGCTCATCCTGCCCGACTCTGTATGATGGGCAAATCGATATCGAAGAATCATAAGGAGAGCGGATAGTGAGCCAGCATCGCGTGCGCCTTGTGGGAGCGTTCCTGCTGATCTTGTTTGCCGCGACGGGTCACGCACAAACCTATACGAAGCCGAACGTGCGGGCGATTACCGCCTTCGTGCGCCTCGACCCCGCAACCTTTGACCGGCAGATTGCCGATGCGCTGATCGTGTTGCGCGCGATCGAGAGCGATTTCGCACGGCGCGGATACCAGACAGAAACCATTCGCATCGTGACTCAGCCCCTTGGGGAACTCGTCAACGGACAATCCGATGCCGATGCCCTCCGGCTGCTGAAGACCATCGATGACCTGTCGGCCAAAGAGAATTTCATTCCGAGTGTGGGGCCGGCGATGATGCGTGACTCGGACGACCCGCACGTCATGCGGCTGCTCGGAAGAGCCCTATCTACCATGCCCCATCTTCAGGGGAACAGCATCATTGCCGCCGACGATGGCATTCATTGGAAGGTGATCCGTGAAAGCGCGGCATTGGTACGTTACTTGACTGACCATAGTCCGCAGAGCCAGGGCAATTTCAGCTTCACGGCCACCGCGATGCTGAAGCCCTATGGGCCGTTCTACCCGGGCACATACCACACCGGCGCCGGCAAGCAGTTCTCGATTGGTTTCGAAGGCGCGAACGTCGTTCAAGAGGTGTTCGCCCGTACGCATGGGGATTTCGACGGTTCCATAGCGGAGCTCACCAAGCAATTGACGATTCACGCCAAAGTAGCGGAATCGGTCGGAACCGAGGTCGCGGCGTCGACTGGATGGACCTTCATGGGCGTCGATCCCACACCGGCCCCGCTCGGAGATGTGTCCATCGGAGCCGCAATCGAAACATACACGGGCGCGAAATTCGGATCGAGCGGGACCATGACGGCGGCGCTGATCATCACCACCGCGGTCAAAGCGGTTCCCGTCAAGCAGGTTGGCTATTCCGGCCTTATGGTTCCGGTCATGGAAGACAAGCTCTTGGCGCGGCGCTGGGCCGAGGGAAGCATCACCACGGATTCATTGCTCGCCTACTCCGCGGTTTGCGGTACGGGCCTCGATACCGTCCCCTATCCCGGCAACATCAGCGTCGACCAGTTGGCGCGCATATTCGGCGATGTCGCGTCGCTTGCGTGGAAGTGGCACAAACCCTTGTCTGCGCGGTTACAGCCGGTTGCCGGAAAGAAACCCGGGGATATGACCGAGTTCAGCAGCCGCTTCCTATTCAACACCACGCTGCACGAACTGCCGTGAACCTTGCACGCGCCCGGGGTCGTTGCAACAGCTAGTGTTCCGTCACAGTTCATCGATCGATGCTGGACAATCATAACTCAATATATGTAGACTTAGCGCATGGATCGAAACAGACGCAGTTCGGCGCATACGCTCGCACTGTTTGCAGTGCTGACCAAGCGTCCCCAAACGTGGCAGTACGGATACCAGCTGTCCCAGCTGACAGGCCTCAAGTCCGGAACGCTATATCCGATTCTGATGCGTCTGTGCGATCGAGGTCTGTTGGAATCAAAGTGGCAGCCGTCGCCGCAACGGGGACGGCCGCCCCGCCACATGTACCGGTTGACAGGCCCAGGCGCGGTGTTTGCGCGGAATGAGAGTCGCCGAGACATCACTGAGCGAACTGAATGCGAGCCGGCGGGGCGGTACGCGTGAATTCACTTCAAATCGTGAGTAGATGCGTGGCTCGCGGTTTGGTGAAGCATGCGGCGATGGTTTCGCCCGCAGAGCGCGCCGATTGGTCTCGGGCCATGGTCAATGAGCTGGATTACTTGTCTCCTGGTATGCCCGCCGTCGGCTGGGCGTTCGGGTGCATTTTCGTCTGCTACTCTGAAAGGATGAGCGCCATGATGCGATCATTGGATTCCCTTCCGCGCTGGCTTTTGGTCCTCGAAATGCTGTTGTGCTTCCTGCCTCTCACACTGGTCTTTTCAACGGTGGTTCTAGCGGAGGTTGACGGCGGATTTACCCTGCAGGACTGTCTGCTCTATTGTTCGGGCAGCATACTTGGACCACTCGGGCTGGTAGCGGCATTCCGGTCGATTTTCCTTGGACCGGGCGGAATGAGCCGCGCAACGATCGCGGGGCTCTGCCTGCTGGCCGCCTGGACGCTTGTCGCCTATTCCGCGCAAATTCTGACGTTCGGTCAGAGTCACTTGTCCGATTGGTGGCACGAGTTCGTGTTCATTGCGGTATTGCCCACACTCGCTGTATTTCACCTGGTCTCCATCGATTCCCATCGGCGCGGCTCGCCGGTGGCCGTGTGAGGTGCGTTTGACGCCGAACTGACATGCGGTTTGGATAGGATTCGCGGATGAGCGTCATCGTGAATTTACCGCAGTCCCTGAAGTCATGGATTGTCCAGAACCTGGAGCGGGGTTTCCCGCCGGAGCAGTTGATCGGGCCCATGGTCGAACAGCGACTGGATCCCGCCGTGGCACGCCGCATCGTCGAGGTGTTTGCCGAGGCACGCCGTGCAGGCCGCGTGATTACGGCCGATTCCCTCACGCTCGAGGTCGATGCTCCTCCGTACCGGCCCGATCCGCCGCGACTTGCGCCGGGCAGCACGATCGCGCTGCCGGACCGGATTATTCCGGTGCTGATGCGACTGCAGCGCCCGGTATTCGCACTGCTCGGCAACGTGCTGGACCCTGCGGAATGCGACCGGCTCATCGAGCTCGCCCGCCCGCGCCTGCAGGCGTCGACGGTCGCGGCTGCGGGAGACAGCAACGCGATCGTCGAGCATCGCACCAGCGACAGCATGTTTTTTCGTCTAGGGGAGACGCCGTTGATCGCGGCGCTCGACGAGCGCATCTCGGCAATCATGAATTCGCCGGTCGATCATGGCGAGGGTCTACAGGTCATACGCTATGGGGTCGGCGCCCGAGTGACATCGCACTTCGACTTCCTCATACCGTCGCATGGCGACAATGAGCAGTCGCTGCGGCGAAGCGGCCAGCGAATCAGCACGCTGATCGTCTACCTGAACGATGTCGAGAGGGGCGGCGAGACCGTGTTTCCCGAGGTGGGCCTCACGGTTTGCGCCCTGCGCGGACAGGCCATTTACTTTGAATACTGCAACAGCGCCAATCAACTGGATCCGCTGTCGGTGCACGCGGGCGCCCCGGTGCTGGCCGGCGAGAAATGGGCGCTGTCCAAGTGGATGCGCCAGAAGCGGTTCGTCCCGGCCTGACTGCAGACCCTATCAGCATGCCCGCACCGCATTAGTATGCCGGCACCGCGGCGACCCAGGCGCGGCCGGTCCATTGCAAGGGCAACATCATCTCCAGCTTGTTGCCGCTGGAGAGAATCTCGGCCACCACCGGAAAGACCTTGCGGAAGTCCGGGTCATCGGTCCACGGGGCGGCCCCGCTGATCTCATAGGTGTAGCTGACCATCGTCGTGGATATGCCGTCGCCCGTCTGGATGGGGGTCCATTTCGTGACCTTGAGAACCCGAAGCTGCGCTACGCACAGGTCGCCGGGTCGCGGCGGCGCCTGACCCGCTGCGGCCAATGATGTGGCCGGATAATCGACGTAGAATTTCCTGCCAGCGGCGGTCAGTGAATACTGGATATTCGTCGAATCACTCGGCACCGGCGCACCGGATACGACACCCAGATGCTCGAGCACCGGCATCTGCAGCGCATCGGGTTTGTGCTTGCGCCGGTCCACGTCGGTCACCAGCCGCGGCCAATCCGGCTTGCCAAGGCAGTAGCCGCCCTTGTCGTCGAGGAATTTCTGGACACCCGCTGCAAATGCCTTCGGCTTCTGGCTGGGACTCGGTGCGGTGTCGCGGGCGGCGCAACCCGCCAGGCTCATCAACAGGAGTCCAAGGATCGTCATTTTCATTCGCGGGAATCCAGCATCAGGGGTTCTTCAGTTCGACGCGAGCGTCGCCTCGTAGTCATCGGTCAGCGTGTTCAGGAACACCACGAGATCGTCGATCTCCTGTTCCGTGAGCAGCGGCGTGCTGCCTGCCGGCTGCCCGATGAGCGGCGCCTGCCGATCGATGTTCGCCTGGAAGCGCTCCGGTAGATCATTGAATTTCTGCACGACGCCGCGCACGGTCGGGTACCACAACTCGGGATTCGTGTCGCGGGTGTTATAAAAGCGGACGGCGTCGCGCAGCGACTTGATCTGGCCATTGTGAAAGAACACCTTCCTTGTCGCCACGTTGCGCAGTGTAGGCGTCTTGAACATGCCGCAGAATTGCTTGCCGGCCGACAGCGCATGATCCGGCCGCCCGCAGAGACCGAGATCGTAGTGCCCCGGATCCTTGTTCAACGGAATCTCCGGATTGCGTGGTACGCCGATGGCTTCATAGGAATAGTCGGTGAACAGTCCCGAACTACCCTGCAACCCGGCACCGGTGAAATGGCAGGCGGCGCAATTGCCCTTCTTCGGGTTGAGGAACACTCCGAGCCCGCGCCGCTCGGCGTCGGTGAACTGGCCGCCGATCTTGTGCCGAACATGCAGGTCGAACTTGCTGCTGAAGGGATGGAAGCTGTAATCCTCGATCTGGAAAGCCTGCAGTGCCTCCGCCGCACGCTGGAAAGCCTCGTTTGGTCGCTTGAAAACGTCATCGCCGAATGCCGCGCGGAACAGGCCGGCATAGGCGGAGCGGCGGATCTTGCCGACGACGTCCGCGGGACTCTTGTTGGCCATCTCGTTGGCGGCCAGCAATGGAATCCTCACCTGGTCGGCAAGCGTCGGTGCGCGCCCATCCTGGGTAAAGCCGCCGCCGGGCCCCGGCGGGCTGTAGCCGTCCGGATTCACCAGCAAGTCGGCGTACGGTGGCGTGAACTGCTTGTAGCGCAGGGAAGGCACCGCACGCGTGCCGAATAGGTTCATTGATTTACCGCCGAGCTGGACCGCAAGTGCGTTGCCTGGGGCGTAGGCGTTGTTCGGATCATGGCAAGTCGCACAGGACTGCCGGCCGGATCCGGAAAGAGCAGGGTCGGAGAACATCTTCTGGCCGACCAGCGCCGCCGGTGAGAGCGGATCGTGGCGCGCCATTTTCCAAGCGATGCTGTCCTCCGGGTTGTAGCCCACGGCGCTCACCGCAAGCCGGACCAACCCCAACCAAAGGCACAACAGGGACAGACTCTTGAGCATCACCCGGGAAAATTCGAGGCGCCTCGGCGGGCCCCTCCCTGGGCCCGCCTCCGCTTCAAACAATCAGGATTACTGCAGATCCGAAGGCAAGGCCCAGACGTTGACTTTAGGTGTCGCCGGGGCCGAAGCACCCGTCAACGGCGTCCCGCTGACCGTCGTATCCGAGGACACCTTCTCGAGGTAGCCGGCCGGCAGCGTGTACCCGGTCGGAACCATGTACTGGCCATTCATCGGACGTACCGCGTCGAAATACGGATCCGCCGAGGATGCGTATTCCGTCAGGTACGAGGAGTTCGCCGCAATGAACGCCTGCGTGTACTTGGAGCGGTTCATGTAGGATCCCGGTTGGTCCGGGTTCGCCAGTCCGAACATATCCTGCAGCGTGCGCACGAACGAGAAGTGGCTGTAGGCATCGCTGTCCTGCACGCCGGTGGCGGCCGGATGATTCTGGATCACAGCGAATATGCTGTTGCCGTGGCCGCGGTTGCCGTTGTAGTAGAGGGTACTGCTGACGCCCGTCGTGTCATACCCCGTGACAATACCCGCCGCGTTGGAGATTACCGGCACGGCTACCGTGCTGTTGTTCGGATTGTAGCCGCAACAGGAGTCGTACGGATCCGAGCTCGAGCTGTAGGTCGCGCCGCCCTCGTCGAACATGACCACGATCGCATTGCGCTGGTACGGATTCTGCCACAGAGCCGAGGCCTCGATTTTGTTCACGAGGTACTGCACGTAGTTGTCGCCGCGCTTCATGATCATGTCGGTCTGCACGTTGGGGTCCGGGTCGTTGGCGCCGTTGAGGCCGCTCGCCACGCCGGCGCAGTCGCTTGCCGTGACCTCGGTGGTCGCCGGCGGGACAGTACCTTGAACCGTGATCGAGTGCATGTCGTCGCACTGGTCGGGAATCACGAAGTTGAGCTGGCCGACGTTGCCGCTCGCGAGATCCGTGCTGAACTGATCCGGGTTGTAGTTGGCGGGAACCGTGTAAAGAGTAGTGGCGCTGTAACTTGATGAATTGATCCACTGCCCGCCGCCCAACGTCCGATTGTTGCTGACGAAGTCGTATTCGCTGCGCACGTTCTGGTACGCCATGCCGGGATTGTGCTTGGTACGGTACAGCTGCGCAGGCATGGGGATGATGAGGCCCGTCGTGCCGATCTGGCTGCTGTTCGTCGAAGCACCGATCTGCACCGTGCCGGCCGGATAGATGTGATCCGCGGCAGTGATGTTGGGATCCGCCACGCCGTCGGAGCGGTAGTCCTGGCCCGGATTCGTGGACTCGTTGTAGGTTCTCCAGGTCATACCGGCACTGACGATGGCGTTGAACAGGTTCGGATGACCCACGATGTTGTGGTCGACCGCCGGGGAGTCGGTGCAGGTCGCCGTGAACGGTGAGCTGCCGCCCACCGGCAGCGGCAGGTCCTGCGGCGCGTTGGCCCCGGTTGCATTGCAGTTCCACTGATCGTCATTGGTAATGCCGAAGTCATCGGCGCCGCCCAGTGCCGTGTAGTTCGGTTCGCTCGGGTTGCCGGTCGCGAAGTAGTTCGTGAACTGGTTGTTGCTCGCGAGCAGTGCATCGATGTTCGGCGTGAGCGTGTTGCCGTTGACCGAAGCCGAGGACTTGTTCTCCAGCATGATGATGAAGATGTGATCGTAGCGCGGGATGCTCTCGAGGTTCATCGCACCCTGCTGTGCGGCCGTCATCATGGTGTAATCGCCGTTGTCGAATTGCGATGCGGCCAGGCCCCAGCGATTGGTCAGCACCACGGACTCGGCTTCGATCGCCGCCTGATCCGTCGGACTCGCAATCGTCCCCAGGCTCTGGTTGAACTCCGTCGATGCGACTCCCAAGCGCGTCGCCAGGGCCGTAACGGCCGACGAGAACGACAAGCCGTCGTTTTCGACCATGCGGGTGAGCTCGGTCGACAGCGGCGTCACCGCGATGCTGACCGGCGCCAGCGGCGAGACCGTCGCCGCGGTGATCTGCGCGGAATTGACCCGGAACACCAGGCGCTGCGTCACCGCCGCGCCGTTGTTGGTCGCGGTGGTCGGGATCATCGCTACGAGGTTGTTGCCGGTATCCGCCCCGGGGATGGCCAGCAGGAAGGTTCCATCCGACTTGCTGGTCGTGGTAGGTTCACCGGGATCGCACTGACCATTGGCATTGAGGTCGACGCATACCGTCGCGCCGGCATAGGTCGACGCGACGGTCGTCGGCGCAGCTGCGCCCGACGGGCTGTTCGAGATGACCGGCGGCGTGAACAAAGTGCCGGAGACCACGCCCTTGACGACAACCGGCGTGGACGCGAGGCTGGGTGCGGCCGCGCCCATGAGCGCAGCGGCGACGGCGATGGAAACGAGCGAGCGAGTGGCGGCGCCCGTATTCGGCGCGGCCTTCTTTGGGTGTTTCATGATCACTTCCTGGAATTGATTGTGCGGATTTCAGACGGTGGCGCGGCGGCGGAAAGCGCCTAAACCGAAGATGCCCAGCGCAGACCCCAACAGGGGCAATCCGGCCGGCAGCGGGACCGGCACCGCGGTCAAGGACCACTCGCCCGCGGCGGGGTTATCGAGATCGGCATCGCCCGTGTTGAAATTGGCGGCCAGGACCTCCGAGGTACCGCTGCCGCTCGGCGTGGCTCCGTTCACGAAATAGAAGTAGTTGGTCACGTTGTTGCCGGCCGGATCGGTCGAATCGGCGATGATGAAGTTGTTGGCGGACGCATTCGTGGAAACCACGGCGGCATTCGCAGCGAAGTTCCACGGAGCCGCGGGTGCGGCCGAGTTGTAAGTGCCGGCAGACAGGGTTCCGCTGAACTGGTTGCCGTCGAAGGTGAGCGAGATGTTGCTGATATTGCTGACCGTAAAAGCTCCGCCGGATCCCGCCACTTCGGTTCCGGTCAGCGTTCCGAACAGGCTTTGGCCGTCCGTGAACGTGTACGAGAAATCGAATACCTGGCTGGCGTGCGCTGCTCCGCCGGCCATGCAGGCCATGATGGCCAGGACCTTGATGGATTTGTTCACTTGTATCGGCTCCCTTGGATGATGTTCGGCGACTCAACCGTTGTTGCAGGCTATTCGAGGCATTGATAGACCCGATTCCTGTCGATGCCAGCGGATGTCGTGGGGAGTGTGCCGGTCGATGAGCAGTTTATTGCTGCAGCCAAGTTAACATTTGACGGCACGAGGGGCGGCAACCCCGGAAACATTGCCGCGATGAATTGCGATCGCGCGATTCAGCAAACGCGCCTAAGCGGTCGCGTTATGCATGCTTCATGAAAGTGTCATTCGCTTGTTACGTCGTTCATCTCGCGCAGACAAAGTGGCGTCGCGAATTCAGCGCTTCGACTCGAGCGCAATTGCTTCTGCGAGCGAGAGATATTCCGACCCGCGATCCGGCCGCATGTCTCGTATGCCGCCGGTCTGCAAGTCCACGGCGTACACCACCGCCCCTATCAACGTTGCCTGAATAGTGTCGAGCAGAAAAGGTTCCGCGGAGCCGTAACGTTCTGTCTGAAGTCTGCCCGACGAATCCCGTCCAATGACTCGACGCGCCACCAAGCAGCTCTCAATCGGCTCACAGTTCTTTTTTGCTAAAAGCAAAATAGAGCCGGGGGTCAGTTTCGCGAGATTTGGATAATCGAGGATGACCACTACGTTGCGGCTCGGTACATCATCGGTCGAAAGCACCGAGCCTGCCATTAACAGGGAGCCTCGGCCGGCTTCGACAATCTTCTTGGCGGCCTCAATCGCGGCGAGAGCAATACTCACCTCAGTCGGAGTCAGTGACGCGATCGCGATATCGGCGCGCAGCGGAGCGCTCAAGAGTGTAAAGCCCATCAGCAACCCGATGACGGTATTCCTCATGACGAATCTCTGTCGTCAGAAGTGGTATTCGGCGGTAGCGGACACGCGCACGAAGTGATTCTCAGAGGTGGAAGAGAAGTAATCGGCGCTGATGCCGAATCCCAGGTGTTGTCCCAGGGCAATCCGAGGACCGACACCCAGCGTGTAGCCCAAGCCGTCATCCGTGCGGCTGAGCGCATCGACTCCGCCGAGCCAGACCTCTGTTTTCGTGATCCAGACATAGGGGCCGGCACGCAGGTCCACGGCAATCCGCGGCGCCAGTTCCCAGCGATAGCGCGCCTCCAGTGACACGATGTCTCCGCTGCCGCGCACGATGTGCGCCGCATCGGCTAGCAACTGGTTCAAGTCGGGAGGAACAAGACCCTCGAGGACGGCACGCGTGCGCCCCAGATAGCTCCATCCCAGCTCCGCGCCGAAGTTCCTGGGAAGTTCGTAGCCAACGTAAAGCGTGCCGCTGAAGCTGGACCGCTCGGCATCGGCGGCGCTCACCTGGTAGCCGTCGGCCTGCAGATCGGCGGTGAGCTTGCTGGCTGTCAACGAGCTCGAGGATCCGCCCATGCGGACTCCGCCATAGACATTCGACAACCAGCCGCCGTCATCCGCAGCTCGCGCGGGGGCGCCCAAGAGGGCGCCCAGGGCCACGACCGTCATGGGTATGACGAGCATTGACCGCCGCGGACCCGCCACCCTGAGGAGAGCGAGCAGCGCCAGGACCAGCACCGTTGCGGTATC
>Ga0209274_10000535_pt1 | contig 22306 bp, 14 predicted proteins | sample HubBroMetageREF1_FD_188343 | JGI IMG/M metagenome (GOLD analysis project Ga0209274, IMG submission 188343) | Reference soil microbial communities from the Hubbard Brook experimental Forest, New Hampshire, USA - Hubbard Brook CCASE Soil... | ecosystem: Environmental > Terrestrial > Soil >...
TGCCCATCCCGATCCCGTAAAGGCACGTCCATCCGGTCGCGCGCAGGAAGCCCGCTAGGTTGCGCACCGCCTCCGACGTCACCGGGTAATAATGCGCCTTCGGCTCGCCTACCACCTCGCGCGTCTTCGGATGTTCAGGCTCGGGCGCGTCCGTCGTCGGCTTCCACCACTCGAACTCGCTCGTGTTGCCGCCGAGCCGCAGTACTCCGTGCGAACTCAATGCCTTGCACTCGCGGATCAAGCCAGCGTTCTGCGCAGAAAAGAACGTTGGGTCCACAAGCTGCTGCGCTTCGTAAGAAAGCCCGATGTAGTCCTCCGGGATGTGCGGCCCATTGGCATCGGTTGGAATCTGTAACGTAACCTGTGCTGTTCCCTGCGCACGCACGCGGGTGGCGGCAACAGTCATAGCGGTAGCAGCAAGAAAGCAGCGCCGGCTGATCTTATTCATTTTCGATTGCTCTTTCCACCGGAGCCGCGTCGTGCGGCCCAGTATTTTGTTGGTAACGCAGGAGCTCCCTCCTGGCGCTAAAGGTACTGGAAGAAAAGGAGAGAACCCAAATATGTTCATCCCTCTTTTTCAGAAATCCTTGATGATCTGGATACATGAATGCGAGGTCTCGCGGAACCTTGGAGAATTCGATTTCTATGGGGAGCCCTTTTATAGCTAACTGGGATTGGCACCACCATAACCTCGATTGCAACGACCAATATGAAACCCCTAGAGTGACCGGGAAATGCGGCAGGTTGCTTTACCTTTTGTCATCGAATGTGGCAGCCATTGATATTCCATGTCGCAAACTTCCGAACCGAGGTGCAACAATCTGCATCCCCTCGTCAGCGAGCCGGTTTGAATTCGAAATACGCCAAATTCATGTTTCCATTGGTCAGGATGTGGACTGTGAGAACATTCTTTCCCTTAGTAAGCGGAACCTTGAAAAACTGCGAAGCCAGGTTCCAATGGTGCCATTGACGCCAGGCGACTGGGTCTGCGGGGTCAAAAGTTGTGGGCACCTTCAGCGGTCCCGTTGCGTCTTTGCCATTCACGTCGATTGAGATTGTTCCTCCACGATTGGAGGTGTAAAGAAAATCGGCGGCGTAGGTTTCCCCGCGCGCCGCGTCAACAGTTATGTTGAACCACTCTCCGGGTTCGGTCCAGCCAACATAGGGAAGGTCCGCAGGTGGTGTGACCTTGTCGAAAGGGTTGTCGTCGATCACTGTGGGTTTCCGGTTGAACTTTGTGTATGAGGTATCTACTCCCTCATGGATGCGAAATTCATTGAGGTAAGTCCCATCGGCAGGATTCAATTCTCCGCTGCCATGATTCTGCGGATCGCTATCGTGATAAGCAATTCCTTCGCCGCCGAGGTCATAGTAGGCACATAATACCCGCCCTGGAATCTTCTGTGTGCCTCCTTGATAGTGGCTATCGTGATATGGAACCCCTGCATAGTGACTCAGAAACGACTGGGAAAATGCGCTGATCGATATCATCGATACTGCTATGGAACAGAAAAGCAGCAAGCTACGATTCATTCTCAATCTCCTTCAGGCCTGAGTAAGCGACTCTCTTGTCAGTCGAATTTTCTTGCGTCGCGATTATCTGCGCATTATGTATGGGTGTAAACGCGCACATAATCCACTAACATCTGTTGAGGAAAGTGAGTGCTTGCGTCCGGATCTTTCGGCCACTGTCCCCCCACCGCGAGGTTGAGCAAAATGAAGAACGGATGATCGAAAACCCAACGCTTGGAACTGGGGATACTGTCCGGCGTCTGAGTCTCATATAGGTGGTCATCCACATAGAACCGGACAGCCGAGGAGTCCCACTCAACTGCGAAGACATGGAAGCCGTCGGCGAATTTCGAGCCGGCCGGCACGCTGTAGGCGCCGGTCAGTGGACTGTCGCCGGAGTAACGGGGGCCATGCATCGAGCCGTGAATTTTTCCGGGTTCGTAGCCCACATTCTCCATGATGTCAATTTCGCCACACCCCGGCCAGCCCGCGGTCGTGTTGTCATTCCCCAACAACCAGAATGCTGGCCACATTCCCTGCCCCTTCGGAATCTTGATTCGAGCTTCGAAACGTCCGTATTTCTGTTCGAATTTACCCTTCGTCTGCAGACGTGCGGATGTGTACTCGCGCTGGACTCCGTCTGCGCCGATGAATGATTCGCGACGCGCAGTGATCACCAAATTGCCGTGTTCTTGGTGAACATTTTCTGGGCGCGCCGTGTATTGTTCGAGCTCTTTGTTGCCAAAGCCGTTTCCCCCGGTCACGATCTCCCATTTTGTCGGGTCCGGAGCGGCGCCATCTGAGCCATTGAACTCGTCGGACCAACTCAGCTTCCACTGTGGCAAGGACGCGTCAGGCGCCGAGGGCAGTGGAGTCAGCGCCAGCAGGCCCGATACGAGGATTATGGTCAAAACGCGGTGCATCGCTATCCTTTAGCCAGAGCGGTTGCGATTGGTTTAGCTTTTTTTCTCTTCTCTTCAGCGCGGCATCAGACGGAAAAAGAGGGCCTGCTTTGCGATCGGTTCTGTTTTGGCTTCCAGAGCAGCCATCTGAGCCTCACTCAAAGGGGTGAATGAACGGGCAAGTGCGGCACATTCCTCAACCTGCTCAACAGAGTCACACCCAATAATGGCCATGCTGAGAGGTAAGGACAGGTTATAGAAGAACGTCTCTTGCTTGGTTAGCGTACCCGGAGTCGTCGCGATCGCCCCCCTACCTTCCCATGAGCGCTTCTGTTCTTCCACAGGAGGGGGTGTCCAGCTAGACAAAATTCGGCCACGCGCCATCACCTTCATTCCGATAATTCCCATCTGCTTCTCCACGGCCATGGGAAGAAGGTCCTTCTCAAACGGATAATAGTATTTGTCGGCCGCATTGACCCCCATCAGGACGGTGTCAAAGGGAAAGCGGCGGATGCATTCGATGAGCGCTTCTGGCCGAAATCGGCCGGTAACGCCCAAATGACGGACGACCTTTTGATCGCGCGCCTGAATCAACGCCTCAATCGCGCCCCCTTTGCCAAAAATCTGGTCGATGTCATCCTGAATTCCGACATCATGTAGTTGCCAGCTGTCGACATGATCGGTATCTAGAAGCTTCAGAGAGACTTCGATGTTCTTGAGTGCGGCATCCCGCTTTCGTTCCTTGGTTTTGGTCGCAATGAAAACACGATCGCGGCTGCCCTTGAGCCCTTTTCCGAGATAACGCTCACTCCACCTCTCAGGTCCCCCATAGATTGCGGATGTGTCAAAATAATTGACTCCCAGCTCGAGGGCTCGCTGGATCATCTGCAGAGTTAGTTCCTCGTTGTTGGCTTTTTCCAGCGCCCCCTGCCCACCGAGGCCAAAGATGCCGACCCGAGCCCCCGTTTTTCCCAAGTTCCGCGTCGGCATTAAACCCTGGATAGGGCCCGAATCATCGGCAGCAATACCTTTCGCTCCCGCCACGTCGCAGGTGGCAGTCGAGGTCACCATCGCCGCGGATATGCCTGTTGCTATCGCCGCTCCTGATCTAAGAAAGTCGCGGCGGTTCGATTGAGCGGCATCCTGAAGTGAGTTCTTTGCTTTCATCTCGGCTCCAACATCATGGGTACAATTTCAATTCACCGTGAGCGGTTCCGCTCGCGAAATCGGAATTCTAGCTTGCATTTCCGCTGTGTCTTACATTTCAGCTGACCTGAAACAATTCAATCCCGTGCGGCTTTCCGAGATTTCGGGAGTACTTTTTTTCCTCCGCGTTGTTCCAATGCTCAAAGACACCAAGGCTGCGGCATCGGACACCATCGCGCTCTGGATCATAGATCGTCTTGGAAGGTGGATCGTTTGCAAGAGCGGCTTCGCGCAGGTAATTGTCTGCATTCGCAATGTCCACGAGATTGGGCCATTCCGAAGTGAGAAAATCGAAGCCCACCGAATCGATCGCCACCCCGTCAAGCGACATGAAGATGCTGCTCGGCCAAGCATCGTTGAACGGCGTCATCTTCCACTTGTGACTTGGCGGAGGATCCGCATTCTCGTTTCCATAGAGCCCGTCGACGAGAAACAGCATGGTTTTCTCGCCGAGATCCTTATGACCCAAAAAATCCACGATCGCGGCGTAGCTTGGCGAGCCATCGCGATTGTGGGGAAAACCATCGTGCGCATTCTTGTGCCAGTCCGGATTGATACTCGTCACCCCGAACAGATTCTTCGCGCAGAGCGTCACACCTGAGCTGACATGTCCCTTCAATAAGGCCGCATCAATCAGGTAGGTAGCCTCAGTCGCAGTAGTATCGAGCCCCGTGGCATTGCGGCTGGTAATCGAGTAGGGAATCGCATTGGGCTTGAATTCTGCCTTCAGGCGCCCGTCGCCGCCAATATGGTCGACGAATGAGACGCCGGGAAACTCACCGTGAATCTTGTCGTAGAGATTGCTTGGAATAAACCGGCTGGAATCGAAGACGGTGATCGATGATTGAGGTACTTTTCCCGGACCGGTCAACTGCCTGACGAGCGAAAGAAGCACATGGGGAGAAGAGTTTAGTCGGTCGATCGTGCCATGGTCCGTCGTGTTGTTCAGGTTCGCCTTGATCGCTATCTTCTCGCCCGCCTTGTAGCCCGAGTTGCCGCGGCCATGTGTGCGATTGAAGTAGTGAAAAATCGCGCTCCAGGCCTGAGCATCGCTCTTTTGATCGGAAAGACCGCGGATTGATTGGGAGACCATGCGGTCAATCACTGCCTGGTTATTGTTGGCGTCCGCCCACCAAGAGCCTGTCCCATCCCAGGTCACAGCCGCCGGATCGTGGGCCCATGTGACGCGGCCTGGAAGGATTCCGCGGGGTACTCCCAAAGGCGAAAGCGGTGGGTCGAAAAGAGAGGAACGTAAGGTGCTGGTCGCTGCGAGCGAAAGTGCGAATTGTCGGCGCGTGATTTCCATTTTGATTGATTCTCTCCTTTTGTCATCGTCACCGCACTGTTGGTAGACGAATTACGAAAAATCTGTCTCAATTCGTGTTATTGGCCAATCGTTTTCGTTTGGATCGCATAAAGCGAGTCGTGGGTTAGGATGTAGAGAGTGTGGTGATCGGCGCCTCCGAATACCAGATCGATCGGCCGCTCGGGAACATCGATCCTGCCCATGATTTTTCCGTCCGGTCTGTAGACGAGGACCTGCTCGGCTGCGAGGAAGACATTTCCATCTTTATCCTGCGCAACGGCTTGACCACCGTCTTCAGCAAAGAGCGTGACGGCACCGAACGTTCCGTCTGACTGGACATCGACTTTATAAGTCTTGTGATCCGACTGGTCTGTGATATAGACGGGGTGGCCTGGAACTAAACCCTCAAGGCCAAACGCATGCAGAATATTTGCGAGCTTTGTGCCCCATCGTATTTGTCCGTTTACGAAGTCATCGCCGGCAGGGATGAATACGGTGCCGTCGGGCGAGAGATATTGCCAAGGCGTCCTTATGGACAAATCGGGACTGGACCAGACATTGACCGGCAAAAATGCCGTCATTCCTGAGCGCGCCTGCGCCGGTTGTGGCTTGAGCACCGTTATCTCCGTCTCCGGTGAACTGGGTCGAAACGTGTAGACCGTTCCATTTCCCTGATACGAGATAACCAACAGATCGCCGGCGCGATCAAATGCCAGGTTGATCGGCTCGAGCGGGTTATCGCGCACCACGACAGCTTCGGATTTCTGTGGCGACCATCGGTAGATGCGCTGCCAGTGTGCGTCGACGAAGTAGAGTTGTCCTGCGGGATCGACTGCCGCGCCGGATATATTGAAGAAGCCGGTGGCCAGTTGCTTTAACCGCGCTCCCGCGGGCAGGACGGACGATAAGTCGCCATGATCCGGCGGAGCGGGCGTGCCCGGTAAATCGAGGGAAGCGAATTCTTCGGCCCGGACCTGCTGGTGATCGTTAGCGTCGACGATCGAATTATCGAATGGCACTTTACTGTTGCTGTTCACGTGCACGTTGCGGAAATGGATCTCGCTCGAATCGGAAACGCGAATGGCGCAGGGGAACGGCTGATAGCTGCTCACTACGCGATAGCCATGGTAATTCGCAATCGTGATGTTGGATGAATGCTCAATGGAAAGCGGCAACGCAAAGCCGCTTTCACCACGCTCTTCTTCGGTTTGCAGGGCGTCGACTTCCCAATTCTTGACCCGCACAAGTTTCACTTCGTTGCGAACATGATGCTCGCTGGAAAGCTCATAGACATGACCCGGGGTATCCGTGTCGGAGATAAACATTCCGGCCTGTGAAAATGTGCTTGGTGTCCAGATATCGGCGAAGGTGCCACCGCCTCCGTCGGTGACCCACAAACTCGGATACTGACTGTCCCAGCGGCGGCGGATATCCGGGTCGGCGGTATGGGTGTTGTTGTAGGGATTAATTCGTGTTCCATCCGGCGCATTTGTACCGTGCCCCCCCAAAAAGCGCACATCGTCCATCTGCGAGTCCGCCCCTGCCTTCCAAAGGGCGCCGACGGCGCGGCTGTTGATGCCATTGGTATAGAGGCCAACTCCCGTGACGATATTGCTGCCGCCCCAGGGAGCCTCTAGCAGAGGAACTGGGGCTCCTGGACCCTGAAAAGCCTGTGTCTCGTCTGGAATCTCGAAAAGAGTCATGCTCGGGTGGAGACCGATAAGCACGGTATCCGGGCGTAGCTTTATGGTCCCCGTAACGACATATCTGCCCATGGGAACATACAGGACTCGATGCTCTTCGATTGCTTTGCGAATTGCCGCAGTATCGTCGCTGATGCCGTCGCCTTTAATACCGAGCGAACGGAGATTCACCCATGTATTGGTCGGTGGAAGCGGCGATATAGCGGGGGCACCGAACGGAGGTAGCGAAGCTACGGGATGCGCGTTCAAGCTGGTGCGGATCTCGCCCGTATCTGTCGGGTTGCGCATCGCCAGCCCGTGCTCGAAGGAACTCACTTCATAGCTCTCCGCTGGTCCGGCGATATTCTGTCCACTTTCGCGGAAATGAGCGAAGGTTTTTACGTTGTGACAGGTCGCGTTGACGACGTTGATTTCTGTTCGCGCATTCTTCTCGTCGCTGATCGTAATCGCAGGGCCGTTGATGTCTTCAAAGCGCGATTTCTCGATCCACAGTTCATCGGGAAAACCAGCGTCGATGTCGATGGCTTGGGGAAGATCGCGGAACGAATCGTGAACCAGGGTCAGTCCTGCCTGGTGTTCCTTGATTGCGGCGACGCTCTGGCCTTCGAAGGTGGAATCGAGCAGCGTGTATTGCCAGCCGGGAGACGGCATGACGGTCACGATGCCGTACTTGCCACCATAGAAATGCAAGTCTTCGCTTTCGTTGCCGATGTCTTTGAGCGCGGCGAGACCGGAATGGATATAAAAGTCTATATGCGAAAGGTAGCAGTGTTGCGCGACGTGGAAACGAATGGCTACCGCACCTGGATTTCCCGAACCAAGATCGAAATCGACATTGCTCATTGCCGAATAGAACGTTCCTGGATTTGCATCCGGAATGATGTTGTTGGGCGGAATAGTTCCCGGCGTTGGCGGCTGATCAGGCCGGACGGGCAATTCAAAGTGAGCATGCGTGCTGTCGGGCCGGCCTCCTGCAAACATGAACATATAGCCGAGATCGCTTTGATAGCCGGGACTGTTGTTTGGTAACACGAAGACTGGGCGATGTTCGCCGTAGCCGATGATGCGTACTCCTGGCCAGACGTAGATCGTGCGTGTGATTCGATAGCGACCCTCGGGGACGAAGACGATGCCCTGGACGTGCTGCGTTTCCGCCGCGTCGATGGCAGCCTGGATGACCGTGCTGCTGTCGGTGGAGGCGTCTGAATCGAGGGGGAATCTCGCACTGCCCAGATAAATCGCCCCAGGATCGTCGAGGCGAGTGGCATAAACCGATTGCCCATGCAGCGGCAGTACCAATCCAATCAATGCGGCAAATCCAGTCAATATGGAGCGCTTCGAATTCATCGCCGCATTTTCTCCCCGATGACGAATTGAAGCATCGCGCGTCCTTTGAACCGAGGTAAGGCGCCCACATCTCCAAACGGAGGGCGCGCTTCATTGAAGAAAGAGGACCAACCTGATTGGCTCACCGAGATCATCCAGGCAATCCAGACGACGAGGGGACCAAGAAACTCATATCATCCCCGAAAGCATTTTCAGCGTCCTTGGGGGCGCTCATGCATCGATAGTAAACCGGGACACTAGACTTAGTGAACTGATTTACTAAGAATTTTAGATTGAATCACCTGAGAGACTTTTGTCAATACCAAAGACTGCGATTCGATACGCTACCAAGATCCAAAAGAATCTTTGCCCCAAATGCGCGTCGGAGGGAGGATTCAAGTGACGAATCGGGTTGGGGGTCGCAAAACATCTCGAAACCGAGTCATTGCGCCTGATGCGACACTGTATACGAACGACGCCTGCTCATTACAGCTCGCATCTTTAGCCTTCACCGGCCGATGGTCACAGTCACTCGTTCAACTGGGGACTCCGAGGCGCAGCTGATCGCCTCACGATCTAACCTCCTAATGCAGATTCGTCAATTGCTGCGGTTTGCTTACGGAAACAATGCCCTGACCTTCTCGCACAACATAATACCGATCCGCAGGCAAGTTCGCGATCACATCTTTCTGCCCATCGGGCCACAAAACTTCAGCGCGGTCAATTTGTGCATGACTCCCCAATCCAAAATGCAGCCTTAGGTCGTTCTGAGACAGATAACTTCCGCCGCTGATAACTTCGCCAAGTTGCACCAGGTCTCCGGCAGTCACCCGCGCCCGCGCATTGAGTGCCAGCCGATTGGCCTCGACACCCTGGAGTTGAAAGCTGATCCAATGATTCTTGGGGCCGCCTTCCGGCCGCAGAATCATCGGCTCTCCTACTAGGTTCTCGACAACCGCTTCCATTTTCCCGTCATTAAACAGATCGCCTACGGCAAGCCCTCGGCTCACTTGCGGCGTCTCCAGCGCAGGCCCCACACGTCGGCTGATGTTTTGGAACGTGCCATCGCGCTGGTTCAGAAACAACAGCTTCGGCTCCTTGAACTTTGTGGCGAAATGCAGAGCATCCACCTGCGGATACACGTGGCCGTTGACCTGGAAAAAGTCCTGCCATCCACTGTTGGCGAAGTCCACGAAGGCATCGCCCCAACCCACATAGCCCTGGGTTCCGCGGGCGATGCCTGAGGCAATGGACCCATCGGTGAAATTCATATCGCCGTCGTTGCGATACAGCGCCGTGTATTCGACGTCGAAGTGCGAAATGGCCACAGACAAGCGTCCGGTATGGTTGAAGTCGCCAAGCGCCAGACCCATGTTTGCCTGCTCTACTCCGTCAGCATTCGCAGCCACACCAGACAAAAGTCCGACATCCTCGAATTTTCCTGCGCCGTCGCCCTGGTAAAGATAGTTAGCTTCCCCGTCATTCGTTACAAAGAGGTCCAGCTTGCCGTCGTTGTTCAAGTCGGACCAGACCGCAGTGAGGCCGTAGCGCCGTTCCAGATCATTCACGCCCGCTTGCTTCGAAACGTCGGTGAATGTTCCGTCGCTGTTGTTCCGGTAAAGATTGTCGGGAAGGCCGGAAAGTCCACGCGGGCCGCACTGCACATCGATTCCCAGATACTTGCAGGGCTTTTGCGCGGAAGCGAAGGCTGGTAGGCTATCGAGATGAAAATCGACATAGTGCGACACGAAAAGGTCGGGCGGCTGTCCGGTGCGATCCTGCCCGAAAGCCGCACCCGTAGCCCAGCCAGTGTCGGCGCTCAGACCACTGGCTTTAGTTACGTCGGTGAACGTGCCGTCACCGTTATTGCGATACAGCACCACGCCATTCAGGCAGGTTACCAATAAGTCAGGGCGGCCGTCGTTGTTGAAGTCGCCCACCACTGCTCCCATGGCCCAACAAGGATAACCAACACCTGCCTTGTCAGTAACATCGGTAAAAGTTCCATCATGGTTGTTATGGAAGAGCGCGCTGCGTGCTTTGATTCCGTGTCTCGCCATCTCCACGCTTTGCGCGTTAGTAAAGTAGATATCCGGCCAGCCGTCGCCGTCGTAATCGATCAATGCGACGCCTCCACTCATCGACTCCGCAATGAATTTCCCTTCCGGGCTTGACTTGTGATCAAAATTGATTCCGGTCGATTTGGTAATATCGACCAACTGAGGATAATTCGGAACTGGGCCGGTGACAGCACGATCCGCTTCAGCTTTCTGGCGCTCAGCGGGGGACAACGGCGTGGGCGTGCCCATCTGGCCCAGAATCGTCGTGGCTGCTGAAAGCAGCGCAAAGGCTACGCATCCGGCGCCGTACTTTGCCCAACTCAATCCGCGCCCGCTCCGGGCTCTGCCGCTACTTTTCATCAGCCGTATCCGCTTTGATCTCGCTCGGCTGAATCTGTAGGTCCTTGTAGACAGCGCGCAGTTTGTCCTTTTCCTTGCGAAGATTCTGGTAAAGTTCCAATTGCAGCTTGGCCTCGTCCATTCGTCCTTGTTCCCGGTAAAAAGTAGCCAGGCGGTAGTGTGCGGTCGCGTTCGTCGGATCGAGCTGTACCGTCTGCTCCAGGAGCTCTTGACCCTTTGCTGGCTGATTCAACTGGATAAGCACTTTGGCCATATCCAGCTTCGCATCGGAGTCGTCCGGCCGCAATGCAATCGCTTTAGAAAAGTCCTCATTCGCCTCCTGCACCTTGCCGGTCTGCAGTGCGATCTCGCCGAGCTTGCAAATGGACTTCTCATCCTGTGGGTTGCTTTTCAATGCGGCGCGATATTCCTGCTCTGCCTCCTTCTTGACGACCAGGTCCTGGGAAGTATTAAGCAGTTCAGCCAACTCATAATGCACTCCGGGCAGATCGGGATCGAGTGCGATCGCCTGCCTAAATTGGTCGACCGCAGCATTGGTGTTCCCCTGGCGAATTTCCTCGTGGGCCAGAAGCTGATGCATCTGCGCAGAGTCAGGCGCCACCAAAGACAAACTTAGCATCGACTCTCCCGAAAGATCGGCATAGGTGCGGTAGGCCGCGTAAAGGACTTCTGGCGCGTCGGGGTACGCCGTCTTCAGCTGGCTTACCAAACCAGCCGCTTTATCCAGTTCGCCGCTTCCTGTGTAAAGACCCACTAGATCCAATCCAACTTCGATTTTGAGCTGCCTAGTCACGATCATCGGGAAGGAGGCTTCCAAATCCTTGCGCGCATCGGCAAGATCCGCCATGTGCTCCTCGGCAAGCCCTAGCAGCGAACGAATCTTCCATAACTGCGGTTGCAGGTCGATCGCAGCCCGCAACTGCGGAACTGCCTCCTGGTAGTTGCCGCGAAAGAAAAGGAGCACTCCCAGATTGGACTGCGCCTCGATGTTCCCGGGATCGAGGGCGACGAGTTTCTGGAATTCAGGAATTGCCAGGTCGGGTCTCTGTTGACGGAGATACTGCTGCGCCAACCGCTCATGTGCGGCGATCTGATCTTGTACTGAGGTCGGGGTCTGGCTCGCGGCCATGAGAGTCAGGACCGGAAACAGCAAGAGCGCGGGCACTACCGATTTTCGGCGATTCCAGGGTAAGAGCGCTCGTTTGAAAATTTGGCCGCGTCGACGAGTCCCTGTTGGTCGCGTCGATTTCAGAGCCAAGCCTCTAAGAAATGGGTGCTCTTGAATCGCCATAGCCTGCATAATCTCCTCATCCTACCAAGGCAAATTTTGGCTTGGTAGTGACCACAACAAAGCGTCCATGGATAACGCGTCGCGTTTATCACACTTTCACACCGGGGAGTGATGACAACGATTCAATGCCGGCTCCGGTTTTCAAGCCTTTTGCTAGAAGCCAACACTTGAGTTACATCAAGCGCAAACTTGTCCATAAAACGAGCTCGAACCGAACCACGCGGGTTGAAATCCCAAACACTACTTGGCTCATTCTGCGGGCGGCTCACAGTACCAGTTTGCCTCACCACCTCAGGTACAGGATTCACCGGACCCTCCAAGTGGACTCGCGCACTATGAGTTGGGGCTCAATCTTGATTTCATCGCGGAGCGGAATTGCGTTGTGGATGCGATTCAGCAGACACTGAGTCGCCACTCTGCCGATCTCCTCGAGCGGCTGATTGATCGTCGTCAGACGCGGCGAGGTAAACGCCGCCGCCTTAATGTCGTCAAAGCCAATCACCGAGACGTCCTCAGGAACACGCAGATTCGAGTCCTTCAAAGCGCAAATCGCTCCAATGGCCGAAACGTCGTTGAAGGCAACGATCGCCGTAAAAGGCTCCTTGCTCGCCAGCAGTTGCTGCACGACCGGATAACCAAGTTCCGGAGACGTCATATCGCGATCGAGGCTCACCACGAGTTCCGGCTTCACCGGCAGACCCAAGCGCTCGGCAACTGTGATCAGGCCCTTCCAGCGCTCATCCAAGTCAGAACTGAATGGCTGGCCACGCATAAACGCAATCTTGCGATGGCCCAGCGAATAGAGGTGCCCCAGAGCCAGTTCCGCGGCGCGCGCGTGGTCGAGTACCACATTCATCACTCCGTCGATTCGCCGGTGGCCTGCCACGGCTACCACGGGAATTGATACCGGGTGCTCAAGTCGCGTGTCGATTGCGATAAGTCCTTGCGCCCCCCGTCCGATCAGCATCCGGGTGTAGTCCTCGATCAGGTTCCGTTTATGGCGGTGATGCGCCGTGAAGTAAAAATACCCAGCCTGAATCAGCTGATCGCCGATCGCGCTCATTACGTGGGCGTGATATCCGACGCCCAGTTCCGGCACCAGTATCCCGATCGTCAATGTCCGCCGGCACCGCAGTGAGCGCGCCAACAGATTGGGCTGGTAGTTCATCGCCTTGGCGGCGGCCTTAATTCGTTCGCGGGTTACTTGTGGAATCGATCGCCCCGGAACGTCATTCAAAACCACGGAAACAGTCCCAGGGTCCAGTCGGAGATGCGCAGCGAGCTGCTTCAGTCCTGTTGTCTGATGATCACGCGATTTCGATTGTTTTTTTGCCTCTTTCTTGTTCGCGGATTCATTCATTCGCTGCTCAAATCTCAAGGCAATTTCTTGAAGGTTGAAATAGAAAGGACGGCGAGAATTCGCCGTCCTTTCTCGGTTGGATTGAACCAGAGGCTAGAACGATAGGCGTCCGTAGAACTCCCACACCCTGCCTCCAATGGTCACGCTATTGATGCTTGCCCCACCTAACTCGGCGCTCGGAGGCCCCCCGAGGGTGGTGCCGGGTTGCCCGAAGCTTGGATGGTTGAGAATGTTGTTGGCGCTCGCGCGAATCTGGAACCTCACACTCTGCTCTGGCCATAGGTCGAAGCCCTTGCCGATCGAGAAGTTCACATTTGTCAAATCCGGACCAGCGACGATGTTTCTGCGGAAATCGCCATAGGTGTAGGCAGGTGGAAGGGCGAAGGCGTCGAGGTTATACCACTCCTTTAGGCTGTGGTAGTGGCCTCCGGCTACGGCATCTGGTCCTGTGTCGGTTGACTTATAGTTGCCGACCAGATTTGCATATTGCGTGTAGCTGCCCGACTGGTTATTTGAACTGTTATAACCTGCCGTCGTGAGCGAAATCGGATTGCCGGTCTCACCGATAAAAGTCGATGATACCTGCCAGCCACCCAGCACCTCATCAGCAACCAGGTTGGAGTTCATGAATTGCTTGCCCCGGCCGAACGGTAATTGGTATACAACCTCCCCCCTGATCGCGTGCCGAATGTCGAAGTTGGAGTTGCTGTAGTCATCCGATGGCACATACGCATTCTGGTAGTTCTGCCAACCTCCGCGGTTTGCCCATCCCGAAGAATCCCCATCATCGAGGAAGTGGGACCACCCGTAGTTCACACTGAACTGCAAACCATAGGACATGCGCTTGGTGAGTATTGCCTCCAATGCGTCGTAGTTGGAGATGCCGTTGTTGGTGCTGCCGCCGATTCCCTGGAAGAGAGGGTAGGGTTCGTACTGGTTATCGTTCGGTCCGAGCTCGCTTACAGGGACCTGATTAATGTCCACCGGGAAGTTCTCCCTGTCTCCATGATTGCCTACATAGGCAACCGAAGCCGACCAGTCCTTCAGGAACTCCCGTTCCACAGTCAAGTCCCATTGATAGTTCAAAGGCACAGGTGTGTGGTACTCGTTGTACCCCGGGCCTTGGCCGTTCCTTGCCCACGGAGTTGTGGGAGATTTTAAATAGGTTGAGAGTTCACTGGCGGGGTTATATCCTGGGACCCCGCAGCCGGGATCAGTGGTATCCGGCGTCGTTCCATCCGCTGAAAGCTGGACCACGGGGCAAATGCCGTTGGTGTTGTCCCCGTAGCCGCCGCTGCTGCCGAACGCGCCACCCATGCCGCCGCCATATGTGTCTTCGCTCCAAGTGGAGGCAAACATTCCAATGCCGCCACGGATGACAGTATTGGGCAAGATCTGCCAACTGAAGCCGACGCGCGGGAGAAAGATGTTGTACTTGGGTGCCTGGAGGCTAGTGCGGCCGTTTTGTCCGGCGAATCCGTACCATATGCCGCCAAGAACTGGCTGGCCAGGCTGAATCCCGTTAATGGCATAGCTGGCAACATTGAAGTTTTGCACCGAGGGATCGAAATCTGCCTCGTTCCCCTTCACTTCGTGCCATCCGGTTTCACCCTCCCAGCGTACGCCGAGGTTCAAAGTGAGATTTGGTCGCGCCTTGATGTCGTCCTGTACGAACAACTGCGGGGCTTTCCACCGTCCGCCGAACTCCGGCGTGATCCCAGCGCCCCAGTTGTTGGTCTGGCCCAGCAGGAAGTCCGCGTAGGACATGCCGTCGAAAGAGTCGGTCGGACCGCCGCCTTGCGCAGTGTAATTGCCTGAAAATCCCCAGCCGCCGGGGTTGATGTTTCCCCACGCGGTGGAGTCGGCGCGGTTAATCAGGAACTCGCCGCCGAAATGCAGGACGTGGCGTCCCTTGATTATGGTCACCACATCGGATGGGTCGAACACAAACTCCTTGTAAATGGAGTGTGAGGCGCTTCCGGGACCGTAAAAACCGTTAATGCCGATGCCCGGGAAGACGTCTGCCTGGAGCAAGGGCAAATCAAGGGTCGACTGATAATTGTGGTTCGCGCTTTGGGGCACAAAGAAGTTCAACTGATCGGTGAAGCCCATGCGCGCCTCATTGATGACGTGCGGAGTGATGGTCCACACATCAGAGATCGCGGCGTTGTCGCGGCTCACGTCGCCGTTCTGGCAGTTCAATGGGCAGAATATGGCCGCATTAAATGCCGGGTTGTCGCTTTCCGTTTCCGTCAGGGTGAGCCGGTTGTTGGCCGCCAAATCCGTGTCCCAGCGCCCAAACCATTTGATAAAGGGGTTGGTGCCAGCGGGACCGAGGAGTGAGAAGTTGTTCGTAGCGTAACTGGCTACAGTAGCCGGGTAACCAGCCGTGGTCATCACGTATTTCTGGATTGCCAAGGCGGCCGGGTCGATCATGCCCGAAGGAATCTTGTTCCCGTTTCCGTATTCCGAGGCAAAGCTCTGGCGCTGTACGCAAGGTGCAGGTAGGGTCAGCGATCCCCCCTTGTATTGCGGCCCGGTGTAGGTGCAATTGCCCGAGGTCACAATCGTTTGCGTGGTCGGATCGTAGAGGGTGGGCAGGCCAGTCTGGGTGAAATCGCCGCCCATCATCGCAGTGCTGGGCAATGTTATGGTCTGCACGTTACCGGTGCCATTGTTGATCGTGTGGTCGTAGTCGAAATAAAAGAACGATTTGTGGAAGATACGTTTAGGGAGGACGGGCCCGCCGACTGATCCGCCGAAGTTGTTGAAGCGGAGGATGGGAACCTTTCCCGTACCGAAGGCGTAGCTCGCGGCATCGAAGAAATTGTTCTGGTTGTACTCGTACGCCGCGCCATGGAGCTTCTCGGTTCCGCTTTTCGTGATCTGATTGAAGACGATGTCGCCTAAGCCGTACTGCGCCGAAAAGGCCGTCGCGCTCACCTTGACTTCCGCCGTGGTCTCAAAAATGGTGACATCGGAGTTCTGGCTCATCGGCAGCGTAGTGGTGGCTCCGTCCTGAAGGTACGATTGATAGGGCAGGTTGCCGTTGATGGAGGCCGTTGTTCCCACCGTGCCGCCCTGGCCGGGCGCAACGCCGTTTTGATTTTCCGGTGTTCCAACCGCGCCAGGTATCAGTTGAATGAAATTCTCCCAGTCGGCCCCGCCGCCATTCCCGCTGCCCACCTGGGGCAACTCGTCCATCGTGTCCGCCTCAAGCGTCGGTTCCAGCGCGCCACTCTCGGTGTCGAGCATGGGAATGTCAGTCGTCACTGTCACCTGCTGCGAAACCTGCCCGACCTGCAGAACAGCATTAACGGTTTCGATTCCGAGGGTCACTGTAACGGGACCGCGCACTAAGGTCCGAAAACCGTCTTTGGTGAACGTAAGTTGATAGCGACCTTCGGGAATTGCGCCTGTATCGTAAAGTCCCGCGCCGTCCGTTAGGTATGTGCGCGTCACGCCCCTTTCGATGTCAGCCACCTTCACCGTCGCGCCGGGAATAACTGCGCCGGTTGTATCCGTTGAAGTGCCGCGCAAGTCACCTGAGCTGGTGTTTTGTGCAACGCATGCCCCGGTTCCACCTGTCAATAACACACAGATCAGAAGTCGGGGCAGAATCCACCGCATTCCATTTTTCATGAATTGCCTCCTGAAACACGAACAATTGACGGCCCTTAGCCTCAGGGTCAACACACTATCGATTGGCATTGGTAAACCGGGACACTTCTTTTAGTGAACTGTTTTACCAAAGTTCTAGATTGAAACTCCTACTAAGTACATTTGTCAACAAGAAAAGTTGCGATGTGATACGCTGGCATCCAAATGCAATCGCAAGCTGGCAAAATAAATGAGCTTAAACGCGCATCAGAGGGGAGTCCGGGGCGTCGAATCACGTTGAGAAAACTGGCCGAATCCCTAGGCCTGTCGCGAACAACTATTTCGATGATTCTCAACGATGTGCCCGAAGCGACACGCTTCCCAGAAGATACCCGGCAACGTGTGATCGAATCCGCACGGAGACTTGGATATCGTCCTAATTATTTCGCCCGTTCGCTCGGCAGGAAGCGCAGCTACCTCATAGGAGTAATTGCACCAGACTTCGGTAACGGCTACGAGGGGGCAATACTCAGCGGCTTTGTGCACCGCCTGTTGGACACCGGGTATACCGCCTTTGTTTCTAACCACTTTTGGTCCAAGTCTCTTCTCAAACGGCATATTGAAAATCTCTGCGACCGCGGGGCCGAAGGCCTGTTGCTGATCGATTCAACTCCGACTGAAACGCCGGGCATCCCCGCAGTGACGATCTGCACCGATCGCTCGCCTAAATGGAGCTCACGGGTTTTTATCGACAACGCCCTTGGCATTTCGGAAGCCATTAATCACCTCGCTGGTCTTGGCCATAGAGAAATCGCCTTCATCAAAGGACCTGCGGGAAACGGCGACACAGTAGATCGCTGGAACGCGGTCCTTGCCACTTGCAAGAAGCTTGGCCTTCGAGTCGATCCTAGCCTTGCAGTTCAACTGGAACGACTCGAGCACCATGCCGAGGAGGGTCGTATCGCCGGGCAGAAGTTACTATGCAGCGGCAAGCCCTTCACCGCACTTGTTGCTTACAATGACGTCTCGGCCCTCGGTGCAATGGCGGTACTAAGAGAGGCCGGCCTCGAAGTTCCTACTGATGTTTCAGTCGTGGGTTTCGACGATATCGAGTTTGCAAGCATCGCAAATCCGCCGCTGACAACCGTTCGCCAGCCGCTGCAAGAAATGGGTTCAGCGGCGGCGGAACTCCTTGTAGGCAAACTCGCGGGCAGCGCAAGGGTAGAAGACCTTTGCGTTCGTCCTAAACTGATCGTACGGTCGTCCACCTGCCCACCTCTGCCGGTTACCGCGAAGGGCAGGAAGCACAAGTTGAAGAACTCTCGCTGAGTAAGAATTCTTGAAAAAAGCTTTTCTAGAGAGAAGGCGCGCAGGGCTGCGCGGCGCAATCAGGAACCGCATTCACCCGAAGCGGTCTTTCAATGTGTCAAGCACGGGTGTTTCGGATCGAAGCGCCAGCCCGGCGACAGAAACTGCATGGCGTCGGCGTCGTTGCGGGCAACGACGCCGATGTGCTGGTAAAGCCGGTTCGCCTGCTCGATTCTCTCAAAGTCGGGATCGACGCCGAGGCCTGGCCGCGAAGGAACTTCAATGGCGCCGTTTATGATACGAAGCGGCCCGCGAGTAAGCCGCTGCCCATCCTGCCAGATCCAATGTGTGTCGACCGCTGTGACAGCGCCAAGCGCAGCGGACGCGACGTGCGTGAACATGGCCAGGGAAATATCGAAATGATTGTTCGAATGTGATCCCCACATCATGCCGTGATCCCGACAAAACGCCGAAGCCCGAACTGAGCCATCCATTGTCCAAAAATGGGGATCCGCGAGGAGAATGTCAACTGCATTGAGTTGAGCCGCATGATTCAGTTCGCGCCAATCTGTCGCCACCATGTTGGTGGCGGTCGGTATGCCCGAGGCATGGCGAAACTCGGCCATGATCTCGCGGCCGGAAAAACCGTGCTCCGCACCGCACGGGTCTTCAATATAAGCAAGCACGGATTCCCTTCCCCGGCAGTGCTTGATTGCCTCCTTGAGGGTCCAGGCTCCGTTTGGGTCGAGAGTAATGCGAGCCCCTGAAAAGCATTCGGCGAGGGCGGCAACCGCTTCCATTTCGAATTCGCCATCGAAGACACCTCCCTTCAACTTGAAATCGCGAAAACCAAACCGCTCTTGCGCCGCTTCAGCCAGCCTGAGCAGGTTCGGAATTGTGAGAGTCTCCTCATTGCGAAGGCGCAGCCACGAGTTCGTTGCGTCGGGCTCGGTGCGATACGGAAGCGGAGTGCGTTTCCTGTCGCCGATAAAAAACAGGTATCCCAGAACATCGACGCGCGACCGTTGTAGCCCACTGCCGAGGAGAGCGGCTACAGGAAGCTCAAGGTGCTGGCCCAGGAGGTCGAGCATTGCCGACTCGATGGCTGTGATCGCGTGGATCGCGACGCGCTGATCGTAGGTCTGTACGCCACGACCCGATTTGTCCCGCTCCGCAAACCGGTTCGAGACAGATTCGAGCATACGCTCGCGGTCGCCGATGTATGACCCAACGACCAGCGGCCGCGATTCCTCCAAGACGATTCGAATTGCTTCACCGCCAGGAACCTCGCCCACGCCTGTGTGGCCAGCATTGTCCTCAAGAAAAACCAGATTGCGCGTAAAATATGGCCCGTGCGCACCGCTGAGGTTCAGCAGCATGCTGTCGAATCCAGCCACGGGAATCACTCGCATCGATATGACATGTGGCGTGCCCGAACCGGCGAACTGCTGCGTCATCGGGCGCTCGCTGGAAGCAGGTTGGCGGGACATTCCAGACGCCGAATTTCACCGACAATAGGTAGATAGGCGACGATGGCCATGAGCGCTGTTGCTGCCACAAATACGAGCGCAAAAGAAAACGATCCCGTGTTTTTGACGATCACACCAATCACGATAGGGGTCGTAATGCCCGCCAGGTTACCGATCAGATTGAACATTCCTCCGTTCACTCCGACAAGACCTCTGGGAGACGTATCGGAGATTACGGTCCATCCCAGGGCGCCGAACCCCTTTCCGAAGAACGCCAGCGACATCAGCACAGTAACTCCCATCTCGCCGTTGACGTAGTTGCACGCAACCATGGTCACAGCAAGTAGCATACCGGCTACGATCGGAACCTTTCGCGCAAAGGTCAGCGAATACCCGACCTTGAGCAGTCGATCCGAAGCCATGCCGCCAAGGATTCCTCCGGCGAAGCCGCTTAGAGCAGGGACCGCGGTCAGAAGGCCGGTCTTCACGATGGACAAGTGCCGCGTCTGGCTGAGATAGATGGGGAACCAGGTCAGAAAGAACCATGTCAGGGTGGTAATGCAGTACTGCCCCAGGTAAATTCCGAGCAGCATCCGGGTTCCGAGCAGCCATCTCACGACCGGCCACGTAAGTGTATTTGCGCGAGGCTGATTGCTGCCGTCGAGGCTGACCAGTCCGCCACCACGCTCGATCAGCTCGATCTCGAATGGGCTAATGTGCGGATGCGTCTTTACTCCGTAAATCACTCGGAACCACACCACCCCCAGCGCCAGCGCGATCAGGCCTGCGAACCAAAAGCACCAGTTCCAGCCCATAACATGTCCGATCCAACCCATCAGGGGCGCGAACAGCACGAGAGAAAAATATTGCGATGAATTAAAGATGGCGGAGGCGCGCCCGCGCTCGGCGGTAGGGCACCATGCAGCGACAATTCGACCATTGCCGGGGAAGACAGGAGATTGGGCAAATCCGGATAGAAGCCTCAACACGAAAAGAACGTAGAATGCCGCAGGAGCAGACAAGTATCCCGTGAACCCCGACAGGATCGCCCAGCACGCCCAGCCGAGAATGCTGATGCCATAAACACGCTTTGAGCCGAAGCGGTCTAAAAGGCTGCCTGCAGGAAGTTGAGCGGCAGCGTACGCCCAGCCAAATCCGGAAAAGAGATAACCGAGATGCAACGCGTCCAGTTGCAGATCGCGGCTGATGTCCGCCGCGGCAATAGAGAGCACAACGCGATCGCCGTAGCTAAATGTGCTGGCGATGAACAACATCAGCACAACAACGTATCGGACATGCGTCGTTCTTGTCGGAGTCATTCTCGGCAGTTTCTGTGAAGCGATCAGCTTCGATTTGCGATTAGGCGCTTTAGCTCATCGAATTCGCCTGGCTCAAGGTCGCCTAGCGGCGGCCGAACCGGACCGGCGGGCCGGCCAACCACCTTCAGGCCCGCCTTCACGATCGACACCGCGTACCCTTTGCGGCGACTCCGAATGGCGATATAGGGTAGGACAAATTCACGCAGCATGGTAGTGACAGTTGGACGATCTCGTCGCCGGACGGCGGCGTAGAAATCCTGCGCGAAGCGCGGAATGAAATTGAAGATCGCGGAAGAGTACGTAGTGACGCCGATCTCCATATAAGGCAACGCATAGGTTTCAGCTGTGGGCATTCCTCCTATGTAAATGAGCCGGTCACACAGACGCGCGCAGATGCGCGTTATAAGCTCGATGTCGCCTTGGCCGTCTTTAAGGCCCACGAGATTGGGGCAGCTTTCGCACAACTGTTCGAGCGCCGATTCGTTGAGCACGGCGTTGTCGCGGTTGTAGAAGATGACACCGAGCTTTGTCGACCCGCAAATAGCCTGCGTGTGTGCAACCAAGCCAGACGGCTCGACATTGACGAGGTATGGAGGAAACAGCAGCAGCCCATCGGCCCCGGCATTCTCCGCAGCGCGAGCAAACTCAATCGCGGTGCGCGTTCCGTAACCGCAACCGGCGATGACCGGCAGGCGTGCCGCATTCTCGGCAACAGCCGCGGCTACGACGCGAGAATATTCACCGAGCGTAAGCGAAAAATATTCGCCAGTCCCTCCGGCAACGAAAAGAGCTGCGGGACGATGTTCGAGCATCCATCCAATGTGGTCGCGATACGGTCGCTCAGCGAATTCACCGCTGTCATCAAAATGCGTGACTGGAAATGAAAGCAGTCCTTCCGCAATACGTCGAGCCAGCTCGGGTGGAGTCATGGTGCTTACCACGGAACCTCCGATACAACCCGCGAAGAGTTACGGGCCGCAAAAGAAATATAGAAGAACTCACCGCGCGTAGACGAGAGGCTATTACAGCTGTTCGCAGCTTGCTTTGTCCATGTCGATTGACTAAGTAACACCCTGAGGATACTTCTGGAAGACCTCCGGATCATGGGTAGGGAGAATGTGTTTGCCTTCCCGACGCAGCTTCCGGAGTCCATTCATGGTGTCTCCCATATTATCGAGAAAACCCGGCGGGATCTGCTGGTCGACGTTTACAGCGACATTCATCGCCGCATCGCCGCAGATGATCGCAGTTCCCGATTGGGTTGCGACATAAATGGCCTGATGGCCTGGCGTATGGCCGGGCAACGGCACACAACGAACTCCGGCAAAAGGTTCCATATCGCCATCCAGAATCTCAACTCGGCTCCACATATCATGGACCAGACGGGCGACATTCAGACGGTCGTAAAACGGTACGGGATAGATGTTCGGCGCAGCGGCGTTTTGAAGTTCCTTGCGTTGCACCAGTATCGTCGCATTTGGCAGCAGAACGTCCTGCCCCGCATGGTCCATGTGAAGATGTGTATGGAGAAGATAGCCGATATCGGCCGGCTTGAGGCCGTGCTTGCTCAATTGATTTTCGAGC
>Ga0209274_10000536_pt1 | contig 22273 bp, 21 predicted proteins | sample HubBroMetageREF1_FD_188343 | JGI IMG/M metagenome (GOLD analysis project Ga0209274, IMG submission 188343) | Reference soil microbial communities from the Hubbard Brook experimental Forest, New Hampshire, USA - Hubbard Brook CCASE Soil... | ecosystem: Environmental > Terrestrial > Soil >...
CCCACGTCGAGCACAGCGACGTCTTCGTCCGCCGCACGACGCCCGACGAGATCATCCGAGATGCTCAAGAAGGTCTCGCGGCTCGCTGGCGAGAGGGCGACATAATTCACGTTGTCGGCAAGGACCACGAGACCATCGCGAGCGCGATGCGGGCTATCGAGGACGCTCGGTCCGAGTGGCAGTGACGTTGGAACGGCGCCACGGTCAAAGGATCGGCGAGACCAAGAAGCGGGTACGGCGCATCGTCCGAGGGCGCGTGCTTGAGGGCGAGCCGGAGCAGGTGGGGGATTCGCGGGGCATCGTGGGCTCAAGCCCGTGCGCGACGGCTCGATCAGTCCGCGGCCCATCTTGGCACATGCTTTCGGCGCCGATTCCCGGGGATTCGTGTGAGCCAGCCCGGCATGCCGTATGCTGTTCCGACGGGCTATGGGGGCTTTCCGAACCGTCTTCGTCGTTGCCGTGCTCGCTGTCGGCTGCGGGGGGCGGACGAGTGGCATTAGCGGCAGCACGAGCGGCGGCGAGGGCAGTTCTGGCGCTCCCAGTGGGAGCGGTGCGGTTACGGGCTCGATCGTCGCCACGGCGGGCGCGAGCAGTGGCATGGCAACCGTGGATGAGGACGCGGGGTGCACCGAGATCGCGGCGTCGAGCTACGACCAGTCCTGTAAGAGCGACACGGATTGCGTCACGGTCAACGTGGGGAACGCGTGCGCGGAGTGCGTCTTCGCATGCGCAGAGAACGTTGGTGCCATTAATGCCGGGGCAATGGGCCAGTACACCGCGGACCTCGCCAAGACGCCAGCGGGGGTCGCTCTCTGCAATTGCCCTTCCGAGGGCATCGTCGTTCCGTGCTGCCGCAGCGGCCAATGCCACGCGGACAACGAATGCTTGTCCCTGGACGGCTCGACGGCTGCTGACGCCGGGACAATCGAGGAAGACGCTAGCGCCGGCCCCGCACCACCCCCGAGCTGCGCTCCGGGCGGACCGGGCATGACCAACTGCGGGGCCGCGCAGGAAAGTTGCTGCACGAGCTTGGAGGTTACTGGCGGAACGTACTATCGAAACTACGGCTACGTGAGCCCCCTCGATGTTCCGTATGCGGTGGCCGATCCGGCGACCGTGAGCAGCTTCAGGCTCGACAAATATTTGGTGACGGTGGGTCGGTTCCGTCAGTTCGTGAATGCTTGGAACAACGGCGCTGGCTACACGCCCGCTGCGGGCTCGGGCAAGCACACGTACTTGAACGGCGGCAACGGCTTGAACGCGACCGGAGGCGGTTACGAGCCGGGCTGGATGACGACGGATGACAGCAACATCTCGCCGACGACCGCGAACCTGACCTCTTGCTCGCCGTATTCGACGTGGACGAACACGGCGGTCATGCAAGAGAACCTGCCCATCAACTGCGTGAACTGGTGGGAGGCCTACGCTTTCTGCATCTGGGACGGGGGGTTCCTTCCGAGCGAAGCCGAGTGGGAGTACGCGGCGGCGGGAGGCAATCAGCAGCGCGAATACCCATGGGGCTCGACCGCGCCAGGGACAGCCAACCAGTACGCGATTTACGGCAACTACAGCGAGACCGGCGCTCTAGGGCCGCCCCCCGTGGTTACCTGCTACTACCCGAGCGGCACGCCTTGCACGGGGGTTACGAACATCGCCCCAGTGGGAACCGCGACATTGGGAGTCGGGCTATGGGGTCAGCTCGACATGGCCGGAGACGCCTGGGAGTGGACCCTGGACTGGTACGCGGCGAGCTACGTCGATCCGTGCACAGATTGTGCTGATGTTGCCGATGTTGGCGCAGCGTCGGGCCGGGTGTTCCGGGGCGGCAACTTCAACACCGGCGCGTTGGACTTGCTGCCCCCGATCCGCAGCGCCAGCACCCCGGCGTTCCGCCTACCCGATATCGGTTTTCGCTGCTCCAGGAGTCCGTGACGAAAAGAGAGCCTTCGGGTTCGCGTCCTCCGTTGTAGGTGTGATCTCCCGCGATCGCCGCCCTCACTCTCGCCCTCTCGCCCTCCAGAATCTCAATCGCCGGCCCGACCCCAAGCTCCGCCCCGAGCGCCTTGAGCAGGCTCTCGGCTGACGACGCCGTGCTGATCGCGGGCGGCGTGTCTTGACGCCGGCGGCCCGAGCCCGATCCCGGCCGCGACTGCGGGGAGCGGAGGTTTCTCTCACAGAAAGATGAGCAGGCCGACGTCGCTTCGGTGACGTATTGTTGAATAGCTGTGCCGTTCTCGCTGAGTAGTTGGCCTGTTCGAGGGGTGCTTCGGTGCGGCCTGTGCGTCGCGATGCTCGCGGTCGGCTGTGGGGGGCACGTAACGAGCAGCGGCAATTCACCCAGCGGGAGTGCGGGCGTGGCTAGCGGCGGTACCGTGTCGGTAGCGTGCGATTGCCGCGATGTTACTTGCGGCCTCCCGTGCGCCTCTCCGCCCGCAGCTCCCCTTGCCGACGCGAGCAGCGATGCGGCGATGCAGGCGGAAGCGGGGGTGGCTCTCGACGGAAGCGCCGATAGCGGAGGCGATGCCGGAAGCTTATCCGCTCCCCCGAGCTGCACGCCCGGAGGCCCCGGGATGAGCAACTGCGGAGAGTCCATGGAAAGTTGCTGCACGAGTTTGGAGGTGACGGGCGGCGCCTACTACCGGACCTACGATACGGCCAGCTATTGCGGCGACGCGGGCACTTGTGAGGTTGCCCTCGCCGCTGATGGCGGTCCGACCGGGGAGGCCGATCCCGCCGCAGTGAGCAGCTTTCGGCTCGACAAATACTTGGTGACGGTGGGTCGCTTCCGTCAGTTCGTCAGCGCGTGGAATGGCGGCAACGGCTACGCGCCCGGTGCGGGTTCGGGCAAGCACACGTACTTGAACGGGGGCCTTGGCCTCGTAGATGTAGGCGCACTGACGGACGGGGGCGCGGTCTACGAGCCCGGATGGGTCGCGACCGATGACAGCAACATCTCGCCAACGAACATGAACTTCGCGTCCTGCGCCCTTCCGACGTGGACGAACATGGCGGGCAGCCAGGAGAACCTGCCGATCAACTGCGTGAACTGGTACGAGGCGTACGCGTTCTGTATCTGGGACGGTGGATTTCTCCCGAGCGAAGCGGAATGGGAATACGCGGCGGCAGGTGGCAGCCAGCAACGCGAGCATACGTGGGGGAGTGCGGCGCCCGGCACGGCGAACCAGTACGCGATCTATGGGTGCTACTACCCAAGTGGCGATGTGAGCTGCACGGGAGTGACGAACATCGCGGCAGTGGGGACGGCGACGCTGGGCGTGGGCCTTTGGGGTCAGCTCGATCTGGCCGGCGAGTTGTTTGAATGGAACCTAGCACTACTGCGGGACCTTCCATTGGGAGCCGAGGGTTCGGATGGCTCGCGGAGGTCGTGGTCCCGCACGGGAGCCGCGTGGTCGACACCGGCAGTCGCGGTGGCATAGCGGACAACGGGGCAGCCAGCGGGCCAGGACGCGCCCGATCGCAAGTCGGACGGTGGCGAATGAATCGGCGAAGTGGCGCTCAGGCCGCGACGGCGAGCGCGTGCTCGGAACGGGACCGTCCGGACGAGGGGGGAAAAGCGCGTACTCGTTCGGCGGTCACGAACGCATAGCAACAGATCGCGACGGTGACGTGGTGATTCCAGCCGACGAAGCTGCGCCCTTCGTAGTGGTCGAAGCCCAACTCGCCCTTCAACTCCTGGTACACCCGCTCGGTCTTCCACCGCTCTTTGATGGTGCGCACGATTTGCTTCTTGGTCATGCGACCGCGCAGGTTGGTGAGGAAGAACTTGCTCGGTCGGCTCTCGCCTTCAGGCCATTCGATGACGAGCCACACGGGCTCGCGCAGCGTTGGCTCGCCGCCGTCGTCGTAGGCGGGCTTGACGCGTCGGAAAACGAACCGCGAGCTGAGCTTCTTGGTGGGGCGCGTTCCATCACGCCATGTGATCTTACGGAAAGCGCTCTCTCCCAGCTCGATGCCGAGCTGCCGCACGTCGACGGCTTCCGGGCGCCGTCCGTCCTCGTCGAGCAACCATACGCGCGCCTCGGCGGGGACCGCGACCGCATAGTCGAGACCCTTGAAGCGAACGAAGTCACGAAATACATGCGATCGTCCGTAGTCGGCGTCCGCCAGGACGACCTCGCCAGGGATCCCGTCGTCCACAGCACGGCTCATCAGGCCCATCGCCAGCTCGCTCTTGGTCTTGAAGAGGACCGACTCGGGAATGCGCGCTGCACGCCGGCGTGCTTTATCGCTCGCCCACGACTCGGGTACGTACAGCTCGATGTCGATGGGCACTTGCTCGCCCGCGGTGGCCACACTGAGGCTGACGGCCACCTGGCAGTTGGTGATCTTGCCGGCGCTGCCCGTGTACTGTCGCTGCACGCCGGGCGAGTGACTGCCCTGCTTGAGCATGCCCGTGTCGTCGATGATCCAGCAGGTGACCGCCTCTCGCTCGGACATCGCCGCGACCACGTACCGAGCCGCTTCGCGTCGAACGTCTCGATCGCTCCAAGGGGCCTCGCGCACGAAGTGCAGCAGCCTGTCGTGCAGCCGCTCGCATTGCTCCGCATCGCCGCAGGCCCGAGCCGCGATAGGCTCCACGCTCTTGCGCTCGCCGTCACTCAGAAGGCCGAACGCGTAGGTCGCGAACGATGCTCGCTGATCCTTTCGGCGAAGATGCTTGCCGACGGTCGTGGTGAAGTAGTCCGCCACGCGAGCGGCACCCGCTGTGTCCATCTCGTAGCTCATGCTGGCCACGCTGCGCGCCTCGCTCGAACATGGACAACTTCCCGGAGTCAATGGATGCGACACGGTGAGGAATGGACCGCGATGGACCCACAGCCGACCGATTCTGATCCTGCGAACCGAGCCGGAAGGTCCCGCAGTAGTGCTAGAGCGCCTCCACGCTCTTGAGCATCTCGATGACGAACGCGGTCCGTGGACGGATGAGCGTCTGTCGCAAGGCATGGGCGAGGACCTGGATTCGGGGCGCGCTCAGGTCTGCCCCGCCGCTTTCGAGAGGATCGTCGTCGAAGCTGTAGCTCCAGCCGCTCGAGCCTTTCGTTTCGGACACTTTCGATGTGCCGCCCGCAGCGGCCGCGGCGGCACAGAAGACGAGCGAGAGACACGAGCCCAACGCGACAGTCGTACGCACTTGCATGGAATGCTCCTTCACTTGCGGGGGGTCTAGCGCTTGCGGGGGTCTGGTGTTTCATGGGCCCGGGCCGGGCGCTCCAAGGCACGAGCACAGCGGATCGCCCGGCATGCAGTCGCAGTGCGGGCTGATGGGGTTGTACCCGGCGTCGGGTCGCGCTGCTGGCGCGACACGACGAGCCGGCTGGAGTCTTGTTCGAATGTCCTGAACCCGTCGTTGCTCGGCCGCGACGGCTGCCAAGGCGGCCTCCTTGGCGGCCTCTTGCCCCGTGAGCAACCGCGGATCGAGTTGGGCGCTTCGGGGCGCAGCGGTGGTCGTCGGTGCCGGAGGCGCGGCCTGGGTGGACATGCCTCGGAGCTGTGCCCACGAGCCCCAGGCCACGCCCGCGACCATGACGGCGCCGGCCGCCGCAGCTGCCAATCCGGCCCAGCGTCGCGCATCGAGCCGGCGCTTCGAGCCTCGCTCGCGAAGAGCGGCCGTCACGGTACGCGCCGCGAAGTCATTCGCGGGCACTTGGGCCTTCCACTCGTCCCAGCGGCTCATGTTTCCTCCAAAATGCCCTTGAGAAGGACGCGCAGGTGCTCGCGGGCGCGGAATAGGCGGGTCTTCACCGTCGCCTTGGGAATCGAGAGCATGGACGCGATATCGCTCGCGTCCAAACCGTGAAACTCGGTCAGCAAGAACACGTCGCGTTGATCGTCGGGAAGCTCGCCCGCGGCTCGTGAGAGCGCGCGACCCACCTCGCCCCGACGTTGCTCGGTCTCGGGCGTCGTCGTGGTCTGCGCCGCCAACCCCTCGTCGAGAGGCTCCGTTGGTACACGTCTCTTTCTCCGCTCGTCAATGACGAGGCGGCTCGCGATGGTGAGAAGCCACGTGGAAGCACGAGCGCTGCCCGCGGCATCGAAGCGGGCCAGCGCTCGCAGCGCGCGAAGGAAGACCTCTTGCGCGAGGTCTTCCACGTGAGGTCCGTGGCCGAGCGCACGAGACAGAAACGCGAACACGCTGCGCTCGTATCGGCGCACGAACGCAGTCATGGCTTCCGGATCGCCCGCGCGGCAGGCCGCCAGAGTGTCCGCGTCGATCTCCGCCGTTTCGGGCGCGGGCTCTCGGGCAGGGTAGGCAGCGACCTGGATCAAAGCGGGTCTCTCTCAGTGTTACACGGAGAGACCGCGAAGAAGTTCCCCGGGGAAGGCCCCTGTTGGTCATTCCAGCAATGCTAGAAAGGCCAACCAACGGGCAAGGCGCACGGCCGGTCGAAGGCCCCCGGTCTCGCGCGCGCTTCCCTCCGGCGGGCTATCGAGGGTCGGTGCCATGAATGCGCCCGCGACGACGCTGCTTCTCTTGACGCTCGCCTCTCTCTTCGCGGGTGCGATCAATGCGATGGCGGGGGGCGGCACGTTCATTACGTTTCCGGCCCTCACGGGGATCGCGAAGCTGACCGAGAAGGCAGCGAACATCACGTCGACGGCGGGTCTCTGGCCGGGAGCCGCAGCGTCCGTTGTCGCGGCGCGCAAGGCGCTGCAGGCTCTCGGTCGCCGCACAGTGCTCCTTTACGCAGGCTTCGGCGCCTTGGGCGGCGTGGCGGGCGCGGCGCTGCTGCTCACGACGTCCACGACGGCGTTCGCCAAAGCGGTGCCGTGGCTGCTCGCCTTCAGCACAACCCTTTTCGCGATGAGACCCACGATCCACCGCTGGGCGTCCCGTTCAAACCGTCTTGCGATCGGGCCAGGACCCTCGTCGCCGCTCACGCTGGCCATCGTGCTCGTGATCGCCGTGTATAACGGCTACTTCGGCGCGGGAGGCGGCGTGCTCCTGCTGGCGGGCCTGGCCGCGGTGATGCCGGGCGACGTTCGACGAGTCAACCTCCTCAAGGTTCTCGTCCAGGCGACCGCGAACGCGTCGGCCATCGTCGTATTCTTCTCGGCGGAGATCGACTGGGGCATCGCAGCGATGATGGCCGTGGGCTCGGCTTGCGGGGGATTTCTCGGGATGCGAGTCGCCAACCGCATGCCGCCGAGAGCCCTACAGGGGGTGATTGTTGTCGTGGGCGCGACCCTGACGGTCGCGTACTTCGCCAAGGCGTACGTGGAGCGACCCTAGGAGCCCATCCGGCAGGCAGGCCCGACGCTCGCACAGGAGACTATTCGAAGGCGCTGTGGGCTCTCGTCATCCTCGACGATTGGATCCGGCGCGAGGCGTTGACGTGCAAGCCGATACCGCGCGACCCGACGATCGGGCCTTAAGGCCGCTTTGAAGTGCTTGGCTACGGCGCTTTGCGACCCACGAGCATCATCTGCGCCCCGAGCGGCACCGAAGTGAGCCGCGGCTCGAGCCAGCGCAGTGCCGCGAGGGGTCGCGGCAAGAAGACGATGAAACGCAGGCTTACCTCGCGCAGCCGCGCTTCCCGAAGGAGCCGGCGGGCTTCCCATGGCCAGAGGAGGATGGCGTCATCATCGAATGGGCACATGGCCACGGCACGGCGCGTCAGCGGGTTGAGCGGGTTGTGCTCGAAGACGACCAGTCGGCCGTCGTCGCGTAGCTTCTCGACGGCAATCCGAACCACCGATTCGCGCTCCACTGGGTCGACGTGGTGCAGTACGCCCGACATCATCACCAAGCCGAAGTGCCGATCCGGGACGGTATCGAGCGTCGCGTGAAGCGTGGCCCCGGGCGCGCGCTGGCCCGCAGCCGCAAGACTTCGGGCAGACGGGTCGAACCCGTGCACCGCCGAGAATCGATCGCATAGATGCTTCGTGACCATGCCGACGCCACAGCCGTAGTCGAGGACGGGCGCGTCGACGTCGGAGCCGACCCAGCGCTCGATGCAGCGGAGCTTGTATGCCGCGAAATACTCGGGTTGTTCGCCGGTCACCGCGATATTGGCTTGGTGGACGGCTGCATATTCAGCGGCATACGCGTCGAACTTGGCGCGGTCGCGAGCTGCGCGAGACGACTCACCGTCCATCGTGAGCGAGAATACCCTCGGGACCCGCAGATGCCACGTTTCTCGCCACGTTCGGCGCGCCCACGAAGAAAAACATCTTCGCTCAATGTTGCGGAGGCCTGTAGGCCTTCCGCCGGAGAAGCACGAGCCCGGGGCGTTCGGCCACCTTGACGAACTCTCCGCTCGCGAGAGCGCGGTCGCCATTCGTGCTCCCGAAGAAACCGCTCCCCACCCCGTAGAGCATGTAGTCCGCGTTGCTCGTGTCGCGCAGGCTCAACATGTTCAGGCGGGAGATGTGAGGCATCTCCTGCTCGCTTACGGCGAGCCACGCCTCGGGAGGCACCATGGCGTGCAGTGCCTTCACATCGCGATCCTTCTGTCGATCCGCCGCCGTCGGAGGCGACGTCAAGGGAATCACGTCGAAGCCCCCCTTGAAGCCCTTTCGCGGCGGGATTGCACCCCAGAACACCCCACACAAAACCGTGCCTATCGCAACCGCGCCAAGCGCAGCCTTCCGACGCGCTCGACCTACTACAGTGCCCCCCATGCCTTCGAGCGCGATCACCGAAGCCGTGAAAATGTACGGGATGAAATTCGCGGAGTACTGAAAGCCGATGTCAATCGTGGGCGCGTACCGTGTGCTCAAGAGCGTCAGAATGGACCCGTGCAAGAGCGACACGGCCAAATAGCTGCGTCTCATTGGCAGAAACGCCAGCGGAACCAATATCTGCAGCGCGTAGCGAAGTTTGTCACCCACGACGAGGGTGGAGAATGCGTATGCCGGGTTGCTGGCCATCGTCATCAGCACCCCAACGATGCTCTGGACTCCGGCGGGCATCAAGTCCTTGTAGACATAGTTATGATAGCTCGGGCCGAAGCTCGGCATGATGGCCAAGCGCATGGCGAAGAAGTAGGCCGCCCCAGAGAGAGCCATCACCAGGCCGGGCCGGAATCGGTATCCGGACATCGTGAGAAAGAGGCCGAGAATGGTCAGACCGATCGAGACATCCTCGCGGCAACCAATCGCGACAATGAAGGCGATCGCGCACGGCACATAGCGTCGCTCGTCGACGAAATCGATCACGAACAGGATGAACGTGGCTGCGATCGGCTGGAAGTGGAAGTCGTAAAACTGCAAGCCGTGCATCGGCGGGTAGAGCAAGTAAGCGAGCGCGAGCACGACCGCGTACCCCTTGGGCAGATGCCGGGCAGCAAATCGGTAGAGAGGAATCGCACCAAGGCCGAGGACGCAAGACTGCAAGACCAGCAGGGCGGGTCCGCCGGGGTGCAGAGCGTAGAAAGGGAGAAAGAAGAAGGTGGATGGATCCGCGTGATTCCGGAGCTCCGACCAGTTCTCGACCAGATTGAGCGGGGCATCGCGCAGCGGATGTCCGTGCAGCGTGCTCCAGAACACATTATCCAGTTGGCCGAGATCGTAGCCATACGTTTGGAATCGGTAGTGCATCCAGAGAGTGTGGACCGACATGTAACTCGCGTATCCGACCGCAGCTGCGACGACGACGGCCGCCGGCGCCGCACGGCGTAGCCACGAAAGCGAAGGCCGGTCGATGAGCCGGGTCGCGGACGCGCGCAGGTCATCGAAGCGATGCCGAAGACGGTCGAGGAGGGTCCGCCCGCGCGGTAGCGCAGGAAAGTCCTCTTCCACTGCGGCCTCGAACGACATTCGTAGGAGCCGCTCGGACAGGGAGACAAACGCGCCAATGGCGATCGCCGTAGTGAGTGCGTCGGGCCACCCGTCCGGGGTGCAGAGCGCCGGCAAGAAGCCAAGAGCCGCGAACGGCGCCAATCGATGCGCAAGGCGCCGCAGGCGCCGCGGATCCCAATACCAACCATAGAAAGCTCCGGCCCCCACGGTCATCGCGAAGGCGGCCGCCATCGCGATGAGGAGCCTCATTCGGATCGGAAGCTGAATTCGATTCGTCTTGATGAACTCGGCGAGCACCAAGTCGGTCAGGTCGTACAGAAAGAGGACGGTTGAAGCGGCTATTGTCCCCAGCAGAGCCAGGACGCGTAGAGCTGCGGCCATTGTGAGCCGCGCACTATACACGCGCGCGCGGCGGAGCCCACGATCCGCACCGACCGTTCGGGCTAGCGGACGGCCACGCCCTCGAAGTGCAGGATGGTGCGCCGAAGCGCTTTCGCGCGCACGTAGCGCGCACGTACGGGACGGAACTTTGCATCCCACTCCGTAAAGGGATCTTGCCGCCTGGCGACCTCGGTGTACGAAGTCCCGTCACGGCTGACTTCGATCGCCAGCGGGACGGCCCGCTCCGCACAACAATCTTGACGATTGCGGACGATGACACGCGAGACGCTCTGCACCGAGCCAAGGTCGAACTCGACCCAGGGAGAGTCCTCTTCGAGCGTGTGAAAGAAGATGTTTACCGACTCCCCTTGGCACGTATTGAACGCCAAATCGCAGTTGGGTAGCGTGCTGCTGGCTCGCCACGGCCGGTTCGCCGCAAGATCGCGGTGGTTCACCCAGAGGAGCGCGGCCCCTGCGACCAACACCCCAGCCGCCAAGAAAATGGGGCGCATCCAGCGCCGCAACGCGCTACGACGAACGTCCTGCTCGTAGCCCTCGAGCCGCGCGATGCTGCGGCGTAGGAAGCGCTGCAAAACGCCGACCTCAGCGACACGGGCTGCATCGTTCAAGTCGGCGCTGGCGACGTACGATCGCGTCAGCGCGTCGGACAACCCTTTCTCCGCGGCTCCGGCTTCAGCGGCGACATTGGGGGAAGCTCTCCCGAGCGCCTCGGACATCGTTTGGGCGATGGGGCCCTCTTGCTCCGCGGTGAGAGCCCAAAAGGCGGCTTCTCGATAGAGAGTCATCGCAGCGAGGACGTTCGGCCCGCCTGGAAAAGGCGCCTCGTTCATAATTCGATCGGCGATGTCAGCCGTGGCTCGGGCAAGCGCGAGGTGCGACCGTGTGTGCGATGATTGGAGCGAGGTCATACGCGAGGTGGCCGCGCACGATACCATGGCGCCGGAATCCGTCGTTCGCGAGATCGCGGTGCGGTATACGATGTCCGCTCGTGTCCACCGCCCCAATGAACCCGCTCCAGCCGCACGGCAATCCAGCCACGACGCGGCCCACCGTCACGCTCGTACTGCCCATCCATGACGAAGAGGAAGTGATCCCGGAGCTGCACCGCAGACTTCAAGACTTCGTCCACCAAGTGGGGGTTTCGGTTGAGGTCATCTTCGTCGACGATGGCTCGAGTGATCGCTCGTTGCAGCTCCTTCGCGAGCTTTCTTCGCACGAGCCCCGCTACCGGATCCTCTCGCTTTCGCGCAACTTTGGGCACCAAGTCGCCATTACGGCCGGACTCGATCACTCCACGGGAGACGCGGTCGTGGTCATGGATGCCGATCTGCAGGATCCGCCCGAAGTCGTGAAAGAGATGTTGGAGAAGTGGCGCGAAGGCTTCGACGTCGTTTACGCAATCCGCCGCAAGAGACAGGACGAGACATGGTTCAAACTGGTGACGGCGCGTGTATTCTACCGACTCTTCGCGGCGATGATCCCGATCGACGTGCCGCTCGATGCGGGGGACTTTCGATTGATGAGCCGCCGCGTGGTCGTTGCCTTGGGGGCTCTACGTGAAACGCATCGTTTCGTACGTGGGATGGTAGCCTGGGTCGGTTTCCGGCAAGCCAAAGTCTTGTACGACCGTCCGGGCCGGTTCGCGGGCCAGACGAAATACCCGCTTCGAAAGATGGCGCGCTTTGCCGTCGACGGAATCACGAGCTTCAGCATTTTGCCTCTGCGCTTCTCGACGTATCTGGGCATCGTCATGAGCCTGATCAGCTTGGCCGTCACGGCGTGGGCTCTCGTCTCCAAGTACGTCTTTCAGCGAACCGTCACGGGATGGACGGCTATCGTCGTGATCATTGCACTGTTCGCGAGCGTGCAGTTTTTCATGATCGGCATCCTCGGTGAGTACGTCGGCAGGATCTTTGAGGAGATCAAGGGACGCCCCCTTTATGTCGTACGCGAGGCCATCAACATGCCGTCAGCAGACGGCGAGGTGCCAGCATCGAACCAGCCGCCGAACGGCAAGAGCGGCCGGGCGTCCTTGCGAAAATAGGCCGACATGAGGTCGGTCACCGCCTTGATGGGCGACTGATGAATCACCGCATGCGTCGGGTAGAAGTAGGCATCGCCACCCCAGGCGATCTGGGTTGCGATGAGCGGTAGGCAGGCGAGCCGTGCCGCAATGCCGGAGCGCCAGACGAGGATGAACGCCGCGGCCACAGCTAACCCCTTGAGCGCTTGCGGGGGTGCCATCAGGCCGAGAGATGCGTCCCGGGCACCAAGAGCAGGTGCCTTTGCCCATTGCAGTACACCCATGCATTCCAAGGGATGCGTCTCTTGCATTGCAAAGCACCCTCGCGATCGCGAGGTCAGGCGATCGGGATCGATTCGCAGGGCAGCTCGACGTGGCTTGCGTTACGGGGCGATGGCCACGTTCCGGGTCACGTCGCCATTCACGAAGAACTCCGGACCCTGACCGGCCGGGGCGACGAAAATGCTTTTCGAGAGCGTTACGTCGCCACCCTGGAACGTCGGAACCGAGGCTCCCTCGACGCGTTCGGCGATGCACGCCAGGGCCTCGGGAGATGGTTGCGTCAGGCTCTCTACGGTCGCCCCAACGACGGTCCCAGCGCCGCCAAACGTCACGCGCACACGCACGTATCCAGTGTCGAGCCCCCGGTTGTGGCAGGGCGCCAAGTCGACCTGACCGATAGCGCCATAGCCCGCTCCCAGGTGGAAGAACACGGGGTCCGAAGTAGGCGCGGCGACGCTGCGGGGAAGAGCCGCGCGCTCCGCGTCGTTGCTCGGCCCGCTCCCGACCATGACCAGGCTCGAGACGACGACATGCTCGGTGCGATGGGGCACTGCTTCCGCGGCCGGGGCGCGCACGGCCACCTCCTTTTCGGGCAAGCAGCCAGCGGCGGCCGGCAGGACGAGGAGCATGAGGACCTGGGTGCGCATGCGCCCTCAGTGTAGCAGTCCGTCGCGCACGCGCAGCTCTGTCTTACACTCGCGCGCGTGGCCTCGTCGCCGCGACGAACCCTGCTATTCTCGAATACATGGGGAATGCAGGGGCGGGCTCGCTCCGTGCGAAAGGGACTCGTCAGATAGATGCAATGCCATTCTCGCGTACAGCCGTGCCTCCTTCTTTTGACTCTTGCGAGTGCGACAATCCGGTGCGGTGGCTCGGTGGACACCCTCGGCTTCTCCGGCAGCGCGTCAGGCGGATCGGGGAGCACCTCCGGGCAATCCGCGAGCAGTGGATCGGTGGCCCTTTCGGGCACCGCAAGCGGTGCCGGATCGGGAGGCGCATCCGGTGACGTCTCGGGGGTGAGCTCGGGAAGCGCGTCAGGAAACGCTACGGGCAGCTCGACGGGTACGTCCTCAGGCATGTCCTCGGGAAGCAGCTCCGGTGGCGCCTCGGGCACGAGCTCTGGAGCCGCGTCCGGAAGCGGTTCTGGCAGCGCTTCGGGCGCGAGCTCTGGTGCCGGATCTGGAAGTGCGTCGGGCAATTCGGCCGGCAGCGGTTCGGGCACCTCGTCGGGCACTGCGTCCGGAAACGCATCCGGCACCGCTTCCGGCGCGTCCTCCGGCGCTGCCGCCACCTGCCCGGATGTTCGCGGCGGTTACACCATTACCTTGGTCGATGCGAAGGGTTGTGGGGACAGCGTTGGCATTGCTGCCACCCAATGCATCCGCCAAACGGCCTGCGGCATCACGTTCCTGTCGCCGATGTTGACGAACGGAAAATCCGGAATCAACGGAAGTACGTCCGTTCAGAGCAACGGAGACTTCGACGGCGCGGCCCTGACCGAAGGTATCCTCGACCGCACCGGCTGCACGGGCACTTGGGACGCGGCGACATCGAGCATGACGGTCGACTGCGGTGGGACGGCGGCGTTGCAGGCGTGTGTCCTCGCACTGAAGCGCGGCGGGGCTTGTCCTCTCCCCTAGAATCACGCGTAACCGCCTCATGGCCGCCTGAATCGGGCGGCGCTACGGTACTCGGGTGTTGTAGTAACCGCTTACTTTGGAGAGCCTGTGAAAATGAAGCAAGGCTGGTTCATGTGGTTCGCGCCGCTGGTTGCGGCAGTGCCTGTGTCGCTGATTGACTGCGGTGGAGGGTCGTACTCCGGAATTGCGGGCTCCAGCCTCGATGGGGGTAGTAGCGGCACTGGCGCATCGTCCGGCTCGGTCAGCGGCGTCGGTACGACGGGCACGGCCGCAAGCGGTACCCTCACGGGCGCCGCTGGGACGACCGCCGGCGTGGGTGGCAGCGGCACCGTAGGCATCGGAGCGACCAGCGGCGCGACGACAGGCACGACCGCGGCCTCCGGAACCGTCGCTACCAGCGGGTCGGTCGGCAGCAGCGGAGGGGCCATCGGTGCGACGACGGACGCAGGCGGCCCCAACGATCCGTGCACGAACGGGACTTATCGATGTTTTGGAGCTCAGCTCTGCGACCCCGCTCTCGGATGCGTCCAGTGCGAGAGCAATGCGAACTGCCCGCCACCGGGCGCGGCGAACGCAGCCGCGAAGGTCTGCGTCCTCGGGAGCTGTGAAGTGTGCGGGACCAATGCCGACTGCGCGGCGGGGGAGGTCTGCTATCCGAGCAATCATACGTGCCACGCGTCGTGCGTTGCCGACGCGGGCGCGTGCGCGGCAGGCGGAAGAACTCCGATTTGCGACCAAGCCACGGGCGCTTGCGTCGGCTGTGTCACGGCGACCGACTGCACGGCGAGAGACCCGGTCTGCGACCCCACCACCCAGCAATGCGAACAGTGCGCGACGAGCGCCGATTGCAAGGGCAATGCGATGGGCGCCGTTTGCGATACGGCATCAGACACGTGCGTCGCGTGCCTGGCGAACACCGACTGCCCTGCGGGCCGACCGATCTGCAATGCCGTCGCGCACGTATGCATTGCCGCCTGCACGACCAACGCGAGCTGCGCCGGTCGCGGTGGGCCGGGCGGGCCGGGTGGGCCGGGTGGCTTCGGCGGTATGGGAGGGATGACGCCGATCTGCGACACCGTCACTGGGTTGTGCGTGGAGTGCACGACCGCGGCGCAGTGCACGGGTGCAGACCCGACGTGCACGAACAATATGTGCTCCACGTGCAACGCGGATAGCGACTGCAGCGTCGATGGCGGCGGCGCGACGCCGTACTGTGAGGGAACGCATTGCGTGGCATGCGTCAATCGAAGCCAATGCCCCGCAACGGCACGCGCGTGCACCAACGGAGCGTGCGTCCCCTAACGCCCGACCGCGCGGGGGCCTCGCCGCGGAGCTCGGAGCGATGGCAGCGGATCGGTGGGCTGGTCGTCGCGCGATTGGCTCGAGGCCGCGAAAGCGGAACAAGCTGAATTGACGTTTGGCGCCTGCGCACGCACCCACCTCGTCCCCGTCACCGATGAGCGCGTGCACGGATCACGGCGCCCACCTGCCGAAGCTCTTTGGCCGTGCTCGAAGAAGGAACGCCGCGCCCGAAAAAGAAGCTATTGGCGCCCCCGACATTGACGAGCCAGTTGTAGGCGCGGTCGGCTTCGGCGAGCACGTCGGGCGCGCTCGGAGCGCCGCTGTGGCTGACGAGCCACCGCGTATACGCCTCGAGCGCGCGCCAACGCTCGCTCGAGCGTCCCAGCATGTCGCCGATACTCGCCTTCTCCGGCGAGCCAGGCGGAAGCTGCGCCTCCCGATCACTGGCGCCGCGATAGGGACCGTTACCAAACCCGAAAAGGAGCTCTCCGGAGTGCGCGTCGAGGAAACGTGCAAACGCAAGGACGTCGTTGGAGTCGGCGGCGAGTTGCGCGGCTCGTTGCCAAAGGGCGCTGCTCGTCGGCCTGACCTTTTGGACGAGCGCAGCGCCCTCCTTCCACTGCCCTGCGGAAGCGAGGCGGACGGCGCGCTCGAGACACGCGGGATCCCGGACGCGCGGGTCGGCGTTCCGACAAAGCCTCTCGACGGCCGCGTCATCGAGAAGGACCCCAAGAACGTACTTACGCCCGTCCTCGCCGAGCTGGGGCAGCGCCGCGCCTCGCTCAGGTCGCCCGCGCTGGATTTCGGCCTGCGCAAGCAGCAGCGTGCGCTCCGCGTCGTCCGGGAGCGTCGTCAGCTCGTCGATCGCGTGCTCCCACTCGTGCGCCTGGATGAGTGAGATGGCGCGGAGCTTCCCCCAGAGGACAGAGGGATTGTCGGGGCGGGAAGGGAAGCCCGCCGGGAGATTTCCGGGCGCTCCATGGGTCGCCGTCCAGGCGAGCAGTCGCTCTTCTAGGTTGGTGCGGACGTCACCTCGGGCGGCCTGCTCCGCGCGTTGCCACAGTGCGGGCCACGAGCCCGGGTCGGGCGAATCCACGGAAAAGAGAGCCGCCGTGAGCTCGAGATCGGGAATCGACTTCACAAGCAAGCTGCTGGGCCGCTCGTCCTGCAAAAGAACGTACCGCATCTCTGCCAGAGCGCGAACCCGCCTCGCGGGGTAGAGCGCGATTGCCTGTGCCCATGCGCGCTCGGGATCTCCCTTGAAGTAGTGGATGCGCACCCGCGTGAGCCGCACCATGTCTGCCAGCGCGTGAGTCGGGTACGTCGAGAGCCAGTGGTCTGCTTCCGCGAGCAGCGCCGCCCAGGTCGCGGCGGGCACTTTTTTGCGGATATCGGCCGACCAGCCGTTCGGGGATCCCTTTGCGAAGATGCTCCGACAGCGTGTCGAAAGCGCGCGATGGCGCGTGCGCGTCGCTTCCACCCGCGAGCTGCTCGAGGAGCGATATCGCGCGCGCGAGCACCGCGCGGTGCTTCGCGGCCGGCACCGGCGGCATCGCGTAAATGGCCTCGACGACGGCGTGCGCCTCCTGCGCCTCATGAACGGCATCGGACGCCGCGACCGCCGCGTCCAGCTTTGCCGTGCTCGGGGGAGGAAGATCGGTCACGCCATCGTAGGAGACGCGGTACAGGGCGTCGATCTCGCTCGGATGGGCCTTCCAGAAAGGGAAGAGAAAGCGCATTTCGGGGCGCTGCTGCTGTCCCCATTCGGCGAAGTCGTCGGGATACAGGAGGGTATGAAGGGGCGCCGTCACGGGTCCGACGGGGGAGAAGTCGCCGTAGTCTGGGCCGCCGCACGCGCGTGCGGCGCCCGCGCGTGACAGGAGCACGCCAAGCGTGGCAAGGGTGAGAAGGGTAGCTTTCACGGCGTCTCGAACGGTGAGAGGGCAAGGCGGATGTCGCGCGCGGCGGGAAAGACCCAGACCCCTGCGTATCCGGGAATGGTTCGCCAGGTCGCAGCCTGCATTCGCCAGCACTCGTGATCACCCGGGCGCGCGATGCGCTCGAACCCGCCTACGCCGATGCGAAAGCGTAGACCTGTCATGGCGAGCTTCGTGGCGAGGGCTGCCGCGTTCTCGGTCGTGCACGCGCGTCCGGTGTCGAAGATCTGGAGAATGTGACCCACACCGACGCGGGCGAACATCGCACCGTAGCCCGCCACATCGAGATGTGCGGGAAGGCTGGTGATCCAGACGTCGCGGCCGCGCAGCGGGCCGTTTGCCAGCGCGCGGACGACGCGCGACCACGACGCGAGCGCGCGCACAGGCGCGTCGTAATCGAGCTGGATCTCGTCGGCTCGCACCCCTGTCGCGTCGACCTCTTCGAGGATGCGCGCGAGGAGCGGCGCCACCGCCTTCACCACGTCAGCTTCCGAATCCGTGCTCCAATCGGCGTGCAAGGAATCGTCGAACCGCACGACGACCGCGACGTCCCGGCCCACTCCGCCTGCCACGTCGGGAGAAAGTGCGCGCCGGCTTACGTGGCTACCGTCGGAGAGGCGCGAGAGGGTCGCAACGTGGACGGCCGCCCGAAGCCCGGGCTGCGCCGCCCGGGCCGCCTCGAGCAGCCGCGCATCGGGGCGCGTCCAGATCCACGCGCCGACCGTCGTTGGGCACTCCCAGTCAGAGCCCGCGCGGGCCGGTTCCGCGCTCGCCGCGAGGGTGGCGAACGCCACGACGAGCCGGAGCGCGGGCCGCAGCGAGAGACGCATGGGGAGCACTCATACGCGCGCTCGATGTGCTCACCCAAAAATGTCGACCATCGCGCCAAGCTCTTCTTCGATATGTGCCTGCATAAGGTCGGTCCACGACGGTGGGCGCAGCGGCGAGCATAACGAGGGCGGGAGGGTCGTGCGGATCGGGGCCTTTGCGGTCCACGGCAGCGTCGTGCCCCATCCACGACGCGACCGCTCCGCTCAGAGCGACGATCGCGACCAGTCGCGGGTCCCTCGGGGTTGGGGCAGGCAATTGTCGGGGCAGGAATGCCACTGCGCGGCGTGCTGATACATCTCCGGGAATTGCCAGCGCCTCAGGAGCTCGGCTCCTACCTCGGTGTGATCCGTGCCGAACTGACTTCGCTCGACTTCGTCGGACGGGGCGTCGCTCGGAGGTGCCTTCCAGACGGCGACGCATTCGTTTGGAAAAGCTTCGTGCATGACCTCCTTTCCAAGGTCGTGAAGAAGGCCCGCCGTGAACATGTGGCCGACGGTCACTCCTTTGACCAGCGCGCGCGCAAGCCTGCGCCCCGAGCGCCGTGGCGAGCGCGTGGCGCCACAGCGCCTTTTGCGAGACGTCGTTCCTGCGGAGCACCTGCTTGGAGAGCCACCGAGCACGAGCTGTCGCGTCGAATCGAACCCCAGGACGACGATCGACTCGGTGATGTCTCGGACTTAGCCACTCGAAGGGTAGTAGGCGGAATTCGCCGTCCGAAGGATCCTGGCCATCAGGGCCTGATCACGGCGAACCTCCCAAGGCGATGGCGTCCGCGCTTGTTTTTTGGGTCATCGAGGGCCTGCAGCAGGCGGCTCGCCAACCCTGGGATGCCTTCGAGATCGGCGACGCGGCTCAGGAACTTGCCAGCGGCCGTTCGAGAGCAGGGCTCCTCGGGCGTCTAGGGCGGAACGTTCGGTGCGGGAAGCGTCGCGGACGGGGAGGGCCCCGTGTGCCCTCGAAGCTTGTCGTACCAACTCATCGAGGGACTCCTATTCCTTCTCCGTCAGCACCTTCGCCAGGCTCTTGGCGTAGGGGTAAAAGCGGGCCTTGTCGCCCCGGGCCCATGCGTCGCGCATCTCGGGGCTCGTGATGTCCCAATCGGGTCTGCACTTGCGGCTCACGGCGCGCAGATCGAGACGCAGCTCCTCGATCGTAGGTCGCCCGAAAAACCAGTATCCAACGTAGATCTTGTAGACGATGAGCCCCGGCTCCAAGACGAGCGTGTGGGGAATCATCGGGTTGTGATGGGGGTCGGTATATTCGGCGATCTCGAGATCGATCTGCACTTTGCGACCCGGATCGGAAAGAAAGGGCCAGTGCGCCGCGGCGCCGCTCCGCGCCTCGTTGGTCTCGAGGAGATTGTCGGTGCTGATCGTCACCAGTCGGCAATAGCCGACCTCCGTTTCGCCATGGAGCTGCAGGAGGCCTTCGATCTGCCGGCGATCTTTCGGGCAGTACATTCCACGTGAAAGCATCAGGATCATCGGGTCGCCCCCCTGGAGCTCCGAAAGCTTTCGGTGCCGGCCCGTGTGATCGGGCAGCTCGTAGTCAGGAAACGTGGCCCCCGGGACGATGTCGCTTCGCATGGCGCGTGAGAGTAGGCGAGACCGCGACCGCTGCGGAAGGGCAGGGTCGGTGGCGCGCTCGCGCACGGGCATTGGATTCAGGGTCTTCTCAGAGGCGAGCCATCGTCGTAGTGTGCTTGGCCATGCACGCGCTCCAACGCTATGCCCTCCCGGTCTGCATCTCCTTCGCGCTTCTGGGCGCCGGCTGCGGCTACTCGGAATCCGAGTGGCAGGCCCAGCTCGACAAGTACAACCACCTGAAGGCGGACGACGACGCGAAGCTCGCCGACGCTCAACGCAAGGTCGCCGACCTGACCAAGCAATTGCAGGACATGGGCGTCGAGGTCTCGTCGACCAAGGCCGATCTCGCCGAACGCCAGAAGGCTCTTGACGAGTACAAGGACCGCGCCCGCCAGCTCGAGCTCATCAAAGAGCGCTTCGAAAAGCTCAAGGGAAAGCTCGACGAGCTCACGAAGCTCGGGCTAGCCGTGAACGTCCGTCACAATCGTATGGTGATCTCTCTGCCGGGTGACGTGCTCTTCGACTCCGGCCGCGAGACCTTGAAGAAAGATGGCCAAGCCATCCTTCTCAAGGTCGCGGCGGTCGTCCAAGCTGACCCTCAGCTCTTGTCGCGCGACTACCAGGTGGCCGGCCATACGGACGACAAGCCGTTCGCGCACGCCACGTTCAAGGACAATTGGGGCTTGTCCTTGATGCGCGCTCGCGAAGTTCTCGTGTTTCTCATCGACCCGAAGGGCGGCCAGCTCCCGAGCGAGCACTGGAGCGCGGCCGGGTTCGCCGAGACCGATCCCATCGGCAGCAACACGACGGAAGAAGGCCGTAAAAAGAATCGCCGCTGCGAGCTCATCGTGCTGCCAAGCGTCGAAGAGATGCTCGACCTCAAGGCCATCGCACAATAGGCGGCGGTCGTGCTCGCCGTGCTCAGTGCAGGCGAAGCCCCACGTTGAGCGAGAGGGGGATCACGAATTGCGAGCTCTTGGTCAAAAAGCCAGTGGAGTCGTAGTTGTCCTGGTCGAGCGTGAACATTGGGATGTCGGCGCGCAGCGAGACGATCGCGCCCACGAAGCTGGATCGCAAAAGGCCAAGGCCCAGCTCGCCGTAGGCCGCTGGGCCTGAGCCCGAATAAGAAGTGTTGTCGCCTTGCGAGACGCTGAAGGTTGCAAACGACAGCCCGCCGCCCACGAAGGGCGCGACGTCGTCGTCGGTCAAATAGTAGCGCGTGCCCACGTCCGCCGACGCGTAGCTCGTGACGTTGCTGGCGCTGCCGATACCGCCCGCGCGCAGCTGGAGCAGCAGCGAGAGCCTCTGGAGGCGAAACTCGAGGTCCCCTTCGACGCCCGCCGAAGGGCTCGAAGTGACCCCGAGACCCTCGACGATGGATCCCCCGAGAAACCAGCTCACCTGCACTCGTCTGTGTTCGACCGCCGAGGATCCCGCGTTCACGGTGTTGTCGGCGGTCTGCGTTTGGTCGAGCGTCGTGTGCTCGACGAGCGCTTTGGCGAGGCGGTCGGCCGCGACCGGCGCCTCCTCGATCCCTTCCAAGAAGAGACGTCGGTCGTCGCCGGACGCTCGATCGGTGACCACGAGCAGGAGCTTGCTCCCGAGCTTGCCGATACGAACGTCGTATACGCCCGGCGTGGCATGGTGCGTGGCGAGCGCATGGCAGACGAGGTCGGCGGTTGTGTGGGCGTCGTCAGGGTCCACACTCACGTAGTCGCCCAGGTCACAGGTGTATCCGCCAAGCACGGTGACCGATTGTCCTTGTGACGCAGGTGCCGCAGGCGGCGGCAAGGGCGCGGGAGGCGGAGCGCTGGGAGCGGGCGGTGGGGGCGGTGCTGGCGGCGGCGCTGCATGAGCGGTGGACGCGATCATCCCGACGAAGGCCGCGACGCAGGCGAATTGAAAACGGGGCAACGAGGTCATGCCTGCTGTCTCAGCAAGCGCCGTGCCCACCGTGAATCCCGGCTCAGCTCGAGAATCGAGCGGCGAGGACCACGACGCCGCGATCCTACCCACCACGGACCGCACCCGCGCCAACCAAATCGACCAACCGAATCGATGAGTATTGACGCGCGTGGCGACCGAGGGCACCGAAAGCCGGTCACGAGCGGCTCGCATTCGTTGCGCACCCCCTCCCGCGGATTGTCGGAATCGTGCAGGCCGATCCTCCACGCGCCTCGCGGAATCGCGGGCTTGAAGGGCGTTCTCGGTGCGGTCCGCTTCTTGCGCCAACGGGCACGTTGGTGACACGACGCCGGGGAGGCATCATGCGCGGTTCTCGCACCTATTCTTCGCTTGGAATCTGTATGCTAGCGGGTCTCGTCGCTTGCGGAGGTTCGAGCATCTCTCTCAACTTCAATAACGGCGACGCAAGCTCCATTGGCGCCGGGGGGTCCGGGGTTAGCTCCGGAGCGACGGGAAACGGTTCGACCTCGGGTGCGGGCACGGCGGGAGCCAGCGCGGGGGTGAGCTCGGGGTCGATGACCTCGGGTGCGGCAGGCGCGGGCA
>Ga0209274_10000537_pt1 | contig 22241 bp, 19 predicted proteins | sample HubBroMetageREF1_FD_188343 | JGI IMG/M metagenome (GOLD analysis project Ga0209274, IMG submission 188343) | Reference soil microbial communities from the Hubbard Brook experimental Forest, New Hampshire, USA - Hubbard Brook CCASE Soil... | ecosystem: Environmental > Terrestrial > Soil >...
GCGTCAACGATCGATCCGCCCAGCAACCCGAAGCGCACATCGTTGTAGGGCGTCATGCCCAGCAACGAACCGAACGGGCCTTCGTGCCCCAGCAGCGGCGTGGCACGCGCCATGTTCGTGCCTACCGTGACCGCCCAGAAGCCCAGTTGATCGTCGGGCAGCAAATATCCGGTGAACGACAGCAGCAAAGTAAACACCAGCAGCAGCACGCCGATGTTCCAATTGAATTCGCGTGGCTTCTTGTACGACCCGGTCAGAAACACGCGGAACATGTGCAGCCACACCCCAATCACCATCAGGTGAGCGGCCCAGCGGTGCATGTTGCGCAGGATCTTGCCGAAAGGCACGTCGTGTTCGAGATAGAGCACGTCGCGAAACGCCTGCACCTTGCTGGGATGGTAATAAAACATCAGCAGCACGCCGGTGTAGGTCAGGATGATGAACAGATAAAACGTGATCCCGCCCATGCCCCAGGTGTAGCTGTAGCGCACCGCATCGCGGTTAATCTTCGCCGGATGCAGATGCAGGAACACGTTCGAAAGCACGCCCAGCGCCCGGTTTCGCGGCGTGTCGTCGTGCTTGTGGCGGAAAATCGAGGTGTAGACCTGAGTCTTCGTCGGATCTTTCAGGCCTTCGATCTGTTCCTTAGCCTTGACCGGGATTTCGGTTTTGAGCGCGTGAATATCCTCTTTCACGCCGGTAGTGACGCGCTCGACGAGTCCGACTTTCCCGTTTTTGCCAGTAGAGCCGCCGCTGGTGCCGCCATTCGGATTGTTTTCGTCAGCCATAAGATTCCGCTCTAAAGATTTAGCCTTGTTGTCATTCCGAGCGCCTTATTTTTGGCGCGAGGAATCTGCTTCTCGCGTCCAGCTACACTCCCGTCAAAAACGCTCCCGGATCATTGAACTTGGTCGGCTGTCCCTTCGGCCACGAATACAACTTCGAGGTATCGACCAGAATCTGCCCGTCCGGCGCCAGTTCCAGATGCGCGCGGTCCATGGGACGCGGCGCTGGTCCTTCGAAGTTGATCCCCTCGCTGTCGTAGCCGCTGCCATGGCAGGGACACTTAAATTTGTTCTCGCTGGGCTTCCAATCCGGCGTGCATCCCAGATGGGTGCAGCGCGCATAGATCACGAACAGCCGGTCAGGCGTACGATCGACCCAGATGCGGTATTTTTGCTGGAATTTGGTGTCGACCCCGAGCGCGAATTCCGACGGGTAACCAATTTTGAAAACCGTGTTCGGTTCGAAAAGAGTGCGCGGAAGAAAAAAGCGGAAGAACGCCAGAAACCAAGCCACCAGAAATCCCGTCACCATGACCCACACAAAACGACGGCGGTGACGATCGATATCGGTCGACGGGGCTGTCCCGGCCACGCCCGCGGCTGCCGCTGCCTTCGAGGTTCCCACCGCGGGTGTGCCTACATATTTTGTGGCATCCTGCGTTCCCGGCGCCGCAGGTTTCGCGACAGGTTTCGCTACCTCGGGATTCGGATCGACCTTCCCGGTCTCCTCCGCCATGAGCTTCCTCCTGTGACTGGAACTTGGGCCCTAATCTAAACCAGCGGCGGTCGCATACTGCGGCTGCGCCAACGTCCTCCCTGAATTACGAATCGGAATCACGGTATGAACCGCGTGGCCGAGAGACTCAACCACGATCTGACTTAGCGCCTTGATAAATTTTGGCGAGTCATTGAGTCCGGCACTCATTTCAAACTGCGTGACGCCCAGGCGCCGCGCCTCTTCCCGCGCTTCATGATCAATTTCTCCCAGAGTCTCCACGTGATCGGAAACAAACGCCACCGGCACCACGCACACCTCGCGTACGCGCTCGTCCGCCAGTTTACGCAAGGTCTGATGCAGCGAAGGCTGCAACCATCGGCTGGCTCCTACTTTACTCTGGTAGCAAAGCCGCTGCGGATTGCTCCATCCCCCGCGCTCGATCAGAAGCCGCACCGTCTCCTCGATCTGCCGCTGGTAGGGATCGCCCTTCTCGATCACCGACATCGGAATACTGTGCGCGCTGAAAACAATTTCTGGTCGTTCGGGTTCCGGGAAGCGCGACAGCGCTTCATTCACTTTCTCGACCACCGCATCCAGATAAATCGTGTTGCGATAGAAAGGCTCCACGCAACGTACCGGCACGTCATCCCTGAAGTGCCGTCGCCATTCGTTCAAACTCGAACCCGTGGTCGTCGACGAATATTGCGGGTACATCGGCAGCAGCACAACTTCATCGCACTCGGCGGCACGTAGTTGTTCGATCGCCTCGCGCGTAAACGGATGCCAGTAGCGCATCGCGACAAAGCAGCGCGCATTGATGCCTTGCCCTCGCAGTTCGGCTTCGAGCGCCCGCGCCTGCTGTTCGGTATGCCGCCGGATGGGCGAACCTCCGCCGATGACGGCATAGTGATGCTGAACCTTGCGGGCGCGTGTGCTGGAAATCAACTTCGCAAGGGGTTTGCGGCCGATGCGGGCGAAAGGGAAGTCAATAATGTCGGGGTCGCAGAACAGGTTATATAGAAATGGCTCGATGGCTTCCAGGGTGTCAGGTCCACCTAGCTGAAAGAGTACTATCCCCACACCCCGTGTTGTGCGCGTCATTCCCCAGAAACTCCAGAACCGGCGAATTTACTCTCTTGCTGCGTGCGAGTCAATGACGGAATTTTGGAAATAACGATTTTTCCACCGACCCAGAAAAAATGCAGAGCAAGCATTGAAAAATCTGCGCTCACCGTAGAATCGGATGTCCATGCCCGAACTGCCTGACATCGCCGCATACATCACCGCGCTCGAACCCCGCATTGTTGGCCAGTCGCTGCAGCGAATCCGCGTGGCCAGCCCTTTTCTGCTGCGTACCGCTCAGCCCCCGCTCACAAGTGCAGAGGGACGCGTCGTAGAAGAATTGCGCCGCATCGGCAAGCGCATTGCCATCGGAGTGGGTGATGACCTATGGCTGGTATTGCATCTGATGATCGCAGGGCGGTTGCACTGGCGCGCTCCAGAAGCCAAGCTCTCCGGCCGCCAGAATCTGGCTGCCTTCGATTTTCCTCAGGGTTCGCTGGTTCTCACTGAGGCCGGCTCCAAGCACCGCGCGTCCTTGCATATGGTCAGGGGAGAGGAAGCTTTGCGCTCCTTCGACGCGGGAGGAATTGACGTATTCGCCGCTGATTTAGACTCGTTTCGGGCCGCACTCACGGCTGAGAATCATACGTTGAAGCGGGCGCTGACCGACCCGCGCCTGCTCAGCGGCATCGGCAACGCCTATTCTGACGAGATCCTGCATGCGGCTCAGCTTTCCCCGATCACCCTGACGAACAAGCTCGGGCCGGACGATTGGAAGAGATTGTTCGCGGCGACCCGGCAAACGCTGCAACTGTGGATGACTCGACTTCGCGCGGAAGCCGAAGTTGCCTTTCCAGAAAAAGTTACAGCGTTTCGCAAAGACATGGCGGTTCATGGCCGCTACGGCCTGCCCTGTCCCAGATGTGGCGATAAGGTCCTGCGGATACGCTATGCCGACAAGGAAACAAATTACTGTGCCCGCTGCCAGACCGGAGGCAAGGTTCTTGCCGATCGAAGTTTGTCGCGGTTACTTGGTTCCGACTGGCCGCGAACGCTGGACGAGCTGGAAGCTCTGAAGCGCCGCTGAATGGTGATGCATCAACGTCGCGGAGAAGCTAGGCTGGTGTCTTCTCGACGCTGCTTTGCATCTCCTCAATCACCGCGTCGGCGAACTCTGAAGTTCCCGCTTTACCGCCGATGTCGCGCGTCAGCTTTTCCGGATGTCGGTACACTCGCTCCAGCGCATTCCGAATCTGCGTCGATGCTGCCTGCTCCCCGAGATGACGCACCATCAGCAGCGCCGAACGCAACAGTGCCGTAGGATTGGCCAGATTCTTTCCCGCAATATCCGGCGCCGACCCGTGCACAGCTTCAAAGATCGCGCATTCATCGCCCAGGTTCGCGCTGGGCACAAATCCCAGCCCGCCTACAAACGCCGCGCACAAATCCGAAATAATGTCACCGTACAGATTTTCCATCACCAGCATGTCGTACTGGTACGGATTCATCACCAGTTGCATGCAGGTGTTGTCCACAATGTGTTCGCCGTAAGAGATCTCGGGATAGTCCTTCGCCACGTTGCGCGAACAGCGCAAGAACAATCCGTCGGACAACTTCATGATGTTCGCCTTGTGAATCGCGTGAATCTTTTTCCGCTGATTCTTGCGCGCATATTCAAAGGCGAACTTGGCGATTCGCGTCGAAGCCTTCTCGGTAATGATCTTCAGACTCTCCACAACCCCCGGCACAACTTCGTGCTCTAACCCGGAGTAGAGGCTTTCGGTATTTTCGCGCACGATAATTAGATCGACGTCCGGATAGCGCGTCGGAACATGCGGCAAATTTCGAATCGGCCGAAAGTTGGCATACAGCTCAAACTTCTTCCGCAGCGCAACATTGATGCTGGGGAAGCCTCCGCCGACCGGCGTGGTGACAGGACCTTTCAGGCCAACCCGCGTCCGCTCAATCGACTCAATCAAATCCTTGGGAATGTATTCGCCCGATTTCTCATAGGCCTCGGCACCCACCGCGAACTCTTCCCACTCAAACTTCACCCCGGTCGCTTCGAGGATGCGCACAGTGGCCTTCGTCACTTCCGGGCCGATTCCGTCGCCGGGGATCAAGGTTACCTTATGACTCATGAATGCCTTTAGCCTCGGTATTAACTCTCACACAGTCTTCACTTTCACCAAATCCTTCAACTCATTCATGAACTCTTTCACATCCTTGAAATCCAGATATACCGACGCAAAGCGCACATAAGCCACTTTGTCGTAACGCCGCAGGCGGTTCATGATGAGCTCGCCCAACTCGCTGGTCTTCCGTTCGCGCTCCGCCGACTCGGTCACGAACGACTCCGCCTCATTCACGATCTGCTCCAGCTTGCTGATCGGCACCGGACGTTTTTCGCAGGCCCGAAGTAATCCGTTGAGCACCTTCTGGCGGTCAAACTTCTCCCGGCGTCCGTCTTTTTTCACCACCATGTAGGGGATTTCGTCGATGCGCTCGTAGGTTGTGAAGCGCTTGCTGCACTTCAGGCACTCGCGCCTGCGGCGGATCGAATCCGCTTCCTTGCTCTCCCGCGAGTCCACAACTTTGTCGTTCTCAAATCCGCAAAAAGGACATTTCATGGCGCTGGGTTCGAACTCCGGCTGTTTGGACGATCCCCCTATTCCTTGTCATTCCGACGGCTGAGCGAAGCGAAGAAAGGAGGAATCCGCTGTCCGGCCAGTTCTTCAAAATTGTAACAGTTGAACGAGGATCAAGAGACCTGGCCCACGCCCCTGGCCCGTGCCGAAGCGAATACCTGCTGCGAAGAAACATTTGGCCTGAAACTAAACCGGCGCTCGTACCCCCTGCGGTACGAGCGCCAGCTTTCCCCCATGCCCTCGCGGTGACGGAGGGCGTGAAGTCTGCGATCCCGGAAAATTGCGACAGTCCTCCCGCGGCAACCGTCGGGCGATTTTCAGGATCTGAGATGAAAATGCCTGAAGCGGCATCGGGAGTTGTCAAATTTGTGTCTGGAATTTGTAAAACCTTTAGGTGACCGGAACGGCGCGCTTTAGGGCGGGGAAGTTGACCGAAGAGCGATCCGCGACCGGCCGATCCGCGTGGAAGTACTTACGATAGGCGGCGATCCAGTCCGTTGAAATATCGTGCTGGGCGGTGGCGAGATCCACTTCGCCCTGGCACACCATGCGATGCAAGCGATCTTCCAGCTGATCCTTCACGTGAGCATTCCACACGGTGTTTTGATAAGGCTGAGGCCACAGGTTGCGGATATCCGTGGCGCCTCCGAGTTCCGGGGTAATCAGATAATCGACCTCATAGGCCTCCGGCTGCGCGGGCGTGACGCCGTACTCTTCAAATACCTTGCGCTGGAGTGAGGCCGGAATCGCCGCGATCGTGCCCGCTGGGTCAGCCCTGCAGACCTGATTTTGGGTCACGGGAAGTGTCGCTCCCGGAGTCAGGCGCAGATCAGGCTCATCCCAGTGCGCCAGCGACGCCGACAACGGGTTCGATCTTTCTTCCGGTGCATGAAGCCGGATGACAATCAGCAGGCACGCCGCAATCGCAACCGTCGCGAGCATCGCCGCTCGGCCATGCTCCGCGAAAGAGATCCAGATAGAGCGTGGGAATCTGTTTGCTCCGATTCGCTGCACGACCCGGTCGCGATCTTGCGCCGCCAGTCCCGTCAGCTTTGCCATAAGCTGGGCACGCGCGTCGCCCAACGGCGGCAGTTCCGCAGCCCTCGCCTCGCGATGCACCTCGGCGAACCCAGCCAGCGTGCTCTCCAATTCTGCCAGGCGAGCACGGCACTGCGAGCATTGTTCAAGGTGGGAACGAATCTGCGCACTGGAGCTGGCGGACAACTCTCCGCCGCCATGCAGCAACACTTGCTCGTCGGCCGCATGAAGATGATTTTTTTTCATGTCTTAACCTCCATCCGCTCGGCCTAGCTTGGCCAGCGACCGCGCCAGCGATGCCGCCACCGAGCCCAGAGAAATCCCTAGAACGTCCGCGATTTCGCGGTAGCGCAAACCCTCAGCCCGCAAGCACAGGCAGGATTGGTCCAGCTCGGGAAGCGCGCGCACCACGGCCAGCAATCGCTTCTGTCTGAGCCTGTCTTGTACCTGTTCTTCCGGGTTGGGACTTCGGTCCGCCTGTTGCGCCACAAAAGATTCGTCGAACTCCACGAGCCTGCGCAAGTGCTGCTGGTTTGCGAAGCGCCGCTTCAGCGCCAGATTGCGAGCCACGCGAAAAACCCAGCCCCGAAGATTCTGCCGCGGTTTTCCCCGCTGCAAATGCTGGAATAACAACAGGAATGATTCCTGAATGATTTCTTCCCCATCATGAGCGGAGAGGCCCAGAACGAGCAGATAGCGCAAAAGGCGGTCGCGCAGCTCTTCAAATAACTCGACGACTTCAATCTCAGGAGACGAAGGCGCGCGCGCGACTGCCTCCGCTGGCGTTGAGATCGGCCACGAGAGAACGGAATCGGAAGAGAACGACAAGCCATGCACCTGAGCGAACAGAATTTGCGGGGAGAGCCCCAGCTTAGCACAGGCAGTCGCGATTTCCGATGCTCAATCGACATCCAAAAGTAAGAAATATTGTCTGAACAAATCGAGACCCAAAGGAATATTCAAGAGTTACGCTTCCTCCCTCAGTCGGCCGAGCAGCTGCATGTCCCGGCTGCTCCACGAAACGCGAGTACGAAAGTAATTTCTTGGGAAACACGTATTGGCAGCAGACTGAACAGATGACAAGCCGCGCACGAGTGGCGATGCGTAGCATTCACGGGGCTCGGTGTCCGGGAGAGAATTTACGTTCTTGCTTACTCTGAAACCAATCCGAGTAGGCGGCGATTAAAGATGAGAAAGGCGCTGATCATTGCCGTGCTCCTGGGGGCTTTGCCTATGCTGGCGCAAAGCAGCACCGGAGAATTGCGTCTAACCGTCGCCGATCCTGCTGGGTTGGGCCTGAAGAGCACGGTTGAACTGGTTAGCCTGGGCAGCCAGTACCGCCATACATTCTCTACCGATGATCAGGGCAGGCTGGATGCCAAGCGCCTGCCTTATGGAATCTACCAGGTACAGATCCAAGTACCAGGCTTTGCCCCGGTTTCCGAGCCGGTTGAAATACGCTCCGCGCTTCCCTTGGATCGCACTTTTCGCCTGAAGGTCGCTTCAGTTTCCGAATCAGTGAATGTCAGTGCGCCTACCACGTTGGTCGACCCCTATCGCGCGGGTTCGGTCAATGAGATGGGTTTGCAGACGATTGAGAATCGATTGACCGCGCTGCCCGGCCGCTCCATGCAGGACTTGGTGAACTCCGAACCCGGATGGCTCTACGAAGGCAATGCGGTTGTTCACCCACGCGGATCGGAATATCAGACGCAATTCGTTGTCGACGGGATTCCGCTCACCGACAACCGTTCCCCAAGCTTTGGCCCAGAGGTCGAAGCCGATGACGTCCAATCGCTCAGGATTTATACCGGCGGCATTCCCGCGGAGTTTGGCCGGAAGATGGGCGGCGTGGTTGAGGTCAATACTCTCAAGAGCCAAGACCCGGGATTCCACGGCCAACTCACCCTTTTCGGAGGCTCTTATGATACGGCCGGAATCAATACTCAAGACCAATACACCTGGAAGGGGAATGCGTTTGGCCTGAGCGCCTCCGGGAATATGACGGACCACTATCTCAACCCGGTGGTTCCTGAGAATTACACCAACAACGGTACCACCGCCAGTTTTTCGCTGAGCTATGAACGGGATCTAACGCAGAAAGATCGTATAACCCTGATCGTCCGCCACGAACTCGCCCGCTACGCAATCCCCAACGAACTCGCGCAGCAGAACGGAGCATATCTGCCGAACGCGAACAACACGGTCGGTTGCCCACCCGTTCCCCCGGCGGACGAGCCGAGCGACTGCGTGTTCGTTCCCGGAGGACAGCTACAGACCGGCGACAACTTTGAAACCATGGGGAGCATCTCCTACCAGCACATTTTTTCCTCCGACACGATCGGCGTGCTGCGAGGAATGTCGCGCGATAACTCCAATGACTTTTATTCCAACCCGGCCTCCTGGCCCCTCAACGCAGCTCAGCATAACGACTTCAAGGAAATCTATTTCAACGGCAGCGTCTCGGTTCATCATGGCAGGCAGGAATTTAAAGCGGGCGTCGAATCCGACGCCATCTTCTTGCACGAAAACACCAGCTATGTGATCCCCGACTGTGCAGACCCCACCGATCCGCAGTGTCCTATCAATCTGGGGATCTTGGATTCCGGCGCGATAACCTTTGCCTTCCAAGCTCACAGCCCGGATCTTGAACAAGCGGCTTATGTGCAGGATGCCATCCGCCTCGGCAACTGGACGGTCGATGCGGGGCTCCGGTGGGACCACTACCAGTTGCTATTGAACCAGAATGCGGTGAGCCCGCGTGCGGCGGTTTCGTGCTACTTCCCCTCCGTCGGCGTAAATGTTCACGTCTCCTATGACCGTATCTTCCAGACGCCATCCTTCGAAAACATACTCTTGGCCAGTTCTCCGGCTGCAGAGGCCATCGACACCAGCGTTCCCGCACTGCAGCTGCCGGTCCAGCCTTCTCACGGCAACTATTATGAGTTGGGAGCCACGAAAGCATTCTTTGGGAAGCTGCGGCTGGATGCGAATATGTTCCGTCGTCAGGTGAACAATTACGCCGACGACTCCCAGATTCTGAGTACCGGGATCAGTTTTCCCGTCGCATTCGATAAAGCCATTCTCTACGGCGCGGAGGCCAAGCTCCAAGTTCTGCAATGGGGGCGGTTCTCCGGCTTCGCGAGCTACTCCTATATCGTCGGAAATGCCTGGTTCCCAGTGACGGGCGGGTTGTTCCTGGGAGATGATGCGATCAACCCGACCACCGGGCATTTTCCGGACTCGCAGGACCAGCGGAACACTGTGCGCAGCCGTGTCCGTTATCAGGTCGCCCCGCGCTTGTGGATCGCCGTAGGAGCCGATTACAACACCGGACTGCCGTTTCAACCGGATCTGACCCCGCAGCAATATGCCACGGAGTACGGTCAAGCGGTGATTAACCACCTCAATTTTAATCTCGGCCGCATCAGCCCGTACTTCACGCAGAATGCTTCGGTGGGCGTCGATCTCTACCAGCGGGAAAAGCGCTCGGTACGCTTTCAGGGCGACGTCGCGAACCTGGGCAATACACTCGAAGTAATCGACTTCGGAGGCCTGTTTTCCGGCAACGCACTCGGCCCGTCACGCCAATATACCGCTCGGCTGGTAACGACATTCTAAGCGCCGGAGTTCGTTTGAGGTCAGCCGGCCTTGACCGTCCGCAGTGCGGTCCGGTTCTTCATATCGTCACCAAAAGAAAAAGCGGAGGGCAACCGCGCTCCGCCTCGAAACCGGTTTCGAAGTTCTTAGCTTCCCGGCATCATCTGCGCCGGTGCCCCGCCGTCCACATCCGCCTGATTGAAGATGACGTTGGCTCCCATGTGTGCTGGCCGCGGCGCGAGCATTTGCTCCTTGCGGTAGACCAGATTGCTGGCATTAAAGTTCGCCAGCTCAAATCCATGGCCGTGGGTAATCGCATCCGTAGGACACGCTTCCACACAATACCCGCAAAAAATGCAGCGGTTATAGTCGATGTTGTAGACCTTAGCGTAACGCTCTGCGCCGCTCACGCGATTCTCCGCGGTGTTCTCGGCGGCTTCGATGTAAATGCAATTCGACGGGCAGGCGGCAGCGCACAAAAAGCACGCCACGCACTTCTCCAGACCATTCTCGTCGCGCTGCAGCACGTGCGCGCCGCGGAAGCGGGCTTCGAAGCGCGCCCCTTTCAATGGCCCCTTGCCGTCGGGATAATTTTCCACCGTCGTGGGCTGGAACATCTCCATGAAGGTGATGCTCATCCCCTTGGCAATAGCGGCGATGTTCTTCAGAACCGGCATAGTTGATTAGTATACCGGAAGAAACACGTTAAATCCGCGCGAGGTGCGGCAGAACTGTGCGGCAGAACCGCGCCGCAGCGCCCGGCACACACCTTTCCGTGGCTTGTGGACCACGACCGCCGCTAGCGGGGTTGGCTGGGCACACCCGCAGCAGCAGGCTACACTTAGTGTTGTGTCGATTTACAGTTTTGCGACTTCCCAAATACTATTGACGCTCTGATAGTCGCTGAGCAGGGTTCTTTCCAGGAACGTATTGAGGTCGCGGCGGCTGTCCCACCTCACGACCCTATGCATATTGGGGTCGTAGTAATACAGGTACCCGCCTAAGTAAAACACGCCATCACTCTTGGTGCTCACCACTGCGATCATGTGCGATCTCCCATCATGTGCACGCACGCTAATCAGATAGTAGCGAGGATTTTTGTCCAGCTTCAGGAATTCCTTTGTTAGGGTACCGAGAGTAGCCGGGCTGGCGCTACGCAATACCTTGAGCTTGCGAATGCGGATAAGCTTGAGTCGGTCTGTGGTTTTATCGTTTAGATCTTTAAGGACGGGGGCGCGCGCTTGCACCAGGGCTAGCCCCGCGTCAGGATACAATTCGTCAAGCACCGGAAGGACCTTCTGAATTAGCCCGTGGGCCCGGATCTGTTCAATGCTGGTCAAGTCGGCCTGCTCTTGCAGGTGTCTTTGATAGAACGGGGAGTGTTCGTGTGCGAAGGAGGCATTTTGGCACCATCGCTCACCTTCCGATTCGCTGATCATCATGCGCGTAATCCACTCTGTGCACAACGAAGCACAGATATCGGGCTGATATCGGTTGGCCTCGATTTCCGCAAAACTGCTGGCGTAGGGATGCGGAGTGGGACTGGGGCTTGACATTTTTACGATCCGGAGCAATCGACGATGGCTGCGCCGCAACAGCGGCGGAATGCTATCTCATATCCCAGTGCGCAGGGAGCCAAGAATGGTTTTGTTACAAAAACCGAACACGGTCAGCATTCTCCAGTGGGGGATGATGTATCAGGGGAGGATGTCTTGCTAGACAGGGACGTGGCGAACGAAGGGAGGAATGCGGGCTTATGTGCGGATTGCGGGCACATGAGGAAGATGGAGTCGGACCGCGGGACAATTTTCTTCTTATGCCAGAAGTCGGCGACGGACTGCGAGTTTCCAAAGTATCCACGGTTGCCTGTGTTGCAGTGCAGGGGATACGAGCCAAAGAAAAGATCAGAGTCAGGACACTCCTAGCTCTTTCGACAGAGCTTTCCATTTTTCATCTACTCGCGCCTTCGTCTTCGCATCCATCACAATCTCGCTTGGCCACGGTCGCGAAAAGCCCTCGCTGGCCCACTTTCGCGTCGCATCGATGCCCATCTTCGATCCGAAATTCGGCAGCCGTGAGGCGTGGTCGAGCGAATCGACCGGCCCCAGAGTGAATTGAATGTCGCGCTCCGGGTCGATGTGGTTCAAGGCTTTCAGGGTCACATCGCCAAGGTCCTGCACGTCGACGTCTTCGTCTACTACGACGATACATTTCGTAAACATCGCCTGGCCCAGCGACCAGACAGCGTTCATCACCTTGCGGGCCTGTCCCGGATACGACTTCTTGATCGACACGATCATCAGATTGTGGAAGACGCCTTCAATGGGCAGATTGATGTCCACCAACTCAGGAATCGTCAGCTTCATTAGCGGCAGGAAGATGCGCTCGACCGCCTTGCCCATGTAGGCATCTTCCTGGGGAGGCTTGCCCACGATCGTGGTCGCGTAAATCGGATCTTTCCGGTGCGTGACGCAGGTAACGTGGAACACGGGATAGAGATCTTCGAGCGAATAGAAGCCCGTGTGATCGCCGAACGGGCCCTCAGTGCGAAGCTCGTCGAGATTCACATAGCCTTCGAGCACAATTTCGCTGGCCGCCGGAACTTCCAGATCAACTGTTTCGCACTTCACCAGATCAACCGGCGCTCCGCGAAGAAAACCGGCGATCAGATATTCCTCGATTTCGGGCGGCGCAGGCACAATCGCAGAAAACGTCACCGCCGGCTCGGTGCCGATCGCGACTGCGACTTCCATTTTTCCCGAAGGCGCGCTTCCTTCGGGGATCACAGATCCGCCCGACGACCGCGCCATGATGTCAACTGCCGCAGATTTTCCCTCAACCGCAGCCCGCATGCGCTCGCGTGCGTGTTCCGCCGCGACTTTTTGACGCTGCCAGTGCATTCCGGTCGTGCGCTCGTTGTAAACCTGCATCCGGTACATGCCGAGATTGCGCTTTCCCGACCTGGGGTCGCGCGTGGTGACGCAGGGCAAAGTAATGAATCGCCCGGCATCTTTCGGCCAACATTGCAGGATGGGAAAATCGAGCAGAGAAAAGTTGTCGCGCTTAATAACTTCTTTGCAAGGTCCGGTCGGCACCGTCCGCGGAAAAAACTTGCCCGCTTCGGTCAGCAGCGGAAGCATTTTGAGCTTGTCGAGAAAACCCTGCGGGGATTTCACGTCCATGAACATGCGGATACGGCCAGCAATCTCGTCGAAGGAATCGACGCCGAGAGCGAGCTTCATGCGGACGTCGGAGCCGAACTGATTGATCAGGACTTGCGATCCGGGATGGCCCTTGAGGTTTTGAAACAGAAGGGCTGAACCACCCGCCAAACCCTTCCCATCGCGGCTCTTCGAGACCCGATCAGTAATTTCGGCAATCTCGAGAATCGGATCGGCTTCAGTCTGGATGCGCTTCAGTTGACCCGCGCGATCAAGCGCTGCGATCCACTGGCGAAGGTCGTCGAAGGGCAAATTATCCTCTCGGTGTCACCGATGTGTGCGACCAAAGATTATAAGGGATTCACAACCACCGAAAACTTCTGCGCCGCGGAGTCGCGCGATCAGCGCGGATGGTCAACCCAGCGAGTCGACTCTTACAAGCACCCACTCATTCCGCGAGTTGCAGCACCGTTTCCTCGACCCGCTTCCAGGCCCGCGCGCGCGGATCGATTAAATCAAAATGGTCGGCGCCAGCAATCTCGAGGAGACGCGCCTCTTCTTTTTCCGTGCCCGCGCGCTTCTGTTTGGCGAGCACATACTCGCGGCTGAACTCCGTCGGAACCACGTCGTCGGCAGAACCGTGAATCAGCCACTGCCGGGCCTGAGCGATGGAAAGCTGCATGGGGTCGGCTTCGCGGTAATGGTCGGGCACCTCGCTGGGCGTTCCACGTAAAAACTCCACGACCGCGTCGTTGCTGAGGTGCAGTTGATACGCTCTCTGCAGGTCAACCACCCCGGCGAGTGACACGACGCGCGTAACGCTGGGTTCGTGAGCGGCAAGGCAGAGCGCGAGCTGTGCGCCGGCAGAGTGGCCCGTCACGACCACACGCCGCGTGTCGAGATTGTGAGCTTGTGCGTTCTGCACAAGAAACTGATACGCCGATCGAATGTCAGCGAAGGTTCCTGGCCAGGCCCCGCCTTCGTTGCCCACGCGGCGATATTCGAGGTTCGCTGTCGCCACGCCTTTAGCAGTGAGGGCGGCGCACAAATGCCCCGCGTGCTCGAGATTGTATTTGGCCCGCCAGTACCCTCCGTGGATGTTGATGATCAGGGCATGTGGCGCCGTGTTCTTTCCCGGCGAAGGCAACCGCAGATCGAGAAACTGGTTCGGATCCGAGCCGTAGGCGAGTCGCGCGTCGGCCGGCGGCGGCTTCAGACTGAGAATGTCGTCAGACATGGCGAAGCATCGATTCTAATCGGGCCATTCTAATCATTCCCGCCTGTGCTCACTCGTAGCGCAGGGCCTCGATGGGATCGAGATTCGCAGCGCGCAGCGCTGGAACCATTCCACTAATCACTCCCACCACTGCGAGGATCGACGTGGCCACGACCAGAATCATGGGCGACACAATCAGCCGGATGTCCGCAGCCTCGGCATGTTTGGCCATCGCGCTGTAGAAAGTAATGCGGCCGGCCAGGATCGACACCGCATAAGACAGGATGATGCCGGCCACGCCGCCCGCGGCCGTGATAACCATCGCCTCCGCCAGGAATTGGAAAAGGATGTCGTGACGGCGCGCCCCCAGCGCCTTTTCCACGCCGATTTCCCGGGTGCGCTGCGTCACCGATACCAGCATGATGTTCATCAGGCCGACGCCCCCGATGCCCAGCGTAACCGTCCCAATGAAGGCCAGCAGGATCTTCAGAGCCATCGAGATAATTCCGAACTGCGAGAGCTGCTTTTGCGCGTCGAACACAAAGATGGCGCGGTGGTCGTCGGGCTTGAAGCTGTGCGCGGCTGCCAGCGTGTCCCGGATTGTCTTGTCCATTTTGTCATGGTCAAGGCCTAGCGAGTCCAGCCAGATTCCGTCGAGATAGTGGTTATCCCTGAGCACATCCAGGGAGTTGTAGGGGATGTAGACGACCCGGTTGTTGTCGTTGTCCGCCTCCTCCATGCGAGGCGCTCCCACTCCGATCACTTCAAACGTCACGCCATCGATGCGAATGGACTGGCCGAGCGCCGGCATGCCAGAGAAAAGTTTCTCGCGTGCTTCCGAGGCGATGACGGCATACAACCCATGCTGCAAGTTGTCGGCATCGTTGAGAAACCGGCCTTCCGCAATGTCGAGATTCCATATGTCCTGGATCGCAGGGTCGAGGCCCATCACCGAAAAAGTGAAGGAGCGGTTATCGTTCTGTACCGTGCACTGTTTGTCGGCTTCGCGCACCACGTGCCGGCTAAGTGGGATGTTATTGCGCAGCAGTTCGATGTCGTCATTGGTAAAGCGAATCGGGACGCCGGCTTTGTTACCTCCAGCTTGCTGCGAGGTGCGCCCGGGAAACACTCCTACAGCAGTGGCGCCGAAGCTCTGAAAAATGGTTTCAATCGCCTTCCCGAAGCCATTGCCATAAGAAAGCAGCAGCACCACGGTAGCGATACCCCAGGCCATTCCCGCCATGGTGAGCAGGGTGCGGCGCAGGTCGTGGCGCATGGCGGAGTACGCTTGTTTCAGAAGGTCGCGATACATATCTATTCCTTGCGCAAGGCCTCTACGGGTTCGAGCATTGCGGCGCGGCGTGCAGGATAAAGTCCCGCAGCCACGCCCGCCACTCCGAGAGAAACTACCGCCAACGCTGCCGTGGAGGCGACCAGCTTCGGCGGATCGAATCCCTGGCCCAGGTCAACACTGGACAGGAGCGCCATCAGTCCGGCTGCGCCCCCGATTCCGATCCCTCCGCTCAGCAAAGTCAGGAAAGCTCCTTCCACAAAGAACTGGAACATGATGCTGCTGTTGGTGGCGCCCACGGCCTTGCGCAAGCCGATTTCGCGGGTACGATCAGCGACCGCGACCAGCATGATGTTGATGATGCCGATCGCGCCCAGCGCCAGTGTCACCAGTCCTACGCTGCCCAGGAACATATTCATTGCGTCAAAGACCTTACCAATCTGGTCGACCGTCCGGATGGTGTCCCATTCGTCGAACGAGTCCGGATTGTTCGGGTCGAAACCATGGTTGCGGGCGACAACCCTTTCGACCTCCCGCTGAGCTTGTTGGTGCACCGCGCGCGACTTGGGTTGATAGTTGATCATCGAGATAACATCCGTGGCGGTCCCGGCATTCAGCGGACGGAAGTAGTCCTGCATGGCGTGAAAAGGGACATAGCTCTGTAGATTCTGGTTCACATTGTCCCCATGGCCGATGCGTTTCAGAGTGCCAATCACTTCAAAGCGGATCCCGTTCATCAGAATGCTGGCGCCGATCGCGGGGCGGCCCGAAAACAGGGTGCGGCGGGCCTCGTCGCCTAGAACGATCACGGGCCGCTTCTGCAGATCGTCCATCTCGTTCAGCCACCTTCCTTCATTCATCGGCAAGTAGCGAATCTGGTTGAACATGGCGGGGACACCCATGATCTGTCCGCTGGCCTGGTAAAAGTCGCTGACGGCGCGGATGTCACTGCGTCGAATGACAGGAGCCGCGGCGGCCACGCTGGGACATTCGCTCACAATATCTTCGTAATCGCGGTAGTCGAGATAATACTGGCGAAGGGCCGTGAAGCTGCCTTGCATCACCGGCGCCCGGGCCGACCAGATGAACATTACGTTCTCGCCCAGAGAATCGAACTGCTTGCGGTTGCCAGACCGAAACCCTTCGCCCAGTCCCACCAGCAGCAGCAGGGAACCAACCCCCCACGCAATCCCGAACATGGTGAGAAACGAGCGCAATTTGTGCGCCCAAAGGGCCCGGAGGGTTTGCCCGACGATGTCGAAGATGAGCCGCACGGTACTGACTCATTATACGGGGAGATATACCCTTCAGTTCCGGCTCGGGATGCCGAGTTTGGGGTGCCCTGAGGCCGCAAAATCAGCGCCTTGCCATCGCAACTGTTTAGGCCGGAAATTCTTTCAGAAACCCTGGGTCCGATCTTCGATTTTCGTTCCGAATTGTGCATGACTTGGGTATTCTCTAGCGGGACGATTTCCCGCGCGATGATTCTGCAATGACGACTCTTGCCCTGAGCGAACTGCTGGGCGCCACGGTGTATGACCCCTCGGGCGCGTCGGGAAGCGTGCGTGAAGTCACGCTGGCACCGCAAGAGGACCGTTCCCGTGTCTCTTCCCTGATCGTGAAGACCAAGTCAGGAAACCGCATCCTTTCGCTGGCGGCCGTGTCAGCCATCAATGGCGGCATTCGGGCGACGACTTCGGCGGCAGATTGGCCGGCAGCCAACGGCAACGAAGGTCTGTTCTTGCTGGAACGCGACCTGCTGGACCAGCAGGTGATCGACGTCAACGGGCGAAAAGTAGTGCGCGTCAATGACGTCGATCTGCAGGTCGATGTCCCACGTGATAAGGATTCGAAAGATAAAGATAAAGACTCGAAAGATGATAAAGGCGCCGGCACCCATCCCGTGCTGCGCGTGTCCTCGGTCGATGTGGGAGCGCGCGGCGCTGTCCGCCGATTGCTGCGCGGGGTCGCGCCCAAATCGGCGTTGCAGGCGCTGCTTGGCAGAATTCCTCCTCGCAGTATCCCGTGGGATTTCGTCGATGTCATCGAGACCGACCCCGCTCGCCGGGTCAAGCTGAAAATCTCTTACGAGGGCCTCGCCAAGATGCATCCGGCCGACATCGCCGACATCGTGGAAGATCTGGCACCCGATGAACGCCAGGCCGTGTTTCAGACCCTGGACGAAGAAACTGCGGCCGAGGCCCTGGAGGAAGTCGAACCCAAAGTTCAGAAAGCCATCGTCGAGTCGCTCGATTCCGGCCGGGCCGCCGACATCGTCGAGGAGATGGATCCCGATGCCGCCGCCGACCTGCTCGGCGAACTGCCCGAGGAACGCAGCGAACAGATTCTCACGCAGATGGAGCCGGAAGCCCAGCAGGATGTCGTTGAACTGCTGGAGCATCATGAAGAAACCGCCGCCGGTCGCATGACCACCGAGTTCCTCGCCCTGCCGGTAGCGGCGACGGTGCAGAACGCCATCGATTCGATGCGCGAGTTCGAAGGCGGTGTCGAGGCCGTCAGCACGATTTATCTGGTAGATTCTCACGGAACTCTGGTGGCTGCCGTCCCCCTGGCCAGACTCGTGCTTGCGCAGCCGTCCACGCCGATGCTCTCGCTGGTGCAGGAGCCGCTGGTCCTCGCCCATGAGGGTGTCGAGGAAAACGAAGTGGCGGAATTATTCGACAAATACAACCTGCAAACCCTCCCCGTCGTGAATGAGCACAACAAGCTGACGGGCGTAATTACCTCCGACGATGTGATCAGCATGTTGCGGTCGAAACTTTGAAAACGAACTGTCATCCCGAGCAACGCGAGGGACCTGGGTGTTTGCTGGCGCCTGGCAGTAGCACCCGCGCAAGCAAGAGCCCAGATCCCTCGCGTTGCTCGGGATGACAAGAGCTTTCGGAAAAGCTTTTGGGAATTTAATTCACTTCCAAGCACTTTTTGTTTGGCGAGATTCCCCGCCTGCGTTTATCCTGTGGCGTCGTTCGTAGCAGCAAACTGCTCCACCCATATGTCAGCGAAAAGTGCCCATGAAGTTCCTCAGACGCTCGAAAACCCGGATTCTGCTATTCCTCGCCGTCGTCGGCCCGGGCTTCATCACTGCGAACGTCGACAATGATGCCGGCGGCATCCTGGTCTACTCCCAGGCCGGGGCACAATTTGGACATCTTCTTCTCTGGACCATGATCCCGATCACGCTTTCGCTGATCGTGGTGCAGGAAATGTGCGCCCGCATGGGCGCGGTCACCGGCAAAGGCTTGAGCGACCTCATCCGCGAGGAATTCGGCTTCCGCATCACTTTCTTTATGATGATCGGTATCCTGGTCATCAATTTCGGCAACGTGGTCACGGAGTTCATCGGCATCGCCACCAGCCTGGAACTGTTTGGGCTTTCCCGCTATGCGACCGTGCCGGTGTGCGCCGTGATTGTGTGGCTGATCGTGGTGAAGGGGCAGTACAAGAGCGTGGAGAAGGTTTTTCTGGCCGCCTCTTTTTTCTACATCACCTACATTTTTGCCGGCGTGCTGGCGCATCCTCTGTGGAAAGACGCGACCATCGCAACCTTCAAACCACCCGCCATTAAGGCCTTTCGCGACCAGGCATACTTGTTCATGGTAATCGGAGTCGTCGGCACCACCATCGCTCCCTGGATGCAGTTCTACCTGCAGTCGTCCATCGTGGAGAAGGGCGTCACCCGGCGCGGCCTGAAAGCATCACGGCTCGACGTAATTACCGGATGTGTTTTTACCGACATCGTAGCCTGGTTCATCATCGTTGCCTGCGCCGCTACGCTCTGGGTTCACGGCTTCCGCGACATCAAGTACGCCGCCGACGCCGCCCAGGCTCTCAAGCCGCTGGCCGGTGACTATGCCTACATTCTGTTCGCCGTCGGCTTATTCAACGCCTCGCTGTTCGCGGCTTCGATTCTTCCCCTTTCCACGGCGTATACCGTTTGTGAAGGATTGGGTTTCGAATCCGGCGTCGGCATGAGATTTGGGGAAGCGCCGGTATTTTACTGGCTCTACACCCTGCTGATCGCGGCCGGTGGAGCTATGGTGCTGATGATTCCGGGCGAGAAGTTGGTCAGAATCGTTATCTGGTCTCAGGTGTTGAACGGAGTGGTGCTGCCGTTTGTGCTGATTTTCATGCTTCTCCTCATCAACAAAAAAGAATTGATGGGTGAATACGTAAACACTCGGCTTTTCAATTTAGTGGCGTGGTCCACAACGGTCCTCGTCGTCGCGCTGTCACTCATCTGGGCGTGGACATCCATGAAGGGCTAGACGCGCTTCGCGTGGGCGTCGACGAGCCGTTAAGAACGCCAATCAAGCCACTAAACCTTGTCATTCCGAGCCGGCGCGAAGCGGCGGTGAGGAACCTGCTTTTCAGCCTGGAGGGCGGCGCATAAGCGTGCCCCATGTCTCGCGTTTTTGCCAGAGGTGGGAATTCTATCGGGTCCTATTTGTACGCTGCGCCTTCGGCATCCGCCAGGATCGCGTCTACAACAACTTCCCCGCCGCCAACTCCCGCACCAATGTCAAATCGGCTTCCAGGAAGTCGTATCTCGGCAGCTCCTTCGGCTCCGCCCACTGCATGTCGCGAAAGATGCGGTTCTCGATTTTCTTCTCGTAAGCGCGGACCACGAAGAAGCGCAACTCCACCATGCCGCCGTTCGGATACTCGTGCTGAATCCGTTTGACCTCATCGCCCACCTTGGCGAGGATCCCGAGTTCTTCCTCCAGTTCCCGGCGCAGGGCATCGCGAGGTTGTTCGCCCTCTTCAATTTTTCCGCCGGGAAACTCCCACTTCAGAGGCATGGTCTGGTGGCGCGTTCGCTGGCACACCAGTAGCTTGCCGTCTTTTACGATGAGGCCTGCGACCACGCGCTTCATGGTTTAGACACACCCGGCGCAGGCGCGCCGGCCGTCTGCAGCGCGCTGGCCACGGGATCGACGCAACTGGTGAAGGTGAAAGCGAAAGCCGCAACGCCGGCGGAGCAGCGCAGTTCCAGTTCGTGTTCGCCGAAGTCGTGGTTATCCGCAAGAAAATACATGCGCGCCGAATCCACCACGATGTAGCTTTCTTCCTCGGCTCCCTGCTCGCCGATATTCGAGCTGGCGCGAAAGCGCGTGTCGCGCGTCGCTTGTTGGCGCGTAAGGGGCTTGCCGTCTTGTAAGACGACAACCTCAGCCGCGGCGGCATGTGGGCAAGCCATCACTAAGTTTACGGCGGCCGCGTCGCATTTCAAGCGCAAAGTGTGCGGCCCAGTCTCAACCGCCTCGAAGTATTCCGCGGTCGAGGCCCAACGCCCGCTGGCGTAAAAGAAGTTCTCTTCCGGCTTTCCGGAGAAATCGTAATCCGCAATCTGATCCTCCTTGAATCCGCCGTCATTGCCGATCCGCCCACGCCGGTTTCCCAGGTAAAGTTCGCCCGACGCGCGGTAACAGACCGCGCCCGCATGATCTTCTTCGCGCAAAGGCTCCATCAAGGCCGGCAGTTCCAGCGTCGGATCAATCTCCCGCAGCAGTTCCTGAATTACTTGCTCACATTCTCCATACCCGCCTTCCCCAAAATGGCCGAAGCGCAGATAGCCATCTTTATCGAGCAAGTACTTGGTCGGCCAATAGCGATTCGCAAACGCCTTCCAGATCTCGCGATCGCTGTCGATCACGATCGGATAGGTCAGCCCAAATTCCCTGATTCCGCGCTCCACATTCGACTCATATTGTGCGAAGGTAAATTCCGGCGTGTGCACTCCGATCACGGTCAGGCCCTTATCGCGATAGCGCTCGTGCCAAGTCTGCACATAAGGCAGCGTGCGAATGCAGTTCACGCAGGTGTAGTCCCAGAAGTCCACCAGCACCGCGCGCCCGCGCAACTGCCGGAAGCTGAGCGGAGCCGAATTCAGCCACACCCGGCCGATCTCCGGCGCGCGCACCTTGCCCTTTTCGACTCTCATCGACTGACTTTCATTTCTTCCTCTACTTCTGGATTTTCAGCGTCCGGAGGTTTCCAGTTTCTTCCCCACGAGCATGGCGCAGTGCTGCACCAGGTCCTGATGTTCGGATGTGAACGCCGCGGGGAAGTGGCTGTCGATGTCCAACTCACCCGCAACCTGGCCATGCACAAAGACCGGCACGACAATCTCGGACTTGGTTTCGAGTGAACACGCCAGATACCGCGGATCCTTACGCACATCGTCGACCACAACGGTTTGCCCGCTGGATGCGGCCGCGCCGCAAATGCCCTGGTTGAGCGGAATGCGCGTGTGTGGCGTCATGGCGCCCTCAAACGCTCCCAGCACCAGCATCGGCGGCTTAGCGCCCGGTTCCAGCATGTAGAAGCCCACCCAGTTGTATTTCAGCATGCGCTCGTGCAGCATTTTCGCCATCGAGCGCATCAGTTCCTGCGCGCTGGGGAGGCTCTCAGCCAGCGCACTGAGCTCGTTCCGTATTTCTTCGATTCTATCGGCTACTGCCATAAATGAAATCTTAACTCAGAGCGTGGAATTCTTCTCAATGGGAGCGGAAACCTCAGTAATCCGCCTGATTCCTTTCGTGCCCGGCCTGATTCGTTTCGGATCAGGCCCGATTTTGTTCAAGTCAGGAAAGAGTTCGGGATGGATGGCGAAGGCCAGCGCCTCCAAACCCTGCAGCAGCGTTGGCGCAGGCGTGTTTAGAAATTCGTCACGAATACAGTAAACGCTCCCAGAAAGCGCG
>Ga0209274_10000538_pt1 | contig 22225 bp, 22 predicted proteins | sample HubBroMetageREF1_FD_188343 | JGI IMG/M metagenome (GOLD analysis project Ga0209274, IMG submission 188343) | Reference soil microbial communities from the Hubbard Brook experimental Forest, New Hampshire, USA - Hubbard Brook CCASE Soil... | ecosystem: Environmental > Terrestrial > Soil >...
TCTGCTGGACGCGCGACAGCGCCGACGGAGGGCACGAGGCCGTGGCCCAGATGTGGACCGCGAGTGGCTCGTCGCTCGGAGCGCCCATGGTCATCTCGCCCCTGGACGCCGATGTCTTTGGTGCCCCGCGGGCGGCGACCCCCGACGGCCGCCATGTCGTGGTGACCTTTCCGGAGACCTCCGGCGAGTCGTTCGAGCTTCGCGCCGTGGCGCTGGAAGACGCCGAGCGGGCCGAGAACTCCGAGCAAGTGGCCCGGAGGTGATGCCGTGCAAGCCATGACGACCCTGTACGCCGCCTGGGCGAGCGCTCCGCCGCCGCCTCCGCCAAGCGTAATTCGCTTACTCTCGTCGCCGAACTGGCCCAGCAACTTGCGAATGCGCACCTTCGAGCGCCACGCAAATGTGGTCCAAGTGAGTTTCTCCTTGGGCCGTCTGCGGGCGCTCAGCCCTTGCGAGCTCGAGGTCGCCCGGTGGGCCAACGCGGGCCACTCCAACGCGGCCATCGCTTCCCTGCGCCAGAAGTCGATTCACACGGTGGCGTTGCAGATGGCGAACTTGCTCCCAAAGCTCAACATCGGCTCGCGACTGGCCCTCGCCACGATCGCCGAGCTCAACGCGTGGTCGCCGCCGCGCCCGAGGATTCCACCGAGCGTCCGCCATGACTGGTGGCTCTGGGCCGACGGCGTTGCAGTCGAGCCCGACGAGGTCGCGAGCATCTGGCGCGAGATTGCTTTGGGGAATTGGAGCCCGCTCGCCTCCGTCGACACGGACGGCACCAGCCACGTGGTGATGCGGCGCATCTCGGAGAGGCGTGTGCATTGGGGCGACCTGAACACGGTCGAGCGCGATGCGCTTGCACTGGCAGCAGAGGGCTTGGCCCAGAAGGTCATCGCCATGAAGCTCGGGATGTCCCCTTCCACGATGTCGGCGATCCTGAACTCCGCGTACAAGAAACTCGGCTTCACGTCGCTCGGTCAACTCCTTCGCGCCTACTGCGCGGTCCGAGACATCATCGGTGAGGCCGGCCGCAGCGCTTCCCTGTCGAGCCTCCCGGGGTCGGTTCTGCAACGCCGTCGTTGAAGAGGCATCGCGACGCGCGTCGTAGGTGAGAATGCCGCGATCTATCGTCTTAACAAATGACTATACCCGGCCAGGGCAACTCTAGAGTATTCGCAGCAAACGGGCACATAGAAATTGCGTGTAGGAGGCTTGTCATGAAGCTGACAGCGTTCGCGGGGCTCACTTCGTTGTGCGGAATGGTGCTCGTCGGGAGCGCGGGGTGCGGCGACGCGGGACCGGGATCTCCGGGGACGGCATCCGCGGCCTTTGCTCGCGAACCTCGGCCTTGCAAGTCGCGCGGAGCTCGTACGGCTCGCGGGAGCGGTACATCGCGGGCCGTGAGGGCGATATGACTTGCACGAGCGAGCGCGACGCTTCCCATGTCGGGGCGTTCCGGGGACGCCGGATACCGCCGTGCGGAAAGGCCACTGCGATCAGGAAGCCGCTTGCCGCGTCGGTGAGGTTGCGAGCGACCTGCGCCATCCATGCCCCGTCGGGACGTTCGAGAGGCCGGCGATCCCAACGCCGTCCGACGCGCTGTTCTACTGCTGTCCATGCGCCAATTGACTATCCGCGACCGCGCGTGCCCCGACGAACCGTCATCCGGCACCGACGACCCGGGGAAGTCCAGAGCCCCCCTACTTGCTTTGGTGGAGCCCCCGCTGGCCCGAGAGCAAGAGGTCGATGTTCCACAGGTACGGAAACGTTCGGTCGTAGAAGCGCGTTAATGTCGCGGCTGCGCCGAACTGCACCCCTATATCCGTGCTGCCCCCGAGGACTGGGAATCCGGCCAGCTCGTACCGCCGATCGTCGAGGCGCGTCGCGGGCGGCACCTCGCCCTCGTCTTCAAAAAGGTGCTGCCGGCCAGCCAACGGCAAGCGCCATTAGTCCCGCGCACACGGAGCGACGGAGACCAAGCATCAACGGATGGGAGCACACTGGACTCTCTCGGCGCGCTCGACCTTACGCTATCCTTGGGCGAACTCACTGCACCGAACGGGTATCCAGCCCACTCCAGCACCAGCAACCTCTATCTGGAGCCCGGAGTCACGTGCTTTCTCTCGCTCGGTATGCGGATGTCGGGGCCGACGCCATCCGATATGTGACAGTGTCAGGGCAACATGCCTCCTGACCCTCCGGACAAGTTCGCTGCGCTCTTCGAGAAAACAGGACGGGCGGCGCCGCCCCGGGGAAGAGCTCGCGTCGGCGAGGCCCTTTGGGCCACGGTGGTGCTGGTCGGCAGGGACGCGGTCTTCGTGGACCTCGACGGACGCCGACAAGGTTTCATCGAAGCGGCGAACCTTCGGGCGCCGGACGGCACCCTCAAGGCTTCGGTCGGCGACAGGCTGCAAGCATGCGTCGTTCGCGTGGACGCCGAGAGTGGCATCGAGCTCATGCCGACGATCGAAACCGCCGTTGCGGCCGGGGCCAGCGTGAGCCTCGGCACGCCGAGTTCCGGCGTCGCGGCCGTGGCGGAGGCCGTGAAAATCGCGCTCGGTCAAGCCGTGTCAGGCACAGTCGATCGCGTCGAGAGTTACGGGCTTTTCGTGCAGATCGATGGAACCCACAGCCGCAGCGGTCGAGGCCTTCTCCCCACGGTCGAGCTCGGAGTCCCACGCGGCACCGATCTCCGGAAGGCCTTCCCCTTCGGCACCAAGATCAAGGCCAAGGTCATCGAGATCGCTGAAGGCCGCATTCGTCTTTCGGTGCGCGGCCTAAAGGACGACGAAGAGCGCGCACACTTCGAGGGGTTCCGAGAACAAGAGAAGAAGGCCGACTTGCAGCAGAGCATGGGCACGCTGGGTGACCTCTTGAAGAAGCGCTCACCGCGATAGTGGCTCGGGCGGGCCGGGACTGAAGCGCGCTTCTGTCGTCGCGGGCTGGGAAATCTGATTTAGTAGCGAAGGGTGAAAACAACGACGGCCTGGGAGGAGCGGCTCGATAGGTGGCTTGTTCCGTTCTTGGACGTGCTGGGGGACAAGCGACGACGGCGGTGGGCGCCGCTCTACATCATGGGTCTGCTGCTGCCGGGGGATCGCAAGAGCATGCAACCGATCAGCTCGCGCGTGGCGCCGGAAGACGTCGAGCAAGTGCACCACTTCGTGGCGACCTCCTGCTGGGATACGACGCCTTTGGAGGAGGTGCTCTGCCACAAGGTCGACGCGATGTTGGGTGGGGACGATGCCTTTCTGATTATCGATGACACGGCCTTGCCCAAAAAAGGCACTGCGTCGGTGGGGGTTGCCCATCAGTATTGCGGTGCACTCGGCAAACAGGCCAACTGCCAGAGCCTTGTTTCGCTGACGCTGGCGCGCGACGAGGTGCCGGCGCCTGTCGGGCTTCGTCTATACCTGCCCCAGTCGTGGACCGAGGACGTCGCGCGCTGCGAGCGCGCGAAGGTGCCCGACGACATCCACTACCGTCCCAAGTGGCGCATTGCGCTGGACGAAGTCGATCGGGTTCGGGCCGCCGGAGTTCGCTTCGGATGCGCACTGGCCGATGCAGGGTACGGCATGTGCGCCGAGTTTCGGCACGGTCTCAGTCAACGTGGGCTCTTGTGGGCGGTGGGGATTCTCTCGACGCAAAACATGTACGGCGAGGACGTCAAGGTCTCGATGCCACGGCGCTCTCGAGCGGGGGGACGGCCTCGCGTCCATCCAAAAGTCGGAGAGTCGCCGTGCTCCGCGGCGCGCTTCATCGAGAAGCACGGGACCTTCCGCCAGGTCGCATGGCGCATGGGAACGAAAGGACAACTCACGGGCGACTTCGCGATCGTGCGTGTGCGGCCAGCCGATGGCGTGGAGGACTCGACGGGCGTTCACTTGCCCGGAGACCCGGCGTGGCTCGTATGCGAGCGACTGAGTAACGACGACCGAAAGTTCTATCTCGTCAACTTTCCTGCATCCGCGTCACGCAAGAAGATCGTGGGGGCGATCAAGGCTCGCTGGTCGTGCGAACAGATGCACCAACAGGCCAAAGAGGAACTCGGCCTGGACCACTTCGAAGGTCGCTCCTGGTTCGGTCTTCATCATCACGCCGTGCTCACCATGATCGCCTTTGCGTTTCTGTTGCATGTGCGCGTGACTGAAAATAAATCTGCGGCGTAACGACTCCACGCATTGGCCACGTTGCCACAGGTACGCCGGCACGTGATCCACCGTCTCGTTGCGCCGCTGTTCTGCACGTCATGCCGTGGACTGATGCGGTTCCTCGTGCCACCCTGAAAAATATGGCGAAGTAGTGCTAGTCCGGTCCGGCATCGTCCACGGCGCCTGCGTCCGCTCTCCGAACTGGGGCGTCGGCTTGAGCGAAATGCTGCCTCTCCCATTCCTGTACCTTGGCAACACAGGCGAGGAACGCATCGCCCCTGTCGCCACTAACGTAGTGATCGATGCAGACCTGGGCGACGCAACCGTTGAACGGGCGGCTGCCGACATCGTAGCGATCGATGCAGTCCCCTATGCTCCGTGGCGGTGGGGGAAGCCGGAGAGGCCGTGGGCTCTTGGCTGGTTCGTTGTCGCAGTTGCACACGACGGCGACGAGGAACCCCAGACACGCGGCGACGCGGCTCACCCCGTAGTCCTAGCTCGCCGCAGAGAGCCGAGAGAGCCATACCTCAGCGCCCACAGCCCCCGGGGCCTTGGCCTGGGCTCTTGCGAAGCCGGGCTCTCGCCCCTGGCTACTTTCCGAGTTTGAACTGCCGCGCTCCCGGTGCCGTGCTCATCGAATCGGACGGCAGGAGTGCGGGCGCGTCTGGTGGGCGGTGCGCACCGAGCGCCAGGAGGCAGGCCGAGGGTGGCTTCACACCACTTGGGGCGTTCGTCGCGACCTCGGGTTTGTCAGCGGAGGTAGCTAAAGCAATGCCAGCACGCCGGTGGAGAGAACTCACCCGCGCGGAGTGGGACGTCGCAGACGGCAGTGCAGACGCACACGACGACGCCATGGTAGTGGCAGTACTCCGAGACATTCGGACATGGGGTCTCGCTTTTCGGCTGACGCGCGGGGCACGACCCTTCGACACGCGCCTCACTCGGCTCGGAATTGCCGGGACACGGAGGTAGCGGAGGGCTTGGGCTGAACGTCAGCGAGAAGGCCGCCATGGAGCCCGCGTCCGCGCTCGGGAACGTCAGAATGCCCACGTTCCGCACGATGCAAGTGACGGTGCTTGGGTCGGGCAGGTCGCTCCGATCGTCGATAAGAAGCGACACCGCGCCGTTGGCACTTACTTCGAACTTGACCGTTACTCGGCCATGGAGAGACGGCTGCGTCCGCATCCCATTCGCCTCGTAGCAAAGGCGGAATCGGCCAAAGTTCTGCCGGACGACACGCTCAATATCGTCCCGGCTGAGAGAACCGCTTGCCCGCACGCCGTCCAAGCGTATCGACGGGGCTGGGACGCCACGCCCGTCCCAGCAAGGCCGACCTCGCTTCTGGTTCGTCGGCGAGGGTGCAAGCGGATGGGGAGCGAGGACGGGGACACGCCATGGGCGGGCTCCGGAGTCGGCTTCGCTTTCTTTGCTGGATGCCCGCACCGATGCCAACAACGCTTCTTGAGAGACCTCCGCAGGATTTGCTTCTGCGTCGGAAACCGCTTCGAGCGGGAAGATGTCGCGGATATCCGGGATACTCCCCGTCGCGGGGCTGGCCGCCCTCGGCAGCTCGGTGCTGGGCGCGTGCTGGCGTCCCAGGTCACCCCCGTGGTGGCGGGTGCCGCCGTGGTCGCCGCTGCACGCGAGGCTCCGCAGCCGGCAGCAAAGGCCAGCATTCCGATCCCCCACACGCGCTTCATGCGATCGTCGTCAGTAGAACGCGCTGCCGCCCGATCGGCAATGGGGGCCGAGACCGGCCCGGAGTAACTCCCGTGCGCGCGGGGCCTGGTTGCGCTTCCCGTTGCCTTCGTCCCGACCACGCTGCCGTTTGGGTGGGAAGCTAATGGGAAGGGAGGTGCTGGATTCGGCGGATTTGGAGGACTCGCCACAATCGCGTGGTCTGTGCACGTATGCGCTGGGAAAAGTGGCCTAATCAACGTGTCTCAGTAGCCGGTGAGATACGGGTGAGATAAGAGCCCGAAGTCCGTCATCTCGCTGGCGCCGAGTCTTCGGACCGGCCGAGCGCCCACCCGCCCAAGAACGAACAGCGTCTCCCGCGAGAGGCCCACGCGCGGTTCGTTCCCGAAGCTGCGTGCGAGGATTTGACGGGCCTACCTGGGAAAACCGCGGCTACATGCGCGCGACACGGCTAGATCCCTGGGGCAGCTCCCTCTCGTCGCGACCGGATGCGCCGGAAAGTAACGCCAGATCACACGTCGTTGGTTACTAGGTGGTAACCGGAGAGGCCGGCCGATTGGCGACGCGGAGTTCACGCGTGCGCAAGACCGACTTCGCGTCGCAATTCGGCGGGCTTCAATGGCTCGCCGCGGCAGGACGCTGGGGTACGGATGGGGGGATTTTCTGTCCCTACCACTTTGTGGCCCGCGCCCAGGAAATCCAGGCCGAAGAGCCCCTCGCGGAGGGGCAGTCTATCACCGGTGCCTCAGTTGCCGGGAAGCGGGACTCGGCGACGGTGAGCGCTCTCCGCCGCGCGCCCCGCGCTGGTTACGACGAAGTCCCCTCGGATACGCTCGCAACGCCTCATGCCCGAACCCCGTGCACCGTACCGGATCGAGTTCTACGAGGACGACGATGGGCGCGAGCCGGCGCTCCTCTTCATGCAGTCCCTGACGCCCGCGAAACGGCGCGCGGTTGGGGTGGCGCTGAACGAGTTTCTCGGGCATCTCGGTCCCAACGTGGTGGCGACGGACTTCGGCAAAAACCTCGGCGGGGGCCTGCTCGAGTTCCGTGTCGACCAGGACGCCGCGCAGATCCTCCGCAAGGCCGGCAAGGATCCGAGGCCGGAGCCAGACCCGGGCAAGATCCTCCTGCGCGTGTTCTTTCACGCGCACGGCACCAAGCTCATCCTGCTGCTGTCCGGGTATGACAAGGGGGAGCGGCCGAGCAAGATCCACCAAGAACGCCCAGATCGAGCAGGCGCGCCAGTGCCTCAAGCGCTGGAAAGAACGGGCAACCGCTTGCTAATCGCGAAGAGGATCGGGGGCGGCATCGCGATTTGACTTATGGTCTATAAGACATATACTGAGTGGTGCCATGGCCACCAAATTTGCAGACTTCATGCGGGAGCTCGAGGAGGAGGCGCGTGCCGAAGGGCCTGAGGCCGTCGCGCAGCTCGAGGCGCTCCGCTATCACTTCCGTCTGGGGCGTCAGCTCGCCGAGGCGCGTCTGAAGCGCAAGCTGACGCAGCAACAGGTCGCCAAGCTGTCGCGGATCGACCAGGCCGATATCTCGAACATCGAGCGGGGCGTCGCCAACCCGACCCTCGGGACGCTGAGCGCCCTTGCCATGGCCGTCGGGATGGAGATCGACCTCAGGAAGCGCCGGTGAGAGCGTCGTCTGGGACGAGCGCAACCTGCGTCATGTGCGTGAGCGCCGGCGATGCCGCGTCCCTGAGGTAGAGCAGGTTATCCGGGCCATTTGCCACACCGCGCGCCGTCAGCGTCTGGTCGTTCAGCCCGGTGAGCCAACGAAGTGGAAGTACTTCGGCGAGACCTGTGACGGCCGCTTCCTCGTCGTCATCGCCGAGGAGACTGCCGCCGGCGTGCGCCCGATCACCTGCTGGCCGCTCGTGGGCCCCGAGCGCGTGCGCTATCTTGCGTGGAGAGAGACTCGAAAGGCGTCACGATGACCCGGAAGCCCTGGCCCGCCAACAAACCTCTCCCTCGGTTCGCGACCGAGGCGAAGGAGCTCGCCTTCTGGGAGCGGCATGACGTCCCGTGGGACGACGCAGCGACCTCGGAGGAAGTGCCGGGCCCGGTCGTCGCGATCGCTGCGACGCGCCCGAATGCCATCCGGGTGGTGCTGCCGCCGGGCCAGGAGGCGCGCCTTGGCGCGGAGCGCCCGGGAGCGACGCGTCAGCAAGGAGAAGGCGCTCGAGGCCATCATCGGCGAGGCACTCGCGGCCCCGGCTCGGGCTGCGCGAAGCAAGCGCGCGGCAGGAGCGTAGGCAAGGAGACGCCGCCCCTCCGGTTCGGGAAGCATCTGAGCCGCCGTACGTCCTAGGGTGAGTAGTCTGGCAAGACCGGCAGGTGGTTGAAGTGCATGTCCTTGGGTAGGTTCTCTGCCCGCATCGGGCAGCGGGTGACGCGGTGAGGGCTAGGGGGGGGCTGAGATACCGGTGAGATATGGACCCCGTCACCCACGCCCACCCAGGGTCACCCAGCGCCTCCCCGACCCTGCAAATTCCCCGGGATTTATGGGGTGACCGACGGGGCTCGAACCCGCGACATCTGGAGCCACAATCCAGTGCTCTACCAACTGAGCTACGGCCACCGCACGAACGACGTGTCTCGCGGCACCATACCCCCGCGGCCCGCCGATTCAAGGGGCCCGTCTTCGAGCGCGCCGCGCACCCACCCACGGCTCGGCCGAAACCCCTGTGGTAGACGACGATCATGGGCTCGTTTCCAAGCCAATCGCTCGACACACTTTGCATTCACGCCGGGCAAGAGCCCGACCTCGCGACGGGCGCGGTGATGACACCGATCGTGCTCGCGACGACCTTTGCGCAAGACGGGCCGGGCGCCCTTCGGGGGGGCTACGAGTACTCGCGCGCGGGCAATCCGACGCGCGGCGCGCTCGAGCAATGCTTGGCCGCGCTCGAGGGCGGCAAGCAGGGGATTGCATTCGGCAGCGGCTGCGCGGCGACGACGGCGGTCTTGCTCACGCTGCGCGCTGGCGACCATGTGCTCGTGTGCGACGACGTCTATGGCGGGACGTTTCGCATTCTCGACAAGGTGCTGGCGCAATTCGGGCTCGAAGCCACGTTTCTCGACATGACGGACCCGAAGCGAGTCGAGGCGACGATGCGGCCGACCACGCGCCTCGTATGGGTGGAGACGCCCAGCAACCCCATGCTGAAGATCTTCGACATCGCGGCCATTGCCGAAATCGCAAGGGCGCGTGGAGCGATCCTCGCAGTCGACAACACGTTCGCGACGCCCATGCTTCAGCGACCGCTCGATCTCGGGGCGACTCTCACGGTCCACTCGACGACGAAATATCTCAACGGGCATTCGGATGTCATCGGGGGAGCGGTCGTGACGAGCGACGATGCCCTGGCTGAACGCCTCCACTTCGTACAGAAGGCCGTGGGCGCCGTCCCCAGCCCGTTCGACTGCTATCTCGTGCTTCGAGGCCTAAAGACGCTCGCGGTACGCATGGATCGGCACGTGGCGAGCGCACGCACGCTCGCGGCCTGGCTCGAACGCCATCCGCAGGTCACGAAGGTGCGCTATCCGGGCCTGCCCTCGCACGAGAGTCACGCGCTGGCGGGGCGTCAGATGCGGGGACCCGGAGGCATGATCAGCTTCGAGCACCGAGGGACGGTCGCGCAGGCAAGCGCCTTCTTGCGCGCGCTTCGGGTTTTCGCCTGCGCCGAGAGCCTCGGGGGCGTCGAATCTCTCGCGGAGCACCCGGCGAGCATGACGCACGCGAGCCTCCCCCAGGCGGCCCGCCAGGCCCTCGGAATCGGCGACGGGCTGATTCGTCTCTCGATCGGCCTGGAGGATGTGGGCGATCTCACCGAAGATCTCGGCCGCGGCTTCAGCGCCGCACGGGGCGCATCCTAGCGTTATGCCTGGAATTTTCGCCTTGCAGCGCTCGACGCTCGTCGGGGCATTGGGGTGGATTCGACGCTCCGGCACGCCCGCGCGCTTCGTGCTCGTGTCTCGAGGTGCCACCGCGGTATGCTGCCGCCGATGACGCTCCTCCACCTTGCACGCACGGCTGGCTTGGCCGCAGGCGTTGGTCTCGTCGCGAGTGCTTGCGGGAGCGCCCCCGCGCCCGCTCAGGCCTACGTGTTTCTCCAGATGAGCGCGGACAGCCCCGCTGCCGAAGGCATGTGTGTTGGCTATCTCTCGGAGACGACGCTCATCCAGATCGGAATGCCGGGCGACCCGAACGCTTCTCCCATGCCCACGGCTCCGACGCGAGTCAGCACGGGCGCTCAGCACATCGAAATCGCCTGCTCGGTCCATCAGGAGGGCGATTCATTCGCCATCAATCTACAGGTCTTCCAGGGGGACGTGGCGGGCACGGGCTCCACGACTCTCACCGTCAGCGGCATGGTCAGCGCCTCGACGGGAGGCACGAATTTGACCAGCGACGTGTCGAACACCATTGCTGGCGACTACCACTCGACGGCGTGCACCATCTCCTTCACCACACCGGGCGCTGGCGCGTCGCCTCAAGGTCCCCCGGTCGCGCCCGGCCGCATTTGGGCGCACCTCTCGTGCCCCGCAGGCCAAAACTCGAACGTCACGACGCAAAGCGGCGGACCGAGCACCTGCGACGCCGAGGCCGACTTCATCTTCGAGAACTGCGGCACCTAGCGAATCGTCCTGGCTATGGCGCTACGAAGCGTCATCGTCGTCGTCCGGGTCCACGACTTCGACGCCGTTCATCTTGGCCAAAAGCTCTCGCGCCTGCGCGGCAACCTCGAACTCGGGCTTCGTCGCCAGAAAGGCATCGAGGTATCGGGTCGCAGCGACGTCGTCCCCTCGCGCGTGATGGGCGAGACCCAAGGCGTAAAGCGAGTCGGGATCGCCGGGAGCCTGGCTGAGGGCGGTCATTCCTTGCTGGACCGCGCCGCGCAGATCACCGAGGATTCGGAGCACGTGGCACATGGCCACGCGGGCGCCCAGGTGGTCGGGCGCGAGCTTCAAGCAAGCGGCATAGGCGTCGCGCGCCGCGGCGATCTCGCCCGTCGCGAAGAAGGCGACCCCGAGAAAGAAGTACGCGTAAGCGTTCTTCGGATCGGAGCGCAGCACGTCACGAAGATTGATCAGCGCCTCGCGAGACCGCTCTTCGTGGAGAAGTTCGACCGCCTCTTCGACGGCGGTCCACTGCGTGGCGTCTCGGCGTTCGGCTTCGGTTTTCTTCGTCACGCCGGCCTTGCATAGAGCATAGCGCGCACCCAGGCGATCCCAGCGGGTTTGGTTTGCGAGCCGGGAGCGTGGTAGGGCCTGGCCGGTGTTCAAAACGTCGATCGCTTGGGGGCTCTGCCTTGCGGCCACTTTCCTGCCCGGCCGCGAAGCGCGCGCGGACGTCACCTCGTGGATGGCCGCGGGCGCCGGATACGCCCTCGAGCGCAATCGAGTCATCGGGGAAAACGACTTTGCCCCGACGCTCACGTATTCGCTGGGCGTGGGCACCTCGCCGCGGCAACCGCTCGTGATGGGCGGCCTGGTTCGTGGGACGACCTTCATCGGGCTCGGCACGGATCTCGGTGTGGCGGTCCGCGCGTCGACCGGGGGCTTCGCGCGGGGGGATTGGGGGCTCGCCGTCGAGGCGGGTGCTCTCTGGCGGCCGTGGCGCGACAGCAACTACGGAGCCTGGCCGCTCCAGGGGGTCGTGACCGTGGGCGCGCCCTGGGGCTTTCAGCTGGCCGCCGGAGTCGAGCTTGGAACGCTGACGAACGAGCTCGCCGGCGAGGGCGGATTCGTGGCGTTGGAAATCGATCTGCTGCGTCTCACGGTCATGCGGCAAGGCGCGACCGAGAAGTGGTGGCCCAACCCGGCGCCTGCGGGTGGGCATGAAGCGGGTCAGGGCGTGGTCTTGACTCGGACTTCGGGTCTCTGCTCGTCGGCTTTGATCGAATAGCGAACCAGCGCGCGCAGGACCTCGTTGCGTTCGACGTTTCCGACGAGACCCTTGATGTCCTCGTACACGGTGGGGTCCACCAAAAGGCCCCCGATCGTGCCGCGCCCCTGACGAACGTCGCCGACGATGGCCCGAAGGTCGTCGCTCATGGCGTTGAGATTGGTCATGACGTGCTGGGAGGAGTCGTCGCCGTAGACCACGGCATGAGCCAGGCCGTTCCCTACCCGGATGGCTTGCAAGTCTTTGTGAATTTCGACCACGGACCCGCCGACGTCCTTCGAGAGCTCACCGTCGTACACGATCGCGTTCAAGATGCCGGGCCCCTGGCGAATATGGTTGGTCACGTCTTGAACATCGGCGAGCACGATGTCGAGGTGCGACGCGGTGTCGTTCACGTGGGCGATGAGGTCGTCGATGCGGTCGGCTTCGCGGCGGTCGAAGAAGAGCCTGTGCACCGTGCCATCCCCGTGCGCGACCGCGTCGAGCAGATCGTGGACATCCCCCAGAGAACCCTTGATGTCGGTTGCGAGCTTCGGGTCTCCCAGGGCTTGGGCGAGAGGCTGCAAGCGATCGATGGCTTGCTCGGTGGCGGCGGCGACGCGGTTGACCGCCGAGAACATATCGGCCGGCTCGGCCGAAGGGATGAGCGAGCCTGGAGGCAAGCTCGCCTCGCTGGGTGAACCAACGCTGAGCTCCACCATCTTGTCGCCGAGTAGGCCTCGGGCGGCGACCGTGGCCACGGTGTCCGCGTGGATGCGCCCGACCTCGCTCTTGTTGATCGACATTTTCACGAAGATGCGGGTATCGGCGACGCTTCCGTCGTGACCGATGCCGGTCACCGTACCCACGTCGAGGCCGCCCATACGAATGGGAGCGCCCGGTTTCAGACCGGCGACGTTCTGAAAGGCCGATTTGTAGACGACTTTTTGCTCCCAGAGTTGCTTGGTGTTGCCGATGAGAAATACGCCGAGCATCCCGAGCGCGAGCCCGCAGATGACGAAGAGACCGACCTTAAGCTCCCGCGACATGGTTTCTCCGGGGAAGGTACAACGCTTTCAGGAAGACGACAGGAGGGAGGCGACGTCTTCGGTCTCCGGGGCGTGGCCTTCGATGAAATCGCGCACGGTCTGGTTGGTGGTGGCGCGAAATTGCTCCTTGCTGCCCTCGAGCAAGATGCGGCCCCGACCGAGCATGGCCAGCCGGTCGGAAACGCTGAAGGCCGTGCCCATGTCGTGCGTGACCACGACGCTGGTGATGCGAAGCGCCCGCTGGATGCCGCGAATGAGGTGATTGATACGCGCCGTGTTGATCGGGTCGAGACCGGTCGTGGGCTCGTCGTAGAGGATGACCTCGGGCTGCAGGGCCAGCGTGCGAGCGAGACCGACGCGCTTCTTCATGCCTCCCGACAGGTCGCTCGGACGCATGTCCTGAATACCGGGCAGCCCCACGAGCTCCAGAGCTTGCGCGACCCGGCCGAGGATCTCCCCCTCGCTCATCTTGTCCCAGAATTGCTCGCGGAGACCGTACGCGACGTTTTCGCCGACGCTCAGAGAGTCGAAGAGCGCCGCGCCCTGAAAGAGATACGCGATGCGGCGGCGCAGGACGGTCCACTCTTCGTCGTTCAGCTTCGTGACGTCGCGACCGTCGAACGAGATCGTCCCTCCGTCGCACGGGATGAGACCGATGAGCATCTTGAGCATGACGCTCTTGCCGATTCCCGACGCGCCCATCACGGTGAGCGTCTCGCCCCGCTTGATGTCGAGAGTCAGGTCCGTAAAGATGATTTTGGGGCCAAAGCGCTTGCGGACGTCGACGAATCGCACGAGCGGCTGCGGCGAATCTTCCGGCACGGGCGCAGTGTAGCGAAGCGGGAATCGAAGTCGCGGAGATCAGGCGGATTCGGCGGCCACAAGGCGCATCTCGACGGCCCCGCCCCCCGTCCACGTGTCACGCCGAAGAGCCCCGACGACGCGCGCGTAGGGCCCGAGCCGACCGGCGAGCGGCCCCATATCCGCACCAAAACACGAGAGGCGTGTCCCCTCGACATCGATCCAGAGGCGGAGGTGTCCGCCGCGCATTTCGCGCACACCGAGCACTCGCGATCGGGGAATCGCGATGCGAGGCGCGGGGTTACCCTGCCCGCAAGGCTCGAAGCGCTCGAGCTCGCATGCGACCCGTCCTGCGGGGTCCCCTCCTTCCAGAAGTGCATCGGCTTGTTGCGGTGGGCGCACCTCGGGAACGCCGATGGAGGCACAGGCTTCGGCAAAGCGATCGCGCAATATCTCGACGAGATGGCTCTGGACCTCGACGCCGGCGGCGGCGTGATGACCTCCGAATCCGATGAGAACGTCGCGCACGCGATCGAGAGCGTCGTACACCGAGAACCCCGCAGGGCCTCGCGCCGAGCCGCGACCGCGCGCGCCCTCGAGAGCGATGACGACGGTGGGTTTGCCCAATCGAGACGAAATGCGACCGGCCACGATGCCGACGACGCCGGGATGCCATCCCTGTCGGGCCAGGACGATGCCCGGTAGCCCGCCGATCGAAGGCGCCTCGAGCATGGCGAGAGCCTCGGACAGAACGCCGCGCTCGACCTCTTTGCGGCGGGTGCAAAACCCCTCGACCTCCACGGCGATTTGCCGGGCGTCGATCTCGCTCCGGGCGAGCAGGAGCGAGAGCGCGAGGTCGGCCTTGTCGAGACGGCCCGGAGCGTTGATGCGTGGCGCGAAACGAAAGGAGATATCTTCGCCCGTCGGCGTTCCGCCGTGCGACTGCGCGATCTCGGCGAGCGCCCGCGTGCCGTGGCGGCCCCCTCGGGCGAGCATGGTCAGCCCGGCTCGAACCAGCGCGCGATTGTCCCCGTCGAGCGGAGCCACGTCGCCGATCGTCCCGATCGCGACGAAGTCGAGCCAGCGCCTCATGTCGAGCGCCACGCCGAGCTCGGCGCGCACGCCCGCGCCGACCGAGAGGGCCAGACCCACCGACGCGAGTCCCTTGTAGGTGAACGGGCAGCCGGGTCGATGCGGGTTCAGAAAGGCGAGGGCCGGCAGCGGCGAGTCGGGCACGCGGTGGTGGTCGATGACGATCGCATCGATGCCCGCCTTTCGAGCGCGCGCGAGACGATCGTGGTCGGTAGAGCCGCAGTCGCACGTGATGAGGAGCGACGGATGGGCATCGAGGATGCGATCGAGCGCCCGGTCAGAAAGGCCGTACCCGCCGTCGAAGCGATCGGCCAGAAGGGGGACGACTTCCGCGCCGAGGGTTCGAAGGACGTCCGTGAGCAGGGCCGCCGCTGTGATTCCGTCGGCGTCGTAGTCACCGAAGACGCATATGCGCTCCTTCGCTCGCACCGCGCGCGCGATGCGCACAACCGCCTCGGAACGGTCCTTCATCGTTTCGGGCGGAGTCAGCTGCGAGAGGCGCGGATCGAGGAAGCTCTGAATCGCGACGGGGTCCCGCAACCCGCGTGCCACGAGAACGGCGGCCGTGGTCCGCGTAAGCCCGAGAGCCCGAGCGAGCTCGCTCGCCTCGTCGTTGGCCGGGAGCGGCATCGGCAGCATCGGGCCGCATCCACACCAGAGCACGCCATCGGCGTCAATGGAGTCCTACGTCGACGCGGCCGCTGGCGCGTTCAGGCGCCGCGCGAGCTCAGATCCTTTTTTTTTTCGCGTCATACGCGTGTCGATCCATTCGGTCAGAGGGGCCGCCACGTAGATGCTCGAGTACGTGCCTGCAACGGTCCCGACGACGAGCGCGAGCATGAAGTCTTTGATGACGCCCGTTCCGTAGATGAAAAAGGCCAGAATACTGAGCAGCATCGCCCCCGACGTCAGGATGGTTCGCGACAGGGTCTCGCTGACGCTCAAGTTGATGATGTGCGCGAACGACTTGCCACGGTGTTTTCCGAGATTCTCGCGAATCCGGTCGTAGACGACGACCGTGTCGTTCATCGAATAGCCGATGACGGTCAGCACGGCGGCGATGGTCGAGAGCGTGATCTCTTTCTGGAACAAGATGAAGAATCCGATGACCACCATCGCGTCGTGAATGCACGCGACGATGACTCCCGGCGCGAAACGCAAATCGAACCGGAACGCCAGGTAGAGCATGATGAACACGATCGCGATGGCGACCGCGTTTCGCGCGCTGTCGCGAAGCTGCTTCCCCGCCTTGGGACCGACCCACTCCACGCGCAGCGCCGCGCCGGCGGGCACCGCAGAAGCTCCGAGCCGGTCGCGAAGGCGTTCGATGAGCTGGTCGCCCTTCGACATCAGCTGGATTTCGACGCGGTGGTCGCGAGGATTGAGAATCTGCGGATTGGTCGCGCTGGCTCGAAGCGAGACGCCGGGCACGCGGCCCACTTGCTCCTTGACGATCTCGAGATCGGGGTCGACGTCGTAGCGGGTGCTCACCTTGTCGCCACCGGCGCTGAATTTAACCTCGGTGGCTCTGGCGTTGAGTGGGCACTTCGTCGAATCGCCGAGCGGTGACTCGGCATCCTCGACGAAGCACAGGGCGCGCCGCAGAGTGACCTTGTCGGCCTCCGTGATGGCGCTCACGTCCTGCACGCGAATGAGAAAGTGATAGGGCTTGTTCGCATCGACGACTTGGACGACGTCGGGAGAGCTGAAGCCGACGCCGGTTACCGCGGCGCGGACCCCAGCTGCGTCGATGGGCTCTCCGAAGGCCATCTCGATTTCGGTGCCCCCGCGAAAGTCGGTGCCGTAGTTCGGACCGGGGTAAAAGCAGAGGATCACCGAGGCAATGACCAGGATGAAGCTCAGCGGGATCCAAAAGACCCGCACGCGCATGAAGTCGAAGACGCGGCCCGGCTTGAAGAACTCCATCGCTCAGAACTCCGCGCCCACGCTGAGGCGTTTGACCTTGGCCCCGCGCACCCACCAGTCGAAGGTGAGCCGCGTGCAGAAAAACCCGGTGAACAAGCTGCACAAGATGCCGACGACGAGCGTGACGGCAAAGCCCTTGACCGGCCCGCTGCCGTATTGGGCGAGGATGAGACCCGAGATGAACACGGTCATGTGCCCATCGATGATCGACGGCCACGCTCGCGTGTAGCCGGCTTCGACGGCCGAGCGCACGGTCTTTCCGGCGCGCAGCTCTTCTCGAATTCGTTCGTTGATGAGCACGTTCGCGTCGACGCTCATGCCGATGGTCAGAGCGAGCCCCGCGATGCCCGGGAGGGTCATGGTCGCCCCGAAGCTCGCCAACACCGCAAGCTGCAGCATCAAGTTGAAGAGCACCGCGACGTCGGCGACGATGCCGGCCTTTCGGTAGTAGAGCAGCATGAACGACAGAACGGCGAGAACGCCGAAGAATGCGCCTTTGACGCCCAGACCCACCGCGTCCCGACCGAGCGAGGGGCCGATGACGGACTCGGAGCTCGGCGTGATGGGTGCGGGCAAGGCGCCCGACCGGAGCACGAGCTCGAGTTGCTTGGCGTCGTGGAGCTGCTTTTCGGTGTCGCCGGAGCCCATCGTGATCGTGGCTTTCCCGCCGCCGATCTTCTGCTTGATGACGGGGGCCGAGTCGACGACGTCGTCGAGGATGATGGCGAACCGGCGATTGACGTTGGCGCCCGTGACTTCTTCGAATCGATCGGCGCCCGCCGGGGAGAAGGACAGGAGCACGTAGTACTGCCCGAAGTTCTGTTGGTCCTGCCCGGTGCTCGCGTCGGTGATGTAGTCGCCGGTCACCTCGGCGCGCGCGTAGAGATAGTAGGTGCGCCAGCCGACCTGCTTGAATTGAACTGGCTCGGAGCCATCGATCGGCTCGACGACTTTGTAGAAGCCGACGACGTGATCGTCAGAAACGTTGAGCCCCTTGCTCCACGCCTTGAAGCGCCCGAGACAATCGGTCAGCGATTCATTCGCGTATTTCGGGGGCTGGCAAGACATGCGCGCGTAATAGGCTCGAGCCGACTTGCGTTTCCCGGACGCGTCGACCCCGTCGGGCGCCGTCTCTTCGTACTGCGCGATTCCTTCGCCATCGGGCAGATCGTCGGCCTTGAGAGCGGGCGGGCCGAAGACCTTCTCGCTCCACGTATCGTCGACCATCTTGAATTCGAGGCGCGCCGTGCGGCGAATCGTCTCCTTGATGTCGCGAAAGCTCTCTTCATTGCTGCCCGGCACTTCGACGATGATGTCCTCGTCGCGCGTCGTGACGGCGGCCTCGCGCAGCCCCAGCTCGTCGACCCGCCGCGACACCGTGTCTTTTGCCTGGGCCACGGCGCGCTCGCGGATCTGCGATTCGATGTCTGTGCGGATCTTGAAGGTCACTTCGTCGTCGCCGGGGCCTTGCGTTTCGCCGAGCTCAGCCAAGAACTTCTTTGCGAATCGGTCGTCGACCTTCGCCTTGTCGCTCTTGTCCTTGAACTTCAAGCGAATGAGCGCGGTCTCCGGCTGCGACACATGCACTTTCGCCTCGAGACCGCTGAGCTCTTCACGGGTGATGCGCCCCTCGCCCGAGTGCAGCGCGAACGACGTGGCAAGCTCCTGGCGCATCTCGTCGGCGAAGTGATCGCGCTTGTCGCGAATGGCCTCGTCGACCTCGACCGTGTAGACGAGCCGAAGGCCGCCGCTCAGGTCGAGGCCTGGCGCAATGGCAAAAGTGATGTTGTTCTTGAGGTACGACGGGCAGTGCAAATGGCGACCGATGGCGGAAAGCGCCGCCAGTGGACCGCTCCCGCGCGGGGACGTCTCGCTCGGCAGAGAGCCATCGATGGTGGGCCACAGCGAGGCGGCCGCCCCGAGGAAGACTGCCGCAACGAAGCCCACCTTCAGACGCCATGGGCCATCCATGACGGGGAGCAAGCCGAACGCGGCCCATATCGCCACGAGCGAGGCGACGAAGACGCCCCAGAAGTTGTCGAAGTAGAAAAACAGCGTCCCGCTGCCGGCCGCCAGCGCGATGAAAACCAGCGCGGTCCGGCTCGGACCCGCCTTGAGGCCCCACAGGATGAGGCCGATCGCACCGGCAGTCGCCGCACACACGGCCAGAGGGTTGCCGCGCCAGAGGACCGACAGCACCAACGCCACCACCGCAGCGACTCCACTGAGAGACGCGAGTACGTTCTTATTGGGCATGTGGGTTCTCGGGACCTGACCGAACGACTACTTCTTGTCGGAACCGGCCTTGGCCTCTTTCAAATCCTTGGCCCCGGCGCGCTCGACTTCCACGTACGGCGAGACCGTGTTGGCGACCATCTGCACCGTCACCGACGGAGAGAGCTTCACCTTCGCGATCCGGTCATCCATCTCGACGAGCTCCCCGATCAGCCCTGCGTTGCTCATCACTCGGTCGCCCCTTTTCAGGGCGGCGCGAGCCTGCGTCTCTTTCTTCGTGCGCCGCGACATCATCAGCCAGAACGGCACGATGATGACGAGCATCACCAGCATGGGGGTGAAGCCCGCCAATGGAGAGCTCGGCGCGGACGACGCGGACGATCCCCCTCCGAGCGGCCCTGGCGTCGCGTCCTGGACTACGCCCGGAGAGCCGCCCTTGGGTTGAGCGTTCTGGGCCAGTAGCAGTTCGTTGGAGAGGATAGGCGCGGACACCGTTGCAGCTCCTGAGAAAACGCCCGCAAGGACGGGGCGCAGCCGCGGGTGGGATACTCGCTGGTCGGCTCGCCGTCAACCCGAGACGCTACTCACTTCGCGCGCAGCGAAAGCCTACGTTGGGGCCCGATTCCATGGCCGAGCCCCAATCGCGCGTGGTCGTGCGACTGAGCGAGGGGGGCGAAAGCCAACCCCCGCCCCGCAGGACATGCGCGGCTCCGGCTCGAGCGCTCGGACCCGGGCCCACGGACTCTACGTACCAATCGGCTGTCCATTCTTCCACGTTCCCACTCAGATCCTGAACGCCGAAGACGCTGTCGCCACTCGGGTGCGACCCCACGGGGGCCGGCCGGGGCGCGCAGGTCCTCCCGGTGCGCTCGCTGATGAGCGTTACGGCATTCGCGCACGAGGGGGGCCCGGCCCAGGGGAAGGGCACGGCCAGCGTCCCGCGCGCAGCATCTTCCCATTCGAGCTCGGTAGGCAGGCGCTTTTTTGCGAAACGGCAATACGCCTCCGCGTCGCTCCAGTGGACGCACGACACCGGTAAGCCATCGTCGCCCGCCCCATACGTGCACGTCGCACTGGAGCGGGCCGGGAGCAAGCAAGCTCCGGCCTGCACGCAGGCGCGAAAAGCGCCCACCGTCACCTCCGTGCGATCGATCCAAAACGGCGTGACCGTCACCGAGCGTGCGGGCCGCTCGTTGGCCGGGGCCTTCGGATTGGATGACCCAACCGAAATCCGCCCGCCGGGAATGCGGAGCATTCCATCCTGGGACGGAACGGCCACGCGAGCGATGCCTGCGCGGACGGTCGGAGCTGGATCGTCGTAGGGATTGTCGCTCGAAGCCGTCGGGTGTGGCTCTGCAGACTCGCTTTCGTCGTGCACCGTCGGGGTAGCGGGCAAGCCCACGGCATGCGCCGCTCCGACCAGCAATACGCCGACCAGCGCTGCGGCAGAGACCTCCACCATGGACGAACGGTTGGACATTCGCACGACCCTAGGAACGCTCGACCCATACTTTGGAGATGGGTGCAAAGCAACTTTACGATAGCATGCCGGGACTTACCGTCATACTCATCGATCCGAGCTGCCAATACCCACAACGGCTCCAATACGCCTACCATTCCCACGCTTTAGAGGACGTTCGCGGCAAGCTCGGCCAAATCGCTTCTCTCGCCTTTGGCCAACACGATATGCGCGGCAAGCTTGTCGCCGCCGAAGCGCTCGGCCGCAATCGTCAGCCCGTTTGACGCGCTGTCGACATAGGGGTTGTCGATCTGCCCAGGGTCGCCCGTGAGGACGATTTTCGTCCCGTCGCCCGAGCGCGTGACGATCGTCTTGACTTCGTGGGGCGTGAGATTCTGCGCCTCGTCGACGACGATGAACTGCTGCGGCAGCGAGCGGCCGCGAATGTAGGTCAGGGGCTCGACTTGAATCTGCCCGCTCTCGAGGAGCTCGGCGTACGCCCTCGGCCCTCTACGAGGACCCGTCGAGAAGAGAAACTCGAGATTGTCGAAAATCGGCTGCATCCACGGATTGAGCTTCTCTTCCACATCGCCGGGCAGGTACCCGATGTCGCGACCGAGCGGCATGACCGGACGCGACACGAGCATCCGGGTGAACGCGCCGTCTTCGAGCGTTCGCTTCAGGCCCGCAGCCAGCGCCAGCAGCGTCTTGCCCGTGCCCGCCTTGCCCACCAGAGTGACGAGGCGGATCGACTCGTCGAGAAGCAGGTCGAACGCGAAGGACTGCTCTTTGTTTCGCGGACGAACCCCCATCACGCCCTCGCGCGGCACCCGGAGCGCGACGACGGCACGCTTGGCCAGGTCGTAGCGGCCAAGAGCCGTGTGGGACGGATTCGAGCGATCGCGAAGAAGGACGCACGTGTTCGCGGAAGGCACGTCTTTCGGAGTGAAACGCCCGTCTCGAAAAAACGTGTCGATCTCCTCACCACTCAGCTCGATCTCGACGATTCCGCTCGCGAGCTGCTCGAAGTCGACGCTTTGATTCTCGTAGGTTTGTGAAACCATGCCCAACGCATCCGCGCGAATGCGAAGATTGGTATCCATCGTGACGAACACGGTCGGGTGGCCGCCGTCGGTCTCACGCACCTCGAAGGCCGTCTGCAATATGGCCTGATCCATCGCCGTGTGGTCGATCGCGCTCGGGAGCTCGAGGCGCTTGGTCGGCACCGCAACGCGAAGCATCCCGCCCGAATCGAGTGTGACTCCTTTGGAGAGTGAGCCTCCTCGGTCGCGGAGATCATCGAGGAGCCTGGCAATCGAGCGCGCGTTGCGCCCGCGCTCCGACCCTTCGCGCTTGAACTGATCGACCTCTTCGATAGCGTAAATGGGAATGATGACGTTGTTGTCCTCGAATCGAAAAATCGACTGAGGGTCGTGCAGGAGCACGTTGGTGTCGAGGACGTAGTTCTTCTTCATCGCGCGGGGCTTGCCACGTAACCGTACGGAGGCCGCAGCGCAAGACGCGACGGCGATCTATGTTGAGGGGTCGTGTTATCGCCCGTAGAATTCCCCGTTTGGCTGGCTCCGGTCGAGCGCCTCGTGCTCGCTGCGGCCCGCGACGTCCAGATGCTCACCGTGCTCACCCCGCTCGACGCGCGCAAGGAGCGAGAGCGCCTGGTCGCCGACCTTCGAGCCGGACGCCGGGCGACGCCGCGCTGGACGTACGTACGGACAGAGCACGACGATCTGCGCCGCGCCCTGGATGCCGCCGAGCGGGCTCTCGCCCGGGAGCCCGCCGCGGGCGTTGCCGCGCTCTATCTCGCAAAGGTGCGCGAGCTCGTTCTCGAAGCTGCGCTCTGCGCGGCCGCCGGGACCGTCGGGCTGGCTCGCTTGGCGGCTCAGCGCTTCGCGCCC
>Ga0209274_10000541_pt1 | contig 22129 bp, 16 predicted proteins | sample HubBroMetageREF1_FD_188343 | JGI IMG/M metagenome (GOLD analysis project Ga0209274, IMG submission 188343) | Reference soil microbial communities from the Hubbard Brook experimental Forest, New Hampshire, USA - Hubbard Brook CCASE Soil... | ecosystem: Environmental > Terrestrial > Soil >...
CATCCATAGCCACGATACCGTTGGCAATCAACGCCGCCTTCGTCGCTGGTGTGGGCCCTGCGATGGTGACGTTCGAAAGCGTGGTTGCGGAAATCGCGGTAACAAACATACCGATTTTGCTGGTAGGCGAAATTGGGACAGGGAAAGAAACGTTTGCGAAGCGAATCCATGAATTGTCAATGCGGCGCGACGCTCCGTTGATTCGGGTGGCGTGCGCGTCCATGGATGCGCGCCAGTTTCTCGGCGACGCGGACCTGAATTCCAACGGGAGCGTCGCCTGGAGCAAGGGTGGGACGATCTTCTTCGATGAAATCAGCGAACTCGATGCCGCGTGCCAACGAAAGCTTCTGTACGCTCTGCCGGATGGTGATCCCGTTCTCCGCGAAGGCTGCCTCTCGGCTCGCGTGATTTCGACCACTAGCCGGAATCTTGAAGACGAGGTGCGCGCCGGGCGTTTCCGGAGCGAATTGTTTTATCGCATCAACGGAGTTTGCTTACGGCTTTGTCCACTCCGAGATCGGAAAGAGGATATTCAACCACTGGTGGAGTGCTTTTTGACGAAGCACGCGACTCAGCTTGGCAGACTGCGGCCAACCCTAAGTGAGCGCACCCGGGAGGCACTCGTCAACTATTCGTGGCCGGGGAACATCCGGGAACTCGAGAACGTGGTGAAAAAGATTGTAGCGCTCAACGACGAGTCGCTCGCCATTTCGGAGCTGTCGCAATCCCCTTCGAATGGACGGTCGGCTCCTGCAGCGTCACCCAGCTATTCGTTGAAAGCCGCCGCGCGGGCGGCGTCTCGCGAAGCCGAGCGAGAAATGATTTTGAAGGCTCTTGCGCGCACGCGTTGGAACCGCAAACGGGCCGCCCAGGAGTTGCAGATCAGCTACAAGTCGCTGTTGTACAAGCTCAAACAGATCGGGTTGCAGGATACGGAAACGAATTGAAGAACGCGGGAGAGAGAAAGTGATGTCAAGACGATTTGCATTGGCAACCGCAATTGTATTGCTGGCGTTTGCCGTTCCAGCCGGCGCGCAGACCAATGCTGCTGCGAAGCCTGCTACACAGGCGCCCTCCGCGGCGTCTCCAACACCAGCCTCGAAGGCCGCAACCGAAGATCCAAACTACGTGATCGGACCGCAGGACGTTCTCGATATCAACGTTTGGAAAGAGTCGGAGCTGACTCGTTCGGTCCCTGTGAGACCTGACGGAAAGATTTCTCTCCCGCTGCTCAACGACGTGCAAGCGGCTGGGCTAACCCCTACGAAACTGGCTGAGGAAATTACGACAAGCCTGAAGAAATTCGTGACCGACCCTCAGGTTACGGTGATCGTAACTGTGATCAATAGCCAACGCGTTTACATTCTGGGAGAAGTCAACCGGGCGGGCGCGTATCCCCTGCTTCCTGGTATGACGGTTCTCCAGGCACTGTCCAGTTCAGGAGGGTTTAGTCAGTTCGCGAACGTCAAGAAAATCTATGTCCTGCGCACGGAAGAGGGGAAATCCGAGAAGTATCCATTCAACTATAAGGACGTCATCGCGGGCCGGCACGCCGAGGAGAACATTGTTTTGAAGGCCGGTGATACGGTCGTGGTGCCTTAGGACAAAGCAATGCGAATGCGAAACCTTTGCTACCGATTTTGCACGCCACTGTCATTCATGCTGATTCTTGCGCCGGTTGCTCGGCCGCAACAGCAGCAGCAGGACCAAACTCAGCAACAGCAGCAGCAGAGCACCGATCAGCCGTCGCAACCGATTCCGGCTTACCATTCGCCGCTCGCTTCCTTAGCCGGTAGTGATCAGGGACAAGAAGCCAACCCGTCGGATGTTACGCCAGACACGCGCTCCCTCGCGGGTGCTCAGGAGCTCGGGCTCGGCATGCCCCGAACGGAACACAGCTTCTGGGAACCAAGCGTCAACGTGAGTTCCACATTCGACTCGAATGCGCTCGGCGCAACGGGCGGCGGCGGCTGGGTGGCCGAAACCTCGGTGACGGGGGGAGTTGATCTTCACCGTATGTCCGAGAACACAGATCTGACCCTCAGCTACGTTGGGGGAGCGATGTTTTCGAATAGCTCCGCCATAGGCAACTCTGTGACCCAGGCATTCGAAGTGGGAGACCGGTTCACATTTCGCCGCTGGGCAATCTCACTCCTGGACCAGGCAACCTACATTCCTGAAGCTGGCTTCGGTTACGGCGGCTTTGGTGGGTTAGCAGGGATAGGTGGTGGTCTAGGGCTTCAGAACGGGTTTGTGCCCGATGAATCCATCCTGACCGTTCGGGGCCAGCGTTTGGCGAACAGCTCCATTGCCCAGGCGGACTTTTTCCTGACGCGACGATCCTCCTTTACTTTCCTGGGCGGATATTCGCTCCTGCACTTCTTCGACAACGACCTGTTGGACTATCACGACGCGATGTTTCAAGCCGGGTACAATTATCAGTTGAACCGGCAGGATACGCTCGCCGTGCTGTACAACTTCAGTGGGCTGCGATATAGCGGGTTCAACCAGCTGATAAACGACAACAGAGTGAATGTTTCCTATGGGCACCGCGTCACTGGCCGGCTGGCCTTTCAGGTCGCGGCGGGGCCTGAAATCGTCTTTTTTCAAATTCCGATCTCTGGAAGTTCCACTGGGAGCGGAGGCACCGGCGGGACGACGCCGGTCGTGGGGCCGGGCACGACGAAAGTGTACTGGTCCGCGAGCACTTCCCTTACCTATGGGTTTCGCCGGGGCGGAATTGCATTATCGTACTTCCACGGAGTGAATGGCGGTTCAGGGGTGTTGGCAGGAGCAGAAGGCGATTCCGTGACCGGAACGGCAAACCGCGCGCTGTCGCGCTCGTTGAATGGCGGCCTCCAATTCGGATACTCGCGCAACAGCGGACTGACCACGGCATCCACGCCCTCCAATCAGACTTACAGCTATTGGTTTGGGGGTGGGAACCTGAGTCATCCCTGGGGCCGCAGGCTCAATTTATTTGTGAATTACGAACTTGAATATCAGAACTCAAATTCTTCATTCTGCGTGGGACCGGAGTGCGGCGACAGCTTCGCGCGCCAGCTGATTTCAATCGGTCTCGGTTGGCGTGACCATCCCCTCGCCTTTTGAGACGAGGATGGAGCTTAGCTGGAACGGAAAGGGACAGAAATGACGCGTCAATTTACTCCGGCAGACTATCTGGCAATGTTGCGGCGACGGTGGATTCCGATCGTCGTGCTCACCGTCATCGGCGGACCCATCGCTTATGCCGTGTCGAAAACTCTGCCGAGCAAGTACACCTCGCAGACTTCAGTGCTAATCGAGCAACCGACGGTGCCAAAGGAATTCATCCGACCAGTCGTGACCGAAGATATCAGCCAGCGCCTGGCGAGCATGAAGCAACAGATACTCAGTCGCTCCCGGCTTGAGCCGATCATCGCGCAGTTTGGATTGTATTCTGATGAAGTCAAGAATGTGCCGATGGAGGACTTGGTAGGCCGCCTCCAAAAGGCCGTCGACGTCACTCCCATCCGAGCGATGGAGGAAACATCCTCTCAATTGCCTGGGTTCAACGTGACGGTAACCTTGGACAATCCGCGAATGGCTCAATCCGTCTGCACCGCCGTAACTTCGATGTTCATCGCCGAAAACCTTCGCCTCCGACAGCAACACTCGGAGGACACCACCGAGTTCCTGGCACAGCAATTGGCCGACGCCAAGAAAAGGCTCGACGATCAAGACGAGAAGGTGCGGGCCTTCAAGAGCCGTTATCTGGGAGCTTTGCCAGATCAGGAGCAGACGAACCTCAACATCTTGATGGGTCTCACGTCGCAACTGGACGCAGCCACCCAAGCGCTGAGCCGCGCTCAGCAGGACAAGAGTTTTGCGCAATCGAACTTGAATCAGGCGCTGGACGCCTGGCAAGGCGCCCAGAACGGCCACAACCCTCAAACTCTCGAGCAACAACTCACTCTCTTGCAAACGCAGCTTGCCGAGCTTCAGACCCGGTACACGGATAGTTATCCGGATGTGGTCAGGACGAAAGACGATATTGCCGCGCTCAAAAAGAAAATCTCGGATCAGGGGGAAACTGCCAGCGACACTCCTCCTGCGGACAAGGCACCGAAACCGGCACTCGAGCCGGAGCCCATCCAGCGCTTGCGAGCCCAAATTCACATTCTTGACCAAATGATCGCCGAGAAGACTAAGGAACAGGAGGAAGTCAAACGGCAGATCAAGGAGTACCAAGGGCGGGTGCAATCGAGCCCCTCCGTCGAGCAGGAGTACACGGAACTCACGCGCGGCTACCAGACGGCGCTCGACACGTATCACGAATTGGACAAGAAGCGCCAAGACTCGGAGATGGCGACCAACCTCGAACGCCGCCAAGAAGGCGAGCAGTTCACCGTTCTAGATCCGGCAAATCTGCCGGACAGGCCCAGCTTTCCAAATCGTCCCCTGTTTGCGCTCGGAGGCTTTGGCGGAGGGTTGGCTTTAGGGCTGGGGCTAGCGTTCTTTCTGGAAATGCAGGACACATCCATTCGCAACGAACGGGACGTCGAGGTACTGCTTCGACTACCGGTGATCGCAGTCGTGCCGGCTATCGGGCCGCTCGCGAGCAACAAGCCTAAGCGGTCGTCAGCCCGAGTGCAAAGCAGCGATGAACTAGGCGCAAGCGCGCGCGCCTGAGGAGACTATGTATCAACGATTCTTTGGGCTCAGAGAGAGCCCCTTCAATGTTAACCCGGACCCCCGCTACCTCTTTCTGACGAGGCATATACAGGAGGCGCTGGCGGGACTGACTTACGGAATCCAGAATCGCAAAGGGTTCATTCTTCTCACCGGCGAGGTCGGGACCGGCAAGACGACGCTGCTAAATCGATTGCTCGACTGGCTGCATGGGCAGCGAGTGGCAACGGCGTTCATCTTCAATTCGAAGCTGGACGTCAACCAGCTATTCGACTATGCGATGGCCGACTTCGGGATTCCTTGCGAAACGCGCGAGAAGAGCCAGGTGTTGCTGCGCCTCAACCAGTGGCTGCTCGAGCGCTATCGCGCCGGCGAGGCCGCGGTTCTGATCGTGGATGAAGCGCAAAATCTTTCGCTGGATGTCCTCGAAGAGATTCGTCTCCTGACCAATCTCGAAACGTCCACCGAAAAGCTTCTCCAGATAGTGCTGACAGGCCAGCCGGAATTGGAAGAAAAGTTGAAGCTTCCTCAGCTTCGCCAGCTCCGACAGAGAATCACGCTACGCTGCCGGACCTCGCCTCTTACACTCGAGGAAACGTTCGGATATATCGCCGAGCGCCTCCGCATTGCGGGCGCAAATGGCGAACCGATCTTTTCGAAAGAGGCTATCGAGACGATTCACGTCTATGCGCGCGGCATTCCTCGCGTGGTGAATCTGCTCTGCGAGCATTCTCTAATCAATGCCTACGTCGACCATTTGCGGCCCGTGCCGGCGCATCTCGTGGAAGAGGTTGCGCGAGAGTTCCAGCTGGACGAGATCGCCCCGATTGTGAGTCCGGGTACCTTTACGGCCCCTGCGCAACAGTCGGTGGACGCACAAATGTTGCTCCAGAATCTAGACGAGTTGCTGGGACGCCTGCGGCAAACGAACGTTGTGCCCTACGCCACACGCGAAAGGAAGCCATGAGCCGTATTCACGAAGCACTCAAAAAGGCCGAGCAGGATCGCGCGGCGCTGCAAAGTTCCGGGACAACCGACTCGTTGTTCGCACCCGGACAAGTTATCTCCACTACTGTTGAATCTGCTCCGGCCCAGAAGTCGACTGTCGACCAGGCTTCCGTCGTGATGCCGGGAACAGCAGTAATGCCGGCGCCATCGACCGGCAACCTTCGATTCGATGAGATCCGGGCCCGCTGCGCGAAGACAAAGTGGCACCCCGATCCAAGCATGAACGTGTTTTTCAATTCGGATCCTGCCACGCAAGGCGCTGAACAATTTCGAACGTTGCGTTCGCGACTTTATCAGTTGCGCGGAAATCAACCTCTTCGCACGATTCTGATCACAAGCTCGATTCCGGGTGAAGGCAAGACGTTCGTGAGCAACAATCTGGCGCAAGCGATTGTGCGTCAGCCTGACCGCCGAGCCTTGATTATCGACGCCGATCTTCGCCGTCCGCGGCTCCATTTGCCGCTCGGGGCGCCGCTTTCGCCCGGCCTGACTGACTATTTGCGCGGCGAGGTGGATGAATTCGCCGTCATTCAAAACGGTCAAGACGGCAACTTGTGTTTCATTCCCGGGGGGAATGAAGCAACAAATCCAAGTGAACTTCTCTCGAACGGCCGCTTAAAGGTTTTGCTGGACAGGATGACGCCGGCTTTTGATTGGATAATCCTCGACTCTCCGCCCTGTCTGCCCGTTGCGGACGCCAGCGTCCTATCCGACATGTGTGACGGTCTCTTGTTAATTGTGCGCTCAGGATCGACTCCTTCTGAGGTAGCCCAAAAGGCGTGCCAGGAACTCCAAGGCAAGAACATCGTGGGGGTGGTGCTGAATGCCGTCGAGAAGGGCCACCTCTATGAATCGTACTACTATGAGGGCTATGGGTACGGATATGGTGAGCGCGGCGGCCAGGAAGCGCAGAAGTAGGGCGCTAGACCTAGCCGTTCGCCGGTGATTTGCCCTTCACTGTGCCGTCGGCCGCCCACCTTCCCATCCACCCCTTCCGGTTAGCGTACTCTCCAGTGTCACATAGCTTTACGGCTCCCCCACGTAAACCCTATATTTTGTGTGAGATATGGAGAGGAAAATAATTGCAACTCTGGGACAAGCAATGTTCACAGAACTTGCATTAAGATGGCCGGAACGCCAGCCGGCGTCGATTTGCCTTAGGTCGTAAACCATCCCGATTCAATTAGTTAGCTAAAACCACGGAGAGTTTCCAGGCTGGCATCCAGCGTGCAACCCTAACCCGCGCAGCACGAGGGTTCTGATGGGACTCTTGTGGCGGTAGCCTAAGTGCCGAGGTGGAACCCAGAATGACGGAAGCTGCCGGTCCTGAGTCACACTCAAAACAAGGCAATCCGGAGATTAAGTTCCCATGGTTTGCTCTCCAAGTGCGCACCAGGCACGAGGGATGCGTAGCAGACTACCTCGATGGTAAGGGCTACGAATGGTTTCTCCCGCTCTACAAGTGCAGGAAGCGATGGTCGGATCGCATCAAGGAAGTTGAGACTCCGCTCTTTCCGGGCTACCTCTTCTGCCGGTTTGATTCCCAGGAACGTCTGCCGATTCTAAAGACTCCTGGCGTAATCCAGATCGTAGGCTATAACCGCTCGCCGATTCCGGTCGATGAGACTGAGATATGCGCGATTCAAACTCTCGTTGCGTCAGGAATGCCGAATCGGCCGTGGCCGTTCTTACACGCTGGCGACAACGTTCAAATTCAGTGCGGTCCGTTGCGGGGATTGCAAGGGGTTCTTGTGTCCTTTAAGGGGAATTGCCGCCTGGTGCTGTCGCTAACTCTCTTGCAGCGTTCTGTCGCGGTTGAGATCGATTCTGCGTTTGTGGCGGCCGCACGGCCTGTTGCCCGGCCTCAGGAGAGCACGCAGTTGCGGCTCCGGCCGATGGAAGCCGCGGTTTAGGTTCGTTGTGGGATTGGGAAGCAGTCGAGGCGCTTTTGTGACCCAGGGTTCAATGACAAAGCCGATGGTTGTCGAAGTCACCAAGACAAAGAGTGTCAGGCTGTCGTACAGCGTTGAGAGGCATGCTGACGTTCAGCTTTTGCCCGAGGAACAATTCCGCCAGACATTGTCCCGCGAGAGAAAACGCTCTGAGCGATCCCGCAAGCACCTGTTGCTGATGTTGATCGACGGCAAAAGCACTGCTGGGAACGGGGACAAAGGAATTTTTGAGAGGATCTCGAGTGCCCTGTCGAACACTGTTCGCGATACGGACGTGGTGGGCTGGTTCGAGAAAGGCTCGACGATTGGTGTCATCTTCACGGAGCTGGGGAATACAGAGGCAAATTCGGCCGTGAAGGTGATTGAGGACAAAGTATTCGCCGGACTTCAAGCGGCGATGAAAGCCAACCAACTCAGCCGCCTGTTCATTTCTTTCTACGCGTATCCCGACGATTGGGCCGGGAAAAAGCCCGGACGCGCGCTGGACACGGCTCTTTACCCTGACCTCTTCGAGGTTGAGCGAAGGAAACGAGCTTCACTTCTCATCAAGCGGGTGATGGATGTTGCAGGCAGTGCCGTGGCGCTGGTTTTCCTTTCGCCTGTTTTCCTGATCCTCGCGGCCCTCGTGAAGCTGTCCTCCAAGGGGCCGGTGTTCTTCCGGCAGGACAGAGTGGGGCAATACGGTGTGCGTTTCAGTTTCTTGAAGTTCCGCTCCATGGTCGTCTCCACAGACGCTACGATCCATCAGGAGTACATGAAAAAGTTCATTGCCGGAAAAGCGGGATCATCTAGCAACGGCAACTCGAAAGTGGTTTTCAAGATCAAGAACGACCCAAGGGTCACGTGGATCGGTCGGTTCATGCGCCGTACCAGCCTGGACGAGATTCCCCAATTCTGGAATGTGCTCCGGGGCGAGATGTCTCTCGTCGGGCCGCGCCCGCCGATTCCCTACGAGCTCGAGACGTATGACATCTGGCATCGACGTCGATTGCTTGAGGCCAAGCCCGGCATCACCGGCTTGTGGCAAGTTCACGGACGTAGCAAGACGACTTTCGACGAGATGGTTCGGCTGGATCTCCAGTATTCGAAGACGTGGTCTCCTCTGTTGGACCTTAAGATTCTTCTGCAGACTCCTCGCGCAGTGTTTTCGGGTGACGGCGCCTACTGAGTAAGACTGTAAGGTCGGTTCAGATTTCGATTCGATCCTCTTTGCGGCAGCTGCACCAGCTTCTTCTCTATCAAAGGTGAAACGAATGGCTACAACTCCCAGCGTTGGTTCTGTTTCAGGTCTGCCTTTCAGCACTGATGTCTCGGCACATGCGCTTCGCGTTGGCGTGATTGGCTATGGCTACTGGGGACCGAACATCGTCCGGAATTTTCACGGTCAAGAGCAATCGCGGGTCGTATCCATTTGCGACAAGAGTACGGACTCGCTCCGGCGAGCTCACCAGGCGCATCCGCACATTCACTTGACCTCGGACAGTCAGGAGCTCCTGACTTCGCCGGATGTGGATGTGGTGGCGGTGGTGACCCCCGTATGGACCCACTTCGAGTTGGCCAAAGCGGCGCTCGAAAACGGCAAGCATGTGTTCGTCGAAAAGCCGTTCACGTGCACCGCGGCCCAGGCGGAGGAACTGATTGAGCTGGCGGACCGCAAGAATCTGAAAATCATGGTGGACCACACGTTCCTCTTCACGGGAGCGGTTCGGCGCATCCGCCAACTCATCGACGATGGAACCCTTGGCGACCTCTACTACTACGACTCGACCCGCGTAAATCTGGGCCTGTTCCAGCATGACGTGAACGTGATCTGGGATCTGGCGCCGCACGACCTTTCGATCATGGACTACCTCATCAAAGAGAAGCCGGAAGCTGTGGTTGCGACTGGCGAACGCCATCTGAACGGAGTCGCGGACGTCGCCTTCATCACCCTCTACTACCCGAACAACATCATCGGACACATCAACGTGAACTGGCTCTCGCCGGTGAAGGTTCGAACCACGCTCATCGGCGGCGTGAAGAAAATGCTCGTGTGGAACGACCTGGAAGCCGACGAGAAGATCAAGGTGTATGACAAAGGCGTGCAGATCAATAGCGGCGAGGCCTTGTATCAGACGCTCGTCAGCTATCGAACCGGGGACATGTGGTCTCCCAAGGTGGAACAAATCGAGGCGCTGCGGGTCGAAGCTGCTTATTTCGTTGATTGCATCCTGAAAAACACCAAGCCCTTCAACGACGGCGCCGCAGGCCTGCACGTCGTGAAAATGCTGGAAGCAGCGGATCGCTCGGTACAGCAGAAAGGCAAGATCGTACAGATATGAGCGAGTACGTTTGCATCGCACCTGACGTGAAGCTCGGCTCAAACGTGAAATTGTCGAAGTTCATCAATCTCTACGGGTGCGAGGTCGGCGACAACACGAAGATCGGCGCCTTCGTCGAGATTCAAAAAAAGGCATCCGTCGGAAAAAACTGCAAGATCTCGAGCCACACGTTCATCTGCGAAGGCGTCACGATTGAAGACGACGTTTTCATCGGCCACAGCGTCACTTTCATAAATGATTCGTACCCCCGGGCTACCGTGGCTGGCGGCCGGCTCCAGACTGAACAGGATTGGCACGTTGAGCGAACCACTGTGAAAAAAGGGGCGTCGATCGGATCGGGGGCAACCGTTCTGGCAAACGTCGTCGTAGGTGAAAACGCAATCGTTGGCGCCGGAAGCGTTGTGACGAAGGACGTCCCGGCAAATTCAATTGTGGCTGGTAACCCCGCGAAAGTGCTGCGACAAATCAATACGGAGCCAAGGATCGCATAATGTCGAATAACGAAAAAATCCCGTTTCTGGACCTGGTCACGCCGCATCAAGAATTGGAGCAGGAACTTCTCGCCATCGTGCAAAGGGCGCTGCGCACGGCTGGTTTCATCGGCGGCCCGATGGTGGAGGACTTTGAGCGAGAGTTCGCGGCGTTTTGCGACGCAGGCCATTGCGTTGGACTTTCCAGCGGCACGGACGCAGTCCGATTTGCACTGATGGCCGGAGGAGTGCAGCCGGGCGATGTCGTCGTCACCGTTCCGCATACGTTCATCGCCACTACAGAGGCCATTTCACAAGCGGGAGCCCGCCCGGATTTCGTCGACATCGATGAGAGCACCTATTGCATGGACCCCCGAAAATTGCAGTCATATTTCGAACAAGAATGTTACGTGGATCGTGAGACCGGCAAGCCATATCACCGCAAGTGGAGAACTCGCGTTAGCGCGATTGTCCCCGTTCATATTTATGGACAAATGGCCGACATGGATCCCATTCTCGATCTGGCGCGCCGCTACAATCTGATCGTTGTCGAAGACGCCTGCCAGGCTCACGGTGCGGAATACTTCTCGAAGAAGGAGAACCGCTGGAGGAAGGCTGGGTCGATGGGGCACGCGGCCGCCTTTAGCTTTTACCCCGGCAAGAACCTGGGCGCGTGCGGAGAGGCCGGCGCAGCCACAACGAATAGCGGAGAAATCGCGCGCAAGATGCGCATGCTGCGCGACCACGGGCAATCCAAGAAGTACTACCATGATGTCGAGGGATACAACGGACGTCTTGACTCGATTCAGGCAGGGATGCTGAGTGCGAAACTGCGCCATCTGGCCGACTGGAATGCGAAGCGTCAACACGCAGCGCAGCGTTACGCTGGCATGTTTTTGTCAACGAAAGGTCTGGTTTCTCCAGCCCAGCCCGAAGGCTCTCGGTCCGTTTACCATCTGTACGTGGTTCGAGTACAGGATCGCGCAGGCTTGCAAAAGCACCTATCGGAAGCAAAGATCGACACGGGAATTCACTATCCAGTCCCGCTCCATTTGCAGAAGGCCTACGAGAACTTCGGTTACCGGCAGGGAGATTTCCCCGTCACGGAGAAGGTGGCTTCAGAGATTCTTTCCCTGCCGATGTATCCTCAACTGACGCCCGAACAGCAATGTCGAGTTGTGCATGAAGTGTGCTCTTTTCTCTCGTCCGAGCGCGTAGCGGATTCAGAAAGATCCACACTCTCCACTTCTCGGGTCTGAGCTCGAGGCGGAGACTTCGCTGCCAGTAAATCTCAGGTTAGACTTTCCTTTCGACCTCTTGTAACTGCCGCCCTGATTCCCTGGAAAATCAGGGCCCGTCACGGCAGGATTTCCATTAAATGGCAAACTCTTCGAGAACGATCGGCGGAGGCTCTCTGTCGGTCGATGCCACGCGCGAACAAATGAGAATTTGTATGCTTTCATATTCGTTCTACGAAAGCGATACGCGCATCATGCAGTATGCAACGGCTCTTGCCGAAAGAGGGGACATTGTCGATGTCGTGGCCCTTGGCAGGCCCGGCCAGGAGAAGGAAGCGGTTCTGGACGGGGTCAATGTCTTCCACATTCAAAGCAGGACCGTCAACGAGCGCAGCCTCCTCACTTACCTGTCTCGTATTTTGAGGTTTCTGTTCGTTTCCACAGTCTTCATCGCCCGGCGGCACTTCTCGAATCCATACGACATCATCCACGTGCATTCGGTCCCCGACTTTCTCGTCTTCGCTGCCCTTGTGCCCAAACTCAAGGGCGCGACCATAGTCCTGGACATTCACGACATCCTGCCCGAGTTCTACCAAGGCAAGTTTGGCACGAAGCGCGACTCGGCGCTGTTCCGGTTGTTGCTGTTGGCGGAGCGAAAATCAATCGCTTTCGCGGACCACGTGATTGTGGCCAATCACTTGTGGTGCGAACGTATCGCCTCGCGTTCGGCAACCCCCGCCAAGTGCTCTGTGATCTGTAACTATCCTGACCCCAGGCTGTTCCAGCACCGCCCGCGAACGAAAACAAATGGAAAATTCGTAATCACTTTTCCCGGAACTTTGAACTGGCACCAGGGCGTGGATATTGCCATCAGCGCGTTTGCAAGAATCAAAGACGCGATTCCCGAGGCAGAATTTCATATCTACGGTGAAGGCCCTGAAAAGGGATCCCTGGGCGCGCTGACTCGAGAACTGGGACTCCAAGACCGCGTGTTGTTTCATGATTTTCTGCCAACCGACCAGATCGTGGAAGTCATGGCGCGCACCGATCTCGCCGTCGTGCCGAAGAGGGCGAGTTCTCTATTTGGCAACGAAGCAGCCAGCACCAAGATCATGGAATTCATGTCGATCGGTGTCCCCTTGATCGTCTCGCGCACTCAGGTCGACTCCTTTTATCATGACGAGTCGAGAGTGAAGTTCTTCGAATCCGAAAATGTGGAGGAATTGGCTCAGGCTATTGTGCTTCTCGAACAGAATCCGGCTATGCGAGAGAAACTCGTCTCGAAAGCCCTCGAGTACGTCGCGACAAATAATTGGGAGCTTGAAAAACGGCAGTATCTGAGCCTTGTTGATTCTCTCGTCCTAAAGCATTCCGGAGTCAGCGAGTCTTTTCAGTCGGCGCCGCGCAAGGTGGTGCCGGCTTCGGGCGCACGGCCATCTCGGAGGCACAGGCGGGACGGAGGGTCTGGTCACGAGCAAGCCGCGCGGGATACTCGAAAGAAAGTTTGGATCGATCTTGACAATTCACCCCACGTACCGTTCTTCGTTCCCATCATCGAAGATCTGGAAAAACGCGGTTATTCCATTCTCCTCACAGCTCGACATGCTGCGCAGGTAGACGAGTTGCTGGATTTTTATCACCTGGACGGCCGGCGTGTCGGAAGCAGCTATGGCAAGCGGACCCTGGCCAAAGTAGCTGGAACCGTGGTTCGCGCATGCCGGTTACTTCCGATCGTCTTAAAGGAAAAGCCGTTGTTCGCCCTCTCGCACGGCTCGCGCGCGCAGCTTGTTGTGGCTTCGCTGCTGCGGCTGCCTTGCATCGTTATGACGGACTACGAATTCGCCAATCAGTCGATGGTTCGAATGTCCTCAAGTTGGGCTTTGGTTCCTGACGTGATTCCAACGGACTCTTTGCACATGGCGCAAGAGCGCGTTTTGCACTATCCCGGGATAAAGGAAGACGTCTACGTGCCTCGATTTCGTCCTGATCCGGCGGTCCGAAAACAGCTCGGCTTGGAGGACAGCGATCTGGTCGTTACTGTGCGCCCTCCGGCCAGCGAGGCGCACTATCACAACGTCGAAGGCGACGCACTCTTTCGCGCCGTCATCGCTTTCCTTCGGGTTCACCCCGAAACCAAAATCGTCCTGCTGCCGAGGAGCGACAAACAAGCAGCCCTCGCGCACCAGACTTGGCCTGACCTGCTTTCCAGCGGGAAAATGACGATTCCGCCGCACGTCGTCGATGGCTTAAACCTGATCTGGCACTCAGATCTTGTGATCAGCGGCGGAGGGACGATGAACCGCGAGGCTGCAGCACTCAACGTGCCGGTTTACAGCATATTTCGCGGAAAGATTGGCGCAGTCGATCGTTACCTTGTCGACCAGCGGCGACTCGTTCTGATCGAGAACGAAAAAGATATAGCGAAAATCGGAGTCGTTCGCCGGAACCGCCCAAGCTGTCCTTCGCAGAATCCCGCGCCGGCCTTGTCGCGAATCTGCGCGCAAATAGACATGATCGCTCAGTCCCTGCCTACCAATCTGGCGCGACAGGCGTGACGACTATGTCCAAACCGCTCATAGTTCAAGTTAAAGAAACTGACAGGCGAACCCAGATTCTCCGCCTCAACCATCTCTCCGTGCAGGGGTTGGAGACAATGTTCGACTCGCGTCGAAAACTGTTCTGCCAGCACGTCTCGCAAACCGGCCACGGCCTGGTGCACGAAGGGACGTCGCACCGGTACACTCTGATCTCGCTCTTGGGACTTCGTCGATTGGAGGCTGCCGGATTCGAAAGCCCCATCAGTGTGACAGAAACTCTGGACCATCTCCTGGAAGACACCGCCTGGGTCCAGAATCTGGGCGATCTTGGTCTTCTGATGTGGTTGTGCGCTCAGGCCGCCCCTGACCGCGTTCACGAGATTGATTCCGCGTTTCGTTTGAAGGATGCGCTCGCTCGCTTTCCGGAGGCTCGTCAACGGCGAACCATGGAGTTGTCATGGTTTCTCTCTGGCCTGGCGCATTGGAGGCTTGCGTGCCCGAACGCGCCTTCCCAAATTCGAGACTTGGCCATGGAATCCTATCGACTTCTTAAGAGCAATCAAGGCGAGCATGGACTGTTTAGTCATCTTGCGGACAAAAAGGGCTTCTCCGGTCTGATGCGAGGACGAATCGGAAGCTTCGCGGACCAGATCTATCCGGTCTACGCGTTGGCGAAGTTCTCTCAGGCATGGGGGTTGTCAAAGGCGAGTGAGCGAGCTCTGGATTGCGCGTTAACCCTATGCGAACTGCAGGGCCCCTTGGGCCAATGGTGGTGGCACTACGATGCGGTTACGCGCAGAGTGCTGGAACGCTATCCGGTGTATTCGGTCCACCAGGATGGGATGGCGCCAATGGCGTTGTTCGCGCTGGGCGAAGCCGTCGAGTCAGATTTCAGTCCGTGGATCTTCAAAGGCTTGCAGTGGATTTATGGAGACAATGAGCTCGAGGAAGATCTCTGCGATTCCTCAGCGAAAATGATCTGGCGTTCCATCCACCGCAAGGACTACAAGAAGCATTGGGACGCTGCGCTGGCTCTCTTAGCCGCGCGAGAGGACGGCGACAACCATACGGACCTCGCCGTGCTTCGCGAGTGCCGTCCTTATCACCTCGGCTGGTTGCTGTATGCGTGGGCAGACTTTGCGCGTGAACCAGGCGAACCGCGTCTCTGAGTTTCTCGAAATCATGCCCATGAAAATCATGCTCATTGTCGGGGCGCGGCCGAACTTCATGAAGGCCATGCCGATTCTCGCGGCCATTCAGGAACGCAACAGGCAGCGCTCGCGAACCAGCCCCGCTCCACACCTACTGAAAGAAATTCAACCAATTCTCGTGCATACCGGCCAACACTACGACCGCTTGATGTCCGATCAATTCTTCTCTGATCTCGACCTTCCGAAGCCCGATTTTCATCTCGGAGTCGGCTCTGGAACCCACGCCCAACAGACGGCCGAGATCATGCGCCGGTTCGAAGAAATCCTGATGAGTGAACGCCCCGATATGGTCGTGCTCGTTGGAGACGTCAACTCGACGTTAGCGTGCGCTTTGGTGACCTCAAAGGTCGCTTTCGATGCGAAGGGCACCAGACCGCTGATCGCTCATGTAGAAGCCGGTCTGCGCTCGTTCGACAAGTCGATGCCGGAGGAGATCAATCGGATCGTCACGGATCAGGTTTCGGATCTGCTCTTCGCCACGGAAGAAAGCGGAGTGCGAAACCTCGAACGCGAAGGAGTTCCAAGTGAAAAGATCCATTTTGTCGGCAACACCATGATCGATTCACTTCTTGGACTGCAAGACAAGGCCGACAGCTCTTCGATCCTTGCCGATCTCGGCTTGCGAGCAGAAAACGTGAATGGCTCCGGCGGTTGCCCGAAGCAATATGCGCTCCTGACGCTGCACCGACCCTCTAATGTCGACCAAAAAGAAACGTTTCGCGAAATCTTGGAGGGAATACGAGACTTGGCCGAGTCTTGTCCAGTGATCTTCCCTACACACCCGCGAACCAAGAAACAGATTCGTGAGTTTGGCCTGGAATCGTTCTTCGCGACTGAAGCGCAAGGAAATGACGCTGCTCATGAGTGCGCTAACGCCGCAAACGGCGTGCGGTTGACCGAACCGCTCGGCTATCTCGATTTTCTCTGCTTGATGAAACATGCCGCACTCGTCATCACCGATTCTGGCGGAATCCAGGAGGAGACCACTTCTCTCGGGATCCCATGCGTGACGGTGAGAACGACTACCGAGCGGCCCGTGACCGTCACCCACGGTACAAACCGGGTCGCCGGCGTGGACGCGAAAGGCATTCGCGAGGCAGCGCGCCTCCAGCTTCAATACAAAGGCAGCAGACCCCAGCCCGCCCTATGGGATGGCAAAAGCGCCGAGCGAATTCTGTCCGTGATCTGCGATCTCCTCGAAAAGTCGCGCTGATCCGCCGTCCTGTGCCTGAAGGAACACATTGGCAGCTCGATCCACGAACCTAGAATACGAACCGAAACACGATGGCGCTGCAATCTATTAAGGACAAAGCACATACGCCAGCTCCAAACCGGACCACCACCTGTGTGTGTGATTCTTACCTGTCCTCATTCTGTTCTCGCGTACAGTAGTTCTGTCATGTTTCTGCCGATACTCTTGTTAGCGGTAGGTGAGCGGGCCAGGCAGCATGACGACTGGCCACCTCAACTCCCGCAGCAATTCCGATCAGCGCAGGACATGAGGGAGACGATGGGTAAGCTCATTTTCGTTCTCGGACTATTATTCTTGTTTCTCGCTCAGCCTCCAGTTTCGTACGGCTCCGCCACGGACGTCTGGGTGACGCAGTCTGGAGCAGGCGGTAAGGACGGCACGAGCCTCCAGAATGCCGCTTCCATCAGCTTCATTCAGAGCTCCTCCAACTGCGGAAATGGACCCACACAGATTGGACCTGGAACAACCATTCACCTTTCAGGGAACTTTGCTTATCCCACCGGCACAAACGGTGCTATCGCACTCGCGTGCAGCGGCGCTAGCGGAAATCCTGTGATCCTCACAACGGATCCAAACACTCGGCCGGTGACCATCAGTTCGCCGCAGTTTGGCAACGGCGCCGGGTCAGGAGGGGGAGGAGCTCTCTCTCTATCTGGTCTGAGTTACGTAAAGGTCGACGGCGGAGTGCCTTGTGGCACAACCGCGGGAGGCGTGGATTCGGCTAGTGCCTGCGGGTTGGTTATGGAGAACACCGGCAGCGGCACGGCGTTCGATGTCGGGCCCTACAACGAAGGCCAGTCCGGCATTCTCGATGCGGGCGGTGTGACGGGAATTGAGGTCACCGGAGTAGCGCTCCTGAATTCGTATGTGCGATTGCCGAACTGGGCGATTTCTTCGGTTAGTTTCAGCGGCAGCGTCGGAACGGTCAACTGCGCTGCTTCCTGCCCAGTTGGTAAGAATGTTGTGATAAACATCGTTGGGAATTCAGCCGTCGGAGCGAACACAAATCTCACGGTCACGGGCAACAATGAGGGTGGCTCAAGTTTCACGGTCAGTGGAGGGCCGGGCAGCGGCAGCGGCAGCGGTGGAACAGCGCTTGATGAGACCATGAACACGAGTGGCAGGGATCTTTCGCATTACTACTCGATCATCGGGTTCTCGCCGGGGATCAAGTTTCACGATTCAATTGCTGCCCACGGCGGATGGCTCGTAGATCTACAGGGTGCCGCGGTTCAAATCTACAATAATCAAATCTACGATTTCGACCACGGCATCGCAATGACGCCCGTGGATGCCAATGATGGGCAAACGCCAGGTGTCGGAACTCCCGGTCCGTTCATCCATGACAATCATATTCACGACATGGTGAATTGGGATGACTCAATCGGTCGCAACAACAACCACCACGACGGCATTCACCTTCTTCTTGATACGACGAACCCAAGCAACCAGGACTATTACACCAGCGCTTACATCTATAACAACGTGTTCGATGGGGATCCTGGTGTGCCGAACGCGTGGATCTTTGCTCGTGCCAGCACAGAGAACGAAGCCGTTTTCAACAACGTCTTTGGTTGCACTCCTGCGCGGCACCTCAACATCACCGAACTGGGAGATTCCACCGAGCCGGGCAGCTTCACGAGGGATGCTCTGGTCCTCAACAACACCGTGACATGCACTGGAAACTACACGGGCGGCGGCGCGGCTACGGGATGGACCGCCGCTGGAAATGTCGTGACCAGTGGAGTGCAGGATATCAACAACATCCTCCAGGGGCAGCAATTCGACTGGGCCGTCGTGATCTTAGGAGTGACCTGGGCGCCAGGCGGGATCGATTATAACGTCTATGAGAATAATGCCCAGGATTCCGGCAACAGCGGGGCGCATCCTTTCGGCACCGTTGGAATCGGCGGAACCACCTATGACACTCTCGCCGCCTGGCAGGGATATCTCGCGAAGTGCGGTTGCGCGCCAGTACTGAACAACGTTGGGCAGGACCGACATTCTTATTTGGCCACAAACTCTGCGATTAACCTGGCCAGCAACGGACAGTTGCATCCAGGCTCTCCGGCAATAGGAAACGGACTGAACCTGTCATCCATGTGCACCGGCAATCTCGCAGCTCTTTGCCAGGATAAGGCCGGAAACGCCCGGTCAGCGACCGGCCCCTGGGATATCGGGGCTTACACTTCAGGGTCGTCGGCGAATCAACCGGCAGCGCCCACGGGTCTCGCGGCCGTTGTCCAATAAGACAGCCGGAGCCAACATTCACTGGATTGAATCTGTCTTCCGTCTGCAACGGAATGCTTTCGGCACTGTGAAATCCGCCTTCGGCCCCGAGTGGCCTGACGGCAATCATCAAACCAAGCCTCAAAAAGCAATATAATCCGCGACATCGTTTCTGACAGGTTAGGCTCGCTTCCTCCGAATTCCGCGTGGATGTTCCATAAAATGAGGAATCAATGAAAGGCGTCGTCAAGAAGGTTGCAAGGTCAATTCTGTTGGGCAACCCACTCGCTCCTCGTCTGATCTCGGATGCGTTTCACGCGTTGTATTTCGACTCGAATGCGTGGCAAAGGAACACCTTTCTGGGGATCCCGATTTATCAGTGCCCCTTTGATCTCCAATTATATCAGGAGCTGATCTTTCGATTACGGCCAGCCTTCGTTCTCCAAACTGGAGTGGCTGAAGGTGGCTCCATTCTTTATTTCGCGACACTCTTCGACCTTATCGAGGCTCCCGCGGATGCGGTCGTGGTGGGGATAGATATTCAGTTGACTGATCGTGCCAAGACGCTCAGACACCCTCGAATTCGAATGGTCGAAGGTAGTTCAACTGATTCCAAGGTTGTTGAGGAAGTCAAAACCATCACAGGAACTCGGAGAGGCCTGGCGATTCTCGATTCCGACCATTCCATGAAACATGTGCTGAAGGAGATCAGTATTTATAAACAGTTTGTGGCCGTTGGATCCTACCTCGTTGTCGAGGATACGAATGTAAACGGCCATCCGGTACTTTCGTCATTTGGTTCGGGCCCACTCGAGGCCGTACGCGAGTTTCTTAGCAGAGACGCCCACTTTGAAAACGACGAGCAATTGTGGAAAAGGAATAAATTCTCCTTTCACCAGCATGGTTGGCTCAAGCGTATTCTGGAGTAGTCAACGTTCCTTTCGACAAGGGAATAACGGCAAACCTAAAATGGGAAATCAGAAACAGGAAGGCAGGCACCTTCTCGCCAAAAACAGCATTTTCAACCTGTTCGGCCAGATTCTGCCGATGCTCGTAGGAATCGTCACGATTCCCTATATCGTGAAGGGGCTCGGTCCGGATGGATACGGGATCCTCTCCATCGCGTACTTGGTTTTGGGATATTTTGGCATTTTCGATTTGGGCCTCAGCCGCGCCACTGTGAAGTTCGTGGCAGAACATTTGAGCCCGGACAAAGTCCACAAGGTTCCGGGTTTGGTTTGGACGTCGCTATCCCTCCTCGTCGCACTTGGATGCACTGTCGGCGCTATCTCCGCCGCCTTCGTTCCCGTCGCCGTAACTCACTTCTTCAAGATGCCGCCGTCATTTGAAGGACAAGCGAAGACCGCGCTCTTCATCCTGTCGTTATCGATGCCCATAATGCTGAGTAACGACGCTCTTCGAGGCGTGCTGGAGGCTGCGCAGCGATTCGATTTCGTGAATTACGTGAAGGTACCCGCTAGCATCCTCTTTTATCTTTTCGCGGCGTTGCTGATCCCATTCGGCGTTCATGTGTCGGGCATCGTTTTCGTACTCGTTCTGATTCGCTTTACCTCCAGCATCGCCTATCTTTCTTTCTGCTTCCGTGTATTTCCCGAGCTTCGAAAAGGCATCCGCATTTCCAAGGAAGCGTTTCGACCTCTTACAGTGTTCGGTGGTTGGATCATGGTCTCCAACCTGATGGGGCCGATTTTTGGCTACCTTGAGCGCTTCATGATCGCTTCGATCCTGTCGGTCGGCATGCTCACCTACTATTCAGTGCCGTTCGATCTAGTGGGGAAGATACTGATCTTCCCAGCGAGTGTGGTGCCGTCGCTGTTTCCTTACTTCAGTTACCACGGAGCGAGAAGCAGGCAAGAGGTCTCGGAAGTTACTTCCCGGGTCATGAAGTATCTGTTCCTGGTGATGACGCCGATCATCGCAGTCTTCGTTTTCTTCGCGAAGGATATCTTGACCCTTTGGATTGGAGCGCAGTTCGCAAGCCAGAGCGCGACGGTGCTGCGAATCGTCGCCTTTCTATTCTTCCTTAACGCGTTCGCGATGATCCCGTTCACGTCGGTACAGGCTTTGGGTCGACCCGATCTGAAGGCGATCTTGGATATGATTGTGCTTCCAATCTACGCGGTTGGCGCATGGTGGCTGATGCATCGAATGGGCGTTAACGGCGCGGCTCTGGCGAAGCTCTTCATAACGATCTTGGATTGTACTGTTCTGTACGTATTCGCACAGCGCCTCAGAGCGTTCTCGCTCCGCGATTGCTTTTCAGGGCCGCTTTTTCGCGCGATCGCTGCCAGTGGCGGCCTCTTCCTGGCTGTCTTTCTGGTATCGCGGTTGCACGTTAGCTTGATAGTCTCGGCTTGCTTGCTCGTAGTTTGCTTTGCCTGCTACGCCGGAATCTTCTGGATCGTCGCAGTCGATGACGAGGACAGAATCACTCTTAGGGGACTCATTGAGCGAGCACTTTTTGTAGTCAAATTGAAAACGGCCACGCCGTCGATTGAAATAACAGGAAACGATGCCGGCATTTAAGAAATGAAAATCACATTTCTGATGCCAGGATACGTTTGGGGACCTTCCGGAGGATTCCGGGTGGTCTACGAATACGCGAATCGGCTGGTTGCCCGAGGGCACGAGGTTACGGTGGTTCACCCCCGCAGACTAAAATCCGACAGCCCGGCTGGGTCCGCGACCGCGTATCGGTTTCTTCGCGGGGCGGCGACTCGCGCGGTGAACCTGCTTTCGCGACCCACGGTGGACTGGCAGCCGATTGATTCCAGGGTGCGAATGGCGTTTGTGTCGAGCTCGGACTTTCGAAACATCCCCGATGGTGATGCGCTCTTCGCAACATCCTGGAATACGGTGCATTCGGTTCTTGAAAGCCCTGATACCAAGGGTAATAAATTCAATTTGATTCAGGGCTATGGAGCATGGCTGGGACCCAGAGAACAAGTTGATGCCACGTGGCGTGCGCCGCTGCATCACGTCGTAATATCGAAGTGGCTGCTCGATGTAGGCAAAGAACTGGGGTGCAGTGCGGTGTACATACCTAACGCGATTGACCACGCTCGCTACAAGGTAACCCAACCCATCGCGGGACGTGGCCGGCAGGTAGCCATGCTTTTCTCCACCACGCCGATCAAAGGGTCCGCCGACGGAGTCGAAGCTCTGCGAATCGCGAGAGAGACTTATCCTGACTTGAGGGCTGTCTTTTTCGGCGTATCG
>Ga0209274_10000544_pt1 | contig 22094 bp, 18 predicted proteins | sample HubBroMetageREF1_FD_188343 | JGI IMG/M metagenome (GOLD analysis project Ga0209274, IMG submission 188343) | Reference soil microbial communities from the Hubbard Brook experimental Forest, New Hampshire, USA - Hubbard Brook CCASE Soil... | ecosystem: Environmental > Terrestrial > Soil >...
GACATCCCGCGCCCAATGCTGAATCCATTCGCGCCGCCAGCGCAATCCGAACCGCGCTGGACGCGCAAAGCGTGGCTTCGCTGGTTATATTCCTGCTCAGCGGCGGAGGATCGTCAATCGTCGAGAAGCCCATCGACGATGAGATCTCCCTGGACGATCTGATCGCGGCCTATCGCGCTCTGGTGCATTCGGGCGCGCCCATCGCCGAAATCAATGCCATCCGCAAGCATCTTTCGGCGGTCAAAGGTGGAAGGCTGGCTCAGGCGGCTTTTCCGGCGCAGCAGGTTTCTCTGCTCGTCTCTGATGTTCCCGACAATACTCCCGACGCTCTGGCGTCCGGTCCGACGATGCCGGATTCAACCAGCGCGGAGGATTGTTACCGCATCGCCGAGAAGCACAGATTGCTGCAGCAGTTTCCGCACAGCACGCGCGAGCTATTTGAACGACACGCTCTGGAGGAGACGCCGAAGTCCGACGACCAGGCCTTCTACCGTTCGCGCTGGTGGACGATTCTTTCGAACCAAACCGCAGTAGAGCAGGCAAAAGCAGCGGCTGAGCGTGCCGGGTTTGCCGTGCATGTTGATAACTCCTGTGATGATTGGGACTACGAACGCGCGGCCGAGTATTTGTTGAAGCGCCTGCGCGAGTTAAGAAAAGACTCGGAGCGCGTGTGCTTGATTTCCGGCGGGGAAGTCACAGTGAAAGTTACAAATGGCGGCCTTGGCGGACGCAACCAGCAGTTCGCGCTCGCATGCGCGGCGAAGATTCCGGGAGAAAACATCACCGTGCTGAGCGCGGGAACGGATGGAGTGGATGGAAACAGTCCGGCAGCTGGCGCGGTCGCGGATGGAAGCACAGCAGCGCGCGCACAGTTAAAAGGGCTCGATGCCTCCGCAGCTCTCGTGAAGTTCGACGCGTATCCGTTCTTCAGCGCGCTGGGTGATGTGATCGAGACTGGCCCTACGGGAAACAACTTGCGCGATTTGCGGATTCTGCTGGCATAATCGCCACGACCGTGGTAGTTGCCGCCGGGCTTTGCCCAGGCGGGACGGCCGAGGCGGCCGTCTCCACAAAGGCATAGCCAAGGACATCGCAGAGCTCAATATGCGTTTCCGTCTTTACTGTTTGGACTCTTCCAGGAGCACGACGTCGGAATCGGTGTGGCCGCGAACCATGCCCAGCTTGGTCCCATCGAAAGACCAGCTAAAGTCAAAGATGTGTTCCGATTTGAAGTTGGTAATCTGCTTTCCGGGCGAACCATCAAGAGGCTGGAGCCACAGGTTTTCAGCGTCCTGGTCAAGAAAAGGATAAACGACGGCCTTGCCGTCATGAGTGAAGCGGACAGCCCCCAGGGCCGTGACTGGGCGTTGCAATTCCAGAAGTTTGGCGTCCTGAGGAGACTCAATCGGGACCAGTGCGAGCTGCTTTTTGGCGACGCTGGCAGTCGCAAACGTGTCAAATGCTGCCAGCTTTCCGTCTGGGGAAATATCGAATCGGTATGCGGGAAGATCGGAGATCCTTTCCGGCTTTCCACCGTCCAAAGGCACCCTTGTGAGTTTGGCGCCATTGGCTACGTCCGAGTAATACACCGACTTCCGATCGGGCGAGCACACTGGGTACCAATCCCGGTTGCCATCGCCGAGCTGCTTGAAGTTTCCACCGCCCGAGTCGATGCGCCAGACTGTCTCCGCCTTCCCATCGCCGCGACCGACAATCGTGGCCACGATATAGCGGCCATCCGCGCAGGAAGAAGGCCACATCGCGACGCCATCCTGTTTTGATGAGGTCAGCGGCGTGCTATTTCCCGTGTCCGGGTGCAAGAGGTTCAGGCCTTCCTGATCGACAATTATTTGGCCGTCTGGTGTCCAGGCGAAGCTGCGCACACGAGCCCCGGTGGTGAGTTGCTGAGCCTGGCCGCTGCTCGGATCAGAAGCGGCCGCCACGAAGATGTCATAGTGGTCCTGGCTCAAAACCGTTGCCAGCATGCGTCCATCAGCGGAGAGGCTCAGGTCGGCATAGTTATTGATGTCGTGGGTGACCGCGTGCATGGTGTGGTCTCGATAAGGGATCTCCACAATCTCATAACGGCTGAAATTGGTCTCTCTGCCGAGATATCGCGCCAGCAAACCGCTGCCATCGGGCAACCAAATGGGGTTAAACAGAGGACCGCCTTTGGCTTCAAAGATAACGTTTTGCTTGCCGGTGACTGCGTCGACCGCAACCAATCCACTGATTGAATCCCCGGTTGTGTAAACAACACAGATGATGGTCTTGCCGTCGGGCGACCAGGCTGGCGCATATAAAGCTTGGCCCATGTTGCCGGTGACCAACGTTTTCCCCTCACCGGTTTCCAGCGAATAAATCACCAGGCGGAACTTGCCGAGTTCGGGGTTGTTCATGACGGAATAGGCGAGAGCGTGGCCGTCTGGAGAAAACGTGATGTTACTGTCTACGTCGGTAACGAGTTTTTGCGGCGTCCCACCGAGTACCGGCGCTCGATAAAGAAGCTTCAGCGCCTGTCCCGGCTCTCCGCGGACAAAGTAGAGATAATTTCCATCGGGAGAAAACCGCACCCCAATATATTGCACGGACTCGGGAGGCATGACTTGCGTGTTGCTGTTGGTCGGTACGTTCCGTAGCCACAAGCTCTGTTGCCCTTTGTCCTCCACTACGCTGAGGATGTATTTGCCGTCGGGAGCGAGGGCGACGAACTTGGCCTTTCCGGTCTCGGTAACTTTATTAACGCTAAAGTTTTGAAACGGAATCGGCCGGGCGCGGAAAAAGAAAGCGTAGCCGCCATAGGCAGCCGCTGCCACGAGCAAAACCACGATTGCGCTGATGACTCCGGTGCCCAACTTGTTCTGCCGCGCGGCCGCTACCACGGCTGAACTGCTGGTATGAGAAGGCTGGACACCTGCCGGCGCTGAGGCTGCCGAGTCCGCGGCGACTGCCGGCACGGAGCGGCTGGAATCGGTGTCACGCCTTAGCCGTTGCAGTTCAGCTCGCATTTCGGAGGCGTGCTGGTAGCGCAGATCCCGGTCTTTCTCGAGGGCCCGATTGATGATGCGCTCCAATTCCGCTGGCACGTCGGGATTCAGGCGCGTGGGAGATGCCGGAGCGCGGTTGAGGACAGCGTCAAAGATTATCCCCGAGGTGTCACCTCGGAAGGGGAGAACGCCGGTCGCCATTTCGTACAGCACCGCGCCGAACGAGAAGAGATCCGTACGGGCATCGAGCTCCCTGCCACGCACTTGTTCGGGCGACATGTAGGCCACGGTTCCCAACGCAGTTCCGGGACTGGTCAGATGAGGTTCATCGGCGGTGCCCGTCATCGTGTTGGCAGCGGCGATCTGGCTCGAAGAGCTGGCCGGGGTGGTGACCTTGGCCAGTCCGAAGTCGAGAACCTTGGCGTGGCCGCGCTTGGTGACGAAGATGTTGGCGGGTTTGATGTCGCGGTGGATGATGCCTTCCGCGTGGGCGGCGTCGAGGGCGTCGGCAATCTCAATCGCCAGGCTGAGCAACACTTCGGACTCGACTGGCTTTCCCGCGATGCGGTGCTTCAGCGTCAGTCCATCCAGAAACTCCATGGCGATGAACGCTTGCCCATGCTGGTCGTCAATTTCGTAGATGGTACAGATGTTCGGATGATTTAGCGCCGAGGCAGCCTTAGCTTCGCGCTGAAAACGGGCGAGGGCCTGCGGATCTTTGGCCACATCGTCGGGCAGGAACTTGAGGGCTACGAACCGGCCGAGCTTCACGTCTTCCGCTTTGTAGACCACACCCATGCCGCCGCCGCCGAGCTTCTCGACGACGCGGTAGTGCGAGATGGTTTGGCCGATCATCTTAGGCTGATCACGGGAGAGATCCCCCCGCGTGCGCGACCATATTAGAACAGAAGCCCCTAACCGCAAAGTACGCGAAGGCTGCGCGAAGGTCGCTAGGAAATCTGGGGCGCCTGGTTCGATTTTGCTCCGGGTCAGATCGCGATTACGCCGCTTCGCCTTTTACCTGCACTCCCGCCCACTTTTCGAGCAGAGTCAGGGTTGCGGCGTAGTCGAGATCGCGGTGGCCCTCTTCAGTGGCTAGTTCGTAGACCTCCTCGACGGTTTCGAGGGCGGGCAGCTTCACGCGCGCTTCTTTTGCAGCTTCGAGGGTGAGCAGGATGTCTTTGTGCATCAAGCGCAGAGGGAAATTGGGGGTGAAGTCGCGCTGCAGGACGAAGGGCGCTTTGTATTCGACAACTCCGGAGTGCACCATGGTGGCTTCAATCAGCGACACCAGTTGCCGCGGGTCGACGCCGAGTTTGGTGGCGAGGGTCAGGGCTTCAGCGAAGCCCTCGTAGATGAGCGCGATCTGCAGATTCATCGCGAGCTTCGTGGCCTGGCCCTTGCCGGTCTCGCCCATGCGGAAAATCTTCTTGCCCATGGCTGCGAACAAGGGATTGAGGCGATCGATGTTTGCGGCGTCTCCGCCGACCATGAAAATCAGAGTCCCATTCGCGGCGCCGATCTTCGATCCGGTCATGGGAGCGTCAACATAGCCCACGCCGCGGGCACGAACGCGTTCGGCAAACTTCACCGTGGCGGAGGGCGAGATGGTGCTGGAATCCGCGATGGTCATGCCCTCGGCCAGTGACTGCTCGACGCCCTCGGGGCCAAACAATATCTTCTCGACCGCGGCAGTATCGGAAACGCAGAGCCAGACGACCTCGGCTCCCTGCGCAGCGGCGGCGGGAGTGGGAGCGATGGCTGCACCTTCCACCAGTTTGCCTGGGGTGCGGTTCCAAACGGTTACTTCGTGGCCGGCCTTGACCAGATTGGCGGCCATGGCGTGTCCCATGATTCCCAGACCCAAGAAAGCGACTCGCATTTCGGAACGTCTCCTCGTGATGAAAGGACCTTTCGGATTAGATATGAGCGGCAGGATCGAGGTCAAGCAAGTAGTCTGAAATCGATTCCTAAATCAAGTTCGTCTGTCTTATTTGGTGGTGGGATTCGCTGCCGGGATCGAAGCCGCGGCTGCACAGGGGGAACCGCGGGAATCACGCCTCTTTGGTTGCTGGTCTGAACTAGAATGGAGTCGTTGGGTCGCAGCATTCATCAAATAGGTAGGGTTTTAGAACGACGCATCGTTTGGATGATTCATCGTTAGGATGATGCATCGTAAGGATAATCAAGCAGTAGGATGATCAAACAGACGCTTCGCAATCCGGCGCTCCGCAGGCGCGCTTCGCAATTTGGACGCCTGGTGCGCCATTCCGCCGTGACTCCGCTTTGCGGAGAGACGCACACGCCGCGTCTTGTCTCGAACGGCGAGCTGGGAGTTACTTTCATCGGACACTCCAGCTTCTTCATGCAGATGGGTGGGCAGAGCGTGATGATCGATCCTAACTTCGCGCGCTGGCTGTTTGTGCTGAAGCGGCTGCGGCGTCCTGGAGTGCGGGTGCGCGATTTGCCGGCTATCGATCTGGTGCTGGTGACGCATGCGCACTTTGACCATCTGCACCGGCCGTCGTTGCGCGCCATTGTGCAGAACAATCTGCGTACGCGCGGAACGGCCCCGGCCATCATCATTCCCAGCCATGTGACGGACTTGATCTCCGATCTGGGCTTTTCCGAGATTATCGAGCTGGACTGGTGGAACAGTTCGCGCCACGGCAGCCTGTCAGCGACGCACGTCCCTTCACGGCATTGGGGAGCGCGGATCCTCAAGGATTCGCACCGCGGCTATGGCGGCTACGTGCTGCAGGCCGGGAAGCACTCTGTCTATCACGCCGGCGATACGGCTTATTTTGCGGGCTTCCGCGAGATCGGGCGGCGGTTGTCTCCGGAACTGGCGCTGCTTCCGATTGGAGCTTACAATCCCCCGACCTTTCGCAATGTGCATACCAGCCCTGCCGATGCTACCCGCGCTTTCCTCGATCTGAAGTCGCGCTGGATGGTGCCCATGCACTATGGGAGCTTCCGGCTGTCGCATGAACCGGTGGATGAGCCGCTAAAACTGCTGAAGCAGGAGGCGCACTCGGCTGGGATTGCGGACCGGGTTGTAGTGATGGAAGAGGGGGTTACCCGGTTCTTCTGAGCGCTGCCGGGCGGCCGCCGTAACCCTCCTTTGACAACGGCAGCGTGCTTTTTGTTGTAAACTTCCTGCCGCGGGATTTCCCACGAGGAGAACAATTATGACCGTAAAAGCCGTACCTGATGGATACCACACGCTTACTCCATACTTGACTGTCCGCAACGCTGCCCGCGCCATCGAGTTCTACAAGCAGGCATTTGGAGCGGTGGAAAAAGGCGTCATGAAATCACCTGACGGCAAGGTGATGCATGCTGAGCTGCGCATCGGCGACTCCATCTTGATGCTGGGAGATGAGTTCCCGCAAATGGGCGCGTTGTCGCCGCAGTCGACTGGCGGCGCCGGCATGGGACTGCACATTTATCTCGAGGATGTGGACTCGGCGTTTGATCGGGCGGTGAAGGCCGGAGCCACCGTCGAGATGCCGGTTTCCGACATGTTCTGGGGCGACCGCTACGGCAAACTGGCTGATCCCTTCGGCCACAAGTGGTCGATTGGAACTCACAAACACGATGCGACCATGGAAGAGATGGAAGCAGCCATGAAGCAGATGCCGAAGACGGCTTGAGCGGTTTGAGGGGCTTGATCGGTTCTACTAGATGTCCGAAGGGCGCGGCTGAGTCCGCGCCCCTTTTGTTACCTTCTTCCGGTACTTCCGTAACGCCTGCCGATGTTTCTATTACACAAGTATTACAGTGCCTTACCTCTGTCCCTTGATACGTTAGATGAGGCAGTAGCGAATTCGAGACCAGCCAAACGGGGAACTACTTTGGAAATGCAACTGGAAAGCCTGGAAAAACGACAAGCGGCAAACGGCGAAATCAACTGGGTGACCGCGATCTTCATGGGTCTGTTTCACGTGGGAGCCATAGCGGCACTTTTCTTCTTCACATGGAAGGCGCTGTTCGTTGCCATGTTCCTGTGGTGGGTTTCGGGGAGCCTGGGCATCGGCATGGCTTATCACCGCCTGCTCACGCACCGCGGCTACAAGACTCCGAAGTGGGTTGAGTATTTCATCACCGTCTGCGCCACGCTCGCGCTTGAAGGCGGGCCGATTTTCTGGGTAGCCACGCACCGCATTCATCATCAGTATTCGGATCAGGATGGCGATCCACATTCGCCGATCGAGGGTAAATGGTGGGCGCACATGGGTTGGATCCTCATGGGCAAGTCGATGCACCATGACACGACCACGCTGGCGCGCTACGTTCCCGACCTGGCCAAAGATAAATTTCACGTCTGGATCACGAAGTATCACTATGTTCCCATGATTGTGCTGGGTGTGATCCTGTTCGCGATTGGCGGGCTTCCGTTTCTGATGTGGGGCATCTTCGTGCGGACAGTGGTTGGCTTGCACGCCACCTGGCTGGTGAATTCGGCTACGCACTCCTGGGGCACGCGGCGTTTTGCTACGCGCGATCTTTCCACTAACAGCTGGTGGGTAGCTTTGCTGACGTTCGGGGAAGGCTGGCACAACAATCACCACGCGCATCCTACGGCGGCGCAGCACGGCTTCAGGTGGTATGAAGTTGATATGAACTGGTACGGCATCTGGGCACTGAAGACGCTGGGACTGGCCTGGGACGTCAAGCGCGTACGGCTCGCTGATCTGGAAAAGGGCCTCGTAGCCACACCGAATGGACAGTTGGTTACGGCTGGTCTGGCTGAGGGCGCGGCGGCTGGCGACTAGAGCGAAGCACCTGCATTTTTGGATTCAAACCCGCCCTTGTGGCGGGTTTTTCATTTATGTCGGATGCGCGGAAGCCAACAGGGCGTGATCGCGTAACTACATCGACAGTCGTCACGGCAGCGCAATCGCATACCTTTGGCAGAAGCGAATGACAGTTTTTCGCAACTCGTCGTCCAGGAGCGTCAGAGCTCGGCTTCCTATGGCATGTGGAACTCCGTACATGGCGCCTGCGATGCCTCCGGCGATGCAGGCCAGAGTATCGGCGTCGCCTCCGAGCGAAATCGCGAGTCGGATGGCATCTTCGTAACTCGTAGAGTCAAGAGCAGCAGTGATGGCCTCCGGAACGGTTTGCTGGCAGGACTCATTGAAACTGTATCCCGGCCGAATCATGTCAATGGTTCGGGACAAAGAGTAACCAAATCGAGTTCGGATCTCGGTACGGATTTGCTCTTTGGTTGCGTGTTGCCGGGCGAGGAATGTGGCTGCCGCCGCAGCCTGCGCTCCGCGAATGCCCTCCGGATGATTATGAGTTACCTCTGCGCTTGCCTTCGCTGCGTCCAGCACTTCTTGCAGTGACTCGAAGGCGAACGCCACCGCGCCGACACGCATTGCGGATCCGTTCCCCCAACTGTTATAAGGCTGGGTGGAACCAGATTGTACCCATCGCCAGAATGACAGGCCGTAACCGCGATCGGGATATTTCCAGGCGTAGGCGCGAAAGGCGTCGACGTAAGGAACGCCCGTCAACAAGCAATCGGCAACAGCGATGGAAAGAACGGTGTCGTCCGTGAAGTGGCTGTCTTCGACGAAGAGCGGAAACTCTTTTGTCTTTCCTCCGAGGAACTCGTGGACTGAACCGATGATGTCTCCCGCGATCGCGCCCAGCATGCGGCCCTCCCTCAATGTTCATCACAGCAGTACCTCAAGAGTCTAGCGCAGTCCCCTGGCTGGTGAAACAAAGCGATATCACCAGCAACTACTATGAACGCGGTAGAATCAGCCTGACGCCATGCGCATCACGAGCCGCCGCGGAACTATCGTCTTCTTCGTTTGCCTGGGCATTGGCCTGGTGGCGCTGGCGGTTGCGCTCAATGTTGGATGGATCATTCTGAACTGGCGCCTGCGCGTGCTGCTGTTCTTCGGAATGATCTTTTTTGCGCTTATTATCGCGGGCATGATCGTGAATACCAGCTTCCTCGTTCGCGAGCTTCGCCGTAGCGAGCAGCATGACAGCTTTATCAACGCTGTTACTCATGAACTGAAAACGCCGGTTGCTTCCATCCGGCTGCATTTGGAAACCTTGCAGCGCCGCGACTTGCCGGAGCCGCAGAAGCAGGAGTTTTACCGCGTGATGCTGAGCGACACTGACCGCCTCACCGCGACTGTGGAACAGGTGCTGCGCGCCGGCCGCGCCGGGGACAAGAAAGCCGGACGGGAGAAATCCGCAGTCGACTTTCGGCAACTGGTGCGCGACTGCATGGACGCCGCCCGCACTCGCCATCATCTGCCGCTGGAAGCTCTCCGCTACGAGGAGGCTCCGAGTAATGGCGCAGGGATTCGCGTGCTGGGCAGTGATGAAGACCTCCGCACTGCCGTTTTCAATGTTCTCGACAATGCCATCAAGTATTCTGGCGAGCAGGTGGATGTGCGGGTGCGCCTGGCCGTGCCCGACGAAAAGCGCGTCGTGCTCAGCGTGCGGGACCGCGGGGTCGGCATTCCTGCCGACGATATGAAGAGCATCTTCAAACGCTTCTACCGCGTGAACCAGCGCTCGCTGGCGCATGTGAAAGGGACCGGGCTCGGCTTGTTCATTGTGAAATCGATTGCGCAGAAGCACGGCGGCAGAGTGTTTGCCGAAAGTGCGGGCGAAGGGCACGGCACCACGATTACGATGGAACTGCCGAGGTCTTTATCATGAGGTCGAAGGCATGAGCCGGGTTCTGGTGGTCGAAGATGAAGCCCACCTGGCGCAGGGATTGCGCTTCAATCTGGAGGCTGAGGGCTACTCCGCCGAGGTTGTGGGGGATGGAGAAGCCGCCACCGATCGTTTACTCGGCAAAAAAGAGAATTTCGACGCCATTGTGCTCGACATCATGCTGCCCGGCAAAGATGGTTTCAGCGTGGTCTCAGAGCTGCGCGCGGCAAGGAATTACGTGCCCGTGCTCATGCTGACCGCCCGCGGACAGCCGGAAGATGTGCTGAAGGGTTTTGCCGCGGGCGCCGACGATTATTTGCCCAAGCCTTTCGACCTGTCGATCCTGCTGGCGCGATTGCAGGGGTTGCTGCGTCGCAGTCAATGGATGCTAGCCGCTAAAGAGAGTCCGGGCGCAGTTCAGCCCGCATCTGATTCGGGGGAAGTCGGCGATTTCGGAACATTTTCCTTCAGCGGCAAAACCATCGACTTCGGCAAGCTTGAACTGCGCACGGCCGACAATGTTATTCATCTGACGCTGATGGAATCAGAACTGCTGCGGCATCTGGTGCGTAACGATGGGCGCGTAGTCTCCCGCAAACAGATTCTGGAGGAAGTCTGGGGCCTTCACGAAGATACCGACACCCGCGCCATCGACAACTTTATTGTCCGGCTGCGGCGTTACATCGAAGACGATCCCGCCGAGCCTCGTCACTTGCTCACGGTTCGCGGCGTGGGGTACCGGTTTCTCGCGAATCCGGAAACAAAGTGATCAGTGCCCAGTGATCAGTCTCCAGTGATCAGGGGCAGCGAAGTTCAACTGCTCCCTGATACTGGCCACCTTCTGTGTTTACTGAGCACGAAAGTTTTACTGCTTGTCGTAAACGAAAGTGCTCTCGACCTTCATGCCCATTGAGTCCATGCCGCTCACAGTGAGGGTTCGGGTCTTACCGTCCGGCGCGATCACGGCCTTACCGGTCACGGTCACCTTACCGCCTTTCTTGACTGTCACGGTGTAATGATGGTCGTCGACCTGCTTGACCGACCGGGCGTCGAAAGCTGGATCGCCAGTGACCGGATAGTCCTTGCCGTCGAACTTGCCCGTCCACTCGTTGTGGGTGGGATTCCCTTTACCGTCGACACCGTCGATCGTGGCTTTGAAGCTGTCGCCAGAGGCGGCATACGTTACTGTCACATTCTTCGCGGCCCCGGGAGCTATTTTTGACTTGGCTTCGTTGAGCTTCCAGGTTCCAAGGTTAGGGTTTTGCGCGGAGCACATGGCCAAGCCCACAAACAGCATTACCAGCGTCAATACTGTGCTTCTTGTTTTCATGTTGCCTCTTTTCAAGTTGCCTATAGGGTGAGAAACGGTTGGCTCGCAAGCGAGCACCGCATTCTAGGCTCCGCGCGACCGTGGGCGCAACCCTCGAGTAATTCCGGTAGTGGTGCCGTTAGGTTGCGCGATGGGCCGGTTAAACCGGAGGTCCTTCGCTCCGCCTGAAAAGCGGCTGCGCTCGGGATGACAGTCGTAGTGTAATAGTCAGACTGCGCTATTACCGTAATTCCGGGTTTTGGGAGTGGAAATCAACTAGGCTCGGCACAACTCGGCCACGAGCGTTTCTCTGCGATCCTGGGCCAAACCAGCGATGCGGTTAAGAATCATCCAATAAGCCGAGAGTGAAACGCCCGCCAGCACCAGCAAGATTGCGGTCGCGATCCAGAGGCTGCCGTACAACCGCGCAATCCAGAACGCGGCGACGCCCACGCCTACGACGAAAACTTGGACGCCGAGGCTTATGAGTACGGTCGTCTGCGAGGCGCGCTGCCGTCCGAACGAGGAATAATCCAGCTTCTTCGGCGAATAGATCGAGAGCAGGTTGCCCACGGAGAAATTCACCGGCGCCGCGAACAACAGGCCAGCCAGCGAGGCGATGGTGACGTCGAGTCCGGGCCGTCCGTAGAGAAAGCCGACTGCGATCCACGCCACCAGCGTTTCCAGAGCCAGAATGCTGGCGTGGGTGAGATTCTTGGCCAGCACAATGTCGCGGAAATTTACCGGGGAAGCGTAGAAGAACTGGATGCCGCCGGCGTCGCCGCCGAAATTGTTGTACGCCAGATTAGTCAGCAGCAGCAGCGTGTAGGCTGCAGCCGCGGGAAATGCCATGTCTGGCGTGCGCGCCAGAAATGACCCGGAATGTCGGCCAGAGTTCATCGCTCCAAAACGGAAGATCGCCAGCACAAAGACGGGCATGATCAGGGTGAGCAGCATGGGGCCGCTGCGGAGAAGATAACGCACTTCTTTCTCAAAGACTGCGGCCACCGGGGCTGAGAATCCAGGGATATCCCAACCCAGGCGCAGCGACCGGTCTCTCGGCACAGCGGATGCGACCGCTACTTCGCTCAGATTCTCACCGCGATACTGCGCCACCAGCCGCACATGCAGGCAATAGCCGACGACCAACACGAAGGCGCACAGAAGCGCGAACGAACTGAATCCGGCCATGAATCGCGAAAACACGGCTTGCGAGATGGCATCGGCGGCGAGGCCGGGCGGAAGCATCCCCTGCACGGGAGCCAGGACTTCGACGTATCGTTGCACATAGGGCTGGGCGCCGGTCCGCGCCTGTTTTTCGAAGTAGCGGGTCAGTGGCCCGATTAACTGAAAACTCAGCATCAGCAGAACAAATAAGACACCCATGATTTCGCGCGTGCGGCGCCGCGCCAGCCAGCGCTCCACCCAGGCGAATATCATTTGCATCAACACCAGGTTGAAGGCGGCAAACGTCAGCAACACCACGAGCGTCCAGGGCAGCAGCGCTGGTCTTGCGAACCCCACGCCCAGCAGGATTCCGAACGACCACAAGCTCCCCAGGGCAGTTGCCGGGTCGAATGCTCCGTACGCCATTCGAACCAGAAAATACGAGCGATAGCTGAGTGGGAAGCGCAGTAAGTCGGAGGAATCCGGGTTGTTAGTGAACGCGGTTGCCATGATAGGGAAGGCCTGCCAGAAGATAAAGACGGACCATAAGAGCAGCGCGATCATTTCCGGTTTGCCTGCCTCGATCATCAAAGCGGCCGCAAAGCCCATGCCGAACGCGCCACCGACTCCGCCGAGGGCGAAAGCTAAAGACACGATGATTCGCGAGAGCAACTCCAGATTGCCTCGGGTGGTGCGCAGCGAATGGACGAACATCCGCCATCGCAATGTGGCAATGGCAGCGAGTTGGTCGCGTGCACGCGGTTCGTTACTTGGCAAGCCAACTCCTTATCCCAGCCAGGAAAGCTCCTGCTCGGTGCGGCGCGAGCCGCCCACGGTGCGCAGAAAAATCTGTTCGAGAGTCATCTTTTCGCCCGATCGCGTCGCGCCGTCGCCTGAGTCATTTCGCGACTCATCTCCGGCGACAACGGGCGTCTGCGCCTTTACTCCGGCGCGTAGTTCTTCCAACGATCCCTGCGCCACCAGCCGCCCCTGATGAATGATGGCGACGTGACTGCACAGGCGCTCCACGATTTCGAGCACATGCGAAGTGAGAAAAATGGTGGCGCCGCGCGCAATCATGCCCTGCAGCATTGCCTTCAAGGTTCCGGCGGCGATGGCATCGACGCCTTCGAACGGTTCGTCCAGGAAGAGCACTTTCGGACCGTGAATCACGGCTGCGGCCATGGCTAGCTTTTTCTGCATGCCATGTGAGTAGTCGGTGACCAGCTTCTTTGGCTGATCGGCCAGCTGCATGAAGTCGAGCAGCTCCGCAGCGCGCTTGGCGGCGGTTTCGCGGTCCAGTCCATACATGCGCCCCGCGAAGTTGAGGAACTCCGATCCCGTCAGGCGTCCGAACAGCGCCATGCCTTCGGGAACCACTCCGATCTGCCGCTTCACGTCGACGGGACGCGCAGTGAGATCCAGACCAAGGATCTCAATACGCCCTGAGCTGGGCGCAAGCAGACCGGTGAGCATTTTGATGGTTGTGGATTTACCGGCGCCGTTGGGACCGAGGAAGCCAAAGAACTGTCCGGGCGCGACGCGCAGATCGATTCCGTCCACGGCCAGGAGTTCTCCGAAGCGCCGGGTCAAGCCCTGGGTTGCGATGGTGGGAGCGGAGTCCATGAAGCTTATGAATCTAGCACAACGCTCGACCTGCCGTGCGGCCACGGCTTCGGGCTGATCAAGGCATACTTTTCCGAAACCAGAACAAAACTAACTTGGAGACTATCTTTCGAGTGGCACATGATAGACTGCCGCTCTTATTTCGGTAGTGGTGCAGTTTGGCTTACGCGTTGGGCCGGTTAAGCGGGAGATCCTTTGCTACGCCTGCAAAACGGCTCCGCTCAGGATGACAGTCCCGTTTAGTAGTCAAACTGCAACACTACCCTGATTCCCGGGCATTTTGGTCTCTCATAAAGGAAACCATATGGCCAAGAATATCGTCATCTGCTGCGACGGAACGGGAAATGAATTCGGGGGCCACAACTCAAACGTAGTCAAGCTCTACAGTGTGCTGATCGTCGATGGAAAGCGGCAGGTGGGGTACTACCATCCCGGCGTGGGCACCATGGGTGCGCCGACGGCGCATAACAGAGTCAGCGAAGATTGGTCCATCGTGATGGGGCTGGCTTTCGGAGCCGGGCTCCTGGCCAACGTCGGCGACGCCTACCGGTACCTGATGAACGTCTACGAAGACGGAGACCAGGTTTATCTGTTTGGCTTCAGCCGAGGCGCGTACACGGTGCGAGCGCTTGCCGGCGTGATTCACATGTTCGGATTACTGTGTCCGGGGAACAACGGGCTCATCCCTTACATCATCCGGCTTTACGCAAAACGAACGCGAAACGCCGCCGGAATGAAGAATACCTTTGAAGTGGCGTACGGCTTCAAGGCCACGTTCTGCCGGCATTGCCCGCTGCATTTTGTCGGAGTTTGGGACACGGTCAGCTCGGTGGGCTGGATTTGGGACCCTCTGAAATTGCCCTACACGGGGCAGAATCCGGACATGGTCAACGGTCGCCATGCAGTTTCGATTGATGAACGGCGCTGTTATTTTCGCAATAATCTATGGGGAGATCAGCTTGCCGGTCAAAACATCAAGCAAGTCTGGTTCGCCGGTGTTCACTCTGACGTTGGAGGCTCGTACGCTCCTGTCGAAAGCGGCCTGTCGCAAATCGCTCTGGAGTGGATGCTTTGTGAAGCCGTTCCACTCGGCCTGCTGGTTGACTCGGCGAAAGCCGAGCAGGTCTTGGCCAGGGTACCTCTGACAACCATTCCGCCTCCTCAGCCATTTCCGCCCAACCCGGCGCAGAAGATCAACGTGTCGCTGAAGAAGGCATGGTGGATTCTGGAATTTTTCCCGCACAGGTACTACGATCCTGTCGCAAAGAAGGCGAAATGGCGCATTCCTCTGGGAGCGAGGCGCGTGATTCCCGAGGGCTCAGTGCTGCATGAGACGGTGAGAGAGAAACTCAAGATCGATCCAGAGTACAAGCCGCCGAACTTGCCGCAAACTTCGAGCATCGAGCCGAGGAACGCTTGCCGCTTTCCGTAACTTGGACTACTCCAACCCGCAGCAAGCAAAAACGCCCGTGCCGGTGCCCGGGCGTTTCGTTTGGCAGAACGGCAGCGTTCGCGGCCGCCTAAAGTCTTCTCTCTGGCAGAGGGCAGAACATGCCCTTTGAGAACCCCTCAGCTTCCACGGCAAACGTGCGATTAAATCGTGCTCGGTAATTCTCCCAGCAGATAGCCGCATTTAATTCCACGAGTTCGCGCTCAGAAAAACGTCTTCTGAGCTCCCCGTAAAGGTCATCGGAAACGTCCGACGGCGTCCGCGTAAGGCTTACAGCTAGACGCAACACCAGCTTTTCTTCAGTGCTGAAATGTTGGCTGTTTTCAAATTGCGACAGATCACTCAATTGTTCTTCCGTGATTCCAGCTTTCCTGCTCACGGCAGAATGAATGTCGATTCAAAGCGGACAGCCTACCATCGCGGCAACTTTAAGTTGGACCAACTCCTTCAGCTTTGGCGGGGCAGTCCCGCGAGCAGACGTATACCAGCCCATTAACTCGGCTAATGCAAGCAGCTTTGAATCTTTCGCACGAATGCGTGTGGAGAGCGGGACGTGCCCATACCGGCGTTTTGCGTGCCAGAAGATCAACTTAGCAAACAGTCCCGCTTCGTGGTCCTGAACGCCCTTTGTACGAACCGCATCTTCTCTTTTATCCGCCGCCGAGTCTCTCATAAAGCTCCAGAGACTCCTTCCACGAGAATCATGTTCGTCTTTGCCGAGCGCTGCCGCATCGCCTTTAGTTCGGTATGGTCCGGACTATTCCACCATTGGCGGGCGTCCTCAGCGGAATCGAAACGGACAACAAACTTCCGATTAGGGCGCCAATCTCCCTCCAACACTTCAACCGCTCCGCCGCGAACAAGGTGGGTACCCCCCGCTGCAGCAAGATTGGCAGAAACGGCTTGTCGATAAGCCGCGTAGACTTCCGGATCATTCACTGCAATTTCCATGATGAGGAACGCGGCCAATTCGTCACACTCCGGCACCAGAATGTGCCGAAGATCACTTTATCTAGAGCGTTCGATATGTTGCAAGTGAATAGTCCGCGCGGACTGTTAAGACTCCTAAAATAGGTTCCACAAGAATTGGTTATAGACGTCGTGGTGATACTGCACCTCGGGGGCTTTCACAAAAGTTCCCAGCAAACGCGGGCAGCGGTCGGCGCCGGCTTGCTTAAGATCAGCGTAGCGGCCCTTCACGTCTGCCCCGAGAAGTTTCGTTGTCCATTCCGCTTTGCGGAAGTTGGCGAGCGCGTCGTAGATGTTATCCGGCAGGTAGCGTTCAGCCTGGCGCAGGTTCTTCAGCTTCGAAGTCTCGCCGTCGATGCCGCTCTTGAAGATCGCGAGCAACACCAGGTAGGGATTCGCGTCCGGAGATACGGAACGAACCTCCACGCGCATGCTCTTCTCGTTGCCGATCGGAATACGGATCATCGATCCTCGGTCCACGGCGGAGGCTTTGATCTGGTTCGGCGCTTCGAAGTGCGGATCGAGACGACGGTAGGCATTCACGCTGGCATTCAACAACAGGCAAATATCGTTGCCATGCGTGAGAATGCGGTCCAGAAACGCCCATCCCATCTTGCTGAGCTTCTCTTCGCCCTTGGCGTCCCAGAACAGGTTCTTGCCGTTCTCGCTGATGGACACGTTGGTGTGCATCCCGCTGCCGTTCACACCCACCACCGGCTTGGGCAGGAACGATGCGGTGAATCCCAGGTTTGTGGCCACCTGCCGGCAGATCAGCTTGTAGAGTTGAATCTGATCGGCGGCCGCGACCACTTCACCGTAACCGTAGTTGATTTCGAACTGCGAAGGCGCAACTTCAGGATGATCCTTCTCATTCTGGAAGCCCATGGCGCGTTGCACTTCGGCAGTTGTATCGATGAACGTGCGCAGCGGATCGCCGGGCAGCGAGTGGTAATAGCCGCCGGTGTTGACATACTCGAACTTGCCGGTTTCGTGGTAGCGGCGCTCGGCGTCCGCGCCTTTGAATAGAAAGCCTTCAATTTCGTTGGCCGCGTTGAGCGTGTAGCCTTTCTTCTTGTGCAAATTCTCCGCGTAGCTTTTCAGCACGCCACGAATATCCGCCGAATACGGTGTGCCACCCTTGTCGATGACTTCGCCAAACACCAGCACTTTGCCGGAGCCGAATACATCGGAAGGCGCCCAGTAGAACGCTGCCCAGTCGATCCCCAGCCGCAGATCGCTTTCGCGCTGCGCCGTGAACCCGCGAATCGAAGAGCCGTCAAAGGTGAGGTTGTCGAAGCTCTTGATCAGAAACTTTTTGTCATAGTCGAGCATGTGCAGCCGGCCTTCGAGGTCGCTGAAGAGCACGGTCACGGCCTTGATCCGCTTTTCGTCGGTCAAATACTTCAGCCGCTTTTCCTGGATCTTGCCGATCGGCACCCGGTTCCTGCGCTGCTCCTTGGCTTCCAGGTTCAGGTCTTCGAGTTCGTCGTAGGTGAGTGCCAGAAAATTACGCAGTTCGTTAGGCATGGATATCCTTCCGTCTCCTATTCATCGTCCGCAAAAATGATGTCGGCAAGCAATGCTAAAGATTAAAGATACAGGCTGTTGAACGGCTGGGTTTCAACCAAGAAGGATATCGTGAGCGAACAGACTCCGACAATCGAAAAAGCTGATCGAAGGCATAAAAGAGATTTATTTCGCCGCAGGTTCCGGAACTGCACCGTTGCGCCTCCGCGATCAGGAAATCGCGGAGCAAATGAAGGAGTGAGCCGCCTATTGCCGGTGCGCCGAGGCTCCGGTGGCGATCTCGCGCAGAGCGCTGACGAAGGTCGCGGCAGCGTCCGGATCGGCCAACGCTTCCAGTTGCACCGTAGCCGAAAACTGCGGTGATTCCGGACGGAAGTGCACCTGCAAAATGTCCTGCCGCCGGGCCGACATCAGCGCATTCAGTTCCGCCGTGGGATCTTGCTTCCAGTGCGTCCGCGTGGTCAGGATGATGGGGCCGGGCTCATAGAGATCCCACTCCCGCCCGTCGCGCTTCCGCGATGTCGTCCCCCGGTTGTGCGCGCACCAGCGATGCCGCACTACTTCCAGATGAAAGGTCGGAGAACCACCCAGATCGGCTTCGAAGGTGAGAGTTTCTTTCTGGTGCCGCCAGCAACTCAGCAGCCAATGCACCGGCAGCGCCCGGGGCCGGAATTTTACGGTTACGCGCGCGTTTTCGAACCAGCGGGAGGCAAAATGCAGGCGCGCCTGCAGACTCGAACTCCCCACCCAACGCGAATCCACGACGCGTCCCTTGTCGGCGCACGCGGCCTGCACCCAGCGCAACGCCAGCGCCCCCCTTTTTCGATTGTAGGTGGAAAACACGAGGTACCACAGTCCCAGAACGGCGACCGAGCCGGCCACGTCAATCAGCAGAAGGCGTCCCACAACGCTTCCTCTGTTGGACATGGTACGTCCGGGGATGCGCCCGAGGCAAGTGGGCAATAGTACCAATTCATCCTTCCAGGCGGTCAAGCTGGAATTAGCTGTGGAAAACACGGGACCTATCGCTCTGGGGTGTCTCCAAAGCTTGCGTAATGGTGCAGTTTGGCTATCGCACGACAACTGTCATCCTGAGCGGAGCCGTTTTTCAGCCGTAGCGAAGGATCTCCCGGTCAACCGGCCCAGCACGTGAGCTAAACTGCGCCACAACCAAAGATTGACGGCATCGTGCTAATCCCAAACACCGCGTCCCGCTACAATGGCCCCGTGCCCTTCACTATTCGGGACTTCCAGCCCTCCGACTTCGATACGCTATGGCGCATCGACCAGGATTGTTTTGCTCCCGGCATTTCGTACTCACGCGCGGAGCTCAAACTCTACATGCGGCGTCGCGGATCGTTCACGCTGCTCGCGGTAGATGCCGCAGCGATCCCCGTCGCCGGCTTCATCGTGGCCGAAGCGGATCGCCAGGGCCACGGTCACATCATTACCATCGATGTAGTCGCCGCCGCCCGGCGCTCCGGTGTGGGATCGCTGCTCCTGCGCGCTGCTGAGGATCGTTTAAGCGCCGTGCATTGCCGCTCGGTCGAGCTCGAAACCGCCGTGGACAATGTTTCCGCCCTGTCGTTCTATAAGCGCCACGCCTACAGCGTGGTCAGGACGTTCCCCCGATACTATTCGAACGGCGTGGACGCCTTGGTGCTTCAGAAAGACCTCGCCTAACCAAACGGCCGGACGATTAAGATTCGTTTCGGGCGCGCCTTAATTCTGCAATTCTAATTCTGCAATTCTGCGTGCCGTGCGGGGGCGCTGACGAAGCCGGGCAGTGACGTGCCGGGCAGTGACGTGGAAGAGCGGCGCTTCAGCGCCGCGTAAAGTGTCCCGATCGATGAGGGCTTCAGCCCCTGCGGTCGCGTGCATCCACCCAGAATCAATTTGCACTTTTCCACCTTCTCCAGCTACCTTCCCATGTAATGAAAGCCGCCATCAAAATTGCCATCCAGGGCGAGCTCGGTTCTTTCAGCCACGAAGCCGCGGAGCGTATGCTGCCGCGCTCCGCGGTTGTGCCCTGCGCGCGCTCCGTCGAAGTATTCGACCGCCTGCAGCGCGGGTCGGTCGCCGCCGCCGTGATCCCTATCGAAAACTCCCTGGCTGGGACGGTGGCTGAGCATGCCGACCTTCTGGTTTCCCGCGAAGTGTTTATTCAGAGCGAATTCCTGCTCCGCATCGTGCATAACGTGATCGCCGCCCCCGGCGTGAAGCTGGCCGCACTGCGCCAGGTGCTCTCACACCCGGTGGCGCTCGACCAGTGCCGCGACTTCTTCCGCCGCCATCCCCGCATCGAGCCGGTCCCGTTCTACGACACTGCAGGCAGCGTGAAACACGTCGTGGCGAATCGCCTTCCTGACGCCGCTGGCATCGCCGGTCGCCATGCCGCCAGCCAATACTCCGGCAGGATTCTGCAGGCCGGCGTCGAGGACGACAAACGCAACTTCACCCGCTTCTTCCTGATTCGCAAAGCAGCAGGGAAACCGGAAGCGGCTGCTCGGAAACGCCCCCGGCAGAAGGGAAGCAGCGCGGCCGCGCCGGGCTATCAGCGCCTGATTCCGCCCGGCGCCAACAAGACTTCGATCGCGTTCAAGGTCAAGAATCTGCCCGGAGCGTTGTTCAAGTCGCTCAGCGTCTTTGCCCTGCGCGACATCAGCCTCAGCAAGATCGAGTCCCGCCCCCTGCGCGGACGCCCATGGGAATACGTCTTCTACGTAGACTTCCTCCGCGGCGACGACGAACCCGCGCGCAACGCCCTCCGCCACCTGGACGAGGTAGCAGAGTTCGTCAAAGTCCTGGGGATTTACCGAGCAGCATGACGTGGGATATGTGGGGACGGCCGCCTCGTTCGTCCAGCCGAGCGCAGCGAGGCGCTCGTGTGGAGCAGGCACTCCTGCCCGCGGTTCTTATGAACCAATACACGGCCGCGAATCAGAGCTGGCCCACGTGTCGCCGGAGCAGATTGAGGGCAAGGAGGCAGACCCAGATCGGACTTGTTTGCGCTCGGTGGCGTTCTCTATGAAATGGTGACCGGCGGACGGCCCTTCGAAGGCAAGAGCCAGATCAGCGTAGCCAGCGCGATTCTGGAAAAAGAACCGCAACCAATTTCTGCGTCACAACCGCTGACGCCGCCGGCCTTCGAGCACATCGTGACTGCGTGCCTCGCCAAGAATCCTGACGACCGCATTCAGTCCGCGCAAGACATCGCGCTGCAGTTGAAGTGGATTGCTCAGAGCGGGACACCGGCGGTCAGTCCCTCTGAAGAAAAGGGAAACAACCGCGAGTTGTTGGCCTGGCTGATCGCAGGCCTGCTTGCCCTCCTGCTGATCGCGTCACTTCTGTTGTGGCGTGGATCGAAAGGGACGGAGCAGGCGACCTATTTTTCCGCGCCGTTCCCATTCGCCGCGCGAGCTGTTGCCGTGTCTCCCAACGGGCATACTGTAGCGCTTGTCGGTCATCGAGAATCCGAACGAAATAACGTGCTCTGGATCTATGAACCGGGATCGCCGGAAGCGACCAGCCTTGCTAACACCGGAGGTGCCACCTTCCCCTTCTGGTCTCCTGACGGTCGGTCTCTCGGCTTCTTCGCGGACGGGAAACTGAAGAAGCTGGATCTGGTGGGCGGTCCCGTGCAGACCCTGTGCGATGCTTCTACAGGACGCGGGGGCACCTGGAACAAGGATGGCGTTATCCTCTTCACCCCAGGCCGCTCACAAGGCAACCGAGACGCGAGTCAGTGTATATTTGCTCCGCCGCCATGCAACGTCCCCCGGATCCTCAATTGCTCGGATTCCTTGAAGCCTACGACCGGCACATCTCGGATCTCGCTCTCGCGCTGCGAGAGTTGATTCTTGAGGAAGCGCCCGACGCCTCCGAGTCGATCTACCAGGTCTACACGGTTGCCATCTGGTTCGGGTTCAGCGGAAAGATGAAGGACATGTTCTGTTACATTGCGACCAACGCGGGGCACGTCAACCTGGGATTCCCGCGCGGAAGTACGCTGCCTGATCCGAATCGCGTGCTGGAAGGCGAGGGTAAGACCATGCGCCACATCAAGCTTAGGAGCCAGCGCGATGTGGAGCGCCCCTTCGTGCGGCGCTACATCCAGACCGCGATGGAGCAAGCGGCGCGGTTGGGCGCGAGTGGAACCGGCAAAAGCGTCGTCAAGAGCCCACGCGGAGCCACGTCCAAGCGCCGCTCAAAAAAGCCCAGCGGGAAATAATCTCTACTCTCACTGATAATCAGTCCGAGTACGCATCCCGCAGACCTGCAAGCCTCGGTGGGTCACGCTCGATGGCCATTAGGGCGAACGTGTTTGAGTTATAGTGTCTGCCACGGAATAGTTCTCTCCCCAGTC
>Ga0209274_10000545_pt1 | contig 22080 bp, 18 predicted proteins | sample HubBroMetageREF1_FD_188343 | JGI IMG/M metagenome (GOLD analysis project Ga0209274, IMG submission 188343) | Reference soil microbial communities from the Hubbard Brook experimental Forest, New Hampshire, USA - Hubbard Brook CCASE Soil... | ecosystem: Environmental > Terrestrial > Soil >...
CTGATCATCGAAGATCACTCGCTGGTGGCTTACGACGTGGGAACGGGTGCGCGGCGGAAGTCGAGCGTGCGGGTGGAGGATGCGGGGCGGGTGTTTCTACGGTGAATGAGCCAGCGTAACTTCCGGTTGGCCGACTATCCAGGAGCTAGCGGTAAATCTTGCGGGCTCTGTGAATCCAAGTGACAGCCGCGAGAACTAAAAACAGGAATCCTGGGAACGTAGCTTCTCCCGGCTGGTGAAGTACGAAGGCGACGATCAGGCTCGCGCAAAGCATCGTGCAAGCCAGCAGCAGTAATCCGAACACTGCAGTTCGCGGGATCAATACCAATAGAGCGGCAGTGCTTTCGACTATGCCCGTGAAATATCGGAACCATTGTCCGAAATGAATCTGCTCAAACATTATGACCCAGTGTGAGTCAGGGCTGGAGGAGAACTTGCCGAGCCCAATGAGGAAAAACAGAATCGCTATGCTTGCGCGGATCGCCCAATCAGGCACTTGGTTGCGCGACTCGGGTTCGGGCAGCAGATCAAGATCGGCCAAGACCGCCTTCCTCGGTGAGCACTCGCTTACGCCAGGGCTCGCTCACTTTGCCGCTGCTTGATCTCTCGATGAGCTGTCGACAGCCAAGTAGCCCAACCTATGCAAATGGCAATAGCCGCCGCAAGGAGCCGCACAAAGCCGGAGAAGGCGATCCAGCTTACATAGACTCCGGCTACTGAATACGCGAAGAGAATCCACCCGACGGCGCCAATGGCTTTAGGCACTGTTTGGGACAGCGTGCCCAAGTGCCAAGCCAAGTACGCTGCAAACAGAACAGAGAAAATGCAGAATAGTTCGCAGCCAAGGACGACTTCGGCGTAAGAGAAGCCGGAGTGACCGACTGGAAAACGCACAGGGTCCATCGACCCTGCAACGTGCCAGAAATTCAAGAGTCCATACGTATTCCCTCCGGCCCATACGAAGAGCAAACCACTGGCAATTCTGTAGAGCTTAGTTGCTTTCATCGAAGTTCCTCCTGAACGGCATTCGAATACCCTATGTAGACGTCTTTATAGCCTTACCCTCCTCGCTTGTCAAGTAGAAATCTACATAGGGTACAATGTGGCATGACCAAAAGTTCAAGGCTGACGCACATCACTGCTCTGATCCTGCAGGCGATTGATTCTGGCTTTGTCTACGGTTTCTCGATTATGGAAATGACTGGCCTTCCGAGCGGTACCGTATATCCGGCAATGCGTCGTATGGAGGAAGACCTACTGATTTGCTCTCGTTGGGAGCGTCAGGCGATCGCAGACCGCGAGCAACGGCCACCCCGGAAGTACTATCAGCTTACGACTGGTGGAAAGACCGCTCTGAAAACTTCACGGAAGCGTTATCCATTAGTTGAGCGATTGGTCCCAACCGCGGAGGCAAACTCGTGATGACTTCACCTCTGCAAATTGCTCTGCGGATACATCTCGGATTGTTATGGGGCGCCTCTTTACTGGTGCCCAGCCAGAAACGTGCAGAATGGTCACAAGAGTGGCGATCCGAATTATGGTACGTGCTGCGGGGATGCGTCTCCGAAACGAGCCTCGATCTCAGGTCTCTTCGAGAGGCTACTGCATTCTGTTTGGGCGCTTTCCAGGATGCAATTTGGCTCAGGAAGCGGTCACTGCACAGACAACAACTGCTGATTCGAATCCGTGGTTCGGCATATGCTTGTCTCCTTCTACTGATAGGAACTTTGTTCTTTACCTGGGGAATTGCACACATCTCATCTCGCGTTGCCGTGGGAATGTCGAGAATTCAGGTTTACCCATGGCGGATGTCAGCTACGCGCGCGGCACCGTGCGACTGTCCCTTCGATCTTGATATCGGGCGAGGATCGTTGCGAGCGACGCAACTGCTTTTCGACGGCTTCTCGCATTACAACCTAACGCAGGAGACCGTTTGGTCCGACGGCATGCCGAAAACCGGATGGACAGTAGCGCACGCCAGATCCGATTTCTTCGATGTAATCCATCTTCCAGTCCAATTAACTGACACTCGTAAAAGACTGCCTGATAGATCGCCGCAGGTTGTACTGGGTCGCGGCACATGGATGCGGGAGTTTCGGGGTGAGCCAAATGTCGCGGGAGCCAAATTGCACATTGGCTCCGTCAAGGCCATAGTCGCTGGAGTGGCATTCAACGGCTCAACGGACCTCCCAGGAAACGCAGACGCGTGGCTTTTGAGTTCTGATCTGCAGGTCGGAAGCGGTAAATCAGAATTTGTCATCGGTCATCTAAGCCCGGTCGGCTATTTCGATGATGGACGTTGGGTTCTGTCAGTGGGCGGAATTTTGCTGGCGTTCCTGGTGTTCCCCTTTGTGAGCCGACCGTCTATTGGCGAGTACGGCCTTGGTTCGCACAAGCCATCGCTGGCCAGAAGATGCCAGTTTTTGGCGTTCCTGATTGCCAAGATTGCTACGATCCTGGCAATTGCATATTTTGCGTCCGTAGATCTCGCTTGTTTGTTTGCGCAACCCTTTTCGCAGTTGTCCGACTATTTACAGGCTGCTGCTTCTATTGCACTCTGTCTTTTAGGCTTGGGATGGGCCTTTCGCGATCAGCGGCGGCGTTGCCCTATTTGCCTCAGGAGCATGGCGCATCCGGTTGAGGTTGGGCAGCCGTCGCGAACCTTTCTTGATTGGAATGGGCTGGAACTGGTCTGCGAACGTGGCCATGGTTTACTTCACATTCCAGAGACTCTCACCAGTTGGTTCGGCGCGCAGCGCTGGGTGTGCCTTGACGGATCATGGCAGTTCCTCTTTGCACGATCGAACGATTAATGGTATCGGTCAACGCGTCGATCTTATTGCTGACGGGCAAACCGGAAGTAATCGCCACCAAGAAACCTCACATGATCGTGCTATCCAGCCTCCGCTGGCCGGCGCGGTAGATCATCCAACCGAGGAGATTTGCTCCCAGCACGACTACGGCGATCTTCACGGAATAGCGCCATGAACTGGCGACATCGATGACTGGGAAGATCGAGAGCGCGACGAAGAGCAACGTCACGAGAAGGCCCGACGCGGACGCCACGCGCAGGGCGAGGCCGGGAAGAATCCCGCTGGCTTTTGGCGCCAGCAGGGGAATGGCGAACAGCGCCAGATACGCAACGCCGTAGAAAGTGAATCCCCAGGTCAGCAGAAGTTCGTAGGCTTCCTGCTCGCCGACTCCGATCAGGGCGGCGACGCTCGCGGCGAGAGTCGCGCCTCCCAGAAAAAGGATCGAGTTTACAGGCGTTTTATAGCGGGTATGCAGGCGCGAGAACCAGACGGGGAGAAGGTGGTCCCAGCCCGCGGCCATGGGCAGGCGGGCGCTGCCGCTGAAATAGAGGCTGAAGGTCGAGAGATAGTTCGCCAGCAGAAGAAAAATTGCGACCGGAACGATTACCACGCCGTAGTTTCCGAAGCCGAGCCGCAGCGCTTGCGGGATGGGACCGATCACGTCAACGGCGTCAGGCGAAACGTAGGCCAGAATTGCGCCGGTCGTGAAGATATAGATCAGCGCGATGACCGGAGCAGTAATCAGGATCGAGCGGCCGATGTTTCGCGCTGGGTTGCGCGATTCTCCGGCGAAGATGGCGACATACTCGAAACCGCTGAGCGCGCCGAAGGTCATCTTGCTGAAGACGCTGAGCGTGAAAAGCGTCAGCGGCGGGGCCACCAGGCGCAGAGGGTGAAGCGCCCCCAGACTTCGGTCATGCGTTCCGTGCCATGCATTCACCATCGGAAGTCCGACCAGTACGGCGACGGTGATGAGTACGGCAATGCTGCCGGCATTGTTGAACCATTTGCCGACGCCGAATCCGATGCCCGCTAGTAGCATTTGCAGCGCGATCAGAATCACCGAGGCTGCGAGCACGGCCCATTTGTTGTCGGCAATCCAGGCTAGCGACGGCACGGCATAAGCGACGAACGTGGTGGTGACCAGGCCGATGACCGCGACATACAGCATGATGAAGAGCCACAGATTCCACGCCACCAGAAAGCCGATCTGATCGTTGAAAGCTAGACGCGCCCACTCGTAGAGGCCGCCTTCGAGCGGCATCATGCGATTGAGGTGTGCGACGATCAGCGCGAGCGGGATAAAGAACAGCAGCATCGCCGCAAGCCACAGGACAACGTGTGCCGGACCGACTTTGACCGCCGTGCCGAAAAAATCGGGGACGATTACGAGCAGGATTTGGGCGAGGACGAGGTCGAAGAGTCCGAGTTCGCGGCGCAGGCCGGCGTGCGATTGTTCTGGGTTCAGCCGGGAGTTAACGGTGGTGGTCACGTTGGAGACTTAGAGATCGAAATTCAGAATTCGGTTTGTCTGGATCTAGAACCGAGGTTCCTCCGCCCCTCGCATTCGCTCGAGGGGCGGAATTACAAGAAGCTTGGTCGATGGTTCATTCTCTATTTCTTTCCTGCGGGCTTCAGAAGCAGGTCTTGATAGTCGAAACTGAAGTCGGCCAGCGGAGAGACTGCGGCCATTCGGGCGCTGTCGATGGTGCCGTCAGGATTCAGCGCGAAGGTCACGAAGGCATCTTCGACGGTGCGGTCGCGCCAGTGGGCCTTGAACGTGTCGTGTTGCCAATGCTGCAGATCGCCGATCATCGCGGGGGTGTGATCGAAGGTAATGACCAGGCCGCCGTTTCCATCCTTCCCGTCGGTCATGCGAATCGTGATCGGGCCGTACCACGCATCGTTGTAGACACCCGCATATTTTCCAAGTGGAAGGGAAGGTTTCGAGTCGGCGGCGCGTGCGCCTTCGGCCTTCTTCATGGCTTCGGTGGCTTCTCTCTCTTCGCTATCTTTGCGGGACTTGTAGGCTGAGATCCAATCCGTCGGCGGCACTTGGAAATAATGGTCGAGCACATGGTAGAGGATGGAGTCGAACGCTCCGCCTTCTTCCGCGTTGGTGAGCACGACGACGCCAAGATTTTCTTCCGGCACGAGCATCACACGCGAGACAAACCCGGCAACGCCGCCGGTGTGCCCGACAAGCTTACGGCCGCGATAGTCGCGCAGCATCCAGCCAAGAGCGTAATCGGCAAAGTTGGCTTTCAGTCCGGCGAGAACTGGCGGAGGATCGCCGATCGGAAGAATGGTTTGCGGAGTCCACATCTCTCTCGAACGTTGCTCACTGAACAGGCGGGCGTCTTTTTTAGTGCCATCGAGTTCGGCGCCGTCGCGATCGACGAACTTGCCGTGGTTGAGTTGCAGTTGCACCCACTTGGCCATGTCGGAGGCGCAGGACTGAATCGAACCGGCGGGGCCGGCGTTGTCGAGTTCTTCGAGTGGAAGCGGCTGTAACTTGCCGTCAACGCGGGAGTGCGGTGAGGAATAGTCGTCGCCGGGTTTGAAGTTCTTGTTGGTGACGGTGGAGTGGGTCATGCCGAGCGGCGCGAAAATATGCAGGCGAATGTAATCGTCCCAGGAAGTGCCGGTCACTGCGGGAATGATTTGCCCTGCGGTCATGTAGAGGAGATTGTCGTAGGCGTAGTGACTGCGAAAGCTGGATGCCGGTTTCATGAAGCGCAGCTTGTAGATGATTTCGTCGCGCGTATAGGTGGAGTGCGGCCAGAAGAGCAGATCTCCTTCGCCGAGGCCCATGCCGCTGCGATGCGTGAGCAGATCGCGGATGGTCATCTCGTGCGAGACGTAGGGGTCGTACATGACGAAGCCGGGGAGGCGCTGGTAAACCGGATCGTCCCACGAGAGCTTGCCTTCGTCGATAAGCGTAGCCAGGGCAGCGGTGGTGAAGGCCTTGGTGTTGGAGCCGATTCCGAAGAGAGTGAATTCGTCGACAGGAGTTGGATCGCCGAGTTTGCGAACTCCATAGCCTTTGGCGACAACAATCTTGCCGTCTTTCACAATGGCCACGGCCATTCCGGGGACCTCGAATATTTTCATCGAAGCGGCGACGTAGGCGTCGAGGTCGGAGGGCGGGGCAGTTGGGGTCGACGACTGCGCCCGTGCGGAAGTTACTAGAGTCGCGGCAACGAATACTATCGCCAACTTTATTAAGCGGGTGTGAGGCATGGATCTCTCCGTGATGCAGGTTGCGTGCGAGAATTACGACGCGGAGATTAGAACATAGAATGGACGCATTCTCCGAGAGGATGCGAGTGATTCGAGTCGAACGAAAAATGCACACCTACCGCCTGGAACGCGAACAGTGGCTGCCGAAGGCGCTGGATGAAGTGTTTCACTTTTTTTCGCGGCCGGAGAATTTGCGGATGATCATGCCCCCCTGGGTCGACTTTCGGAGGGTGGAGGCGCCCGAGGCTTTGGCCGCAGGCTCGCTGATTCACTACCGGCTGCGCTGGCACGGGCTGCCGATCCGGTGGACCACGGAAATCAGCGAGTGGAATCCTCCACATGGATTTGTCGACCGCGAGATTTCTGGTCCGTACGCAGTGTGGAATCATGAGCACTGGTTCGCGGCGCACGGAAACGGAACCACGATGCGTGATCGGGTGACGTATGCTCTGCCCTTGGGATGGGCCGGGCGCATGGCTCACTGGGGGGTGGTAAAACGCGATTTGGAAACGATGTTTGATTTTCGTGCGGAAGCCATGCGGCGGCTGTTTCCGGAGTGATGGGTGGTTGTACAAATCTGCGGCCTTCGTATACAAACTCTGAAAGCGCTGCGTGGAGTGTGGCTCCGGGCGCGGAGCTTCCTATCCCGGGCCGAAAACGCTCGACGAGGTAATCATGGTTTCACGAGACTTTATTTTCTGGGAAGTGGACGTACAGGCCGATTTCATGTTGCCGGGCGGGAAGCTGTATGTACCGGGCGCCGAGAACTTGTTGCCCAACATCCGGCGGCTGACCGATGCAGCGCGGCAAGGACAGGTGTTCCTCGTATCGCATGGGTGTTTCCACACGCCGAACGATCCCGAATTCAAAATCTTTCCTTCGCACTGCGTTAAGGGAACGGATGGAGCAGAACTGTTGCCCGAGGCCCTTACCGAGAAAGTTACGCGCGTGCCCAATGAAACGGACGCGAAATTGCCCGACGATTTGTTCCAATACCAGCAGATCTTGCTGGAAAAACAGACGCTGAACATTTTCGAAAGCCGGCACGCGGACGCTCTGGTCCAACGCCTCGGAAGCGCGGCGGAGTTCGTCGTGTTTGGCGTGGTGACAGAGTATTGCGTCAGCTTTGCCGCCAAAGGCCTGCTCGAACGGGGACGGCGCGTGGCCCTCGTGCAGGATGCGATCGAAACCCTGAAGGCGGAGGACGGGCAGAAAACAATTGCCGAGCTGGAGCGGCTGGGAGCGCGGCTTACAACCACGGACCAGGCTCTCAGCACACTCCGCCGCTGAGAGCCTGACCGCAGATTTCTAGTGGTGATCGTGGTCGCCGTGGTTGTGGCGCCAGGTCCAGTATTCTTTCTGCTCTTCGGGAGGAAGTTTGCGGAAGTCGCGGTGCGGGTCACGATGGTTTTCAGAGGCCCAGCGATTGTAGTAAACGACCTCGTCGTTGTTCCACACGTGATAGTCGGTGTAGTACGGGTCGTAAACGCGATAGTAGTGGTGTTCGCAAGCGATTCCTGCCAGCGACGAAGTCATCGCGACAGCGAGCAGCAGCGAACTCAGGGGATGGGAACCACGGCTCATGTTTTTCTCCTTCGAGAGAGTGAAACACATCTCAGAATGATTAGTTGCTGAAGGTCAGCGAACGGCTGCGGAAAAAGTGTACCTCGGAGTGGTAGGGTGTCGGCAAATCAGCCGGAGCCGCAGCCCTAACGTTTCCTTCCGAACAGTATTTCTTTTTCTTTCGATTACTTTTCAACTGAGCCGGATTGTAATAGACTTGGGCTCGAGGAGATTCCACGTTTGGGCGACCCGTTGCGTGCGCTGCTGGATTTGCCGGAGCAGGAGAGGACGGAGCGCGGGCTCGAATATACGCCGCGCGAGATCTGGCAGCAGCCGGACACCTGGAGCCAGACTTACCAGCGCTGCCACGACCACCGCGCCGAGTTAAACGATGTCGTGCGGCGAGCCGGAATCGGCCGCGGCAGCACTTCTTCGCCCACCGTATATCTTGTGGGCGCCGGCACGTCGGACTATACCGGGCGGGCGCTGGCTCCGTTGCTCCGCGAGCGCTGGGGCTGTGATGTCTGGCCCATTCCGAGCACTACTCTGCTGACCGAATTCGAGGAGTTTCACCGTCCGGGACGAGAGTATCTCTGGATTTCGTTTTCCCGCTCGGGGCAGAGTCCGGAGGGGGTCGCGCTGTTGGAGCAGGCGCTCGATCGCCATGGCGAGATCCGGCATTTAGTGATTACCTGCAACCAGCAAGGGCCCATGGCGCAGTTGTGCGCGCGCAATCCGGACCGCGCGGTGGCACTGGTGCTGGACGATGCGGTCAACGATCGCGGGCTGGCCATGACCAGTTCGTTCAGCAACATGGTTCTGGCCGGGCAGTGTGTGGGGCATCTGGAAGAATTCGAGGAGTTCGGTGAGGTGGTGGCGCAAATGGGGGAGACCGGCCGGCAGTTCCTGCCCGCCGCGGCCGAAGCCGCCGCCGCCATTACGTCGCTGGGTTGCGCGCGCGCCTGTTTTGTGGGCGCCGGAGTGCTGCGCGCCGTAGCCGACGAATCCGCGCTGAAAGTAGTTGAACTCAGCGCCGGCAAAGTAACCACCCTCGCGGAAACGCCGCTCGGGCTGCGTCACGGGCCCATGTCGAGCGTAGACAGCCAGACCCTGTTTGTGGCCTTCCTGTCGAGCGATGCCCGCCGCCGCGGCTATGAACTCGATCTGCTGCGGGAGATCGATCGCAAGCGTTTGGGCCGTGTGCGTGCCGTGGTCACCGCGCGCGGCGACGACGAGATGTCGTCGCTCGCAGATTATTCGTTGTCGTTGAACTGCGCGGCGGACTTTCCCGATCACTATCGACCGGCGCTCGACGTAATGCTGGGCCAGTTGATCGGCTTATTTGCCTCGATGCAATATGGCCTGAAGCCGGACCAACCGAGTCCCGGCGGAACCATCACGCGCGTGGTAGCGCCCATCAAACTGTATTCGTGAGTTTGAGATTCCTGTTCGTCTGCCGCTTGAACAGCAAATTGAGAAACAGTTCCTTTGCCTTGCCGGCGTCAGCCCGGCCGCGAGGCCGAGACAAATACTCGCCCCGCCAGGACTTCTCGCACGGCGACCGGCAGGTCTGAACTGATTGCTCTCTTCGCGACAAATCCGGAGCCGCCTGCTTGCAACGCGGCCGTCATAAAATCCGTATCCACTGCCATGAAATCCATCTCTCCGCTCAAGAACACAATCCCCCCGCGGTAGCCGCCACTCCGAAGGAGTCCGGCCACTTCAATACCGTCTAGCCCATGCATCGAAATGTCTAACACCACCACATCCGGAGCGGTCCGTTCAACAGCCGCGATCGCGGAAGCTCCGTTTGGTGCGGTGCCGACGATGTCGCAGCTTGGTCCGAGCACCTCGGCGCAAAGCGCAAGAATTTCCGGCATGTCATCGACCAGCAGCACGCGAGGGAGTTTCAAAATAGTGCTCCTCAGTTGTGGCGAGAGTACTTGCAAGAAAGTGCAGAGGGGGAAGCCGCACCGACATTGATAATGTATACGACGTATACGAAATGATTCAATGCACCGTGGTCACTCCCGCGGTGGTTACTGCCGGAAGGCTGGGCTGAGTATGGACGACGCGCGTCTTCGGTTTTTTTCGTTGCTCAGGCTAGCGTGTCACGCCGGGAAGCGAGGGATCAGGTTCTCTAGGTGACGCTAACTTCCGTATAGGTCCCATAAACCTGCCGCAAGGCTTCGCAGATTTCACCCACGGTGGCGTAGGCGCGGACCGCGTCCACGATGTAGGGCATGGTATTGGCGGAGGAAACGTTGCCGTTCGTCCCGGCTTTCGGTTCTTGTGTTGCGGCTTTCTTCAGCGACTCAAGCGCGCGGTGAACGGCCTCATTGGAGCGCCGCGCACGCAGGGTCTTCAGCTTTGCCGTCTGTTGGCGGGCTACGCTCTCATCGATGTACAGAATGTGTGGCGATTCCTCTTCAATCACGAACTCGTTGGCGCCGACGATTACCTTTTCGCGGGCTTCGACGGCGCGCTGGTACTGGTAAGACGCCTCGGCAATCTCTTTTTGAGGATAGCCGCGATCAATGGCCTTTACCATGCCGCCCATGGCGTCGAGCTTCCCGAAATAATCGAACGCCCCGCGTTCCATTTGGAGCGTTAAAGTTTCTAAGAAGTATGACCCGCCTAGCGGATCGACGGTCTGCGTTACGCCCGACTCGTAGGCGATAATCTGCTGCGTGCGCAGTGCGATGCGGGCCGCTTCCTCGGTGGGCAGGGCTAGAGCCTCGTCATAGGAATCGGTGTGCAGCGATGCAGCGATTGCGTTCCGCCGAGAACCGCCGCGAGCGCCTGAATCGCGACGCGCGCAATGTTGTTCATGGGTTGCTGCGCGGGAAGAGACACTCCGGCGGTTTGCGTATGGAAGCGCAGCAGCCAGGTGCGCTGGTTCTTCGCGCCGAAACGGTCTTTCATCACGCGGTACCAAATCTTCCGGGCGGCACGGTACTTGGCGATCTCTTCGAAGAAATCGTTGTGCGCGTTGAAGAAAAAACTCAGTCGGGGGCCGAACTCGTCAACGTCGAGCCCGCGACGGCGCGCCCACTCTACGTATTCGACGCCGTCGTAGAGCGTGAACGCCAGTTCCTGCAGAGCCGTCGATCCAGCTTCCCGAATGTGATATCCGCTGATGGAAATGGTGTTGAAGCGCGGCGTGAACTTCGAGCCGAACTCGAAGGTGTCGATGACCAGCCGCATCGACGGCGCCGGCGGATAGATATATTCCTTCTGTGCGATGTATTCCTTGAGAATGTCGTTCTGAATCGTGCCGGAAATCTTCTTCCAGTCAGCGCCTTGCTTCTCCGCGACCACCAGATACATGGCCCACAGCACCGACGCCGGCGAGTTGATGGTCATCGAAACGGTTGTCTTTTCGAGGTCGATGCCGCCGAAAAGAATTTCCATGTCCTCGAGCGAGTCGATGGCCACGCCGCACTTGCCGACTTCACCTTCGCTCGCAGGGTGGTCGGAGTCATAGCCCATCAGCGTTGGCAGATCGAAGGCGACCGAAAGCCCACTGCCGCCGTGTTCGAGCAAATATTTGTAGCGTTGGTTGGTTTCCTCCGGCGACGCGAAGCCGGAAAACTGCCGCATGGTATAGAGCTTGCCGCGATATCCGGTGGCGTGAATGCCGCGCGTGTAGGGTGCTTGGCCAGGGTAGCCAAGGTAATTTTCTTCACTCCAATTCTCCGGCAGGTCAGCCTGCGTATAGAGGCGGCGAATGGGCTCGCCGGAAATCGTGGTGAAGCGCGCGTGGCCATGCTCGTCGAGATTCACGCCGGTGGGCGCGCCAATCGGCCGTTCGGGAGCTTTTTCGAGCGTCGGTGCGAGCGTCTTCTCCGCCCAATTCTTCTCGGCGTCAGAGGGATGGCGGTTCTCAAACACGTCGGCGATTGGACTCTCGGCAACGCGCGGCTGGTTGGACGGACGTGACGGCTTCTTTTCCATGCGGATTTTTCCTGTCAACCGGGTGTCTCTCTCGATGATAGGGAACACGGGCCGCGCGAGCAAGGTTACGGGCCTTGCGACACCGACCGCTTGGTCGGATTCAACGCACTAAATTGAACGCACGAAACCGTTTGTCATCCTGAGGAGGGCGCAGCCCTTCGAGGCACCGTACGAAATCTTGGAACCCGGCAATGTAGTCGACGGGCGCGGCCAAGTTGCGTGCGCTTCAGGCATTCCCCTCGACGTCATCGCAGCTCTCGGCAGACGTAAGGTCCCTCGCATCGGCTTCGCCGCTGCTCACGATGACAGGGAAGATCAGTTGCGCGACAATTCCCACGCCTTGGCGTATTTCCACGAAACGTAAACCGCGTGGTAGAGGTGCAGCAGCAGGCCTTCGCGGCCGTCGAGGAATCCCAGGCGGAGGAAGTAGTTGTAGATGAACGTCGCCATCGGCCTCAGGACGATGTTTATGAAGCTGAACCGGACCTTGCCATTGCCCTTCGCCACGACCATCTCGGCGCCCAGTGAAGAGTAGCGGTTCATGTGCTCGATGTAGTCGGAGAGCGTGGGGTAGGAGTGGTGAATGAGGGGAGAAACCATCTCGGCCGTCAGTGCTCGAAACTGAACAGTCTCATGGACGGCGCGGTCTTCGAATCGTCCGTTGGTTCTGTCGAAGAGGCGCAATTTTGGATCAGGCCAGAAGCCCCCGTGCCGCATCCAACGGCCGAGAAACATATTCTTACGGGGGATGAAGAAGCCGCTCGCCAAGGGTGTCTTGAGAATCGCAGCGATGTCTTCCGCAAGTCTTGGACAGACTTCTTCATCTGCGTCGAGTGAGAGGACCCAGTTATTCGTCGCCTTGTCGATGGCTGAATTCTTTTGTGCGGCGTAGCCTTTCCATTCCTCAATGAAGACTTTCGCGCCGAAAGACTTTGCGATCTCTACGGTACGGTCGGCGGAGCCAGAATCGACGACGATGATTTCTCCTCTGCCGTCGGCGACCAGCGGTCGCACGCTCGCGAGCGTACGGGCGAGGTTGGCTTCTTCGTTCAACGTAATGATGACGACGGAAAGGGTCATGATTGGAATGCGGCCGTTCCGAGCGCGCGGAATCGAAGGCGTAGTTTATCAGGCGCGTGCGGCGCTGTATGGTCCGGGGACAGTTTTCCCACAATGTTCCTGCAGGAACATTCTTAAGTACGTAATCGTACATACAATGGACGTAACTATGGCGTTTTCAGCGACTTACGAAATTCTCGCTAGAGCCTGCACTCCCTACATCTGGCCTCCGGGCTGCGTCGGTTGAGCCGGCTGCGTCGGCGCGGACGACGGGGGGCCGACTGGGGCGGCGTCCGGGCGTGGAGTGACGTAGGGCACGGCGGGCAAGTGCGTGACCTGGCCGCGGGTGGCATCGGCGACATCGATGCCGGCGTGATCGAGCAATAATCCGGTGGCGCGATCGAGTTCGATTACCGACTTCTCGTAGGCTGCCTTGGCCGAAACCAGATTCGACTCGCCGTTGGTGAGCGTGGCGGCATCCTGCAGGATGGTGGCAATCGTCGTCAGGCCAACTTTCAGTTTCTGCTGATCGGCATCCAGCGTCTGGTGTGCCAGGTCCACGGCGGATTGTGCCGCCTGCACTGAGACCCGATTCTGCTTCACGTCAAACTGGGCGTTACGGACCTCGATCCGCACCTGGTTTTCCAGTTGCAGTTCACGCACCTGGGCCTGGCGGTATTCGAGTTCGGCGCGGACCTGATTCGATTGCGCCAAACGGTTGCGAATGGGAATGGTCAGGCTGAGGCCGACGCCTTTGTCTGGGGCGGTTGAATTCACCATTTGGCTCAAAGCGTTGCCATAGCTGACCGGTGCGGGCGGATTCGTTCCCTGGAAGGGCGGCGGTAGACTGCCCAGAGTGTAGCAATCAGTGGTAGTCACGGTGGAGCACTGCGTCAGGGCGGGGTTGATGTTTCCTCCCACTCCGGATCCGCCGTAGTAGGCGAAGGCCTCAAGTGTGGGCAACATGGCGTTGCGCACGGCCTTGGTGTTGATGTCGCGCGACTGCAGGTCGATGCGCGACTCCACCAGTTCGGCGCGATGACGCAGAGCGTCACTGATCATGTCCTGGACGGGAGTGATGGGCTCCTGCTGCGGGAGCTGCATGGAGGAAGTCGGTATGACGTCGGCTTCGGCCAGTATGGGGTCTTCGATGCTGCGGCTGAGGGCGTTTTTCATCAGCAGTGCTTGCAGCTGCAGATTATTTTCCGCCACGATCAGATTTTGCTGGTCGGTGTCCACGGTGCTCTGCGAACTTACAACCTGAATGGGCGGAGCGGTGCCGACCTGCGCCTGATGCCTGGAGTCGTCGAGCGCTTTCTGAGCGTAGGTCAGGGACTCCCGCTGCACGCGAACATTCTCGTAAGCGTAGACCAGGTCCCAGTACATGTTTTCGATCTGGTCGACAGTGGTGATGACCTGCAGGCGGAAGGCTACGTCGGAAATCTCGCGATTGTTTCTGGCGATGCGGATAAATCGCGTGTTGGGAAGGAATCCGAAGCCCTGCAGCAGGTTTTGCGTGAAACGGAACTGAAAGCTTGATCCGATGAGTGGGGTGAGCAGGTTAACCGGGTTGTTGCTGGTGAGATGCGTGTTATTGAAAACGCCGGTGAGCGCGCCGCCCCACTCGAAACCCTGGGCGTAGCTGAAGTTGGCGGTGTAGGTGTTCTGGGCAACGACGGGGATGGGACTGGACAAGCTGGTGGTTTCTGCGTCGTCCCGGTCGAATTGCAGCGTGCTGGTGAGCTCAGGATCGAAGGCCGTGATGGGAGCGCCGATGCCGAGAGTCGAGCTGACGAGTCCGTTGGTGCCGGTACCGGCGCCGCCGGCGGCAATGGTGGTGCCGCCGGTGCCGGAGCCGACGGTGCCGCCGAGTCCGCCGACGCCGCCGCCGGGGGTGTTCTGCACGATGCCGGTATTGACTCCGAGAATGCTCGCGCCTGACTTTGCCCGCAGCAGATCGGCGTCGGCGATGTTGAGGTTATAGCGGGCGATGTCGATGTCGAGATTGTTCTCGAGCGCGAGCGCAACCGCGTCATTGATGGAGAGATAAATCTTGCCATCGCGCATAAGCGAATCGATGCGCGCCGAGTTGCCCAGCTTGGGCTGGGGAACTGCCTCCGGCCGGTACGGTTGCAGAACGCGAGGAAAGGCCGCGCGGGGAAATGAATAGTCCCGCAGACGCACGGGCTGCGGCTGCGCCGGCTCAGGCGCAGGGGGAGGCGTCGATTGGGCTGGCGCGGTTTGCTGTGCCCAGAGCGAAGCTGGAACCATTCCTAAGAAAAGAAACGACGCGAAGCTCAGCGGCAGCCGAAGCCTTGAAAGCCGAACGATGGAAAGCCGAAGAATGGAAATTGGATGCCGAACTATCGAAATGAAACGCCGAGCAGAAGAAATTGAACGAGGTAAGAGCATGGGTCTTCTCCTTGCATAAGAGCGGGAATGCATTATTTTCGCGAGCGAAAATTCGATCATGCCAATGTTGGACGCGAGACGCAAAATTAGGTCTCTTCAGTCTTGTCTATTCAATCTTAGCGGGAGAAGTTTCACGGAGAGGGCGGAGGATTGTAAAGAATTGTGAGGGGAACAACGAACGTGGCGCCGCTGCCGGGGCGCCGCTGCCGAATAAGATCAGCGGCGCCACAGCGTGCGGTAAGGGCTATTGCTGGGCCGGTAGTTCGATCGCCGGCAAGTCCTTGCGCGGCGCGACGTAGGGAACGTTGGGCAGTCGGTTGACCTGACCCCTGGCGGCATCGCTGACGTTAATGCCGGCGTGATCGAGCGTGACGCCAACGGCACGGTCCAACTCGATGCGCGACTTTTCGTAGGCGCCGGCGTGATCGAGCGTGACGCCAACGGCACGGTCCAACTCGATGCGCGACTTTTCGTAGGCGGCCATGGCAGACATCAAAGTCGACTCCGCCGTGGCCAGTGCGCTCTGGGTCTGCAGGACCAGCGTTGTGGTCGAGGTGCCGAACTGATACTTCTTCTGTTCGGCGTCAAGCGACTGCTTAGCGAAGTCCACCGCGGCCTGGGCGGATGCTACGCTGGCGCGGTTCTGTTCAACACCGAACTGGGCGTTGCGCACCTCGATGCTGATGCGATTCTCGGTTTGCTGCAGCGCCATCTGGGCCTGCTGATACTCCAGTTCCGAGCGGATCTGCACCGCTTGTGCGGCGCGGTTGCGCAGCGGAATGTTGAGCTGGAGGCCCACGCCTTTGTCAGGAGCGGTCGAGTTAACGAGTTGGTTCAAGGTGTTACCGTAACTCGTAGTGGGAAACGCCGGATTGATGACGACATTGCCGTAGGCGGGATCGGGGCCCGAGCAGAAAGCCTCAGCTTGGGCCTCCGCGGACTCATTGGTGCAGAGGTTCGCGGCGTTCACCGTGCCGCCGAGGCCAGAGCCCCCGTAATAAGCAAACGCATCCAGCGTAGGCAATAGCGCATTGCGCACAGCCTTATTGCTAAGCTCGGTGGTGTTGAGGGTAATGCGCGATTCCACCAGATCGGCACGATGGCGCAGAGCGTCGGCAATCAGATCCTGCACGGGCTGGATCGGTTCACTCTCCGGAAGTTCCATGGTGGAAGTTGGAATCACCTCCGCCGCGGCCAGAGTCTGATCGCGCAGGGTGCGGGTGAGCGCGTTCTTCATCAGCAACTGCTCCAGTTGCAGATTGGTAAGCGCAACCGTCAAGGCTTGCTGGTCCTGCGCGACTGTGCTCTGCGCCCGGACCACCTCGATGGGTGCCAGGCTACCGATATCCACCTGCTTCTTGGTGTCGGAAAGAGTTTTTTCGGCGAATGCCAGGGATTCTTTCTGCACGCGAACGTTTTCGTAGGCGTACACCAGATCCCAGTACATGCTCTGAATCTGATTCACGGTTGTAATGATCTGCAGCCGGAAGGCCACGTCGGAAAGTTCCCGGTTATTTTTGGCGATGAGAAGGAAGCGGTTATTCGCAGCGAAGCCAAAGCCCTGCAACAGATGCTGGGTCAGCTGAAACTTGAACCCGGAGTTCAGGGCCGGGCTGACCGTCTGGAAGGCACTGTTGCTGGTGGTTCGCGTGTTGTTGAAGCCCAGCGAAAGATTGGTTCCCCAGTCGAACCCTTGACTGTAGGTGAAATTTCCGGTGGTAGTCCTTTGCAGCGTTCCGGAGAACGGACTGGTGGGAATAAAGTTGGCGTGATCTTCCTGCAGGGTACCGGTGATGACGGGATCAAAACTGGTAATCAGCGATCCGAGGCCGAGTGTGGAGCTGTTCAGGCCACCCGCGCCCGCGCCCGCGCCGCCCGCGCCGAGGCTGGTGCCGCCGGTGCCGGAGCCGACCTGGCCGCCGAGTCCGCCGACGCCGCCGCCGGGAGTGTTTTGCACAATACCGCTGGGCACACCGAGAATGGAAGCGCCCGCTCTGGCGCGCAGGATATCGGTGTCGGCGATATTCAGGTTGTAGCGCGCGATGGCGATATCCAGATTGTTTTCAAGCGCCAGCGCGATCGAATCGTTCAGCGAAAGGTAAAGCTTGCCATCGCGCATGAGCGAGTCGATACGCGCGGTGTTGGACAGATTCGGCGGGGCCAGTCGGCGGGAGGTGTAGGGCCCAATCGGGTTGGGAAAGTGTGACACCGGCTTGGCATAGTTCAAGACCGGCAGCGGCTTGTCGGATGATGATGATGATGATGGCTGCGGGGCTAGAGGAGCGGGTGACTCCTGGGCCCTGCTCGCAAGAGTCAGGGTGGCGAATACGGCGGCAGCGGCGGCAAGCCGGACGATCGAGGTTAAACGTGCGAATGGCATCTACTCATCTCCGTTTTTTAGACCAATTCGTTTAAGACCAACTGATTAAGACATTCTTGGCAAAATGTTCTTGCTTTGCCCGAGGCCGGCATATTCCGAAAATCGGCTCGCAACCCAGCTGCCCAAGCCAGAGTCCACTCAGGCATTGGTACGCAAAGAACCGATGGAAGGTTCCTGAAAGCTGGGAGAAAGACAAATTTTCCCAGTGCTGCGCCCGATTCGATCTGGTTCCGGGCGTCTACTCACGGTGTTACCTGGGATAGAGCGGCAGAAGCCGCTATCCGGGAGGCCGAAGATCCGCTGAAACCATTCAGTATATCTGACCCGAACTGGATTTGAGTTACACCGCATCGCTGAAGGAACTGGTAAATTGCTGGCAATACCTGAATCCGGTTGGATGACGCAACTACGGTACGGGACTCGAAAGATCGCAGGATGCGCAATCTCAAAGTAACTCTCTCCTATGACGGGGCGGAATTCTCCGGCTGGCAGGTGCAGCCCGATGCCAACACGGTTCAGGGCACACTTGCTTCAGCCATTGGACGGATCACCGGGGAAAAGGTATTGCCGCAGGGCTCGGGGCGGACGGACGCAGGAGTGCATGCGCTGGCGCAGGTGATGACATTTGTCACGGAGTCTTCCGTTCCCACGGAAAACTTCGTGCGGGCTCTGAACGATCTTTTACCGGCGTCGGTGCGCGTGCTGGAAGTGGCGGAGGCTGAGCCGGAGTTTCATGCCCGGCATTCGGCGCGGGCGAAAACTTACCGCTATCGCATTTACCGGGAGTCGATTTGTCCGCCGTTTTTGGCGCGGTATGTTTGGCACTATCCGTATAGCTTGGCCGAGGAGGAAATGGGGAGGGGCGCGAAACTTGTCGTGGGGGAGCACGACTTTACTTCGTTTGCGGCCGTCGATCCGGAGCGGGGGCGGGGAGAAACCGCGGGCCTGCGGCCCGCGACCGGGTCTGAGACCCGGTCCCACACGAGCAGCGGCGAGGGCGGCATTGCGGCTGTGTCTGTCGCATCGAATGTACGAGTATCGAATGTGCGGCAGATATTTTCGTCGTCCTGGGAGCGCCTGGGAGAGGAACTCGTCTACACGGTGCGAGGCTCGGGATTTCTACACCACATGGTGAGGAATCTGGTGGGGACGTTCATTTTGGTGGGCAAGGGGACCTTGCAGGTTGAGGATGTGGCGCGCATCCTCGCGGCGCGGAACCGGTCGGCAGCGGGAGCGACCGCGCCCGCGAGCGGGCTGTATCTGGTAAATGTCGAATATTAATGTCGAATACCAGGGAAGCATTCGGGACAGGGAAGGCCAGACGTAGCAAGCTACGTCTCTACACAATAAGACTTCTTTATGGCTACTGACCTGCAAATCGCGGCGCGCAAGATCAAGATTGCGTCGGTGAATCCGGCCACGGGGGAGGTTCTGGGCGAATTCGAGTGCGCGGATGAAAGACAGGTCGAGGCCGCCGTGGGGCGGGCTCATGTGGCGCAAGTCGCGTGGAATGAACTTGGAATACGACGGCGGATTGCCGTGCTGCGCGATTTTCAGCGGAAGCTGCACGAGAGCAAATCTGAGCTTGCGGAAGCCATCACGCGCGAAGCCGGCAAGCCTCTGACGGAGGCGCTGGTCACAGAAGTCCTGGTCGTACTCGATGCCGCACGATTTCTGGTCGACAGCTCCTGGCGGCTGCTGCGCGATGAGCCAGTGCCACACGGCAACCTGGCAACTAAGCTCAAGAGCGGATGGCTGGTGCGCGAACCGTACGGGGTGATCGGGATCATCTCGCCGTGGAATTATCCATTCTCGATTCCGGCGACGGAAACGCTGGCGGCCCTGGTGGCGGGGAATTCGGTAGTGCTGAAGCCTTCGGAGCTGACGCCACTGGTGGCGCTCGAGTTGGCGAAGCTGCTGCAAGCTGCGGGCGTGCCCGAGGATGTGTTTCAGGTGGTTATTGGCGACGGTCCGGCGGGTGTGGCTTTGGTGCATTCGCCGATCGACAAACTCATTTTCACCGGCAGCGTTGCGACTGGCAAGCGGATCGCGGCCGCCGCGGCAGAGCGATTGCTTCCAGTGGTGCTCGAACTGGGCGGGAAAGATCCCATGCTGGTGCTCGACGACGCCGACGTCGACGTGGCTTCGAGCGCGGCGGTTTGGGGAGCGTTCGTCAACGCCGGGCAGGCCTGTCTGTCGGTCGAGCACCATTGCTATGTGCACCGCAGTTTGTACGAATCATTTGTGAATGCGTGCGGGGAGAAGACCAAGCAGTTGCGTGTGGGTGATGGCATGGACGCGCAAACCGACGTGGGTCCGATGATCCACGAGCGGCAGGTGCGGATTGTGGAATCGCACGTCGAGGACGCAAAGGCGCGCGGAGCGCGGGTTCTGGCAGGCGGTGCGCGGCTGCCGGAACTGGGTGTGAATTTCTATGCTCCCACGGTGCTGGCCGATGTGACGCACGACATGCGGATCATGCGGGAAGAAACTTTCGGTCCCGTGTTGCCGGTCATGGCATTCGACAGCGACGACGAAGCCGTGCGGCTGGCCAACGACTCTGAATACGGCCTGGCGGCGAGCGTGTGGACGCGCGACAGCGCGCGCGGTGAACGACTGGCACGGCGCATCCGTGCGGGTACCGTTATGGTGAACGATGTGATTTCGTGCTTCGGCATCAGCGAAGCTCCGCACGGCGGCGTCAAGGCCAGCGGCGTGGGCCGCACCCACGGGCGTTTCGGGCTGGAGGAAATGGTCAGGGTGAAGTACCTCGACATCGACCGCATGCCGGGGATGAAGAAAGTCTGGTGGTACGGATACGGCGAAAGCTTCCGGCAGCAGATGGAGGGTTTTCTGGATATGCAATTCGCGCGGAGCTTAGGGATAAGGCTGCTCGGGGCCTTGCGAGCGGCGGGGGCGTTGAAGCGTAAGCGGCTGTGATGGTCGGCCGGGCTTCGCCCAGGCCAGACGGACGAAGGCGTCCGTCGCCACATGATTCGTGACAGTTCTCACAGTTCCTGGCGGCTGGGCATTCGTTAGTCGTTCACCCGGTCGCCGTGGCTGCGGGGATGCGAGACCACTAGGAAACGAACGGGCACCGACGAGGGATTGCGGATCTGATGATGTTTTCCCGGCAGTACGCGCAGGCCGCTTCCCGGCCGGAGAAGCGTGGTTTGGCCTTCCACTTCCAGCAGGACTTCGCCCGACAGGATGTAGAAAAACTGCTGCGCTTTCTCGTGATGGTGGCGAATTTCGGCCGCGCCTGGAGGCATGAACTCCTCGATCACGCTGAGTTGGTCATCGTTGACCAGGTACCAGGCGTCGCAATCCACTCCCCAGCGATAGTGCTCGGCGTTCTCCCGGCTCACCGGACCAGGTGTGGCCGGGCTGGCATGGGTCGGGGTTCGTTGGGCAGCCGGTGGAATTCTCTTCGCCATACACTTTAGTCTCCTGCTTTTCGTCTCAGCTTTCCGTCTCGCTAAGACCAGTGTAATCTGGTCGCCATGAGCGCTCCTATTAATTCAAATTCGGCAGCGGATCCCAAGCGCGAGCTCCTGCGGCACACCCTGGCCACGCTGGCCTATCGCGGGGGAAAAGCCGTGCGCAATGCTCCCGAGGGCTTCGCCGAGTTTCAGGCAGGCGAGGGAGTGCGGCCGCCCGGGCAGATTCTAGCCCACATCGGCGATCTGCTGGACTGGGGGTTGTCGATTGCGCGGGGTCAGCAGAAATGGCAGAACTCGAAACCCTTGCCGTGGGAGCGGGAAGTCGAACGATTCTTTGCTGCTTTAAAAACGTTCGATGACTTCCTGGCTTCGAGCGAACCGGCGCACGCTTCGTTCGAAAAATTGTTTCAGGGGCCGGTCGCCGATGCGCTGACGCACGTTGGGCAAATAAATATTCTTCGCCGCCTGGCACGCGCTCCGGTGAAGGGCGAGAACTACTATGCGGCGGCGATTGCGGCAGGGCGAGTGACTGCCGATCAGGCCGCGCCGAAGCAAGAGTTCTGAACGAGTTCCGATCGCCCCGCCGAATTATCTCGCGCGGTTGCGGTAAAGAGACGAATCAACCTGCCTGGCCATCCCTTCTAGATCGAGGGGCATCGCCAGGAAGTGCGCGAGTTGTTGCCCGATTTCCTTCGGGCTGCTCAACACATCGTGATATTGGACGCCCAGAGTTTTCACATAAGGCTTGCCATCGAGCCACGCGTAGACTTCGCGCAGATGTTTCTCAAACGCTGCTGAGATGGTGGTGGGATCGGCTCCTTCTTTGTAGGTCCCGCGGCGGCGCAACATTTCATCTTGCGAAGCGAGCACTTCCGGGAGCGGCCGCTGCATGAAGATGATTCTGTATTCAAGACCAGCGGGAAGCGAAAGCAATAGCCGCGAGATCACTTTGACGACCTTGCCTTCCGCTTCCGCGATGCACGCTGGATCGTTGGGGAGCTGCTTGATCCGTTCCCACTCGAGATAGCCGCGCGGATTATCACTGTCGGCTCGGCGTTCGCCGTCAGAGAGCGCCGTCATTCCTCCCGCTACCAGCATCTGCATCATGAGTGAAGTGCCGGAGCGCGGCAGACCTGAAACGATCGTGATCATGCGTTCCCTGTGAAAGGAACAGACTAGCAGAGGCATCTGCGACGCAGATGTTTCGACG
>Ga0209274_10000547_pt1 | contig 21977 bp, 13 predicted proteins | sample HubBroMetageREF1_FD_188343 | JGI IMG/M metagenome (GOLD analysis project Ga0209274, IMG submission 188343) | Reference soil microbial communities from the Hubbard Brook experimental Forest, New Hampshire, USA - Hubbard Brook CCASE Soil... | ecosystem: Environmental > Terrestrial > Soil >...
CTCAGGTTTGGTTTGTGATCAGCTCCGTTGCCTTTGTCTTGGTGCAGATGAGCGAAGTAACATCAGCCGAGTAACATCGGCCAAGAAAGATCAGTGTGTTCCGATCTAGCGAATCACATCCGAGTCCCGTCTCTAACCCTTCTCTCATTTCCAATTCGCTGCAAATCCAAGGTTCATCGTCCGAATGACTAGTACGCAGTGCGTTGTGGAACGCTCTTAGTGCCCTATCATCGAATTGTAAGTCGTACTTAAATTCTTACGAAACGGATTGAAGCGCTTCCCCCTCGCTGTTGGTTGTGGATCGTTTCTGTATTGGGTCATGTGTAGATTGATTCGTGTTCTCTTAGTATCCATTCCTTTTCTATTCGTCTTCCTTGTCGCGCCATCGACCTTTGCACAATCGTGGGTCAGTGCCATCACCGCGACCACGACAACAACCACCGCTACCATCACCTGGACATCCGCTGTACCTGCGAATTCGCAGATCAAGTACGGTAGGACGACCAGCTACGGCAGCAAGAGTGCCCTGAACTCGAACCTGGTGGCGACACACTCCGTTGCCCTGACTTCGCTGACCGCCGGGACCACGTACCACTATCGCGTGCTGTCGGCCGACTGCACTGGCGTGTTGGTCACGGGCCTGGATAACGTCTTTACCACTCCGGCCACGGTCATCAGTGTCTCGATCTCGCCCACCACGGCGACGATGTCCTCGGGGGGAACAGAGCAGTTCTCGGCTCAAGTCACAAACACCAGCAACACGGCGGTTACCTGGTCGGCCACCTCCGGCACCGTGAGCACGACCGGACTGTTTACGGCTCCCACCGTGACCGCGACGACAACCGTGACCGTAACGGCTACCAGCGTCGCCGACAACACTAAATCCGCCAGCGCCACTGTGACTGTAAATGCGACGGTCGGCACGCTCGGCGTCAGCCCGGCCACCCTCGCTCTGGGCAGCGTGGTCGTGGGCACGAGCGGAACCGCATCCGGGACTTTCACAGCGGGCGGATCGAGTGTTACCGTCAGCGCGGTCAGCAGCAACAACTCCGCATTCACTGTCACAGGACTGTCGCTGCCGGTCACGATTCCAGCAGGGAACAGCGCTGCGTTTACGGTGACGTTCAGCCCTCAGACCACCGGCGCCGCGACGGCCGCGCTTACCTTCACGAGCACCGCCCAGTCCTCGACGACGGTCGAAAGCCTCACTGGAACCGGTACGGTTGCGCCCGTATACTCGGTCAACCTGTCGTGGAATGCAAGCACGTCCGAAAATATCTCTGGCTATAACATTTATCGCGCGGCGTATGCGAGTGCGTGCGGATCTTTCTCCAAGATCAACTCATTGTTGAATACAGGCACCCTGTACACGGATTCCGTCGTGGTCGATGGCGCGACCTACTGCTATGCCACAACTGCAGTCAATACCAGTAACGAAGAGAGCGGGTATTCCAATATAGTCTCCAACGTACAGGTGCCTGCTCCTTAGTTATCCGAAAGCAGACGGAGTTCACCACGGAGGGTATTACGCTGCTCACGATTCACTCTTTGGTGGCGAAGTATCCGGGTCCCATACGAATGGCATGAGTAAATTGCCTTGGTAGCTATTCAATCAAACCACGAGCCGTTGGTGAAATGATAGACGGCGATTAAGGCGCCACAACGAGTCCCTGTGTTGGTTTGGCCTGAAATGGAAAGAGGGTGCTCTCCGATGGTGAGTATTCCACCCTTGGGCGGGGATGTTTAAGGCATCTACTACGATCATCATTGTAGCGCCACCATGTCCATCCGTTTCAACTTCGGGTCGGCCCGTCGTGCATTCCGAATCTGCCTTGTGCCAAAACCAGTGAAGTACAATTTGATTTCGTGCCTCAAAAGTCCGGTCACGAGGGCGCGGTTTCAAACGCGGTAACGACAGCGTAGAATTTGTGCCAATTCCACGAAGAGGGAAAAAACAATGCGCCGGTACCATCACATCGGAATTCCCACTACTGAAGCGAAGCCTGGCGAGACCCACTTGAAACACCTGAAACTCTTTGTCGTCAGCCACGAGAAAAGCGAATTTGGCGTGGAGTGGATGCGTTTCGAAGCGGACGCGGCGGTCCCTGATCTCGTCCGGCAAGTTCCGCACGTCGCGTTTGAAGTGGCTGATCTCGCCTCCGAGCTTGCTGGCCGCGAAATCCTGATTCCTCCCAACAGCCCATCCGACGGCGTCCGCGTCGCATTCATAGTCGAAAACGGCGCGCCCATCGAACTGCTCGAATTCACCGACCCCAACCATCCTGCCCGCCGCCAGCAGAGCAAGCTGCTGATATACCCCCCCATCCAAAGCACCTCTTTTAGAACTCCGCGGCTCATTGACTTGCTGGTTTCGCCGACGTAAGATTTGCGTCCACAACAAAAGTCTATCGGCACGTTGAGATTAAGGAGGAGAGCATGCCTATGAGATTATTCAGAATCTGTGTTTACGGGTTGCTGTTGTTACCGCTCTTGGGAACCTCCAGTTGCGAGCACGGTCAAGTATCCAAATTCGTGGTACAAGCCTGCACCGTGTATATCAGTACTGACAGTACGGCGAAGCCGCTAAAGTGCACTGTCGCGTTCGACCAATGTTCCATGGATATCGTCGACTATTCGGCGGCAGAGGCGTGGATACGAGCAACTAATAATGACGTGGTGACCTGGAAGAATGATCCAGGCGAGAAGCCTCACCACCAATACGCAGTCGTTTTCGCCCCTCCCTCGCCCTTCGGGACGGTGGGCAACCCGAATCCCCCGGTTACTATCGGGGTGGGCAACACGGTCACGGGAGGCACACAGTGTGACAAGGCGCATCCGAAACTTTGCGACTTCAAGTACACATTGACCAGCGACGGCACTAAGTGTTCGGATCCCGGAGTTCATATTGATCCCAACGCGCTGTAACTAACTCCCGCTAAGTAGCGCAACAAAGTGCGGGTTATTCTTCAACTTGTCAAAGTCAGGGGTATCTCGAATCAAGGTTCTTGAACAACCAGCCGCAACTGATTTAGTCAGGAAGTCCACTGTCTTCTCCGCGTCTCCAAGGTGGTTGTAGAGAATGGCGGCGCGAAATAAGAGATCGGAGTCTGCCGGCGCGATCTTTAGAGCCTGGTCCATCTGGTCCCGCGCCTGACGTTCCTGATCGAGCATGGCGTAGTAGTCGGCTGTAAAACCCAAAATGGTGATGTCTCGGGGATTCACGTCCAGGCGTGCCTTAGCCAATTCAATCGCTTTTTGATACGCGCTCCTCGCTTCAGCGCGACGCGCCGGAATCTGAGATAGCGTGTCGCCCAGGTTGCCCCAGTTCATCCAGTCTTTGGGGTCGATCTTCAGAGCCTGCTGCAGGCTCTCAGCAGACTCGGGATAGCGGCGCATATAAAAGCACGCGGCTCCGAGGTTCCCGTAGGCTTGGAAAGTCGGCCGCAAAGCGATTGACTGCTGCAAGGTGGCCAGCGCTTCCTGATACTCTCCCAGAAGAAGATCGATTGCGCCGAGATTGGAATATCCGCCATAGTTCAGCGGCGCTAGTTGGATTGTTTTCTTGAACATTTCCGCCGCCTCAGAATAGCGGGCCTCGTCGAAGTAGAACCGGCCAAATTTGCTGTAGACCCCCCAATAGTTGGGGCGCACCGAGATCGCCTTACGATAAGCATCTTCAGCCGCTGATGGATTCCCGAGTTTCTGGTATGCGCCAGCCAGGGAACCAAGGGTCTCATCACTATTGCGATCCAGGTCCAGCGACCGCTGGAATTCCCGCACGGCGTCCTCGTAGCGTCCCATGGACAAGAAGACGTTCCCCAGGCATGTGTGACCTTCCGCCAGTTGCGGCGTAAGGGAGAGCGCGCGGTCGCACGCGGTCTTTGCCTTTTCCACCCAGTCTCTGTCTCGATTCTTCCATTGAAATCCAGTGTCGTAAGCTAACCCCATGGCCGCATATGCGGGCGCATAGTTCTGGTCGGCAGCGATCGCCCGCTGGAACTCCGCAATCGCACTGCCGATGTTGTCCTGATTCTTGTAGTCCTCCAAATACCCGCGGCCTCGCAGATAGAAGTCATATGCGGCAGGTTTCGGCTCCAGGCGCTCCGCTTCCTGCTGTCGGCTGCCGTTGGCCGCCTGTGGTAGTTTTCCGAGCACGTCATCGAAGATGGTGTCCTGCAATCGGAAGATGTCGTTGGTATTCCCGGTAATGGTGTTGGCGGCGATCTGAGTATGATTGTGCGGATTCACCAGACTCCAGGTAATACGGATGCGAGCACCGTCCTGTTGCAAGCTGCCCTCCAGCACCAGGTCGGTGCCAAACTCGCGCCGTGCCTGCTCCGAAGTCTTAACCGCGCGCGCAACCAAATCGTGGGTTGAGACCAGCTGCAGGTTTCCGCCCTCCATGGCTCGCACCAATCCTGCAGTCACCGTCTCGGTCAGTCCCAGCCCGAGGGCGTTGGTTGCCGTGTCGTTCGTCACCGATTCGAAAGGAAGCACCGCCATCATTCGCGCTTCGAGCGCGGAAGGTCTATCGTGATGACGCAGCCACCATGCACCAGCAACGATGAACACCGACGCGAGCGCTATGATTGCCGGCCACCGCCAGTTCCGCGACGGCGCGCGGGATGGGTAAATTGGCGCAGTCCCGGTCGCCAGGTTCGCGAGGTCGATGCGCAAATCACCGGCCGATTGGTAGCGCTCCTTGGGATCCTTCTGCAGCGCGCGCAGGATGATCCGCTCCAACCCTTCGCTGATCTTTGAATTTGCCACGTGCGGCGGCACTGGCGCCTGTTCAAGAATCGCGGCAATCAGACGCGCGCCCGAAGAATCTCCAAACGGATGCTTGCCCGTGCTCATCTCGAACAGCACGACGCCCGCCGACCACAGATCAGCGCGCTCGTCCGGCGTGTGCCCCTTGACCTGCTCCGGCCCCATGTAGGGCAGTGTCCCCGCGTCCGCATAGGTTTCAGTGAGCGGAGCCGTCTCACTCACTTCGGTCTCGGTTCTCAACATGTAAGCGAGCCCGAAGTCCAGGATCTTGAGTCGGCCATCCGGTGTGACCTTCAAGTTGCTCGGCTTCAGGTCCCGATGAATCACTCCTTCTTTATGGGCGGCTTCGAGACCTGAGGCGAGTTGCTTGCCCAGTTGCAGAACCTCTACTTCGGGCAGCGGACGCCCCGCCAGCTTGGCGTCAAGCGTCACACCGGGAACATACTCCGTAACCAGGTAATTGATCCCGCGGTCCTGTCCGAAATCGAATGCCATCGCCACGTGCGGATCGGTGATTCGGGCGAGGCTCAGCGCTTCGCGGCGAAATTGCTGTCGCGCTGCTTCGGTGAGCTGCACCTGCTTAGGGAGAATCTTGAGTGCCACATCGCGATCCAGCCGCTCATCCCGCGCGCGGAAGACTACGCCCATCCCGCCCACGCCAATCTCTTCGACGATGCGGTAATGGCCAAGCACCTGGCCAATCGTGGGGATCGCGTCCGTCATTCACCGGATAGTAGGCTGGCACATTACAAAGGTCAACATAAGGGAAAAAGCGGTGCTGGGTCAGTTTCCTTTTCCCGCCCAGCGCCACGGGACGCATCGAGCTCTCCGCGAAGTTCTTGTTGGGTTTGCGGATGACTACCAGCTTCCGCCTTGTTCGGATTATGTAACAAGTCTCTGCATCTGGACGGGCATTCCTGGCTTGGAGTTGACAGTTTCACATATCGGGTATACGGTAGCGGCCAATTCGGCGAAATTGAAGGGTGACGCTTGTGACAGCGTCACGTCTGTTGGTCCTTCTCTTCGCCGACTTCCCCAAAAAACGTAGGGAGAGTTGCGCTTTCTGCCTGAGATATGCCGAGGCTCGTAACAGTGTGCTCGACCCAGGACCTCAAAGCCTAACAGCTCTCTTGTTGTAAGGTAGCGACGTATCGTGTCGGGGTCTACGCGAACCCAGTAACGCCGGTTCCGCCACGCCCGACGGAGGGCACTCATAACCACCGAACCGATAAAACGAGGAATGAACATGGCCGAGACGATCAAACTCAATCAGAATTCTGGATGGACGAACCTGGGCAGCAGCGGAATACGGCTGCGCGCGCCGTCGCTGAAGGGCAATCTCATTTGGCGTCCACCGGCGGAGCATGCGCAGTTCATGGCCGGCGCAATCGCGCCGGGCCCGATTGCAGCTGCCCCTCCGAATCTGGTGGAGCAAGCGCTGCAAGAGGCTGGACTCACAGATCAGGGATCGCTGAACTCGCCGACAGGAGTGGCATCAATGGCGGGTCAGCCGAACCAGTTGGTCTTCGACGGACCGATTGCTCCGGATGAGATCCAGTTTGTGATTTACCGGGACGAGAGCGGTGTCATTAGCTTGCATCAGCCGCTGCCTTCGCCGCCAGCGACCGCGTTGCTCGGCGCGTCCGCGACGTCCCCGCGATTTCATTATGTGATTCCTGCGCGGCACGCCCCCACACCCGTTGGCGGAGTGCCACAGATAGCGATGCTCGGCGGACTCGCGGGCACCGTGATCCGCTTCGTCGGTCGAAAGGTGATGGGTCTCGCCGGAGATGCGGTTTTTGCGGCGGCCAAGCTCTGGGAAGATCACTATCGCCCGGAGGGCTTTCTTTGGGGCGGAACGGTGCCCGAATTATTGGCCGCAACGCCCGTGCCACCATCACCTCCCAACTGGCAAATATTGCAGGGCAACAATTCGCTTCTCTTTATTCATGGAACCATAAGTTCGACGGTCGGAGGATACAGTGGCCTGCAGAACTTCTTGACTGAAGCAGCAAGCCTATACGCGAAATACGGAAGCCGGGTAATCGGCTTCAATCATCACACGCTGACTAAGAGCGTACCGCAGAATACGGTCGATTTTTTCAACGGCTTGCCCCCAGGAAATTATCAATTCGACGTAATCAGTCACAGCCGCGGTGGGTTGGTGGCGCGGGCGTTGAAGGAGTTGACGCCAGCCGTGCTGGGACAACTCGTCGATCCTGTCTGGACTCCCAAACCGGGAGTCAATGTACAGATCGGAAAGATCGTGCTGGTGGGCACTCCCAACCAAGGCACGCCGCTGGCTAATCCGGATGATCTGCGCGAAGCGGTGAGCCGGTTGGCTTCGATTGCGAGTTCTTTCAGCCAGGATGCAGCGGCGGTGGGACTGGGCGCGTTGTTTGCGATTTTTGGAGGCATCGTGGAAACCGGACTGGGCGCTCTGCCGGGGCTGGAAGACATGAACCCCGGAAATCCTTTCCTGGTGCAACTGAACAATGCATCCAGCAACAACGCTCCTTATTACGGTATCGAAGCGGACTTCCAGCCCACGGGAGGGTTGGCAACCGCGATCGAAAACAACGGTGTCGATGCCTTGTTCCAGGAAACCCAAAACGATCTGGTAGTGCCGACGCTCGGCGTTTCCGAGCTCAATGGTCAAACTCTGCCCGCCACGCAGGTGGATCAATATCCCACGACCGCCAATGTTTACCATACCGACTACTTCTATCAACAAGGAACGTGGGATTCGATTTTGGGGTTCCTGCCATGAGCCCAACTACGAATTCATTGAGCAAGATCGAACACATCGTGGTTCTGATGCTCGAGAACCGGTCGTTTGACAACTTGTTGGGCTGGCTCTACGACCCGGAGAACGACACGCCATTTAATGTTGTGCCACCAGATTTCGAGGGCTTGTACGGCAAGAACTTGTCGAATCGCGTGCCCGATCCCGATGGGCGCGTTATCCCTGTCGGCAAAACGGAAGACGCGCTCAGCCCTCAGCCCAACCCCGGCGAACCTTTCGAAGATGTCTACAGCCAGATCTATGACGTGCCGAAGGTCGATTTCAAAGATCTTCCCTGCGAACCTCCGCCACCAAACATGCAAGGATTTATCCGCAACTACGCCGATCAAAAAGACAAGCCGAAGGACCCAGCAACGATCATGCAGTGCCTAACGCCGAAGACTTTGCCGGTCCTCTCGTCTCTGGCTCACCACTATGCGGTTTGCGATCACTGGTTCGCGTCGATCCCGACGCAGACATTTTGCAACCGCTCCTTTGTTCATGCGGGCACGTCGTCGGGTTATATCAATAACGGCGGCGGCGGCTTGTGTTTCGTCAACGACTCACCCACCATTTTCGATCTGCTGGAGAGCGCTGGGAAGACCTGGAATGTCTTTTGTGGAGGCTGGCTGCTGCAGAGCTTCACGCTCCTGACGCAAAAACGTCTGTGGAAATATGCCTTGACTCCACACTTCGCCCACTTCAAGGACTTTGTTGCCGCCGCGGGCAAAAAAGGCGGATTGCCCAACTATTCATTCATCGAACCGATTTACTTCGACTCGATTGTTTGGGGGCCGGAAAATGACATGCACCCGGAGTGCAATCCCTACCAGTTCTTCGGATCGGCAAACCTTCATCGGGGAGAGGCCCTGGTCGCGACGATCTATGATGCGATTCGCAATGGCCCGGACTGGGAGAGCACACTGCTCATCATCCTGTTCGACGAACATGGTGGTTGTTATGACCACGTGCCGCCGCCGTCGGCTACAGAATGCAATGTGGCTGTTAATCCAGACAATGTCGTCATTCCGAAAGGCCAGCATGGAGGCGCGGGTTTCAAATTTGATCGTCTCGGACCGCGCGTTCCGGCGATCGTCATCTCCGCATACACCCCGGCGCAAACCCGGCTTCATTCTGTTTTCGAGCACACTTCAATTTTGAAAACGGTGGTGAATTGTTTTGGCTTGCCGGATGACAAATTAGGCAAAAGACAGATTAAGGCGCTCGATGTCGGGGATGCGCTTCCGCTCGATACCCCGCGCAAAGATCGTGCCCCTATCTCAAAGCCGCACTTCTCCATTCGCGATGTTATCGGCGCCGAGCTTCACTCCATCATTCATTCGAAGTTTCTCGGTAGCAAACAGAACCCGATCACCGACTTGCAAAGAGTCGCACTCCATGGTGCGGCGCTCTTCGCCGGAGCTCCCGATCTTCACGACCGCATCGCCAACATCGACAACGAACTCGAAGCCGATTTGCTGCGCGCCGAACAAGAAGCAAAGTTAGTGAAGAACAAGATCGGTAGGGATGCGCCGTAGCTTCTGTGGAGCGGAAAGGGAAGGACTGCCAAATCATGCGTATTATGGCCGCATTTGCACTTGCCCTCGCCTCGCTCCTGGTTCTCGCCCTGCCTGCCGTGGCGGCAATCAACGCCTACGGCTTAGGCGCAAGTTACGACTCGACTCAGAGCAATGTCATCTTTCAGGTCTATTCTTCGCGCGCCACGCGAATTGACGTTTACCTCTATGCATCTCCGATGGGTTCAGGCGAGGTGCTGAGCTTTCCGCTCAGTGCCAGCAGCAGTACCAATATCTTCTCCGTTTCGATTCCGGTTGCGACGCTCCAGGCGGCCGGCATTACCGGACCGGTGTATTACGGTTATCGCGCCTGGGGACCGAACTGGCCTTTCTCGAGCAGTTGGACCACGGGTGGTTCCAGCGCCGGCTTCATCTCGGATGTGGATGCCCAGGGCAACCGCTTCAACCCCAACAAACTGCTGATCGACCCCTATGCGCGCGAAATCAGCCGAGACCCGGTCAACGCTACTTGGACTGACGGCACGGTCTATGCCTCTGGTGCCAACAATCGCAACCGCGACACTGGCACCATGGCGCCTAAAAGCATCTTGTGGGCGCCAGTTAGTCAGAGCGTCGGCACCAAGCCCACACGCGCGCAGAAAGACGACATTATCTATGAAGTGAACGTGCGTGGCCTGACAAAGAACGACAGCAGCGTTCCCACGGCCGTTCAGGGTACTTACGCCGGCGCCGCGCTGAAGGCGCCGTACCTTGCGAGCCTCGGCGTAACGGCGGTGGAATTCCTGCCCGTGCAGGAAACGCAGAACGATTCCAACGACAATACGCCGAACTCGACGGCAGGGCAGAATTACTGGGGCTACTCCACGCTGAACTATTTCGCGCCGGATCGCCGGTATGCGTCACATCAGGCGGCGGGTGGGCCGACGAGCGAGTTCCAGGCCATGGTGAAGGCATTCCACGACCAGGGCATCAAGGTTTACATTGACGTGGTGTACAACCATACCGCCGAGGGCGGGGCATGGAACGCGAGCGATCCCACGACATATTCCATCATCTCCTGGCGTGGGCTTGACAACCCAACGTACTACGAACTCACTCCGGACATGAAGTATTCCTACGACAACACGGGCACCGGCGGAAACTACAACACCTACAACACGGTCGCGCAAAACCTCATCGTCGATTCGCTCGCCTACTGGCGCGACACCATGGGTGTGGACGGTTTTCGTTTCGATCTCGCGTCGGTGCTGGGCAATACCTGCACCGCGGGCTGCTTCAACTTCAGCAGTACCGATAGCAACACGGCGATCAACCGTATCCTGCGGGAGTTGCCGCCGCGTCCGGCCACCGGCGGCAGCGGTGTTGACCTTTTCGCTGAGCCATGGGCGATTGGTGGAAATTCCTACCAGTTGGGTGGCTTTCCGCCAGGATGGTCGGAGTGGAACGGCAGCTATCGCGATACGCTGCGTCAGGCACAAAATGATCTGGGTATGGCCACCATCACCACTGGCCAGTTGGCGACGCGCTTCGCTGGTTCGTCCGATCTGTTCGGCAGCCGAAACCCATGGAACTCAACCAATCTCATCGTTGTCCACGATGGCTTCACGCTCGACGACCTGTACAGCTGCAACGGCCCCAATAACAATCAGGCATGGCCCTACGGGCCCTCGGACGGCGGCAGTTCAGCGAACTACAGCTGGGACCAGAACGGTGCCGCCGCCGCTCAGCGCGCTGCCGCACGCGTAGGCTTCGCCCTACTGATGCTGAGCGCCGGCACACCGTTGATGACGGGCGGAGACGAATACCTGCGAAGTCTGCGCTGCAACAACAATCCCTACAACGACGACTCGATCGCCAACTGGCTCAACTACAGCTGGACCAGCGATCAAAGTAACTTCAACGCTTTTGTGCAGGGCATGATCGCGTTCCGCAAAGCTCACGCCGCGCTGCGCCCCCTCAACTTCTACTCGAGCGCGCAGTTGGCTTGGTGGACGCCGGCCGGTACAACACCGGATGCGAGCTATTTCAACAACGGTATCAACCATGCCATCGCCTATCAGTTTAGTGGCAGCGCGCTAGGCGACAGTTATTCGTCCATCTATGTCGCCTACAACGCTTGGAGCGGCGATGTGAATTTCACGCTGCCATCGCCGAGTCCGGGCACGAACTGGTATCGCGTCACCGATACCTGCAGCTGGGCCGAAGGCCCGAACCAAGTACGCGCTCCCGGGTCCGAGGACTCGATTGGCGGACAAGGCTATGGCTTATGCGGTCGTGGGCTGCTGCTGTTGATCGCAAAGTGACGAGACCATGAAATTGAGATCGGAGTAGCGATCGAACGCGGTTATCGATTCGATGTACGTCCGCATTGGCAATTGGCGCTAGGAGCATACACTGGCATCGCAATCATCAAATCAGAAAGACGGCGATCAGGAAGCGGGCCTCCATCCCTATTATTGATGTTCTGCCTTTCTCCGGGAGCTTCCTCGTGTGCTGGTTGCAGAGGGTCGTTTGTTTTTGTGAACACCTGCGGAGAGGAAAGGTCGTTGAGCGAGCGTAGCAAATGCCAAAGGGAAGGTGCATGTCGAAAACAGGCGCGGAGGATCTAGCAAGCCTTCACGGGCACTGCTTCGCATAGGCTCCTGCCAGAAGACTGTCGGCTGCCGTGCTCCGCTTTCGCGATGCGGCCAACAACAGCAGGTGTGCCTGTTCACAGCTCCGTTCCACGGCGGTCCCCTCCAGATACAACTTGGCAAGAGCGACTTCTGCTTCTTGGTTGCCCTTACGAACCCGGCCCCACAACTCTGTGGGACTTTCATCCTCTGTCTTCGAGATCCTTTCCGGTCGAGGTCTCGCAGAGCGCAAGTTCGCATCTTCGGTTGGGGACTCGTCAGGCCTATCTAGCGGAGCAGAGGCATTTTTGATGTTGGGCTCGGAAGCAGTTGTGGCCAAGGGAGCGGCGGGCGCCTTCTGGATCGATCGGTCTCGAAGTGTAAAGTAAAATACAGTACAGATCACCAAGACCGTGGACACAACCGACATGACAGCGGCAGTCGGTCTTCGCAGTGCCCGCCGAGTTCTTCTCTCGATTATTAGGTCGCTTCCACTTGCCTGCCTGCTCGTATCCAGATGTGCTTTATCCGCCGAAGCAAACGCCCCGCACATGGGACAGAATTGGCGGACACTTGAGTAACGAAAACGGCACGAGACACAAGTCACCCGTTCATCATTTTTATCGAAATTATGGGCTGACACTTTTTTAGGGGTGAGTCGGTGGCGTGGCGGTATTATACCTCGGAGTGAACCCCGTCGCTCAGCGTGGCTGTTACCAGGCGGTAGCGCTCATTGACCCTAGCGGCTTCACAATCTTCCGTAAAGTCGGCCGGGGCGAAGCTCCGCCGTGATCGCCGCCGACTTGATCGTGTGCGTCGCCCGCTGGTGCCAGGCCTTGTCGTGCCACATGCCTACGAACTGCGGACCACAGAAGTTGCTGCTCGCTATCGCCAGCCATTGCCCGGTTGAGGCCGCGTGCTGAACCCCGAGCGTACAGAGATCCTTCACCCAATCCCATTTCAGCAGTGGCCAATCCTTGTAGTCCACGACACCCCAGCACTCAGTCGTGATGAGCGGCATCTTCATCTTGCGCGAAACTGTGGCGTGCCGGTCGATCGCCTGCAGCAGTGCATTCTGCCAGTATTCCGGCTGCGCGCGATAAACGCCTTCCGCCTTGAGGCTCAGGTTCGTGTATCCCTTGGCATCGAAGTGTTCGTAACCGTATTCCGCCAGCTTGTAGAACTCACCGTCATTCTGCTGGACCATCCAGATGTGGGGATCGAGCAGGTCGAAGTCGCTCAGATCCTGCGCGAGATAGCTTTCCGGATGGCCCTCAGCGCAAGAGAACAGCAGCGGCATCTGCGGATATTTTGCACGGACCAGGGCGATCGCCTTGTGCATGTAGTCGAGCGATGCGGGCTGGTCCCAGTCGCCGTAAGAAAGGTGTGGCTTGACGAATGGAGCCCAGTCGTCGCCGGGCCACTCGTTGCAAAGATCGGTGTAGAGGATGGCATCGATGCAGCCGGCTTGCGAAATAAGGTCGAGCGTCTTAATCCAGTTCGCCGCCATCACCTCGGGACCGGTGATGGTCATCCGTGTGTCCGCATCGTCTTTCCGGTACCAGGTGGAGAGTCCGACCATGATGCCGCGATCGCGGCACTTGCCGAGAAAATCAAAGAGCGCGGGCACCAGCACGATGCGGTTGACGTCGGGCGACCCCCACATCTGCGTATTCCACTCGGGCCAGAGCGTCCATGTCTTATGGGGATCGGCGGCCAGCAGATGCGGAAATGGATCGATGCGTACTGCATCGTAGCCGCGTTCAACGAGTTCATCGAGCGCCTGGTCCCAGTCCTCGTAGCCAGCGCCGGGCCAGCGCCGCTCGATCCAGGAAAACTCCCACATGGTGATCGCGCGCGGATGTTTGCCGGGGGCTGGAGCTGTATCCGCAGCATCCGGATGCGCCTGGGGCAACGCCGCTAGTCTGAGTGGCTTGACCACCACACCAGAAAGCACGGCTGTAGAGGACGCCCCAGTTAAGAACTTCCTTCGATTCATCACCAATCTCCAAGGGCGTCTAAGCTAGGTGGTGTGATTCGTTGGTCCCTGACGATCGCGTAGAGCTCTTTGCGGTTTGAACGCGGGCACCAATCGATTGTACGTTACCAATGGGGCCGTAGTTGACGTAATCGGTGCGTTATCACACGTGAGCGCGAGGAAAACTATTTTGACTCGCGATCTGCTGGATCTTCGTATTACTCGGTATCCTCACCTCGTATTCCTGCCACGAATTTGGCAAGCTGCGCCACAATCTTTCTGCCTACGATATTTTCGACGTCAAGCTACCAAAGTCGACGGCATCCACTACGCGCCCGTGAAGCCGGGCAAGTATGGGAATCCATGAACAATCATTAGCCCGAAGTAGACACCTGTTGTGAGCGCAAATGCGTTGTTTAGCTACTGCACCGTCAACGAAACCGACGTAGTTTGCGTCAGAGTGCCGTTTGCGGTACCGGTTACAGTCACCTTATAAGTGCCTGCTGGCGTTCCTGAGTTGCCGACGGTCGTGGGAGCGCTGCCGCTGGCGCCGCAAGCCACCTGCAGGAAGCATCCGCCGAGCACCAGGAAGATGAGACAGAAGCCAAGGAACTTCCTCTGCCCCGCCTTCTTCAGTCCAGCCCCACTGAAGAACATGACGGGGATCATTAAGCCGAGCACAAGCTGCATTCCTGAGCCTTGTAAGCCGGTCGGCGACGCCAGAGCCGCTTCCGGCCCGGCGGCAACGACCGTGAGCGTTGAAGTGCCCGTATTGTTCGCCACGGAGATTGCCGTCAGTGCACAGGTCACCGGTGGGCTTACAACAGGTGAGACACTGCAGCCGACCGCGACCGTCGACGAGTTGAGCCCCCCTGATGGAATAATTGTGATGGTGGATTTCGCTGACGCTCCGGGCGCGACTGAAGCTGGTGAGAGCGCAGTGGTCGAAAGGGCGAAATCGGGAGCGGTTACTACCAGGCTCATCGCCGTGGACGCACTGACGTTGTAGTTGCCATCCCCGCTGTATGCGGCCGTGATGCTGTGGGACCCGGCAGCAAGCGCGGAAGTCGAGAACGTTGCCGCCTCACCGTTAAGCGCAGCGCTGCCGATTTGTGTCGTTCCATCCAGGAAGTTCACCGTGCCGGTTGGGTCACCGGCTGTCCCTGGAGTAACGTTTGCCGTGAATGTTACGGCTTGGTTCAGGTTGGCTGATACCGGAGACGAACTCAAGGTTGTGCTCGTGCTTGCTTTTTGCACCACCTGACTCAAAGCAATCGAAGTACTGGCGCCAAAGTTGGCGTCCCCGCTGTAGGCGGCGGTGATAGTGTTTGTTCCTGCGGCCAGCGTGGCCATCGAGAGGGTCGCCACGTTGTTCGAGTTCAAAGCGGAGCTAGCCAGTATGTTGGCTCCGCTTGAGAACGTTACCGTTCCAGTAGGTGTACCGGTCGCGCTGGAACTTACAGCCGCCGTAACCGTTACTGGTTGTTCAAAGCTGGAAGGGTTCGCGGAAGAGCTCACCATCGTACTCGTGCCCGCCTTTTGTACGATCTGGCTCAAGACGGCGGACGTGCTGGCAGTGAAGGTGCTGTTTCCACTATAGGCGGCAGTTATGTTATGCGTTCCTACGGCCAAGCTGGAGATCGCGAGTGTAGTGCTTCCACTGCCATTCAGAGTTGAGCTACCGATCGTGGTCGAACCATCCAGGAAAGTTACTGTCCCTGAAATTGTTCCCGCGACGCTCGAACTAACCATGGCCGTGAAAATCACAGATTGATTCATGGTCGAGGGATTCAGCGAGGCGCTTACCGTCGTACTCGTGTTCCCCTCTTGCACTGTCTGGATCAATATGGGCGACGTGCTGCCGATGAAGGTGCTGGTTCCGTCATAGTTTGCGGTGATGCTATGCGACCCAACACTGAGCGTCGAAATGGAGAACGTAGCTACTCCTGCCGTCAGAGCCGAAGTGCCGATTACGGTGGTTCCGTCCAACAGCGTTACCGTGCCTGTAGGCCTACCCGTCGTGTTCGAAGTGACTCCCGCCGTGAAAGTGATCGCCTGACCCGGGCTGCATGGGTTAGGAGAAGAGATCAAAGTGCTGGTGGTACCAGCCATCTGGACCGTCTGGGTGAATGCGACGGTGTGTGATTCGTAGTTGCTGTCGCCGGAATAGATGGCTGACAGTGAATCAGAGCCCACCGCTAGCGTGGAAGTGCTAAGGGAGAATTCCCCGCTGACCAGCGATCCTGATCCAATGACTTTGTTTTCGCTCTTGACAGTCACAGTGCCCGTGGGCGCAGCACCATTCGACACACTTGCCGCGACCGTTGTCGTGAACGTGACGGACTGCCCAACGACCGACGGGTTGCCGGATGAAACGACGCTCACGGCCGTCCCTTGCGCATTCAGCAACACACTCACCGTGTTACTGACGCCGTTGGCAACAGCCAGATCCGGTGTTCCGTCTCCGTTGAAATCTCCGACTGCAGCCGAGTAGGCTTCCGATCCCGTGCCAAACAATGCTGGAGGGCCGAACGTGCCGTCTCCATTGCCCAGCAGCAGACTCACCGCGTTGCCCGGTGACGGCGTTAATGGAGTGCTGGTGAGCGCGATGTCAAGGTAACCGTCTCCGTTGAAATCCGCAATTACAATCGAGGAAGGATTTGCGCCAGTAGCGTAGGTCTTGGCCGCCCCAAACGTACCGTTGCCGTTGCCCAACAGGACGCTGACTTCTTGAGCTCTGAAATCCGCCACGGCCAGATCGGGATTGCCGTCGCCATTAAAGTCTCCGACCGCTACCGAGAGCGGGTTGCCCCCTACCCCAGTGGGGTAGGCCACTTGAGCCTGGAACGTACCGTCCCCATTGCCTAAGAGAATGCCTGCATCATTGTCCGTCTCGTTTATTACCACCAGGTCGAGATTGTGATCGCCGTTGAAGTCTGCGACCGCCACTGAGATGGGGCCGTTCCCGACGGCATAGGACACTGCGGGCTGGAAGGTTCCATCGCCCTTGCCTAGGAGCACGCTTACGGTGTTGCTGTGGAAATTCGAAACCACCAGGTCCAGCTTGCCATCGCCATTGAAGTCTCCAATCGCAACCAACGTAGGCTCGCTTTCCACCGGGAAATCCGCATGCGCCAGGAATGTACCGTTCCCAACTCCTAACAGAACACTGACGGTGTTCGTCGCATAATTCGCCACTGCAAGGTCGGGGATCTGGTCTCCATTGAAGTCGCCCACCACAACCGAATAGGGATCGGTGTTCGTTCCCGTCGAAAAGTAACTCGGTGCCTGGAACGTGCCATCGCCGTTCCCCAAAATGATGGCAACATTGCTGACGCCGCAGTTGGGAAAACTTGGGCAATCGCTGTCGGTCACCGCCAAGTCCAGAAATCCGTCTCCATTGAAATCCGCCGTGGCGACCGAATACGGAGTCGCGCCCGCGGGATAGTCCGCGCGCGATTGGAAAGTCTGGTTCGCATTGCTAAGAACCACGCTGACGGTATTCGAACCGGAATTTGCTACCGCAAGATCGGTGATGCCATCACCATTGAAGTCTCCGGTCACCACCGAGTAGGGGATGTCTCCCACTCCGCAGTTGATGTACACTCCGAACGTGCCGTCGCCATTTCCCCACAGCACACTCACGCTGTTGCCATTTCCTGCCGATACCGCTAAATCTAGCTTTCCATCGCCATTGAAGTCTCCCACGGTTACCGCTGTCGGGAAAGCGGCCGTTATGTATTCCACATGAGTCTGAAATGAGCCGTTTCCATTTCCCAGAAGGATACTGACTGTGTTGCCCTGCTGGTCGGCAACTGCAACATCCAATTTGCCGTCGCCATTAAAATCGGCAAGCGCGATCGAGACCGGGTTTGCTCCCGTTGCATACTGGAGCTGTCCTTGGAAAGTTCCATTACCGTTGCCCAGCAGGACACTGACCACATTGTTGTTGTTATTGTTGGCTACCGCCAGATCCAGAATTCCGTCGCCATTGAAGTCGCCCACTGCGACTGCGTACGGATTTGCTCCTGTGCTGTAGGCCACTTGTGCAGCGAACGTTCCGTCACCTTTGCCCAGCAGCACGCCCAGGGTACCGTCGATTGCGTTGGTCACCGCGATGTCGAGGTGACCGTCTCCGTTGAAGTCGGCCGCTGCAATTCCTTGCGGCTGTTTTCCGGTTGCATAATCGACTTTGCTTTGAAAGGTGCCATCGCCGTTCCCCAGTAAAATGCTCACTGTATTGCTGGCGGAATTGGTGACTGCAATGTCTAAATATCCGTCGCCGTTGAAGTCTCCGACAACAATGCCTTTGGGCGTACTTCCCGTAACGTAGTCCACCTGGGCGCCGAAAGTGCCATCACCCTTGCCCAGCAGCACGCTGACCGTGCTACTGGTTTCGTTCGCCACGGCGAGATCCAAGTGTCCGTCACCATTGAAGTCCCCAACTGCCACCGCTTGTGGATTCGCACCGGTCGGGTATTGCGGCGCTTCCAAAAATTGTCCTGCCTGCGCCGCGAGAGAAACGGAGAGCACAAGAAACACCAGCCCTGAAAGTGTGCGTCTAGACATAAAAACTTCCCTCGACAGCGTTCTTTTTTCCTTAAGACGGACTCTGCCTTTGAAGACACGCGCGGTCCCACAACCGTCGGAACCGTTGAAACCTGCTGGGGGAGATTCAGGGGGAGGTTTTCTTTTTGAGACCTGGGGGAGGACTGTTGAGTCCGGGAGCGGGGAGAAAGATACTCCAGCACATACCCGTTGACAATGACCCATTTGAACTAAGCCGATTGAACGAAGCCCGAAGCCCGAAGCTCGAAGCACCGCGTCTACTGTGCAACGAAATGTCAGGGCTCAAAAAAAGGGGCCCAAATAGTAGATTTTGGGCCCGGCTTGCATTGTTAGGGGAACCTTGCGAGAAAGTCTACTTGCTGCCGCCGCGGTTGCTGGCAACTTGCCCTTGTTCGGTTAGTTGCTGCTCTATGATTTGACGGAGTGCGGCATAGTCCAGGGCGCCGCTCAGGAAGTGGCCGTTGATGAAGAAGCTGGGCGTGCCCGTGATCCCCAGGCGTGCGCCTTCCTTGCGATCCTTCTCCACTGCGGCAGCTTGCTCACCTGAATCCAGGCATTTGTCAAACTCGGTCGATTCGAGTTTCAATGCCCGGGCTTGCGCCTTGAGTTGGTCGACATCAAGTTCTCTGCTGTGAAACAACTCGTCATGGAATTCCCAGAATTTGCCCTGTTTGCTGGCGCAACGGCTCGCTTCAGCGGCCTTTTCTGCGCGAATGTGCATGGGCAATGGGAAATCCTTAAAAGTAAAGGCGACGCGATCAGCGAAATCAGCCTGCAGTTTTTTCACGTCGGCGGCGACCTTTTGGCAATACGGGCATTCGTAGTCGGCGAATTCAACCAGTGTGACCGGCGCCTTCTCCGGTCCCAGCATCTGCGCGTTCTGTGTATCGACGTTGGCACGGGGGGGTGCGAGCGTGACGTACACGGTGGTGTTAACGCGCAACGTCCTCAGGTAAGCGGCACGTGCTTTCTGGGTGCGCAGCATCCGAATTTGGTCCAGGATTTTTTCCCGGACCGCTTCATACGGCTGGTCGGTCTCCAATCCCTCGTAATACACTTTTAATTGATCTTCCGTGGGATCCTTCACTTGCGACTTGATATCACGGTCAACCAACTGATCGACTGTAAGGTTCTCGCTCTTCGCCTTCTGCTCCAGCAGCTTCTTGTCGACGAGATCGTTGAGTGCCTTGGTCTGGGCCTGGTAATACTGATACTGCGCCGACAAGAGTTTGGCGGACTCTTCCTGCTCGAGTTCCGCCCTGGTCACCTTGACTCCTCCCACGCTCGCTACGACTTCGCTATTGTCACTCTGCGCGATAATCGTTGCGGCGCTTAGCAGCGCCATTGTGGCGCTCAATCCAAACTTTAGAATTCTTCCTGAAACTAACATGAGATCCCCCATCTCAAAGATTTGGCGAAACACGATTCAGCAGAACTGGGCGCCCGAAGTCCGGGTGGCGCCAGTCGCAGCCGCCACCCTGACTCGAGTGTGAAAGAGAAACTATTCCCCGGGTGAGCAGCCGCATTGGCCTTTGCCGCTGCCGATCAGATTTACGGCGTAGCAATCGTTCTGCAGAGTAGTGAGTTCACCGCTGCTGAGAGTGCCATCCTGAGAGGTTCCCTCGGTGATGGTGAAGTTGCTGTTCTGGATATGAGTCGCCCATCCGCGAACTCCAGCCACCGGAGCGATTGCGGTCGTCGGAAGCGGGCAAGCGCCGGCCGTGGGTCTGGCCGAAACAATGCTGATCGTTCCTGTATTGAGGGAGACTCCCGTCAACGGGTTGGCGGTGAGGGCCTTGTTCACCGAAAGAGTGAGCAGACCATTGGGAGTGATAAGGCAGCTGCAGCATTCCGACAATTCCTGAGCAGAATCGTAGACGAAAATGTCGGCGCAGATGTTGCCGCCCGAAGTTCCGTCATTGGTCAGGCGTAATGTCGCATCCGGAGCGCCGGCGGTGTTGGCGTTCGCGAAATAATCCACCTTCAGAGTATCGGCAGGCTCTGATGCCGTCGCATACACGGCACAAAAAGTCAGAGCTAGCGTACACACTACGAGCATTGTGGTTCGACGCATTTGTCCTCCTTGAGATTACGCCGCCAAGCTTGGGGGAGGAGGTGCTTGGTTCTTGTGGCGCATCGCATACTCTAATGGAATCCGTGTCGCTCACAAGTCCCCATGTGCACTAACCCAATGTTAGTAGTCCGCGCGAAGAACCGTTCCCGTGGCCAGCTTCAGAGTCCTCACGTAGGCCCGCTATCTTGCCGATGATTCCGGAGCGCGTCGAGACACCCATCTTGACCATTACCAGACGGATAAAAGCCTTCACCGTATTTGGGCTGATCGCCATACGCTGCGCAATCTCTTTACTGGTCAAACCCTCCAGAAGAAAATGCACCGTCTCGCGCTCGCGTGCCGTCAGACCAAAGTGTTCGGAAATCTCTGCAATCGTTGCCGCCTGGTTACTTCTTCTCTCGAACATAACGATCACCAGTCCCGGGGCTGGCGCCGAACCGTTGCTATGATTTCCCATCTTCGGATTTCCTGAGAGGCCGAGAGAAAAAGTGCGACAGAGATAGGTCCTCTTCGACGAGCGGAACTCACCGACGACTCGCAACGGAGATTGCCTCTCTACTAGATTGGAGCGAATCCGGTTAGCGAGCCAAGTGTCCAGATGTTGGATCTTCTCGGGTCTATCAGGAAATGTAAGTATCTGAACGGCCTCAGAATTGGAAGCGACGAGGCAAAAGGAGTCATCAACCACAATCAGGCCTGGTTGCGCCGTAACAGTAGGCACTCAGTTTTTTCCTTTTTCAAGAAGCGGTGCCACCGCCGGCATCCGCCTCAGACGAATTGACTTGGCCTCACTAGGCCCAGAGAGTTATCCCACTACAGTTTTGAGTCTTGCTTTTTTGGAACTTTATTTCGACGCAGCAGGTGGCCAGCCCCGCGTTTGCGCGTTCTTCCGCTAATCGTGAAAAGTACTCCCTCAACTATTGCTCAACGGAGGGTGAAGCATTTCCCTTGGGGGGGAAAGACTGCCTGCACTTCCACTTGGGGATGGAATTGCGCCCTTATTCTGCCACAGAAGGGTCTATTGTCAAGTCCTATCAACAACTACACGGTGAAAACTTTCATTTAGGATGTTTGGGTTAGTCCAAATGGGTGATAAACGCCGCTCGCAGATTACATGATCCATCCGAACGTCTGCCCAGCCCGCGCTCATTCGATTATCCAACGCGGTATTTCTGAGTTGGCAGAAGTGTTCGCGCTCGCTTTGGCTTCGCCGCCATTTTCTTGAATCCGTTCTTGTCGCTAGGGTCTGCGCGCTCCACTGAACGCTTCGCAGTTCGGGATTCTGAAATCACCGCCGGTTCGTTCGCAGCAGGTAACCGCTGCTTCTTCGTTTTGGTCCAACCACTCAGGATCCTCTCAAGCTGCGAAACCAGAGTGTTCCGTGTGCTCGTTAGGGACGCCCAGGTCTTCGTGAAACGCGACTGCTGAACGGGCGTGGTGTCTAGCGCGGCTCTATACTTCGCGATCCACGCCTCATCCAAATTCTCGAAGCGAGTCCGATTGGTCTTCATCGCCGTCCCCCACATCATTGGTCAACTGTGTGTATGCCTTATACGCCATGAAATTGGCGAGCGGTACACTCCGAAAGAACTACTCCCATCGGTGGATACCAACGCAACTGTTGTCGTGCTGAAGGCGGTTCAGAAACTTT